>ERZ831634.3045-NODE-3045-length-13221-cov-6.748215_pt1 | contig 13221 bp, 14 predicted proteins | sample MGYA00519953_ERZ831634 | MGnify/ENA primary metagenome ERZ831634 (study PRJEB31850, sample SAMEA3708718) | human gut metagenome | biome: human gut; feature: human-associated habitat; material: faeces | place: China | collected 2014 ... | reverse complement strand
AAGAGCAGGTACACGACCTCAAGATGGAACTTGAAGTTGCCAAACGAGAACAGGCTAAGGCCGAAGGAGCTTACGAGGCATTGAAGACATTTACAGCAGATAAATAGATTTTGGTACGTTAGATAGTTTTTGGTTCGATTGCTTAGATTTGGAGATAGATATGAATGCCGTTGTAATTTTGGTAAGCTTTCTTGTGTTTTGCTTTTGTCTAGTCCGGTCCAAACCGCCCGTTTATTCCACTAATTCGTTTACAAAAGACGATCCTCGCTTGGCACATATCCCTGCGTCCCCAAACGGACGCTTCGTCTGCGCCCCCAAGGATCGAAAACCGAATTACTACTCACCATCTAAAAAGTTCTATTACTTCCGTAAAGGCGAAAAGTTACCCGATCATTTACTTTTAATCCGCGTACCAGAAAACACCATCGCTTGTTTCTCCGATGTACGTCTTAGCGAAGCTAAAGCTTACGCTCGCATTGACTTGATGAATCATGGCTACAACGCCATCATCGACGCGTGCACATGGACACAAAGCATCAATCGGTTCATTTACCATACTGTGCGTGGCCGTCCCGCTCTTATCGTTAGTAAATCTTACACAGGGAATATCGACCTTTTAGAAGAGCATTGCAACGATGACTTCACCGATATGATCTATGGCAAAGCCATTCACAACGAGGATCCTTAAAACAAAAGCCCCAGATTCAAGCTGGGGCTTTTGTTTATTGCGGGTATGGCAACCCTATTTCAGTGATTTCGTTTGAGATCGAATGCTGTATTAAACCGGGTCACGGTATTGGCCTCTGCCTGATTGTCGAAATCGTGAATATCATGCAGTCGCTGAACCATCGACATCGTGTAATGAGCAATTGCTTTATGCTGTTCCTTGGTCAGGTCCTCATCCTTGGTATTCCCATAGAGAGTTTGTCTGATTTCGTCACGAACTCATGCAAAAGCCTGATCCAATTTCTGACTTGTGTAAGTCAATTGTCCGTCTGTGGACGAACGAACATCATGGTAAGCCTCCACATAGCTCTTCTGAGCACTTGTTAGGTCGCGAATTGTTTGTTGATGTCCTTGAATCCACTCTGCCCCAGTCTGTTTTTCATCGCCATCAGTTGGTGCTGGAGGAAGATTCCTCAAATTCTTAGCAAGTGAATCAACCATACCGTCTCGCATCCAATTATTTGCAAATTCCGCCAAAACACTTGAGCGAGATGTACGATCCAAGTCATGCAATGCCTCTTTCTGCGGTTCACTCATGACGGCCTGTTTGTTTATAGCCCCTTGTTCGACCACCGTTCCCTTTTGTAGATCCTTACCCGAATTTTCCTTGTAATCGGCCTCGACCTTACTGCGCTCTCCCTCGAAACTCACCGACGAAGGTTTAGCGCCCCTAAGTGTTTGCTCCTGATCGTTAATGTAACTCTGGCCATGCTTCACAAACATTTCAGCGTCGCCAGGCTTACGCAGATCGTTACCGTAAGCCTGAGCATCAACGGGCGAAATCCCCATCATCGGCAACTTGGAATCTGCAAGAGCATCCCCCAGCTTGGCTTGCATAGCCGTATCCGACACATTGTTTGTAATGTAATCGAGCGCCGCCGCAATCTTGCCTTTTTCCAGATCTCCACCAAACAAATCGGAATATTTTTTCGTAGTGGTAGCCAGATTCGCATTACGCCCTTCAGCAGTTCGTTCGAAGTTAGCCAGATATTTACCTGCTTCTGTACCTCTAAGCTGTTCAGAAAGTGTTCCAACATCAACGCTCTGTTGACCACCGAACGTCTTGGACGCGCTAATCGCCTGTTGTAGCTCCTTAGTAGCTGTAGCGACCTTGCCAAACGCCATCCCCACAGCTGTACTCTTATTTTGAGAAGCCATCTCCGCCCACTGCTCTGTCGTCATGTTGTTCAACGTTGCCTGATAGCCCTTAGACAGATTGGCCGCCAACTGTTGTGCACGAACCGTCGAGTCCTGATTACCAAATTGAGCTGTCTGTGTATTGGCATCGCTATGCGAGTCGGTACTAGTCGCCGTTCCAGTGATCTTTACACCACCATCGGCACCAACCTTGAAATGGATCCCCAAAGCTGCCGCCGCATGTCCAATCACCCCTCCCTTAATGACTTCTTTGCCATTTTCTGTGAACTTACCATACTCAGCACCAGTTTCAAGTCCAACACCACTCGTTAAGGCCGCAGACAATGCTCCCAAAGCTTCTTGTTTTTCAGTAGCAGTTTTCCCAGCAAAATAGCCGGAATTGTTCATGGCTTGCATAGCAGTCTGATTACCATCCACTCGCATCGAGGCGAGATTACGGCCCACAGTCTGCTGCAATTGTTCTGCGCCAGTAGTGGACAGACCGCTCGTGGTCGCTTCATTGATCTGCGCTGTCAAATTATCCAAACTAGAATTCACTAAGCCTTGCTTGCTAGACACATTAGCTGCCATAGCAGTTCCGACGTTGACCTTTGCCATCGAAGGATCACTACCAGTGGCTCGCAAGCCATGCATGTGATCAGAACTCCAATGTGATGCATGACTCATCACAGCCGAAGGCTGGACGGCATCGGGACTCTGAATCTTTTCATTGAAATGGTCTTGACCACCAAGACGACCAGTCAAAGCCGTAAACGCGAACGTCGAACCACTGACGAGGAAGAGCGCAAGCATCGGCGTAGCCGCCGTTAACATGCCGCCGGTCGACACCCAAGTGGCCGTCTCACTCCATAGCGTATCGAGCGCATAGAACGACGCTCCGGCCCCAAGATTCGCATCCGTAATGGCCGAGCGAGCGCCGGTCATCACGTAAAGATTCAGAATCGAGAGAATCGGAAGCCACAGCTGAATCCACGCAATCGTCAGGAAATACTTCCCGACAAGTCTCACGCCAAAAGAACCGATGGCAATCAAGAAGCCCATGATCGGCGTAATGGCATAGACAAAGCCTTCAAAGAACGCCATTAACGCACGAGAAGCACTCAGGAACATCGTTCCTTCACTAGCCCACTGCGTATTTCGCTGCACCATTGCCTGATTGACAGCGATTGCAGAGGCCATGTCCTGTTGGCTACCGTGGAACTTAAGCGCAGCTTGACCGTAGACACCCTCGATCAGAACCATCTGGATATAATCCTGCGAGCCATTCATGGTTGCATTTAAGCCCTGCATAGCGCTATCGAGCTTATCAAAATTACCCGAAATCGCTTGACCGTTTTCATCCTTCAGATGCAGATGTTGATTGATTGCCGTCTTCACGGCAGTCGACGAAATCTTCTGAAAGATCGAGTTGAGCTTTTCATAGCCCTTATTGCAACTAACCGTCTCCTTACCATCCATGCCGCCGATGGGAAGCATGACAGTATGCGCCTCGCTAGTGAACTTAAATTCATCCCCCCAGGGCGCATGATAAAGCGCAGTCGGTGTAGTGGCATTGAGCTGAATCTTCGCCATCGTGCATTCGGAGAGGTAATTGATCAGAGCCTGCTTCGAATCGCTCGGTGCGCCATTGGCACGCGGCCCCAGCTCACGATTGATCGCTGAGAAAACCAGTTCAGACTGTCCGATGTCGCGAACCTTGTTGAGAATACGAAGCGGCTCTGCAAATTGATGTTCTGTCGTGCGGTCGAACGTGCTGTAGCCCTGCTCCAGCATTTGGGTCACACCATAGCCAATCCCAGAGATGGCCGCACCAGCTACCCCAACACCTAATGGAAGATTGTCAACCGTTCGAACGTGGCCGGTGTATGCATCCTCAACGACAACCGTACAAGACGGTCCGAACATACAAAGGTAGCAAAGGAAACAAAGCAAAGAATGGTGCAGATTGATGCGTTGACCGCCTTCGAAAATGCACTGAAAGCCGATAAACAAGAGGCCAATCACGAAGCCTACTGCTACCAGACGTGCAAAATCGCCCGTGCCGCAAATCATGGCGACACCGTTCAACACCATCGTTAAGAACTCGACATTGCCGAGCGAGATGATTGTGAAGTCCATGAGAATCAAAGCGCCACTCTCTCAGTGGCGCGTTTAGTGTTAATGATCACCCAGCGTGGCCTTGTCCACGCCATTCGTTGCAACAACAGCCACCTTGAGAATGTTTTTCTGCACCTCGTTGTACTGCTTGACCAGATCTGCGACGACTGGATGCTCGGCACGGTAGCTTTCATACTCCAAGGCAATCGACTTTTCGCGATCAGCAAGTTGCTGCAGAAGTTCCTTCACCTCTGCTTTGTTGCTTGTGCGAAGAGCTTGACGAACGGCCTTTATTTGATCAATTAACATATCGTTAGCCCAGGTCATTGCAACTGCATAAGAGACGTCATGAGCCTGTGCGATGGCGGAGACTGGTGAGGCGGTGCTCAGATTACGAACGATGACGCCAATGTCCGCCGGCATGTTAGACATAAGATTGTCTTCCTTAGCTGTAAAGGAGTTGTCGGCGGTCTGACCAAACTTCGCAATGATCCCAGCACTCACGCCATCTCCAATGAGCAGATCGTAGATACGAGTTACCATCCCTACCGTTTTGACAGTCTTTTCCGTCGGCTTCAAACAGTCATCGTCATTGCACGAATAAACCGTCACATTTCCACCATCCAACAACTCCTTAAACCCAATCTTCGGAGTCAGATACTCTGGATTGTTGGTTGACCCAGTATCCGGATTTTGCGCATCATCTTCAGACTTTGGGATGACAATGCTCCCAGTTACGGACATCAGAATCTCGTACTCTTCTTTTTCGTTCGTCGATTCCGCGCCAGGCGTGACCCACTTATTAGCCTTGCTCTTCTTAAGAGCATCCCAAACGATGTTGCCCACAACATCCTTTGCCTTCTCCGGATTTTTTTCGTCAACTTCCTTACCCTTGTCTGGGTTATCCTTCGATCCGAAAAAGTCATCCTTAAGACCAGAAACTACACCAACCAAGCTGTACTGATTGTCTCGGTTCGCACCAAAAGCATTGGCTACGTCCGTCACCAACCCCTGTGCCAACTGACAAGAATTGCCGAGCTGTTCATTGAGTTTTTGGATCTTCGACTGAAGGTTATTGATCCAGGCCATACAGTCAGAACAAGCAATGTCCAACGCAATCTGGAAAGCGTACCCCTTGGCATTCGACGCAACTGAACGGAGCAACTGAACGAATTGGTCGGCGTTGATAAAGGAGAAGGAACCGCCGAAAAAGTCAATACCACCACAACCAGCCTTGAATGACGGCGCTTGCAGGTTGACCAATTCAGTATTCATGATCGGGCTTCTAACATATGCAGAGCCCCCCGACAAAACGCCGCGACGCTGCGTTTCGAAGACGCCGGGTCGGGAAACATTTGACATGTCGTTGAATACCGCGTCCATTTTATTCTGTAGGCCGCCGGCACTTGCCATAGGAACCGACATACTGGCCATCGTCATCGCCACAGCGACGGAAAGTAGTCTGAGTTTATTGCGTGAATTCAATTTGATCTCCGTCCTCCAACTGGCCGTGCGTCTGAGCCGCCTTGCCAAATAGAGCAATCAGTTTGGTTGGTTCAATGAAGTTCTGCTCGTCGGTGAACTTTTCCTTATCCTCATCCGACAACGCCATGACTGCTTCCGATTGTTCTTTTGAGCCGAACAAAGACGAGGGATCGGCAGCGGCTTTGAGAAGTTTCGGAAGCTCCTGACTCAAATCCGGTTGAGTATTGGGATTGATGAACGGTTGCGTTTCCTTGAGTTCTTCTTCCGTCACCCATCCTTCGCGAGCGGCAACCAACAAAATGCGCTTACGCAGATCGGCGTAAGACAGCACGGTTTGCCCTAAAGCGGAGAATTGCCCATCCTCATTCATCAAGAACATGGCTGGCGTAGCTCGCACCCCCAAGACTTGAGCCTGACCAACATCCACTTTGGTGTTCTTGAATTGATGGCTTTGAAGCTGACCGCCGTCGATGCTAATGGCCAAAATATCGAACCCAAGTTCTTCCAGATACGCCAATAGTGGAGCTTGCCGCTCGCAATACACACAATCAGATTTGAAGAAGAAAAAGATCCCGGCCTTCTCAGAAACCTTGCGAAGCAAAGCGTCCGTGTTCTGATTAGCCGCACGATCAATGCTCGGATTCATAAAAGTAGCCAACGGACGGCGCATGCTTTCGTCGAGCAGAGCGTTACCGACCACCACCTGCTGCGCAACATCTGCGAACTTGTTAGCCCGGTCCATCGCAAATCGCTGCACAAGAAAATACGCTTGGACGTTTTCATGCGTAGGATTGTCCCAAGCACGCTCCTTGTACTTGGGAAGCATCTCCTGCACCCACTTCAAAGAGAAAGGTGCAGGCGGTTCGGCCTTCGCCTCTTTCAATGGTTCTGGCTTAGTTTCTTCCTTGGCCACTTCGTGCGGTGGAGGTGGCAATTCCTCCAATAGTTCTTCTTCAGGCACTGGATCCTGATACCAGTACCAGCCTTCAGCTCCGCTGTTGTAGAAGATGTTTGACGGATGATTGATAACGGATTCAGTCGCCGTCACGGCATAGGCCGACCCGAAACTCATCAACAAACAAGAAGTTAGAAGTGTTTTTTGAAACGCTCTGAGCATGACGCTCGTCCTCGACAAAGATTCGAGTTTGAGGTTACCGACACTTACAAGCTGGCTTGGCAGGCTTGTAAGCAAAAATGGCTTTTAAGAGCGTTTGCGGAGGCGCAAATCAATAGCGAGAAACGAGTTGAGGAGAGGCACGTTCGCCTCTGGTCTTGCGACCAGAGGCCCCCATTAGATTTAGGAAGGTTAGAACGCGCTCATTGAGGCGAGCAAGAGCGAAAGCGTCAAGACGAACTTGACAACCTTGCTCAAAACTCGGACAATGATGGCGTTGAGATCGAGTTGAAGCATAGATCTCAGCTCCTTAAAGACGGCCCTTATGCAACAAGGTGAGATGTGTTGCGGGGCCGTTTTGCTTTTTCAGGTTAACGAGGGATGTTCCCACGACTACGGCAAGCAAACGAATCCGCAATGGCGAAACCTGAAACGCGTCTCAATATTCTACACACGACCTCACACGGAGTTTCATCCAGTTGAAACTTTCATCCGCCCCACGCCTCCAGCCAGAGTTTCATCCGGTTGAAACTTCATCGGACCCCACACCCGCAGCCAGAGTTTCAACTGGTTGAAACTTCATCCGACGCCGCACCTCCAGCCAGAGTTTCATCCGGTTGAAACTTCATCGGACCCCACACCTGTAGCCAGAGTTTCAACTGGTTGAAACTTGCGAGCAACGTCATGCAATACGAGCCTTGAAAGCGGTTCTAGCTTCTTCAACCACAAACTTCCTGAGCTAAGTCGCGCTATCCTTCAGTGAACCATGCCTAATTCGCGGTAGAAATTCCGACTTCGAAATGTTTGAGTCGCAATTTCGGTTGCGGAATCTAGGCGAGCCAAACTTTCAAGGCAAGGCAAACCATTTGAAAGCATTATCACGCCTGTGATAACATATGTTCAACCCAATCAGTCATCATTCCTTTCAGGATTATTCAATGTCCACAGTCATCTCCTTTACAAACCAAAAAGGCGGCGTCGGCAAGACCACCTTCTCTACTCAGCTCGCCTACTATTTGGCAACCACCAAGAAAAAGAAAGTGCTGTTCATTGATATGGATGCACAGGGCAGTGCCTCTGAAACGCTCTTGTCGGGTACTGCTCTGACGGGAACGCCATCAGAACATCTCTTCAACAATGACCTCGATGCTCTGACGGTGCAAACGACCGAGCAGGGTATTGATCTGATTGGCTCGAATCAGTCGGCAGAAGCATATGATGTTGAAGCCCTGCCTATCGAACAGGTGATGAACCCGCACAAATGGGTCTCTCCCATTCTCAAAAACTACGACTATGTAATCATTGACTGTCCGCCTTCTTTGGGCCGTCGCCTTATCGGGTCGTTGATTTTGACGGACTTCGTGATCTGCCCCATCAAGCTCTCCGGCTACGCCGTTTCCGGCTTGAAGAGCTTGTTCTCGACACTGATTCAGGTTCAAAACAGCGTTAATCCGAATCTGAAAATTCTCGGCATTGCCGTCAATGAATATCAGGGGACCGCTGTTCAACGCGATGCGCTAAACGCCGTCAACGAAGCTCTTCCTGGCTATCTCTTTGAAAGCAAGATCCGGTCGCGCTCTCCGATTGACATTGCATCGCGTGGGAAGCCCATCGCAGAAGTACGAAACGGGCAACGCGCAGCAGAAGAGTTGCACGACCTCTTCGAAGAAATGCTCAAGCGCATCGCAGAAAAACAGTAACGCCCAAATTTCTCAAACTAAGGCCATCTCGTTTTGACGAGATGGCTTTGGCACAACTTGGATATTGACTATGCCGAGCCCTCTTCTCAACAGTCTCACCTCCCTTTCACAACTTGGTCAGGTCATTCACGACAAATCCGAAAAAGGGAAAGCCTTCCAAACGCTGGCCGTGGATCGCATTTACAGCAAGGCCCAACCTCGTACAGTGTTCGAAAACCTCGAAGAACTTGCCGAAAGCCTGAAAGAACTCGGACAGCAACAACCCATCGTCGTCAGTCCCGACAACAAGGGGTACTACGTCATCGAACAGGGTGAACGTCGTTGGAGAGCTGCCAAACTTGCCGGCCTCATCACGCTTGACTGCATGGTGATGAATCGCGAAAAGGATGGCGAAACCGACCGTATGTTGCGCCAGCTAACGGAAAACATCCAGAGAGATGAGATGACACTGTGGGACTTGTCTCACGCAATCGCCGCCCTTGTTTGTCAGGACATGACGGTTCGGCAGATTGCAAAGAAGTTAGGCAAGGCCGAGTCCTACATCAGCACCCTGAATGCGATTGCGGTGTTGCCGAAGGAACTGGAGGTACTCGTTAAGAAACGGCATCTTCAAGACGCTCAATCCGTTAGAAAACTCCAAAAGCTCTATCAAGAAGATCCACGGGTTGTCTCAGACCAAATCGAAGAATGGTCTAAGAACGATGACTTTACGATCAGCCGGGCTCAGGTGGCAGATTTTATACAGAGTCTTGGAAATTCCGAGGGAGAATCTCAGCCGCAGAATGACGATGATGCATCTGGGCGTAGCGAAGATTCTGATTCAGAAACGGTGGCTCCTAAGCAGAAGGAACCTCTTGATGGCACTCTTCCGGAGGGTTGTCGAACCGTATCGCCGACCAAACTCAAAGTCGAGGTCCAATGGAACGGTAATGCGGGATGGCTGACGCGTGGCGTCGTGCCGCCAGAAGGAAAGCTCTGCATTACGCTGGCCACTTCCGAAGAAACGATCCTTGTCGAAGCTACCGATGTTGAAGTCCTCGGCGTGACGGCGAGGTGAGACATGCTCGGCGGAAAGAATGCAGAGATGTTTGGCCTGATGTTTGAAATTCTAGTGCAGCTCGACGGCGGGAAAAAAAGCCGCCGTGAGTTGAGCGAAGGATTGGGCGTCGGGCCGCAAGTGATCGGTCGTCAGATCAAGCTCCTACGGGACGTGTTCAAGGTAACGATCAAATCTTCCCCAGCAAATGGTTATGAACTTGAGGACTGGGGCATCCTAAACAAAGCTGTGTTCATGGAATATTACGCTAGGGGGGCATAATGGCGACATTTCGTCAGTTCAAAAAGTCTCGCAACCCCCTGTCACACAGGGCTAGCGAATGTTTTCACCTCTTTGACGGCGCGTTTTAATCCACTCTTTTTGTCGAACAGCTACCATCCACACATAAGTCTCAAGGCATTTACATCTAGACCTTAGGGTGGAAATTGCGACTTCTCATGAACATACGTTCTGACTATTGGCATTACCCATTCAATAGTTTTACGACAACTAGGAACCAGAACTCCACCACCCAACAAAATGCTCGTTTTTTTGGGTGATGGAGTGCGAGGCGACCAAATGACTAACAATTCCCCTTTTCCGATTGTTGCTGTCAATGACACCGTTGAGGTGCTTGATGTCGAGTCGGCAGACACGCAGCGAGGGCATTTTGCGTCGGACGCGCTCTCGGACCATCTGATTACATCAGTCCAGAAAACGCAGCCGACCAGTATCTCGCCACGCTCGGCTCTCAAGCCTCCATCTGCACCGTTCGCTCCAAGCTCAATCAAGTGGCCAAGTGGTTCAAGTACCCAGACTACCAGCATTGTGACTGGCACCTCATGCGCTATGACAATGTGGTGAAGTTCATTGCGCACCTGAAGGAATCCGGCCTCCAGACCGTTACGATCAACGCCTACCTCTGCGCCATGAAGGGGGTGGCACAGACGGCATGGAACCTCGGACAGGTGTCCGACCATGATCTCATGCGTATCAAGGCCATTAGGCAGGTGCGCGGCTCCCGGAAAATGGCGGGCAAGGCGCTTACCCGACAAGAATCGAAGGCCATGCTCTCTAAGTGCGAAGGCACCACACCTCAGTTCATTCGAGATCGAGCCATCTTGCTTCTCCTTCTCGGATGCGGCCTGCGACGAGCCGAAATCACGCGCATCGAACTCAAGAACGTCTTCCTAGACGAAGCTCGAATTCGTCTGGTAGGCAAAGGGAATAAGGAGCGTGACGTTTTCATGAACGATGTCGTGCTCGATGCTGTCGCCCGGTGGCTCGCTGTTCGCAAGCAGGTCATTACGGACTGGAATGCCAAATATCCGTACAAGACCGGCAATGCCGGCGACGGTACGACCGGCTTCCTCTTCGGAAAATGGACGCGCCACTACTCTTATCTAATTGTGGATCGACCGCTCAATCCCTGGACGATCGGTGACATTGTGAAGAAATACAAGAGCGAGGCGGAGGAAATGGCCGCTGGCCTCAAAACGGTGACAACCCATGACCTGCGACGAACGTTCGCCACCCGTCTTCTGGAAAAGGATGTTGACATTACTACTGTCAAAAACCTTATGGGGCACAGCAGTATTTCAACGACGACTCTTTACGACCGTCGTGGCGATGATGCGATGAAGCGTGCAGCCAAGGTTGTCGACCTGTGATTCGACATGCCAGAAACACAAGCGGGGCTATCCGAAGACAACCCCGTTTTCCGTTCGACCAGAGTCGATTAACGCTTGCGGAAAGCCAGCAACAGTAGCGCCAGCACGGTCAAAAGACCGATCCAATCAACCGCTCCGCCTGAAACATTGATGACGATATCGCCGTTCCAGATGAAAGCGGACTGTGTTAAACTCTCTAGCAAGGAAATGAATGCGTCCAACATCCGAATTTCCTTTCAAGTGACATAGCCCGGCGTTGGTAGCGTCCGGGCTTTGTCGTTTTTGAACCCATTGCTGGGACCTCATTCCCGATGTCGAAAGCTCGAACATCGAAAAAGCTCGTGAGCCAGATCGAGAATTGGTGAGGCAGTCTTCAAATGCAGAACCTCAAATCCTGCTATCGGTTATTTTGCCAGATGTTCTTCCTCTGAGCAAACAGACTCGTTTTGAAGTAATTCCCTAGCTCGAATATCACGGATGGAATACGTAACCAGAAGCATCCGACCGTCTCGCAAAGCGCAGAGCGTCGGCGCATCGGTCACCGTGAAAAAGTTCTTATTGACACGAATCTCTTTATATTCCCAATCCTCGTAAAATCGAGCCGCCACTATTTACCCTTCAATTTTGTGTCGAAAATCGGATGCGGGGATAAACCTTACGGCTCGACGAGACGGAAGATTCATCACTTCACCAGTCTGCGGATTACGCCCTTTTCGCTCAGCCATTACACGAACGGGAAATATTCTAAAATCAGCAAGACGAACGGATTCATTATCCGCACAGACCTGGACAACCGATTTCAAAAAAGCATCCATATACTTTCGAGGATCGGAAAAGGAAATGCCAATTTCTTTTTGCAATTCCTCTTGCAATACCACCTTTATTCATAATTCTACCTTTTGATTAAAACTGTGCCGTGATAAAGGCTTTGAACCAACGGCTCATCCCTTCGCCTAATTTAGCAAATAGTTCCCACCAATGCAGAGGCTCGTCGGGCTCCTTTTCGAGAGCTTTATCCTTTTCGCTAACTTCAACATTGTCGGAAAAAAATTGATCGCGTAAATCGGAGAGATTTGATTCCAAAGTTTGCAGGTTACTTTGAAGCTCTTCAGTAATTCCTTCCAAACTTTCCCGATGTTCTTGCTGCAAAGCTTTATCAGCCTCACGTTTGCTTTTGCGCCAAGCCCATGGCGGGACAGATCCGGGCGACTGCCAAAGCCCGATCTGATTGGCACGAGCATCCGCCTCAGCGGTCTTGTACGCATAACGCCACTCAGCAGGGATCTGGAGCCCGTAAGTAGCATAGAACCAGGCATAGCCGCGCTCTAACATGAACAAGCCTACATCGTTGCCATTTACTGCTACAGAAGCCAAGACGCGCCCGTAACGGTCCTTCTGCTCGGTATTGAGAATGACAGCCCTGCCATTGACCAACTTGTCGAGCGCGATGCGCGCCTCGCCTCCAAATTCCTGATCTGCTTCGGGTGCATCAATGCCACGAATCCGAACGCGAATTTCATCGTCGGCGGTAATCACCTGCAAGGTGTCGCCATCAATCACACGGTCAACTCGACCGTGGATGATTTCGGCATGAATGGCCGTACTGACACAGGTCGCCAGAGTCGCCGCACATAAAACATATCGAAGCTGCATTTTTGAAGACGTGAAGAGGTCAAATGTCCTCATTCTAGGAAGCCTGAAAAGACAAAAATGCGCGTCAGGTAGGAAAAGTTGCTTTCTAGTGTGCCAATTCCATATTGCGTTCGCCTTAAGCTGTGTTTATCAGAACTTCAACGAACCTACAAGAGGGCTAAATGACAATCAAAGAAGGGATAGCCTACGACATCAACACTGCTCCGGAGCACATCGACCTCAAAGCTGAGGATATGATGGCAACCTTCAACATCGGTAAGACAGCATTGTGGCGTTGGGTCAAACAGAAGATTTTGCCTCCGCCCTATGAATACAGGGACCAAGCAGCGCATTGGACCATTGGGCAAATTCGTGACTGGAAAACTGCTAGAGCCAAGGCTTTAACGCAAAAACTCCAAGACGAGATGATCAGAGAATGCCAAGCGCAGACCTTAGCCCGCCGTCATGAGGTCAACGAGTTCGACTTCATTTAACCAAGATCTGCACAATCGGGTAGGAGCCCGTGGATTATTTCCACGGGCGTCCTCCCACACCACGTGGCGTACGGTTCTCGTACCACGCGGTTGCGAGCAGTCATCGGAG
>ERZ831634.3043-NODE-3043-length-13228-cov-2.262962_pt1 | contig 13228 bp, 8 predicted proteins | sample MGYA00519953_ERZ831634 | MGnify/ENA primary metagenome ERZ831634 (study PRJEB31850, sample SAMEA3708718) | human gut metagenome | biome: human gut; feature: human-associated habitat; material: faeces | place: China | collected 2014 ... | reverse complement strand
ATCGCAGCGTGCGCCTTCCTCAATCTGAGTCTGCAAAGTTCCTGAACTGTCCGCATTATAAAGAATCTCAACATCCGGATAAGTCTCATTAAAATTCTTCTGAATTTCTTCCATAGCATTATTCAGGCTGGCTGCAATAAATGCGTAAACCTCACCTTTCAGTTCCGGTGTCTCTGCTTCAGCAGATACGAAAGTAGTTCCAAACATCATAGTTCCCATAACACCAGCCATAAGTGCTGCAAAAACTCTTTTTTTCATTTCACGCCCTCCATTCTTGTTGTATTTTGTTGTGTTTTGTTATGTTTTATTCAGTTTCATTCATTATACTTAATTTCATTTGCTATGTCAATTTGAATCTGCATTGTTTGTGCAATTTTTATTAGTTCACACAAATTTTTTTATTTTTCATTTTTTCTCCAACGAAACACTCCTTGTTATTTTCTTTCCAACATGCTATGATATTTAAATACTACCAATAATAAATACAAAAGGCAGCTGCTTCTCAGCTATGGAACACGTTCATACTCCTGTCTAATCTCCTACTTGCTCATATGTCCCGATCTGTCTGATATCCATCCATTCAGCATATAGACATAATGAATACACAGCTGTCTTTCAGGAGTTTTGTAGCAAATAATGAAAAGAGGATTTAAATATGAAATTAAGTGCACGCAATCAGTTAAAAGGGAAAGTAGTAAGTATCAATAACGGAGCTGTAAACTCCATCGTTTCTATTGATATCGGCGGTGGAAACATTATCACAGCAACCATCTCCTGTGCAGCAGTTGAAGAATTAAACCTGAAAGTAGGTTCTGATGCTTATGCCGTGATCAAGGCTACTAATGTCATGGTAGGTATTGATGAATAAACTTTACACAGCTCAGGAGGTCGCAGACCGTCTAAAGATCAAAAAGACAACGGTCTATGAACTTATCAAGCGCGGTGAGCTGGAATCTTCCAAAATCGGAAAACAACTCAGGGTCAGCGAAGATCAGTTGACACAGTATCTTAACAGAAGCAGTTCCGGCAATTCCGAAAGCGGGCAGGATATTCCATACACTTCTGTTAATTTTGAACCTGAGAGCTCTCTGCTGAAGAGAGATTATCTGCTTCATTCCAGTGGTATCATTTTAGGCGGCCAGACTTCTGCCGCCCTGGAGCTTCTTCTCGGCAAAATGTCCGCTCATCCTGATGGCCTTCCTGTCCTGCAGTCTCATATGAATGACTATAACGGACTTTATTCCCTGTATTTCGAAAAGGCACATATCGCTGCTACCAGTCTGGATGTAGATGATATCCGTCACCTGGTTCCCGGAATCCCGCTGATACTTCTTTCTTTATATAAATACTCTGTCGGCTTCTATGTACAGGCCGGAAATCCTGAAAAGATTTCTTCTGTGGAGAACCTGACGGATCCGAAAGTTGTTTTTATGAATCGTGAAAAGGGAAGTGCCCGCAGGGTTTATCTGGACCGTCTGTTAAAAGAACGGGGAATCTCTTCTGAAAAAATCAGCGGATACAGAAATGAAGCTGTCTCTGATATGTCATCTGCATCTGCTGTTTTTGAGCACAGAGCGAATGTTGCTTTTGGAGAAGAAATGATCGCACGTTACTTTCCGGGACTTGATTTCGTCCCTGTGACTGATATGCAGATGTATCTGGCAATTCCTGCGGAATCTGTGAGAAAGCCGGGGTTCTCTGTTCTTGTGGAAATTGTACAGTCTGAAGATTTCAAAGCTGAGATTCATCATCTGACAGGTTATGATACCTCTTATACCGGCGAAATGATCTGTATATAAGAAACCTGTAACATAATAAAAAGCCCTGCTGTCCGGGATATACGCTTATGACGTACATGCCGCTTATACAGCAGGGCTTTTCTTATACATTATTTACAACCAAGAAGTGTTTTTCCGATAAAGTATCCAAGCACCAGAATACCAAGTGCGATTCTGTACCATCCGAATGCCTTAAAGTCATGTTTCTTTATGTATCCCATCAGGAATTTGATCGCGATAATGGAAACTACAAATGCCACTACCATTCCCACGATCAGGATCATCACCTCTGTTCCTGTGAAAGAGAAACCGAATTTCAGGATTTTCAGAAGACTGGCTCCGAACATGACCGGGATTCCCAGGAAGAAGGTAAATTCTGCTGCTACTGTACGGGAGGTTCCTGCAAGGATACCACCGATAATGGTGGAACCTGAACGGGATGTACCCGGAACTACGGAGAGTACCTGGAACAGACCGATGATGAGTGCAGTCTTAAATGACAGATTTTCCAGATTTGTACAGGTTGGTCTTCTTCTCTTGTTATAATTCTCAATGACAATGAAGAGGATACCATATACGATCAGTGCAATGGCAACTACTACATAGTTATTAAATTTCTCTTCAATGACATCATTAAACGGAAGTGCGATAACAATCGTCGGTATACAGGCTACTATAATTTTAAACCAGAGTACCCATTTCTCTTTATCACAGAACTTCTCCACAAAAGTAAGAATTCCTCTGGATACTGCACCATGCCTGTTAAGCACTGCCTGCTGTTTCTTTGAAATTGGTCTGATATAAAACGGCCACAATTTGTTCCAGTAGAGAACTACAACCGCGAGGATCGCGCCAAGCTGGATCACTACGAAAAACAGATTCTTAAAATCCTCTGTCACATTCAGTTTCAGGAACTCATCCACCAGGATCATATGTCCGGTACTGCTGATCGGGAGCCATTCTGTGATTCCCTCTACAATCCCAAGGAAAATGACCTTTAACAGTTCAATAAAATCCATAATCTTTCCCTTCCTGTTTTCTTTTTTGTTGTTATTCTTATTTACAACGATTTTCAACCGGATCAGACAGGTTTCTGCCAGATAATAAGTAATGCAAAAGACCCACATATATCTATCTGACTCACTGTAAATACTCATATGATTATATTACACACCATGCCACTGATACAACTGTAATCTGTATTTTTCTGCTGATTCTATAAGATAAAAACAGCCGCCTTTTCTCCGACAGAGAAAATTACGGCTGCTTTTCATCATTTCATATTATTTATCAGTTCTTTATCTTCTTGCAATCGTAGCAATATCAATAAGAGATAAATTGTTCAGGTCTGTATTCTCAAGGCTGGTTGCCAGTGCTTCTGCTGTATCCAGAGAAGTAAGGACATTGACACCTGTCTCGATGGCGTTACGTCTGATGACGAAACCATCTTTCTGATGCTCTACACCCTGTGGCGGAGTATCGATGACAACGTCGATCTTATGACCAAGGATAAGGTCCATAAGGTTCGGTGCAGGCTGCTCCAGCTTATTTGTACGGATAACTTTGATTCCGTTTTCTTTGAGGACTTTTGCAGTTCCCAGTGTAGCATAGATTCTGTATCCAAGTGCTTCGAATCTTCTTGCGATCGGGATGATATCCTGTTTGTCTTCGTCTTTGACAGTGATAATCATGTTTTTATGTTTCGGAAGACGGATACCTGCTCCGATAAATGCTTTGTAAAGCGCTTCATTGAATGTCTCAGCAATACCAAGGCACTCACCTGTTGACTTCATTTCCGGTCCAAGGCTGATATCAGCGCCGCGGATCTTCTCAAATGAGAATACAGGCATCTTGATCGCATAGTGTTTTGCTTCCGGCTGAAGTCCCGGTTCATAGCCCATGTCTTTCAGCTTGTATCCAAGGATTACCTTCGTTGCAAGAGGAACGATCGGAATTCCTGTTACCTTGCTGATGTACGGTACAGTACGGCTGGAACGAGGATTAACCTCAATCACATATACATCATCTCCAAGAACAATGAACTGGATGTTGATCATACCGATAACATGCAGTGCTCTTGCAAGACGCCTGGTGTATTCTGCAATTGTCTCTTTTGCTTTCTCGCTGATGGTCTTAGCCGGGTATACGGAGATACTGTCACCGGAGTGGATTCCGGCACGCTCGATATGCTCCATGATACCAGGAATCAGGATATCCTCGCCATCGCATACAGCATCTACTTCGATTTCCTTACCCATCAGGTATTTATCAACAAGGATCGGGTGCTCCTGTGCGATCTGGTTGATCACACCGATATACTCTTCTACGTCCTCATCGCTTACAGCGATTCTCATGCCCTGACCACCAAGTACATAGGAAGGACGAACCAGAACAGGATAACCCAGCTCATTTGCTGCTTTCTTAGCTTCCTCAGCAGTAAATACTGTCTGTCCCTTTGGTCTCGGGATCTCGCATTTTTCAAGAATCTCATCAAAGAGCTCACGGTCCTCTGCTGCATCTACGTTCTCCGCAGATGTTCCGAGAATCTTAACGCCCATCTTTGTCAGTGCTTCTGTTAATTTGATAGCTGTCTGACCACCGAACTGAACAACTGCTCCGTCCGGTTTCTCGATATTTACTACATTCTCAACATCTTCCGGTGTCAGAGGCTCGAAATACAGTTTATCTGCAATATCAAAGTCTGTACTTACTGTTTCCGGGTTGTTGTTGATGATAATGGTCTCATAGCCTTCTTTTGCAAATGCCCATGTACAGTGTACGGAACAGAAGTCGAACTCAATACCCTGACCGATACGGATCGGACCGGAACCAAGTACCAGGATTTTCTTTTTATCCGGTGTTGCTACTGCTTCATTCTCTGTGCCTTCATCGCCGTATACAGAATAGTAATATGGTGTTGCTGCCGCAAACTCTGCAGCACAGGTATCAACCATCTTGTATGCTGCTTTGATCTGGTATTCTTCACGAAGAGCTTTGATTTCTTCTTCTGTTTTACCTGTCAGACGAGCAATGATATAATCCGGAAATTCCATGCGCTTTGCTTCCAGAAGAAGCTCTTTTGTAAGCTTTCTGGTTTTAAGTGCATTTTCCATTCCAACAAGGATTGCCAGCTTATCAATGAACCAGATATCAATCTTGGTAATGTCATGAAGCATGGACTGCGGCATACCACGGCGGATTGCTTCTGCAATCTTCCAGATTCTGCGGTCATCTACGATTTCCAGTTCTGCCAGAAGTTCTTCATCTGTAAGCTGTGTAAAATCGTAGGACATAAGGCTGTCTACATGCTGTTCCAGAGAACGAATTGCTTTCATCAGAGCGCCTTCAAAGTTATGGCAGATGCTCATAACCTCACCGGTAGCTTTCATCTGAGTCGTAAGGGTTCTCTTTGCAGTAATAAATTTGTCAAATGGAAGTCTCGGAATCTTCACTACGCAGTAGTCAAGCATTGGCTCGAAACTTGCATATGTTTTTCCTGTGATCGCATTCGGGATCTCATCCAGTGTGTAACCCAGAGCAATCTTTGCTGCAACCTTTGCGATCGGGTAACCTGTTGCCTTACTTGCAAGTGCAGAGGAACGGCTTACACGCGGGTTTACCTCGATTACACAGTATTCAAAGCTGTCCGGTTTCAGAGCGTACTGAACGTTACATCCACCTGTGATTCCAAGTTCTGTGATGATGTTCAGGGCTGAAGTACGGAGCATCTGATATTCTTTATCTCCCAGTGTCTGAGATGGAGCAACTACGATAGAGTCACCTGTGTGGACACCAACCGGATCAATGTTCTCCATGTTGCAGACTGTGATACAGTTTCCTGCACTGTCACGCATTACTTCATATTCAATCTCTTTCCATCCTGCGATGCAGCGCTCTACCAGAACTTCACCTACACGTGAAAGACGAAGACCATTCTCTAGGATTTCACGAAGTTCATATTCATTATGAGCGATACCGCCGCCGCTTCCACCGAGTGTGTAAGCAGGACGGAGAACTACCGGATAACCAATGATGTTTGTAAATGCAAGACCATCTTCTACTGTTGTAACAACCTTGGATGCTGCAATCGGCTCACCGATCTTCTCCATGGTATCTTTAAATTCCTGACGGTCCTCCGCTTTCTTGATTGTCTGGGCAGTTGTACCGATCAGTCTTATATTGTGTTCTTTGAGGAAACCTTTCTCATCCAGCTCCATGGCAAGGTTTAATCCCGCCTGGCCGCCCAGTGTAGGAAGGACGCTGTCCGGTTTCTCTTTCAGGATAAGCTGTTCTACTACTTCTACTGTCAGAGGCTCGATATAAACTCTGTCAGCGATATCTTTATCTGTCATGATGGTTGCAGGGTTGGAGTTAAGAAGAACAACCTCAATGCCTTCTTCTTTCAGGGAACGGCATGCCTGTGTTCCTGCATAGTCAAACTCTGCTGCCTGGCCGATGATAATCGGGCCGGAACCAATTACAAGTACTTTTTTAATGTCTTTATTTCTTGGCATTATTTATTTCCTCCCATCATATCCATAAATCTGTCAAACAGGTAACTGGAATCCTGCGGTCCCGGGCATGCTTCAGGATGGAACTGTACAGTAAAGATATTCTTTCCTTCGTATGCCATACCTTCGTTTGTGCCGTCATTGACGTTAACGAATGCAGGTTTTGCAATGTTTTTCTCTTCAAGTCCCTCAGCATCTACTACATAACCATGGTTCTGGGAAGAAATGTAAACACGTCCTGTTGCAAGGTCTTTGACCGGATGATTTCCGCCTCTGTGTCCGTATTTCATCTTATGAGTATCTCCACCTGTTGCAAGAGCCATAAGCTGATGTCCAAGACAGATTGCGAAGATCGGAACTTCAGAATCATATAATTTTTTTATTTCCTTTATAATAGAAGTACATTCCTTTGGATCTCCAGGGCCGTTACTTAACATAATGCCATCCGGATTTGCCTCCAGAATCTCTTCCGCAGGTGTCAGTGCCGGATAAATTGTAACCTCACATCCTCTTTCATTCAGGGAACGTGCAATGTTTCTCTTAGCTCCCAGGTCAAGAAGTGCTACTTTCGGACCGTCGCCTTTTAAAATCTCTTTCTCGCGGCATGTTACCTTCTCTACTACCTTACCTGTTGTATATGCTTTTAACTGGGGGATAATTGTATCTAAATCATAATTTTCATTGACGGTGATCATACCGTTCATGGTACCTTTCTCACGAAGGATTTTCGTTAAGGCTCTGGTATCAATTCCGGCAATACCTGGAATATCATGCTTTGTTAAGAAATGCTGAATCGTGTCCACGCTTCTGAAATTACTTGGGACACGGGATAATTCGCGGACAATAAAGCCGTCCACCCATGGCTTTGATGACTCCTGGTCATCATAACAAATTCCGTAATTCCCAATGAGGGGATAAGTCATACATACTGCCTGTCCTGCATAGGAAGGGTCGGTCATTACTTCCAGATAACCGGTCATGGAAGTATTAAAGACGATTTCGCTGATAACGTCTCTCGTTGAACCAATGCTTGTACCTTTGAACACATGGCCATCTTCTAATATCAGAAATGCTTTCATACAATCTCCCTTTCTTATCTTTATATTGTGTCTATCACTTATTTTTTCCTAAATCTTCAAGATTGTATCACAGCAAAGTGCTTTTTTCAACCTTATAAGGTACTAAAAATAATTAAGTTGATATTAAAAACTTTTATGTAATTTCAGGCAGATCCAATCACATGCATTCACTGCTTTCTCACATCCAAATACCTCTATAAAATTTAAATCATCCTCTTCTCTGTGCAACTCTACACCGGATAACTGCTCCGCAGTTTATCAGAAGAAGCTTACACTTCTACGTAACAAATTGTGCGTTTTGATGATACTGTAAAAAAAAATTAAAAAAATTTCAAAAAAGCTATTGACTTTTATCCATACATCGGTTATTATAAATGAGCAGTCGCGAGAGAGCGATTGATAAATAAGAAATGCAGAAGTGGCGGAATTGGCAGACGCGCAGGCTTCAGGTGCCTGTGGTAGCAATATCGTGTGGGTTCAAGTCCCATCTTCTGCATTATTTTTTTACTCAAAAAAGGAAACTGATACAGTTTCCTTTTTTTCTGTTCTTATGACACAAAAGACATCAGATAACGGTAAATCTTCCATGTGGTTTCATTATCGTAATGAGTTCCGTCTGTTGTCTTATATCCCTGCTTTTTCAGATAAGAATAAAGATCTGCATATTTCGCACCGGCAACTTCTTTTTTCATTCTGGCATTGAAATCTTCGATTTCCTCATTTGTTACATAAGGATCTTTGGTTACCTGTCCCACTGCCACAATATAGGCATCCGCTCCCTGCGCTTTCCATTTTGGAATCTCCTCATTCAGCAGACTGATATAATTTGAAATATTGTATACATCATTAACACCAAGCCAGACAAAAATATCTTCATTTCCTTTCATCTGCTCCTGCAAGGTCTTCAGGGCAGTATCTCTAAGCCATTTATACCCCATTCCAACCTCACATATCCATGTGATGTTATCGTTCTCCACAACATCTTTCATCATATCTGTTCTGGAATCTCCGATCATAATAGTCTTTCGCATTACCGCCTCTGCCGGATCACTCAGTTCAGAATATACAACATTTCCCTGATTTCGTACATATGCCCGTATTCTGTAATAATAAGTCTTTCCTGAAACAGCACCTGTATCTGCATAACTGAATGTTGTATTGCCGGAAACTATATTGATTCTTTTATATCCTCTGTCCTCGGATTCTGACCGGAATATCTGATATCCTTCTGCAGTTTTGATTTTTTTCCATTTGATCAGGGTTCCGCTTTCTTCTCTCACTCTTATCCGGGTGATCACAGGTTTTCCGGGAGCTGTTTTTATCTCCAGTGCTTTCGATGATGGGCTGTACAGAGTTTTGTTTCCCTGTTTCAGATAAGAACGTATCTTATAAGTGTAGAGCTTATCTTCAGAACCTGTCAGTGTAAAACTGGTAATGTTCCTGTTCTTGATCCTTCCCACGCATTTGTATTTCCCGTAGGCTTTATAATACAGAAAAATCTGATAGCCGGAGGCCTTCTTTACTTTATTCCAGTTCAGAGTCACTCTGTTTCCGGCTGCTGTTCCGGACAATACCGGTGTTTCCGGTTTTGCAGATGCTGCGGATGCCGATACTGTTCCAAACAGCATTACCGCTATCAACCAAAATAAAAAGAAACTCTTTCTGATATATTTCACATGACATTCCTCCCATCTATAACAATTCATCTATAGCAATACCGGACTGTCCACAGTATTTTACGGAATTGCCATAATCAAAGAGCCGGCTCTGTAAAAGATATCTGCTCTCACATCGCCGGCTTGCTTTTATACTGTTCTCAATTATTTTTGTATTATTTGACTTTCACGCTCTTCACTGCGCTGTAACCTGTATATACCTTTGCAGATCCTACCATCTTATATGCGCGTGCTCTGAAATAATAAGTTTTACCACTTGTCAGTTTTGTCTTATTTGCGGTCAGCTTTGTAGTTCCTTTTACAACCGTACCCTTCTGGGATTTCTTGGATGATCCACAGTAAACATCATATCCGTCTGCACCTGCAACAGCCTTCCAGCTTACGGTTGCCACACCTTTTTTGGTGGACTTCACAGAGATTGCCGGCTTTGTACCTGTTGCTGTAGCTTTCACTTCTGCGGAATTTGACCAGGATCTGAGGTTCTTATTGGCATCTTTTACCTGTACAGTTGCTGTAACTCTGTATGTGTAGACTGTTCCTGTAGAAATCACATTATCTGTGTAATCTTCTCCGAACTCTGCGTCAGCCAGATCACCATTATCCCATGTTTTAACAGTTTCATATGCACCGTTGCCTGTTTTCTTCTCCAGTTTGTAAGAAGCATCATCTGTACTGGAACCAACGTTTACCACGATCTGATCCCATGTTGCAGATGTGATGGATGCAGTTGCCTTCAGCATTTTGACCTTGGATGAAACCTTTGCATCACAGCTGAACTGCTGAGGTACGGCAATCCATTCCGGTGTAAAGTCAATAGAAGGTGTCTTACTCAGTGAGTTTCCGTCAAGGTATAAGGAAACTACCTGAGATCCTTCCTTGCTGTTTTCCAGTTTCAGATTTGTGATCTTATTGTTTCTAAGATCAAGGATTCCCTGAAATCCGGCACAGTTAAATGAAGTGATGGCATTATTGGAGGCATTGACTTCTGAAAGACTCTTTACATAATCAGTATCTCCGATGTTCAGTCCTGCATTTGCCTGTGTGGTAAATTTATTAGAGCTTGCATCGACGAAATCCAGGTTCTTCAGATATTTCTTGGAAGGCATTACTACCTTTGTCAGTTTATTGCTTCCATACTTCACTACACGAAGATTTGTGCATTTGCTGAGATCCAGAGTTCCTGCAAGACTGTTATTACTCAGATTCAGATATGCAACTTTTGTATTCTTTGTAATATTTACAGAAGTAAGTTTGTTATTTGCCGCAAACAGATCTGTCGCATAGGTAAAACGTTCAATGCCTTTCAGGTTGGAAATTCCAAGTCCTGAAACATCAATCGTCTTGGCTGCTTTGATCTCTGCCGCTGAAAGTTTCTTATCCTTGTCTGTATCAATATTGTCTAAAACATACTGGCGGAACTTTGCATCCGGGAAGTTCGCTGAACTGACTGCTACTGCTGATGATGCTTCAGCAGCATCGGACTGAAATTCAGATCCGTCCTCTACCTCCGGAGCTTCCTCTTCTGCTGAGCCAACAGACTGTTCTTCTACTGTTGATGTATCATCACTAAAATCAGCAGCCTGAACGCTGATACCAGAAGTCATCATAGCTGCACTGATCATTCCTGCGACTAATAACTGATTTAATTTTCTGTTTTTCATCTTTCCCTCTCCTGTTCGTAATTTTCATACCTTTTGATACGATATAAAATTATCATATTCCATATCAATTTGCAACATATTTTTAATTATACTGTAATTATCTGGTAAATCTGTAAAAATAATTTACCCTGCAGTTACTTACTTCTCTTCCATTGTTTCTTTTTCCACTGGTGTTTCTTCCACCGGCTGTTCCTGTGCTGGTTCTGTTTCTGCTGTTTTCTCTGTCTCTGGTTCTTCCGGCTGTAATTCTTCTGCCGGTGTTTCTTCCGGCTCATTACTCCCATCTTCATCTTCATCTGAAGATACAGTGTCATTTTCCACATTCTTCGCCGGTTCCGGAGTCGGGCATGACGTTCCGCAATACGGACAGAAACTTACATTAATATCTACCTCCCGCTCGCAGGACGGGCAGATTTTCTCTCCTTTCAGGTTCGCAGCATTATCCTTATACTCCCTGATTTTCAGATAATGCTGATCAATCTCCTGACATAAAGCACTTAACTCACTATCAATTCCATCACCCTGAGAATGTCGTCTGTAAACAATATCACCGATATCAACTTTGATTTTCTCAATAATGCGCTCTTCCCCTGTGATTTTACTTCTTATCTTCTGCGCCTCGATCGTCTGCTCTGCGCGGGCACCTAATTCTCTTGTTGTCTTTCCCAGTTCCTTCGTTGTTTTTGAAAATGTCTTAACTAATCCATCAAAAAAATCTGTTCCCATAATATTTACTCCCTTCCATTATTGTCCTCATAATGCAAGAACAAAACTATTTTAATTAATGACTACCCTCCAGCAGGATCGGCTCCTGTCCGCGAAGAAGGATCTTCGGACCACCGTTTCCTTCTATGTATTCTCTTGTGATCACAACCTCTCCTATGCTGTCATCTTTCGGAATCTCATACATGATATCCAGCATATACTCTTCCAGTATCGCGCGAAGTGCCCTGGCACCTGTATCTCTCTCCAGTGCTTTCGCAGCAATTGCATGAAGCGCCCCGTCTTCAAATTCCAGTTTCACTTCATCCAGTGCAAGAAGTTTCTGATACTGTTTAAGAATCGCATTCTTCGGCTCCTGCAGGATCTTCACAAGCATATCCTCATTCAATCCGTCCAGAGTAAAGATGATCGGAAGTCGTCCGATAAATTCCGGAATCATTCCAAAACTGCGGATATCCTCCACTGTTACTTTCTGAAGCAGATGAGGATCATTATCATATTTATCCTTCAGGTCTGCATAAAAACCGATAGATGCCTGCTTGTTCAGCCTTTCTTTAATGATATTCTCCAGATCAGGAAAAGCACCGCCACAGATAAACAGAATATTACGTGTATTAACAGTTACAAGCGGTACCATTGCGTTTTTGCTGTTTGCACCTACAGGAACTTCCACCTCACTTCCCTCAAGAAGCTTCAGCATTCCCTGCTGCACTGCCTCACCACTGACATCTCTCTGGTTGGTGTTCTTCTTCTTGGCAATCTTGTCAATTTCATCAATATAAATAATTCCATGCTGCGCTCTTTCAATATCATAGTCAGCAGCCTGAATAAGTTTTAACAAAATGTTTTCAACGTCTTCACCTACATATCCTGCCTCTGTTAATGTTGTAGCATCCGCAATTGCAAAAGGTACATTTAAGATTTTTGCCAATGTCTGTGCAAGATAAGTCTTGCCTGAACCTGTAGGTCCTAATAACAAAATATTAGATTTCTGTAATTCAACATCTAAATCTTTTCCTGCCAAAACTCTCTTATAATGATTATACACTGCTACCGAAAGTACCTTCTTTGCAGCATCCTGACCAATAACATACTGATCCAAAAACTCTTTAATTTCCTTTGGCCTAAGTAAATTAATCTCTTCTTCTGCTACATTGTTTCTGTCGCCATAAACTTCTTCTTCAATAATTCCTGCGCATATTTCAACACACTCATCACAAATAAAAGCTCCGTCAGGACCGGCAATCAGTCTTCTTACCTGGTCTTCTGTCTTTCCGCAGAAAGAGCAGCGGATCTTGGTATCATTCCCTTTTATAGCCATCGTTTTCTTCCTTTCAACATATTACAACTAAACCTTATCGCCGGATAAGGCAAAAGGTGCCACAAAAGCCTCATTGCCGGAACTACGCTTTTGGACACCTTTCCTCTCTTATCGGTTCGTAATTACATTATCAATCAGACCGTATGCTTTTGCTTCCTCTGCGGACATATAGTTGTCACGCTCGGTATCGATCTCAATCTGTTCCAGCGGTTTTCCTGTATTTGCCGCCAGAATTTCATTTAATTTCCGTTTGGTTTTCAGAATCTGTTCTGCAACGATTTTGATCTCGGTTGCCTGACCCTGTGCACCGCCGGATGGCTGATGAATCATGATTTCAGAGTTTGGCAGAGCCATTCTCTTTCCTTTGGTACCGCCGGCAAGAAGGAATGCTCCCATGCTGGCAGCCATACCGATACAGATCGTGGATACATCACATTTGATGTACTGCATCGTATCATAGATAGCAAGTCCTGCGCTTA
>ERZ831634.3041-NODE-3041-length-13247-cov-6.167905_pt1 | contig 13247 bp, 7 predicted proteins | sample MGYA00519953_ERZ831634 | MGnify/ENA primary metagenome ERZ831634 (study PRJEB31850, sample SAMEA3708718) | human gut metagenome | biome: human gut; feature: human-associated habitat; material: faeces | place: China | collected 2014 ... | reverse complement strand
TCCAGCTCTTTGCCATTGGTCATACATAAAAGGCTTGTTTTGACCCCGGCATCATGTTATTGGTAAAGGAAATATTACTTCCAGTCATGGTAATGATAATAGTACATGGCTGCCCACTATCTATGCTTATGGCTCTGCTACCAAACAAGCGGACTATTCTGTTGTGACGATTGGAAAGGATGTAGTGATTTGCAATCAGGGCAGTTACGGCCTTGCTATCGGTCATGAAGACTATAAGGCTTATGGCGCGAAGGTGATTGTGGAAGGAACGGTAACATCCACTTATGGATTTACTGTAACCGGAAACGCTAAAGCTACGGATGGTAATATTCCCGAAATTACAGTGACGGAAAGTGGTAAAATTGTGAGTGCGGATGGTGCTGCAATTTATGCTGCTGGCTATGGCACTTATAATATCGCCGGTACACTGTCCGGTACCGAGTTTGGCATTGAAATTCGAGCTGGTAAGTTAAATGTCGAAGATACAGCTAAAATTTCGGCTACCGGAAATTTCAGCGACCCTGTTCCCAATGGCAATGGTTCCACAGTTACGGGTGCAGCTATTGCTGTCTCTCAGCATACAACCAATCTGCCTATTGAAGTGAACATTAAAGGCGGAGAAATTTCTGAGACCGGAAAAAATGGCTATGCTCTTTATGAAATAGATACTGTTAAGAGTGAAGCGGTAGAGAATGTTTCAAAAGATGTCTCTATCACTGTTTCTGGCGGCTTTTTCAATGGTAATGTGTATAGCACCAATAACAAACTCTCCATCTCCGGCGGTGCGTTTACCGACCTTGCCAATGCGGTCAAGTATGCTGCTGACGGCGCGACCATCAAGCTGGCTGATGATGTGAACGGACAGGTGGTAATTCCGGCTGGAAAAAGCATTACGCTTGATTTGAATGGACATAAGGTTACAGCTCCAACAGATGGTAAATACGATGCTATCATTAACAATGGTACACTGACCGTCACAGATTCTAAAAAAACCGGTGAAATCTACTCTGGTAAGAATGCCGGTATCGGTGTTGGCGCTAACTCTACAACAACCATCGAATACGCAAAGGTTACCGGTCAAGAAGGCGCCATTGGAGGAGACAAAACCGTTGTTGGTGCAACTGTTACTATCAAGGATGGTGTATTTACCGGTATCGATAATGCAGTTGTAATTTTCAATGGTACAAAGAGAGAAGGTGGGGCCAATGAGATTACAATCAATGGTGGCACCTTCAACGGCACAATTCAATCTAGTGGTTATGTAGCTTGCGGTATCTATGCGCCGTGGAAAGATAATATCACGGTTAACGGCGGTACATTCAATATTACTGGCGGTGCCGGCATTGTTGCACGTGGTGGACAGGTGACCGTTAATGGCGGTGTGTTCAATACCACCGGTAACGTGACCGGTAAGGTCGGCGATTCCCGTGTTGTGGTTCCGTGCGCCGCACTTGTTTTTGATAGCGAAGCAGGTTACCCGGGTATGAGCGATGACTCTAAGATTTCTGTTACAGGCGGCAATTTCAAGTCTGATGTTGATGCCGTTCAGGTAATTCAAAAAGAGGACGACAGCAATAAACGCATTGCCATCTCTGGCGGTTATTTCACCTCCGACCCCAGCGCTTATCTGGCTGCGGATAAGGGCCTTGTGACCAGCGATCAGAGTGCTTTCGCTTACAAGGTTGGTGACAAGGTTACCGATGTTGAAACCGCTGTAACTGCCGGTGAGGCCACTGTGACGATCCCCGCTGACGTTTCTGGCATTATTACTGAGGCCGCTGTGAAGGCCGCTGCCAAGGCTGCTGATACCACCAAGACCTTGACCGACACGGTGGCTGCCTCCGGCATGACCAACGATCCTGCCGTGGTCGGCACCAAGAAAGCCGCTGAGGTTGCACTCACTGCAAAGGGCATTCCTGTAAATAGCGGTGAGACCGTCACCGTTGTGGTTCAGCCCTATCTGGAAGTGAACGTCAAAAGTGCTGATGCTGGCAAGCTGACCCTTGAGATCAGTGCCAAGTACAAAGTGGTTGCCACTACCGGCAATCCTGTAACTATTGACCTGGCCAGGACCGCCATACTCAAGTCTGGCGTACCGCTGTCCATCAATAAGCCCATTGAACTGACTATCGCTTTGCCTACCGACTTTGCCGAAGCAAACGGCAGCATTTATGTCCAACACAAGGGCTATGAGTACACTGCGACTGTCGATGCTTCTGGCACAACTGCTACCTTTATCAACCCCCACGGCTTCAGCACCTTTACGGTGACTTCGACGGCTTCCGCCATTGCTGAGGTTGACGGCACCAGCTACACCGATCTCCAGAAGGCTGTGGACGCTGTAGCCAATAACGGCACCATTAAGCTTCTGAAAGATACCTCCGCAAACGCTGTTGTCAGCCGGGCGGTGAAGTTCACGCTTGATAAAAATAGCAAGTCTTTCACCGGCGCGATTACTGCTGGTTCTGGCTATAACCTGTCCGTGGACGGCGGTGTCTATACCTTTACTGTCAGAAGCTCTTCCGGCAGTTCCAGCGGTTCCAGCTCCTCCTCCAGACGCTATGACGTCTCCGCGCCCTCTGTCAAGCACGGCGATGTGACCGTCAGCCCTAAGAGCGCCTCCAAGGGCGATACCGTGACCATTACTGTCAAGCCCGACAGCGGCTATGAGCTGGACACCCTGACCGTGAAGGACGCCAGCGGCAGCAAGATCAAGGTGAAGGACAAGGGCAACGGCAAGTTTACCTTCACCATGCCTGCCTCCAAGGTGACGGTTTCCGCTGAATTCGCTGAGATCGAGACGCTGGACTTCGCGGACGTTTCCACCGACGCCTACTACTATGAGGCTGTGAAGTGGGCCGCCAAGAAGGGCATCACCGGCGGTACCGGCGACGGCACCTTCAACCCCAACGGCTCCTGCACCCGCGCCCACATCGTCACCTTCCTGTGGCGCGCCGCCGGCTCTCCCGAGCCTAAGAGCACGGTGAGCTTCGCGGATGTCCCCGCAGGCAGCTACTACGCCAAGGCTGTGGCCTGGGCTGTGGAGAACGGCATCACGCTGGGTACCGGCGATGGCACCTTCAGCCCCAACGCCACCTGCACCCGCGCTCAGAGCGTGACGTTCCTGTATCGCGCACTGGGCACCGCGCCCACCACGGTGAACGGCTTCACCGACGTGACGGCTGATGCTTTCTATGCTGACGCAGTGGCCTGGGCCGTGGAGAGCGGCGTGACCAACGGTACGTCCGCTTCCACCTTCAGCCCCAACAACGGCTGCACCCGCGCCCAGATCGTGACCTTCCTGTATCGCACCATGAAGTAACTTCATACGCAAGCAGCGGGAGACCTTACACGAGGTCTCCCGCTGTTTTTTTCTGCCCGGCCGGGGGCGGTTTACAGGGACCGACTCATCCGACTTTTGCAAAATGCGCCTAAGCGCCTCATAATCCACCGTCTGGCAAGATCAAAGTAACCGTCAAAGCTAACGGCGTATAGACTCCTATGGGATAATAGTGGTGGGACGTTTCGCAACGTTCCACCACTATTAACGTCAGGGTGGATACGCCATGACATCCATAGAGTTGAAGCATCAGGCACGGCTGCAGGAATGGGCGGGAGCCATTCGGGATTGCAGAAGCAGCGGATTGTCAGTCAGGCAGTGGTGCAGGGAGAGAGGAACCACACCAACTACATACTATCGCTGGGAACGTGAGCTATTGTCTGTTGCCAGTACAGCGAAGGCACTGTCTGAAACGTCTGCGGTTGCATTTGCAGAATTACCAGTACCGAAACAGGTGTGCTGCAACACAACGGAACGTTCCGCTACGCTGCGCATCGGCAAAGAACGATTACCTACTGTCAAGAGATGGTAGGTAAAAGACGTTCAATGCGGAAATGAAGAAACCGGAATTGGCCTTCAAGTGTTTTATCCGCTTTTTGCTGGCGCGGGCGGCGATGACCTGGGGCGTGGAACTGATGGCAGGAGCCTTTCGGGTATATCAATTCTATCGACAAGGGCGCATGGGGCGTGTTATAATCATGAAAAACGCGGCGAAGGGAGGCGGCGGAGGGATGACAGACGAAACGCTATACCGCCGTTACCTCGGCGGAGATGAGGATGCCTTGGGCGCGCTTATGGAGCGTTACGGCACCAAGCTGACCCTCTATCTGGACGGCTATCTCTGCGACCTTCACGAGGCGGAGGACCTGATGATCGAAGCCTTTGCCTATCTCATCGCCAAAAGACCGGCCATCCGGGACGGCGGCTTTCGCGCCTACCTCTACCAGTCAGCGCGGCATATGGCCCTGCGGCTGCTGCACAAAAAGCGGGCGAGAAACTGCTTCTCGCTGGACGCGCTGACGGAGGAACCGGAGGCCCGGGAGCTGGTGGAGGAAACCGTGCAGTCGGCGGAGCGGGCGCGGCTCCTGCGGACCTGCATGGCAGAGCTGCACGAGGACTATCGGGAGGCGCTGTTCCTTGTCTATTTTGAGGGACTGAGCCACGCGGAGACCGCCGCCGTCATGGGCAAGCGGGAAAAGCAGGTGGCGGACCTCATTTACCGTGGAAAAAACGCGCTGCGAAAGCGGCTGGAACAGGAGGGGATCACGGATGCGTACAACGGCTGAACGACTGGCCGCAGTCAAACAGCGGGCAAGGGAACTGGAACGGCAGCGGCAGCGCCGCCGTGCCCGTGGGATCCTCTGCGCCGGTACGGCGGCCTGTTTCGTCGTGATCGTTTCCCTCGCGCTAGTCATGCCCGGCATCACAGAGGGATTTTCCGACACGGCGCTGGGCGGCGGCATGGCCGCCAGCATTTTCAGCGGCCGGAGCCTGGGCTATCTCGTGGTGGGCCTGCTGGCCTTCGCGTTAGGCGTGTGCGTGACGGTGCTGTGCGTCCGACTGCGCGGGCATGAGGGGGACTCGGCGGACGAGGAGCGGTACGATGATTGAGTTTTGGGACTATCTCTCGCAGTTTCTCGCCGTGACGGCGGGCTTCTGCGCCGCTTTGCGGGCGTATCTCAAGAGCCGCAGACAGCCGTGGTTTCTGCTGACCTGCTTTTACGGAACCTTCGCCCTGGGTACCCTCTACTGGACGCTGCACCTGCTGCTGCGTCAGGAGACCCCGCAGGTTTTTTACGTCTCCGACCTTGCGTGGCTGGCAAGCTATGTCTTTTTGCTCGCCCTGACGTTGACGCTGGCGGACGCGGGGGAGCGGCGGTGCCGGACGGGGCTGTGCTGGCTGGCGCCGGTGTTCTGCCTGCCACAGTTTGGGCTGTATGTCACCTACGGCGATCTGCTTTTCAACGTCCTCATGTGCGGCTTGACGATGATGCTGGCGTGGTGCGCTGTGCGGGGGCTCGTCTGGGCGAAACGGACGGAAAACGGGCGGCTGCGTCGGTTTCACGGAACGGTGCTGGCCTTCACAGCGCTGGAGTACGCCCTGTGGACGGCCTCCTGCTTCTGGGTGAGCGACACCCTGACGAATCCCTACTTCTGGTTCGATTTCCTGCTGACCCTCGTTTTGCTTTTGTTTCTGCCCGCAGTGCGAAAGGCGGTGGAGGCGTGACCTATATCGAAAATGTATTCGTCTGCATGGCGGCCCCGCTGGTGGTGGCGCTGCTGTCTTTAAAACGAGGGCAGCGCGCCGCACTGGTGTTCTGCCTCGCGGGGATGGGGGCCTGTCTGCTCTCTGCCTACCTCAACACCTTCTTCGCCCGGCTTTATCAGGCGGACGCCGTCAATGCCGCCACCCAGATCGCGCCTGTGGTGGAGGAGATTATGAAGCTGCTGCCGCTGCTGTTCTTTCTGGCTGTGTTTGAGCCGACGTTTGCCCGCTTCCGGCTGGCCGCCGTCATCGTGGCCGCCAGCTTTGCCACCTTTGAAAACATCTGTTTCCTCACGCAAAACGGCGCGGACCAGATCCTCTTTCTGCTGATCCGGGGCTTTGGCACCGGTGCGATGCATGTGGTCTGCGGGAATGTGTACGGCGGCGCTCTGCGCCCTGTGTGGGACAGCCGCCCTCTGCGGGCGGCCTGCTTGTTCGCGCTTTTGTGCGTCGCCATCATTTACCACGCCATCTACAACCTTCTGGTCAGCGCCGGGGGGACGCCTCAGCTCATCGCCTACTTTGTCCCGCTGCCCACGGCGCTGTGCTTCCGGCTGCTGGCGCGGAAGGCCGAGGCGTAAATACAGTCTCATCAGATCGTCCGACAGGACGGTCTGATTTTTTTGAAAATTTTTCTAATTTTCGGTGCGTAGTTTTCTCCGTTTTTGTCCCTATGGTAATGTAAGGACTTTTTTTCGGGAAGGAGGAAGGGGCATGTATGACACCACGGAGCGCGTCCGGCGTGTGAAGCAGACGGCCCTGCGGCTGATCCAAAAGCGGGAGCGGACGGTGTTGCGGCGGCTGGGAACGCTGTGCACCGTGCTGGCTCTGGGACTGACCGGCGCGCTGGCCCATTTCATCGGCGGGCCGCCCGGCGCCGCCGTCCAGGGGGCCTACGGCGCGACGCTGCTCTCCGACAGCGCAGGCGGCTATGTGCTGGTGGGCGTGGCATCCTTTACGGCCGCCGCTGTCCTGACGGTGATCTGTATGCGTCTGCATGAACGGGAGAAACGAGAAAAGAACAACGAGACAGACAAGGAGGGAAACGCACCATGAAAAAAACGATCACCCTATTATTGACACTGTGCCTGCTGCTGGGCCTGCTGCCCACGGAGGCTGTGGCCTTTGCGGGGGACATTTACCGGGCGGGCGATGTGACGCAAGTCAAGATGGCGGACGGCTCCCTGTCCCTGCAAAACGGGTACGTCCACGTGACGCTGCATAAACTGCTTGAGACCTATTCCTATCTTACGGTGGCTCCCACCGTAAAGCCTGACGAGGACAGTATGTGGAACAGCCAGACACCGTTCTGCAATTACACCACCTATAATCAAGGCGTGCCGACCACCGAGGGCGTGGTGATAAGTCTGAAAAAGATGGAATTTGTGACGGGTACGCCCAACGGCGGAGGCACGAAGGCTATCAAGGCGGAGTATGATCTGCTCTCGTCCCACAGTCATGTTGCCGCAAAAGCGACGGTCTACTACGAGATCGTGCAGCTCAAGGAGAGCGGGACAGCGGCGAAGGAGGACACCTGGGGCGTGCTGACGACCGTTGGCAGCATTGAGATCATAGGAGGACGCGAACAGTTTACCCGTGATTTTGATTTTAGATGGGGCTATTACCTCAATGGCTTTACCTCCATGGGACATTCGGCCATGCTGGAGGAAACGGGCGGCCCCGCCATCAAAATCAGCCGCACCACGGTTCCGGAGGGGGAGGACCCCAAGATCACCACGGAAAGCTCCACCATCACCGTACCTGTGGAAAAGCTGAACACAAAGACCGTTCCCAAGGGCTATTCCTCATGGGGCGATGTGGACGGCGTTTATATCACCGAGGCGTATGTGGACAGCTACCCCTGGGCCAATCCCTTTGTGGGCCTGTCGGATTACTATGGAAAGACGATCACCGCCCCCAGCGGCGAGCCGCTCCGTGTCGATCTGGCGCAGTTCGTCAGTGTGCAGCCAGGGGACAAACCGTTGAATTCCCTTGTGAGCTGCGAGAGCTATGTGAGCTTTGATTTCGAGCCGGAGAATTATGCGGCTGATTCCACCCACTTCCTCTGGGGCTTCCGCGACCTGAAGACACTGAAACAGGAGATCCCCAGCGAACCGGACAAGGTCGATCCCGCCATCTACGCCAAGCGGCTGGCCGTTTTCTCCAGCGGCAGCGGCGTGACAGTGGAGCACGTGGCCGACGACGCGGCGCTTTCGGCGCTGAAAAAGCGGTACGGAGACCCCATCGCCCTCATCAACGGCGATTATGAAAGCAAAAACGGGGAAGACTTCACCTTTACAGGCGGGGCGGCGCTGCTGTCGCCCTCCGTTACGGCAACATGGGGGGCAGGCGGAAAACTCATCATCCACAAGAACGGAACCGTGGAGCAGAGCGGCGTGAGCCTGAGCGCGCCGACCTTCAAGTTCTATCAGCCGACAAGCGGCGCGGAAGGCGCACTGAGCATTTCTCTCGCGGAAAAGGGCTTTGCATTTGACATTGATCCGGCCAAAAACGATGCCATCGTCTATGTGGACATCCCCTATGCCACGGTGAAGCTGGAAAACGCCGCCGCCGACGTGACGGGGAACCTTGTGTTCAGCGGCGATATCGGTTTTCAGACCATTTTCGACGGCGCGGAATTTTCGCTGGAAAAGCTGGGCTACGGCTTGAAGGGGAATGAATTCAAGGTCAACGGCGTCCACGCGAAGGGCAGCTTTGACACCGAAAAAATGCTGTCGCTGGAGCTTGCCAAGATCGAGGGCGAGGTCAACACCTTCAAGGGTGAGGAGCGCTACGCCTTTGAACTGGAACTGAACGCCTTTGACCTCTTTGAGACCGAGGCAAAACTGGCGCTGGAGCGGGCCAACGACGGCTCGCTGATCCCCGATGAGCTGTGGTTCTTTGTTAAAAGTGAGCCGGGCATCCTCCTGATCCCGCCGGCGCCTGTGGGCAGGCTCACCGGCGGCGGCGCGGGCTTCAAGGATCTGGCCGCCACGGTAAACGGCAACTATTTCGCCATCCCGCCCATCAAGCTGCGGGGCGCGGTGTCGGGCGCCTATTTACAGCTCATTGAGGGCCGGGGCGATGTGGTGCTCGGCCCCAGCGAGATCTCTCTCAAGGCAAGCGATGTGGGCATTGTGGGATTTGGCAAGTACGGACAGGTCGTTGACAGCTTCGGCTACGCCCTCAAGCTCACCGGACAGGAGCGGAAGTATAAAGGCACGGCCTACCAGGGCGTCTACCTCGTCGGCTCGGAGGAGCTGGAGCTTCATCTGCCAAACACGGAGTTCAACGTGATCGTTTTGGATTCCTCTATCGAGCTGGGCGCTTTCGGCGGCGTGAACAAAGCGAAGGATCGAGTGTATCTCGGCATCGGCGCCAACGGCACGGTAGACGGCAGAGTACAGATCCCGAAGGGTTTCCCCTTTGCCGGAACAAAATTCGGCAGCGCGAAGATCCAGCTCATCGCCGGCGGCCAGACGGAAATTCCGATCAGAAACGTCAGCGTCAGCGAGGGTATGAAGCAGGCGTTTAATAACATCGACGCCTACCTCGGCGCGATGGCTCAGACGCAGAATCCCGTGTTCGGCGTGCGCGTGTGGGTGCTCGTTCCGAAGGTCCTCCAAACCAAATTCCGCTACAAGGAGGGCTGGGCCATCGAAGGGTCGTTTATCAAAAAGCTCCCGGAATGGGACTGGAGCAGCAAGGGCGTTGAGCCGGTGGTGCAGGCCATCTCTCTGGAGGACGGGGAGGAGTTTGCTGTCATGCTGGCTGCGGATTCGCCTGATGCGGAGCCCCGCGGCAGTGGAAACGTTCTGACGATCACGGTAAATGCCAATGCGGACGAAACGCCGTATATCGTGCTGGCCTTTGAGGACAGCGCTACCGATGAGCAGATCAAAGCCCTGACCGTTCAAAAGGGTGGTGCCGACGTTACCGTCAACTGGATCGCCAACGACGGCGACATTGACCCCGACGCGGAGATCAACGGGACGATCATCGACGGCATGAAGAAAACGGTGGATGACGGCAAGAACTACCGTCTGGCGATCCTGCGGCTGAGCGAGGATGGCGAGTATTCCATCGACGCGGGTAACTTGAAATTTTCCGACCAGAAGAGCTTTGCTGTCACGCCCTTTGAGAAGCTGGCTCTGACATTGGATACCAGCGGCAATCAGGTGTCCGGCAAAGTCAAATACGCCGAAGAGGATACAAAGTATGTGCTGCGCACCTATTTTGCCGAGAAAGAAGGCGGTGCAGATTACCTGATCGATGAGCAGATCGATGTGAACCCCAACAGCATTTCCGTCGATATTCCCAACAGTGGTACGCACGCGCCCAGCGGCGAGTACTACGTCACTTCGTTCCTGATGACGGAAAAGACCACCACGGTCGCCGATGAGAACGGAGAGAGCGAAAATGTGACCGCTCTTATGGCCATCGACAGCCAGGCGCTCGGAACCGTTTCGTACACCAATAGCAACGAGCCTGCCGCTCCCGTGTGGGCCAAGTTGGATTTTGTCGGCAATGAGGTGATGAGGGCTGAATGGGAAGAGGTGCCTAATGTCGACGGCTACCGCGTGACGGTCTATCAGAAAAAGGACGGAAAGTGGAAGGACACCGGCTTTGGCTATGACCTCAAAAAATCCAAAGATGGGCAGTTGGATAACTCCATCAACATGGCGCTGACCGTGGGCGGAAACGCCGTTAAGGCCAGCGGAGAGAACTCTGCTGTGTCCGTTCCCGCCGAAAATCTCGAGGCGGACAAGGACTACAGAATCGGCGTGAGCGCCTATAGAGAGGTGCCGTACTTCACGGAGAGTACAGGGGCGGGCTCTACAGAGAGCACGGAGACCGGCTCCATGGAAGGCGAGGAGACAGGCGCTGCGGAGGGTACAGAGGGCAGTACTGCGGGGAGCGGGGGAACCAGCGCCCCAAAGGCGCTTACCGCGAAGTATTACAGCAAAGAAACGAAGTCTGCCGAAGACGGAGTGCTTCTGCCGAAGTATAAGGAATTGACTATGACGCTCAACGTGAACGGCACCACCGTCAGCGCGGACGAGGACGGCGTGTACCACGCCTATGTGGGCGGCAAGGACGATGATATACTGGCGGTAAGCTGCTCGACGGAGAATGTCACCTATAAGGTCACACGGATGGATACCACTGTTGAAATCGTGCAGGAGACTGACGGCACCTATAGAATTCCCACTTTTGAAGGCAGTCTGATGCTCAAGATCGACGGCATGGTTAAAAACAGCTCTGCCACGGACGTGACCAGTGTGTTCCTGCTGGTGAGCCGCGACGTGACGCCTCCCGTGCTGACCCTCTTCGACCCGGTGTTTTTCGCCAATCGGGACACCGGCGAGTACACCATTACCGGCACGGCGGACGCTGGCAGCGAGATCCTCTATGGGGAAAATGGGCGCACACAGGCTGCGGGCGACGGCAGCTTTGCCATTCACGATAAATTGGAGGACGAAAGAGAAACCAACGCCTCCCTGTATCTCCGGGCGAAGGACAGCGCGGGCAACCTATCTGCGCAGCAGCTGGCGCTGATCACCCGTCAGACCCGGTATGTCGTCACTGTGAACGGCAGCAGCTATGACGCGCAGAACTCCGGCGCGGGCAGCTATGCGGCGGGCAGCGTTGTCACCGTCCGCGCGGGCAGCCGCGGCGGTTACACCTTCAACGGCTGGACGGCCGACAGCAGCGTTGCCTTTGACGATGCCAACGCCGCCGAAACGACCTTCACCATGCCGGACGGCAGCGTGACCGTCACGGCAAACTGGTCGAGGGACGGAGGTTCGCCCTCGTCCGGCCGGGATGACTCTGATCCCCGCTATGCCGTCGGAATTCCGGATAAGACGGAAAACGGCAGCGTGAGCGTCAGCCCGAAGAACGCCAGCCAGGGCGACCGCGTGACCGTCACGGTGAAGCCAGATGCGGGCTATGAGCTGGACAGCCTCAAGGTGTTTGACAAAAACGGCAAGGAGCTTGAACTGACCGACAAGGGCGACGGCAAATTCACCTTCATCATGCCCGCCGGGAAGGTGGAGGTCAAGGCCACATTCACGGAGGAAGTGAAGACCAGCCCCTTCCGGGATGTTCCCACCGATGCGTATTACTACGAAGCCGTGAAATGGGCGCAGAAGAAGGGCATCACCGGCGGTATCGGCAATGATCTTTTCGGACCGTATCAGCCCTGCACCCGTGCCCAGATCGTCACCTTCCTGTGGCGGGCCGCCGGTTCTCCGGTGGTGAATTACGCCATGGATCTGGCGGACGTTTCCGGTGACGCTTACTATGCGGAGGCCGTCCGTTGGGCGCTGAGCCAGGGCATCACCACCGGCACGGCTGACGGCAGATTCAGCCCCAATGCTCCTTGCACCCGCGCACAGAGTGTGACCTTCCTGTTCCGGGCGTCCAAGGCATCCGCCGACGGCGCGCCTGCCTTCAGCGATGTGGCCGCCGATGCCTACTACGCCGAAGCGGTGAAGTGGGCCACGGACAACGGCATCACCAACGGCACAACAAGCTCCACCTTCAGCCCCGGCAGCGGCTGCACGAGAGCACAGATCGTGACATTCCTGTGGCGGCTGTACGCGGAGAAGTAATCGCAATATATGTAAAGTGGACTCCCTTGACTGCAAAAAGCAGTCAGGGGAGTCCCTTTTAACCTATAAAACGGATTCTCTGATGTGGGTTTGCGGCTTCGGCACCTGCTGTGTATGCCGCGGGTAAGCGGTTGATGTTTTAAAAATCGGCTTGCCTAATACACGATCCGAAAGTAATCCAAATATGCTTTACTGGAGTGCTTTGCGCGTCAGTCATCCAACTCCGACTCATGCTTGAGGATCGCGCCGGTGGCGGCGTTGATCTCGTAGTCATATTCCATATTGCCGGATTTGAACTCGACCTCGTAGACGAGTATTCCATCCTCATCGTCCAGTTCGATATCCATGTCATACGCTTCATTTTCACTCACACCTGCGTGATTCAGGGCAATAGATTTTGCCTTGGCGTAGCCAATGTCCTGCGCTGTTCCGGACGGATCGGGCTTCTGATCAGAGGGCTTCGTTGTCACATTTGGCGTGGAAGGCGTGGAAGCAGTGGTCAGCAAGTCCTTCTGTCCGCTGATCACCTTTCCCGTGTAGGCGTCCACCAGATACTCGAACTCGCCCCACGCCGTGTGCAGCTCCACCTCGTAGTGGGCGGGAGATTCGTCCAGTTCGGAATCGACCTCCGCTGTGACGGAGTCCAGCGCCGTTGTTCCGGCATACTGCTCCGCGGCGTAGGCGGCGGCAGCTTTGCCGATGGGCATGGCAGGCGCGCCCGCTTCCGCGAGATCCTTCAGTTCCTCCACCGAGAGCTTTGCCAGTTCGTCAAACTTGAGTGCGGAGTTGAGTGCGAGCACGTGGTTCACCAGCGCCGCTTTTCCGGTGGAAATGTTGTTTTCCCGGGCCTGCTGTTCCCGCCCCGCGTCCTGCGTCAGCGTCTGCGTCAGGACGGCGGCCTTTGCTTCGCTGGTCTGCAGTACGCCGTCCACGGTACTGGTCAGCTCACGCTGGAGCTTTTCCGCACGGGCGGTATCCTTGTCCTCCACCGAGATCATGATGGCGGAGGAAATGCTGTCGAGAT
>ERZ831634.3035-NODE-3035-length-13286-cov-7.950571_pt1 | contig 13286 bp, 9 predicted proteins | sample MGYA00519953_ERZ831634 | MGnify/ENA primary metagenome ERZ831634 (study PRJEB31850, sample SAMEA3708718) | human gut metagenome | biome: human gut; feature: human-associated habitat; material: faeces | place: China | collected 2014 ... | reverse complement strand
GGAATATGTGAAGGAAAAGTACGGTTTGCCGGATCCACCCGATACGATTGTGACGGACATGGACGCGATTGTGTTTGCGGCATACCGGGATGAGGTTCTGCCGAAGCCGGGCGTTGCGGCATATCTGGAATCGCTCAAAAAGCGGGGAATACCGATGGCGGTCGCCACCGCGACGAACCGACCGATGGTGGAGGCGGCGCTCGCGCGGACGGGACTTGCCGGCTATTTTAAACAGATTTTTACCTGCACGGAGATCGGCGCGGGAAAAGAAAGGCCGGACATCTATCTGGCAGCGGCAAAGGCACTTGGTACGCACCCGGCGGACACCTGGGTGTTCGAGGACGCGCTCTATGCGATTAAGACGGCAAAAGCAGCCGGGTTTTATACGGTGGGCTTTACGATGAGACGAGCAGAAATGATCAGGAGGCGATTGCCGGCCTGGCGGACTGCTATGTGCGGGAGATTCAATCTGTTTCCGCACAAGACGGTGCTTGAGAACGTAATGCTGGCGCCTGTTCATGTAAAAAGATGGAAAAAGGAAGGACAGAAGCTTTTGCAAAAGAACTGATCGGAAAAGTAGGACTTGCGGACAAGGTTGTCTTTATGGCGGATGGAAGAATTCTTGAGGAAGGAAAGCCGGAGGAGATTTTTTACAATCCGAAGACGCCAGAGGCAAGACAGTTCCTGCGGAGCGTTCTGTAGTAGAGTGATGAATAAATTTGTGATGAGACAATCTTTGCTGCTGCTTTTGACGGCAACGATCTGGGGCGTTGCGTTTGTGGCGCAGAGTGTTGGAATGGATTATATCGGACCGTTTACCTTTAACGTAGTGCGGAATGTGATTGGCGGGCTGGTGCTGATCCCATGTATTGCAGTGTTTCATAGAACAGGTGCAAAGGAAGAGGATGCCGGAAAGACACCGGGAAGCCGGAAAAATCTGCTGCTTGGCGGAATCTGCTGCGGGGTCATGCTTTTTGTGGCAGGCAATCTGCAACAGATCGGAATACAGTATACAACAGTCGGCAAAGCAGGATTCATCACAGCGATGTACATTGTGCTGGTGCCGATATTAAGTATTTTTTTAGGAAAAAAGGGCGTTTTTAATACAAACAGAACTCCCGGAGGAGTGGCATCACTTTCTATTTCTTTACTGACATCTTTTCTCAATAAGTATTTCCCCTATTGACAAAACAAGGAATCCTTACTATAGTGTTCCTGTAAAGAACCACTAAAAGGAGTACCTATGGAAGAAGCGGCAATCATAGAACAACTTATCCTGTTCGGACTGAGCAGGCAGGAGGCTGCCATTTACCTGTGTCTTCTTCAAAATGAAGAACTGACAGGCTATGAGGTGGCGAAGCTGACGGGGATTTCCAGATCCAATGTCTATAATGGACTGGCATCGTTGGTGGAGCATGGAGCTGCTTATGTGATCGAAGGAACCTCCTCAAAATATCTGGCTGTAGCATTATCCGAGTTCTGTGATAACCGGATCCGGTATCTGCGGAAAGCAAAAGAACGTCTGGTGGCGGATGGCCCCAGGAAAAATTTACCTAGAGAAGGCTATATCACCATCGAAGGCTATGACCACATCTGTGACAAGATCCGGCACATGCTTCTGGGTGCCGAGAAGCGTATTTATTTTTCCGCAACAGGTGAATTCCTGGAGCAATGGTCGGAGGAGATCAGGGAGCTGGTCCGGGCACAGAAAAAAGTGGTGCTGATTTCAGAAGACAACAGAGAACCTTTTCCGGAAGATGCGGAATTAAAGGCCGGGATCATAGAATACCTGGTGCCGGAGCATTTCAGAGAGCCTAAGGAAGAGGAACAGCAGATGGATCAGATCCGTCTCATCATAGATTCCGAGTACATTCTCACCGGTACGGTGACGGGAAAGAGCAGTGATACCTGCCTTTACAGTGGCCAGAAGAATTTTGTCAGAGTCTTCAAGGATGCCATGCGCAACGAGATCGCCCTCATTCGGTTGAAGCAGGGTGAGCAATAATTATGTAGAAAACGCTTTTGCCGGGTGGAAACGGCCGCAGCGTTCTCATAAATAGGATAAAATAGAAAGGGATAGAAAAATGAGTATCAGAGTCGCAATTTTAGGTTATGGTAACTTAGGAAAAGGAATGGAATGTGCAGTAAAGCAGAATGATGACATGGAGCTGGTAGCCGTATTTACCAGAAGAGATCCTGCTACAGTAAAGACTTTAACAGATGTGAAGGTTTATAATGTAGATCAGTTACTGTCCATGCAGGACAAGATCGATGTCCTGGTGCTGTGCGGAGGCTCCGCAACCGATCTGCCCAAACAGACCGCAGAGTATGCAAAATATTTCAACGTGGTAGACAGCTTTGATACCCATGCGAAGATCCCCGAGCATTTCGCACAGGTAGATGCTGCAGCAAAAGAGGGCGGCAAGGTAGCCATGATTTCCGTAGGCTGGGATCCCGGTATGTTCTCCCTGAACAGACTGTATGCCAATGCCATTTTAAGAGACGGCAGCGATTATACCTTCTGGGGTAAGGGTGTCAGCCAGGGACATTCCGATGCCATCCGTCGTATCCCCGGTGTCAAGGATGCCAAGCAGTATACCATTCCCGTAGAGTCCGCACTGGAAGCTGTCAGAAACTGTGAGAATCCGGTTCTGACCACCAGACAGAAGCATACCAGAGAGTGCTTTGTGGTAGCGGAAGAGGGCGCAGACAAGGAACAGATCGAAGAGCAGATCAAGACCATGCCCAACTATTTTGCAGATTATGATACTACTGTACATTTCATCACTGAGGAAGAACTGCAGAGAGATCACGCAGGTATCCCTCACGGCGGATTTGTACTGCGTACCGGCAAGACCGGCTTAAACGGTGAGCACAACCATGTGATCGAGTACAGCTTAAAGCTGGATTCCAACCCGGAGTTCACTTCCTGCGTACTGACCGCTTATGCAAGAGCTGCTTACCGCATGAATCAGGAAGGCCAGAAGGGCTGCAAGACCGTATTTGATGTGGCACCTGCTTATCTGAGCACTCTGACTCCGGAAGAGATGAGAAGCGCGTTACTGTAAATAAGATAGATGCAGAGGAGATACTTATGGAAAAAAAGGCATTTGTTACCAAAGAAATGATCGAAAAGATCGCAGAAAAATATCCCACACCGTTTCATATCTATGATGAAAAGGGAATCCGGGAGAATGCGAAGGCGCTGAAGGAAGCTTTTGCGTGGAACAAGGGCTACAAGGAGTTCTTTGCGGTAAAGGCGACTCCCAACCCTTTTCTGATCAACATCTTAAGAGATTACGGCTGTGGATGTGACTGCTCCTCTCTGACAGAGCTGATGCTCAGCAATGCTATGGGGGTAAAGGGAGAGGACATTATGTTCTCCTCCAACGATACCCCGGCCCATGAATTCGAATATGCGGCAAAAATCGGTGCCACCATCAATCTGGATGACATCACCCATATCGATTTCCTGGAGAAGACCATCGGTTATCTACCCAAGACCCTGAGCTGCCGTTACAATCCCGGCGGATATTTTTCCATCAGCAATAACATCATGGACAATCCGGGCGATGCTAAATACGGTTTCACCACGGAGCAGATGTTTGAGGGATATAAGATCCTGAAGGCAAAGGGTGTGGAGAATTTCGGTATCCATTCTTTTCTGGCCAGTAACACGGTAACGAATGACTATTATCCCACTCTGGCAAGAGAACTGTTCGAACTGGCAGTAAAGCTGAAAGAGGAGACCGGCGCACACATTACCTTCATCAATCTGTCCGGTGGTATCGGTATTCCTTACCGTCCGGATCAGGAACCCAACGACATCAGAGTCATCGGCGAAGGCGTGCGTAAGGTATATGAGGAAGTTCTGGTACCGGCAGGCATGGGTGATGTGGCAATCTACACAGAGCTTGGTCGTTATATGATGGCACCTTACGGACATCTGGTGACCCAGGTCATCCATGAGAAGCATACTCATAAGGAATACATCGGTGTGGATGCCTGTGCCGTGAACCTGATGCGTCCCGCCATGTACGGCGCTTACCATCACATCACTGTACTGGGCAAGGAAAACGAGCCCTGCGACCACAAGTACGATGTGACCGGTTCCCTGTGCGAGAACAACGACAAATTCGCCATCGACCGGATGCTGCCAAAAATCGATATCGGTGACTATATTGCCATCCACGATACCGGTGCACACGGTTTTGCCATGGGTTACAATTACAACGGTAAGCTGAAATCCGCAGAGCTTCTGCTGAAGGAGGACGGCAGCGTGGAACTGATCCGCCGTGCCGAGACACCGAAGGATTATTTTGCAACCTTTGACTGTTTCGATATTTATAATAAGATTAATTTTGACGCATAACACTTACCCATAGGAGGTTGGCGTGACTGCTTGCAGGCAAAGCAAACCTCCTATGAGGGAAGTGAACGAACATGAGCAAGAAGGGCGATAGCCCGGAATGCGAATGGGCGATATAGGAGGATACGAAGCAATGAAATATCCGAAACATATACAGCGGGGAGGAACCATTGGATTTGTGGCCCCTTCTTTTGGCTGTCAGATAGAACCTTATTACACTGCCTTTGGCAATGCCCAGAAGAAATTCCGGGAAATGGGCTATCAGTTACAATTAGGCCCCAACTGTTATGCCGGAGAGGGCATCGGTATCAGTAACACCCCCGAAAAATGCGGGCAGGAGCTGACGGATTACTATTGCAGCCCGGAAAATGACTGTCTGATCTCCTGCGGTGGCGGAGAACTGATGTGCGAGACCATGAGCCATGTGGATTTTGAGCGTCTGCAGGCAGCAGAGCCCAAGTGGTATCTGGGGTATTCTGACAATACCAACATGACCTATCTGCTGGCAACCATCTGTGATACCGCCTCCGTCTACGGCCCCTGCGCGGCCGCCTTTGGCATGGAGCCCTGGCATGCATCCCTGAAAGATGCCTTCGGAATATTGACCGGAGAGACCAAAGAGGTGCATGGATATGACAAGTGGGAAAAGGAGTCTCTGAAAAATGAAGAACAGCCTCTGTTGCCCTATAACACCACGGAATCCAGAGTGCTGAAAAAGTATCTTGGCAGACAGACAGCAGAAAAGGAACCGGAGATCCGCTTTTCAGGTCGGTTGCTGGGCGGCTGTATGGATTGTCTGGTGAATCTACTGGGAACCCGGTTTGATAAAACACAGGATTTTCTGGAAAAGTATAAAGAGGACGGAATCATCTGGTTCCTGGAAGCATGTGACCTGAATGTTTTTGCCATCCGCAGAGCCATATGGCAGATGGAGGAAGCCGGATGGTTTCAGTATGTCAAAGGTTTTCTCATCGGAAGACCGTTGTGTTTCGGACAGGAGATGATGGGACTGGATCAGTACCAGGCAGTTCTGGCCGTGGCGGGAGAGAAGAATGTTCCCGTGATCATGGATATGGATCTGGGACATCTGGCACCCATGATGCCGATTGTCACCGGAAGCTGTGCGGAAGTACAGGTACAGGGCAATGATGTCACCCTCCGTTATGACTATCGGTAAAAATGTATAAATTCATAGAAAAAGTGTAGAAATAAGAAAAGGCTCATCCCAAACGGGAGAGCCTTTTCGTGCGTCTATGGAACGCTCTATTCGTCGAAAACGATATTAGCAGCCAAAATTGAAGTAGCCGCAGAATGCATTCAACCACTGAGAACAGTTAATGAATTTGAAACACATACTTTCTTCCTCCTTTTCCTGTTGCCTGGTGTTCGGTTACGTCTGTGTTAGCTAAACACAAATGAATTGTAACAATTTTGTAACAATTAATCCATAGGAGATGATTGGAAAAAAATTAGAAAAAGCAGGAAATGCGATGTGGTTATAAAAATACAAAAAGAAAGCGCAGAACCGATTTGATTCTGCACTAACTGCCGGCAATGGGACTTGAACCCATACGGTGTTGCCACCAACAGATTTTGAGTCTGCCTCGTCTGCCATTCCGACACGCCGGCATTCAAACACTCACAACAGAGATTATTTTATCATAGATTAAAAAAGTTGACAAGAGTTTTTTTCTGGAATCTTGCTACTATTTTTCTAGTCTTTTTACACAAGATGTTGTATAGTAGAAGTGTATGAGTATATGGGAACGCAATCTATAGAACTGTTTTGGAATAGGGTGGAAGCATGAATTGCAAAGAATTTGAAAAGAATATTCCTGATTTCATTGCAGGAAAACTGGATTTTCAGACCTTGCAGGAATTCGGGGAGCATATGCGGGAATGCCCGGGCTGCAAGGAGGAATTGGTGATTCAGTTCCTTGTAACGGAAGGTATGCAGCGTCTGGAAGACGGCGATGCTTTTGACCTGCAGAGAGAACTGGAACTGAGACTTGCGGAAGCAAAACGCAAGGTAAGATTTCATATGGCTTTTCTGAAGACAGGGGCCGTACTGGAAGTGCTGACGGTGATTTTTCTTATGGGATTTCTGGGATGGATCATCTCTTAGCGACACCTGATAGAATCAAGAGGACAGAATTAAGATAGGATAGACAGAGTATGAGTCAGAAACTGGTATTGATCGACGGACACAGTATATTGAACCGGGCATTCTACGGAGTGCCGGATCTGAGTAATGCAGAGGGACTGCACACAAATGCCATTTATGGTTTTTTGAATATTATGTTTAAAATTCTGGAGGAGGAAAAGCCGGAATATCTGGCAGTGGCTTTTGATGTTCATGCACCGACTTTCCGCCACAAAATGTATGAGGCTTACAAGGGAACGAGAAAGCCTATGCCGGAGGAATTGCGGGAGCAGGTGCCCGTCATGAAGGAAATCCTGAAGGCCATGCATATTACCATTATGGAGCAGGCGGGACTGGAAGCAGATGACATTCTTGGAACGCTGGCCAAAAAAGCAGAGCAGGCCGGATTGGAAGTATCACTGGTCTCCGGTGACAGAGATCTGCTGCAGATTGCCACGGATCATATCAAGATCCGGATTCCGAAGACGAAGCAGGGCAGAACGGAGATCGAGGATTATTATGCCGCAGATGTACTGGCTGCCTATCAGGTGACTCCGTTACAGTTTATCGAACTGAAAGCCCTGATGGGAGATACCGCCGATAATATTCCAGGAGTGCCGAAGGTGGGAGAGAAAACCGCACAGGCACTGATGGTGGAGTACGGTTCTCTGGATAATATTTATGCCCATGTGGAAGAAATCTCGAAAAAAAGTATCCGGGAATCCCTGATCGAGCATAAGGATCTGGCAGATCTGAGCAAGACGCTGGCAACGATCAAGACCGACTGCGAATTGCAGTTGGATTACGAACAGGCCAGAGCAGAGGGGTTCTATACCCCGGAAGCCTATACCTTGTGCAAACGTCTGGAATTCAAAAATCTGTTGGGAAGATTTGAAAAAGATGCCGCCGCCAATGACAGCAAGATCGCAGAAAGCTTCCGACAGATTGAAGATAAAAAAGAATTTTTACAATATCTGAAAAAAGCGCAGAAACAGAAGGAGATCGGCCTGTGGCTGATCACGGAACCAGTGGATGCTACTACGAAAAAAGAAGAATTGCTGGGGGTGGCATTGTCTGTGTCCGATGAGGAGACGGTATTTTATGCCCTGACCCATGAAAAGGAACCGGAAGGGCAGTTAAGTCTGTTTGCGGAAGCGGTGGAATCTGTGGATGACACCGCAGAGATCACGGAAGCTCTACAGGAACTTTCCGCAGGTAAGGATACACAGATCGCTACCTTTGATGTGAAGCACCAGTATGACTATCTGGACCGCAGCAGTACAGAACAGTATTTTGACGTATTGATCGCGGCGTATCTGCTGAATCCTCTGAAGAATGATTATGACATGGAGGCCATTGCTTCGGAGCATCTGGGAATTCTGATCCCGGGCAGAGCGGAAGTATTCGGCAAGAGAGATTTTCGGACACTGCTTTCCGAGGACGCCGGGAAAGCCATGGAGTATGCGTGCTACGGAGCCTATGTCTCCCGGAAAGGCAAAAAAGTCCTGAAGGACAAGCTGGAGGCAGCAGGCATGAAATGTCTCATGGAGGAGATGGAGATGCCTCTTTCACTGGTACTGTATGACATGCAGAAGGAAGGTGTGGCTGTAAAGCGGGAGGAACTGAAGGCTTATGGGGATGCACTGGTGGCCCGCATTGAGGAACTGGAACAGTCCATTCACACACAGGCAGGAACAGAGTTCAATATCAATTCCCCCAAGCAGCTGGGCGAGGTACTGTTTGAGACCATGCAGATCCCCGGCGGCAAGAAGACCAAGACCGGATATTCCACAGCTGCGGATGTGCTGGAAAAGCTGTCGGCGGATTACCCTATTGTAAGAGATATTCTGGAATACAGAGGTCTGACCAAGTTAAAGTCCACCTATGCAGACGGACTGGCAGCTTTTATTGAAGAGGACGGCAGGATCCATACGAATTTCAATCAGACCATTACTGCCACGGGGCGTATCAGCTCTACAGAGCCGAATCTGCAGAACATTCCCATGCGTATGGAACTGGGCAGACAGATCCGCAAGGTATTTATCCCCAGAGAAGGCTATGAATTCATGGATGCGGACTATTCCCAGATCGAACTGCGTGTGCTGGCTCATATGTCCGGAGACGAACAGCTGATTGATGCTTACAGACAGGAAGAGGATATTCACCGGATCACGGCATCCAAGGTATTCCATACTCCTTTCGAGCAAGTCACGGATCTGCAGCGCCGGAATGCCAAGGCAGTCAATTTCGGTATCGTCTACGGTATCAGTTCCTTTGGACTGAGTCAGGATCTGAGTATCAGCAAAAAGGAAGCGGCACAGTACATTGAACAGTATTTTGCCACTTACCCGAAGGTGAAGGAATTCATCGACAAACTGGTGGCGGATGCAAAGGAAAAGGGCTATACGGAGACCATGTTTGGCAGAAGACGCCCTATCCCGGAACTGTCATCCTCCAATTTCATGCAACGGTCCTTCGGCGAGCGAGTGGCCATGAATGCCCCTATTCAGGGAACGGCGGCGGATATTATCAAGATCGCCATGATCAAGGTATGGAAAGCATTGAAAGAGGAAGGGTTAAAATCCCGTCTGATCCTGCAGGTGCATGACGAACTGTTGGTCGAGACCGCACGGGAGGAAGAGGCAAGAGTCCGTGAGATCCTTACGGAAAATATGAAGTCCGCGGCAGATCTGGCGGTGACGCTGGAAATCGATCTGCACACGGGCAATAACTGGTATGAGGCGAAATAAATGCGTTTTATAGGTATTACCGGCGGTGTGGGTGCCGGGAAAACAGAGATTTTAAAATATATCGGACAGCATTATAAATGTGAGATCTATCTGGCGGATGAGATCGGGCATAAAGTCAAGGAACCGGGAACCGAAGGCTATCATGCGCTGGTAGCGCTGATGGGAGACGGAATCCTTGCGCCGGACGGACAGATCGATAAGCCGGTAATGGCGGCAAAGATTTTTGCAGATCCGACACTGTTGGAACAGGTGAATGCCATCATTCATCCTGCGGTTAAAAAATATCTGGCGGATCGTCTGGCAGAGGCAAAGAATAAGGGCGATGTGGAACTGTTTTTTGTGGAAGCGGCACTTTTGATCGAGAGCGGGTATGAACATATAGTGGATGAAATGTGGTATATCTACGCCAGAGAAGATGTACGCAGAAGAAGACTTTCGGAAAGCCGCGGTTACACACCGGAGAAGATAGAAAAGATCATAGCATCACAGCTTTCGGAGGAAGAATTCCGGCAGCATTGTGATTTTGTCATTGATAACAGTGACAGTCTGGAAGACAGCTACAGACAGATCAGACAGAAACTGGAGGCATATTCATGGAAGGAGTAAAAGAAAAACAGGGACAGTTGGTATTCGGACTGGATATCGGTACGAGAAGCATCGTAGGTACGGTAGGATACTTAAATGGCGGGAAGTTCCATGTGCTGGCACAGCGCTCCAAGGAGCATGAGACCAGAGCCATGCTGGATGGACAGATCCATGACATCGGCAAGGTGGGAGAGACTATTTCCCAGGTAAAGGAACAGCTGGAAGCGGATCTGGGCAGAGAACTTACGGAAGTATGTATCGCAGCTGCAGGCCGTGTGTTGCGTACCGTCACTACCTATGTGGAGCACAGCTTTGAGAGTGACCGGGAGATCACGCAGGAAGATGTGTATTCCTTGTGTACCATGGGCGTGGAGAAGGCTTACGAGGAATTCCAGAACAGCAATACGGATACAGATATGAAATTCTACTGTGTGGGTTATACGGCCATGCGGTATTACATGAATGGCTACCAGATGGGTAATCTGGAGGGACATAAGGCAAAAAACATTGCAGTGGATCTGATCGCCACGTTTCTGCCGGATGATGTAGTGGACGGTCTGTATAAGGCAGTAGAACTGGCGGGCCTGCATGTGGCGAATCTGACACTGGAGCCTATTGCTGCCATTCAGGTAGCAATTCCGGAGAAGTTCCGTATGTTAAATATGGCATTGGTGGACGTGGGTGCAGGCACCAGTGATATTTCCATTACCAAAGAGGGAACCATCACAGCCTATGGCATGATCCCCGTAGCAGGAGACAGCCTGACGGATATTCTGGTACAGCATTGTCTCGTGGAATTCGAGGTGGCCGAGCAGATCAAGAGAAAATGCAGAACCCAGGAGACTATCGAATACGAAGATATCATGGGACTGCCCCAGACCATCAAAGCCAGCGAAGTGCTGGAACTGCTGGATCCGGAGATCGAACGTATGACCCAGCTGGTATCCGATACCATCAAAGAACTGAACGGGGACAAACCGGTCAGTGCCGTGTTCGTGGTAGGCGGCGGTGGAATGGTGCCCGGTTACACGGAGAAGCTGGCAGAGAAGCTGGGCATCGTGAAGGAACGTGTGGCAATCCGGGGACAGGAAGTCATGCAGACCATTACATTTGAACTGGAAAATGCCAGAAAGGATGCCATGATGGTAACACCTATCGGTATCTGTTTAAGCTATTATGTACAGAGCAATAATTTTATTTTCGTGGAATTCAACGGAGAGCGGGTAAAGCTCTATGATAACGGCAAATTATCCGTGACAGATGCAGCTATGCAGATGCAGTTCCCCAATGACCAGCTGTTCCCCAGAAAAGGGGAAGCCCTTCTGTTTACTGTCAATGGTAAGACCCGTATGGTGCGGGGCGAACAGGGAGAGGCAGCAGTCATCCGGGTCAACGGAGACGAGGCGGATATGTATACCCAGGTACATAATGGGGACCGCATTGTGGTAACACCTTCCACGGAGGGCGAACCGGCGGTGTTGGAGCTGGGAAAACTCTCTGAACTGGGGGATGCACTGCAGGTCTATGTGAACGGTAAACAGATCAGTCTGCCGAAGACAGCGGAAGTCAACGGTCACAGAGAGAATGAATTCTACCGGATCGGCCAGAACGATGATATTCGGATTCGGAATTCTTATACTGTAAAGGAAATCGCAGAATTTCTGGATGTGCCTCTCGGTGCGGATATCAGGGTCAATGATACAGCGGCGCAGCCGGATACCAGAGTTTATGAGCATTTCACCGTAAGCTGGGATATGAAGAACCCGCTGCCGGAAGGGAGTTATGCAGACCTGCCGGATGCGGACACAGAAGAGGATGCCTATAGAGAAGAGCCTGTTTATGGAGAAGGGCCTGTGATGCAGAAGGCAGAGGCTGTGGCAGGAGAAGCGGCGATGACACAGGGGACAGAGACTGCAGCAGAAAACGGGACGGCTTCCGTGACAACGCAGGGGACTTCCGGGAAGCAGGACGAAAAGTACGAAAGCGTGGAACAGACGGCACAGAGCCAAAGCGTGGCACCACAGGGACCGCATCCATTAACAGTGATCGTGAACCATTCCCCCATCACCATGCAGGGTAAGGCTTCCTATGTATTTGTGGATGTGTTTGATTATATTGATTTTGATCTGGGATCCTCCGCATCCGCAGGCAGATCCATTGTGACGAACTTAAATGGACGCCCGGCACAGTTCATGGAACCTTTGAACGAGGGAGATGTGATCGAGATCTACTGGAAAAGCATGCACTAGTATGCATTAATGCCGAAGATGGAAAACGGCAAAGAGTAAGACAGAAGTAAGATAGAAAAGAGATTAAGAAGTTATGAGATTATGTAGTATTGCCAGCGGCAGCAGCGGCAACTGTATTTATGTGGGATCAGAGGCCACGCATCTGCTGGTGGACGTGGGAATCAGCGGCAAAAAGGCGGAGGCCGGGCTGAACAGTCTGGGACTCACCGGAAGAGATCTGGATGGCATCCTGGTGACCCACGAACATATGGATCATGTGGCGGGACTGGGTGTCATGGCGAGAAAATATGAAGTGCCGATCTATGCCACAACGGGAACCCTGGAAGAAATCCAGAAGATGGGGAATCTGGGCAAGATCGATCCAGCCCTGTTTCGGGAAGTGAAGGAAGATGTGAAACTGACTATCAAGGATCTCACTGTCAATCCCATGAAAATCTCCCATGATGCGGCACAGCCGGTGGGCTATCGTATTGCTTACGGAGATAAAAAGGTAGGAATCTGTACGGATTTAGGAGTCTATAATGATTACACCGTGGAGTGCCTGAAGGGAATGGATGCCTTGCTGCTGGAAGCGAATCATGATGTGAAGATGTTGCAGGTAGGACCTTATCCCTATTATCTCAAACAGAGAATTCTGGGGGACAGAGGACACCTTTCCAATGAAAATTCCGGCAAGCTGCTCTGTCGAATCCTGCATGACAAGCTGCAGGCTATCGTGCTGGGACATCTCAGCAAGGAGAATAATCTTCCGGAGCTGGCCTATGAAGCGGTCCGGATGGAAATCACCATGGGAGAGAACCCCTACCGGGCGGAAGACTTCCGGATGATGGTGGCAGACAGGAGCAATGTATCTCCGGTGATCAATATTGCGTAGCGGATGCGCAGCGCATCAGCCAGCATTATTCGTTGGAGCCGCATCATAGCACGCTTTTGCGTCATTTCATGACTAGCTTTGCTCCATAGTTTGGCGCTCGGTGCCTGAAACATATTCGCTCACAAAATGATGCAAGTATGATTTCTGTGTCTGAATATGTTCATAGGCTGAACTTGAGGTTGCAAATTGTAGTAAAGTGTAGTTTAATAGATAAAAATAATAGCATGATTTCATGCAGAAAATGAGGGCGATTATGAAAAGAACAATTATTACGGTAGTTGGTAAGGACACAGTAGGCATTATCGCAAAGGTATGT
>ERZ831634.3033-NODE-3033-length-13291-cov-8.392037_pt1 | contig 13291 bp, 10 predicted proteins | sample MGYA00519953_ERZ831634 | MGnify/ENA primary metagenome ERZ831634 (study PRJEB31850, sample SAMEA3708718) | human gut metagenome | biome: human gut; feature: human-associated habitat; material: faeces | place: China | collected 2014 ... | reverse complement strand
AAATATGATGTTCCTGTTCGCCGGGCATTCCGCTGGGCTTCTGAACAACAATCATGTTCAGCTGAAGCTTCCATGATTGTTAGAATCCCAGCTCCATGGCTCACGAAGGAAATCATATTTGTCTGTACCGTTTTTCTTTCATTTACGTTGTGTGTCCAGCGAAGCTGGACCACACTAGCCGGTGTAAGTCCGGTCACGGTAATCGCCAGTGAGCCGTGTAGCTAAACTCGGTGCGTTGCAGTAATGCAGGGTACTAAGCGAGTGGATAAAGTAACCTCGGTAAGAGGGGCGAGCAATTATGCAGACCGTAACATAAAGTGAATTCTGCCGTATCGTTAGAAAGGTCTCTGAAAAGAGAGCAAAGGGAAGCTGAACCTTGGGCGTATGGGTGAAAGCCATGGAACGTGCGAAGAAACTGGAAAGCAGCACGGAGGAATCCCTCGGTATATAGGAAACGGTATGTATGAAAAGTGTGGTTCGGAACTGGAGAGACCCTACCCATCACCGAAAGGTAAAAAGAAAGCGTATAAGCTTGGCGAAATCGTATTTCTGATGGGAGGGAGTCGGAGAGGAACATAGTACCAATAATGACTGTGCAAGAAAACGCAGTCTATGGGAAGGTTCCTTGCTTCATTCATGTTTGTAGAGAGGGTAAGAGTGAGAGAATGTCATGCAGACTAACAACTCCAAGGAAAAAGTTCGACAACTTCAAAACAAACTATATCTGACAGCCAAGAAATGTGATAGCCGAAGATTTCATGCACTTTACGATAAGGTATATCGTGATGATGTACTTTTTGAAGCATGGAAACGGGTAAAAGCTAACAAGGGTTCCAGTGGTGTAGATGGTATCGGAATCGAAGATATTGAAGAGATGGGAATTGAAAAATACCTGTCAGAAATCAAATCGGAACTGATGGATGGAAAGTATAAACCATCCCCAGTAAAGCGAGTTATGATACCAAAACCAGACGGAAGTGAAAGACCTCTTGGAATACCAACAGTCAAGGACAGAATTGTGCAGATGGCTACCAAGATAGCAATAGAGCCAGTATTCGAAGCTGACTTTAGAGATTGTTCCTATGGATTCCGACCGAAAAGAAGTGCCAGGCAAGCACTGGAAGTGGTAAGGAAAGCGTGTAACAACAAGGGCTATTATGTAGTAGACGCAGATATTGAGAAGTTTTTTGATAACGTAAACCAAGATAAACTGATGAAACTGGCAGAGCAGAGAATATCAGACCGTAGGATATTGAAGCTGATAAGACAATGGTTAGTATCAGGAGTATTATACGGAAATGTACTGACAATTTCCGAACTGGGAACAAGCCAAGGTTCAGTTATATCTCCGTTATTGGCAAACATCTACTTAAATACACTGGACAGACTGTGGGAAAAGTATGGACTTACTCACGGTATTCTTGTAAGGTACGCAGATGATACAGTCATCATTTGCAAGAATAAGAAAAATGCAAATCACGCACTGAACTTATTGCAGTACATCATGGCAAAACTGGATTTAAAGCTACACCCAGTAAAAACAAAGATTGTCAGCATGTGGGACGGAAAAGAGGGATTTGACTTTCTTGGAATGCACCACAGAAGAATGACAACGGAAACAAGCAAAGGACAATTGTATAAAGAAACTTATCAGTACCCGAGCAGGAAAGCCATGAAGAAGATGAAAGCAGAAATCAAAAAGAATGTAAACGGTCGAAGTCTGTTAGTTGCAAAGGAAGAGGATTTAATAAAGAATCTAAATCCGAAAATCATAGGTTGGAAGAATTATTATTCCACCAAAACAAATGAGACATGGATGCAGGAATTAGACTGGTATATTATCTGCACCTTTACAAGATGGTATAACAAGAAACACCAAAGGCGTAAACATATGTCAAGAGTGGGATTTGTTAGAAATAGCATTTACGAAAAAGGATTAAAGAAAATGGCTAGAGCATGACGTAATGCTGTAGAAAGAAGAATGTCGGAAAGCCGTGTGAGGGAGAACCTCATGCACGGTTTGATGAGGGGCGGATGAAATTTTCATCCGCCTACTCTACATGGATGACTTGTGAGAGGACGCTTATACATGCCCGGTCAACGTTATGAATTGCACCACAAGATCTGCAATTTACGTTATGGAACTCCGGGTTATGGGATGAGTGCCTATAAAGGGAGGTGACGACAAAATGCGGTCATTCTCGATGTCTTGTGATTCGCCAATCATAAAAGGGCACACCTCCCGGAGTTTCGTCTTTGAGTTCTGCCGCTCGTAACATGGATTGACGGATTTTCAGATTGAATTTCTATGGAGTGTATATTCAAAATATTGCAGTTTCATAACTTATGAGATAATGAATGTAAAATGGACGAATATTGTTTTCGTTTTGCGTTATGGAGATGAAACTCTCCATTTGTGGAAGCCTCTGCTGAACACAAATGATCAGAGAGGTTCATCGCAATGTTTAACGCAACGAAACACAATATTCGTCCATTTCACATTCATGTTTTCGTAAACATGTCAGACTGCAATATTTTGTTCATAACCGAAATTATAAAATTCAATCTAAAAATCCGTAACACCACCTACAGGCGGCAGTTCATAAGTGAAACTCCGCTTACTCCTGATAGATTTTGATGATGTCTTTCACCACTGCAACCAGTTTCTCGTAACTCATCGACGAAGTGTCCAGACAGAAATCGTAATTTCTCGCATCATTCCATGCATTGCCCGTATAGTACTTATAATAGTCTGCACGGTATTTATCAATCTTTGCGATTTTCTTCTCCGCCTCTTTTGCAGAGATACCATTCTGGTCAACGACACGCCTGATACAGTCCTCCAACGGTGCGTAGAAAAATAAACGGATCACATCCGGATTGTCTTTTAAAACATAATCTGCACAGCGGCCAATAATAATGCATGACTCCTGTGCGGCAAGATCCTTGATGACCTTTGCCTGATAATTGAAAAGATTGTCATCTGATACAAAATCACTGCTTTCCGGCGGAAGTACTCCACCTTTATATGGATTCTTTTTTAAGATATTAAACAGGAGTGGTGACTTTTTCATTTTCTCATCCACTTCGCCAAACAATGCCTCATTGATTCCACTCTCATCAGATGCCATTCTTAAGATTTCTCTGCTATAACAGTTAATGCCAAGATCTTTTGCCAGTAAATTGCCAAGTGTCTTACCACCACTGCCGTAGCTTCTCGCAATTGTAATTACAGTTTTTTTCATATCCTGCCCCAGCCTTTCTGCAATTCTTTCTTTCAGTATACACCTCTCTGCCCAAAAAGTGTACCTCATATCCACATTTACATCGTCTGTTATTCACCAAGATATGCCTTCTTAATGGAATCATTGTTCATCATTTCCTTTGCATCTCCGGACAACACAATATTGCCGGTCTCTAATACATAGGCACGATCTGCGATCGCAAGTGCTTTTTTTGCATTCTGCTCTACAAGCAGTACTGTTGTTCCACTTGCAGAAATCTCCCGGATAATATGGAAAATTTCTTCTACAAGAATCGGAGAGAGTCCCATGGAAGGTTCATCCATTAAAATGATCTTCGGCTTTGACATCAGTGCGCGACCCATTGCAAGCATCTGCTGTTCGCCACCGCTCAGTGTTCCGGCAAGCTGGTTTTTTCGCTCCTCCAGACGCGGGAAGCTCTTGTATACACGTGCCAATGTCTCCTCGATCTCTTTTTTATCTTTTCTGGTATATGCGCCTAATTTCAGATTTTCGTACACAGATAATTCTGCAAACACACGTCTTCCTTCCGGTACATGTGCCATTCCCATGGATACGATCTTATGTCCCGGGATTTTGCTGATATCTTTGCCCTCAAAAATAATCTCTCCGGCTTTCGGCTGAAGCATTCCGGTGATGGTCTGTAACGTTGTGGTCTTTCCCGCTCCGTTGGCACCGATCAATGCAATGACTTCGCCCTCATTTACTTCAAAGGAAATACCTTTAATGGCCTGGATCACACCATAATATACTTCCAGATTTTTTACCTCAAGCATTGCCATAATAACGTCCTCCTATTCACCCAGATATGCCTTGATAACCTGTGGATCATTTAATACATCACTGGTTTTTCCCTGCGCTAACACCTGTCCGAAGTTCAACACCGTAAGTTTCTCACAGATTCCTGACACAAGCTTCATATCATGTTCGATCAGAAGAACCGTCATGTCAAACTCATCCCTGACAAAATGGATCGTTTCCATCAGTTCTTTTGTTTCATTTGGATTCATACCTGCTGCCGGTTCGTCAAGCAGTAATAATTTTGGATTTGTCGCAAGTGCACGGGCGATCTCCAGTTTTCTCTGTTTACCATAAGGAAGATTGGATGCAAGGAAATCAGCCTCTTGATCCAGATCAAACACTTTCAGAAGTTCCATTGCCTTCTCATTCATCTCTGCTTCCACTTTGCGGTATTTTGGCAGACGCAGGATTCCTGTCAATGTAGAATAAGGCATTTGATTATGTAAACCTATTTTGACATTATCCAGAACAGACTGCTCTTTGAAAAGCCGGATATTCTGGAACGTTCTGGCAATTCCCTCTTTATTGATCTCCACCGTCTTTTTGCCAGTAATGTCTTTTCCGTCCAATGTGATGGTTCCATCGGTTGGTGTATACACACCTGTCAGCATATTAAAACAGGTCGTTTTTCCTGCACCGTTTGGTCCGATCAGTCCATATAACTGTCCCTTTTCGATTGTAATGTTGAATCCGTCTACCGCACGAAGTCCACCAAAGGAGATCCCAAGATTTTTTACCTCTAATAATGCCATATTATGCTGCCTCCTTTTTTGCTGACTTTTTGAATTTTGCTGCGATACGCTGTCTCATCTCAATACATTTTGGTGCCCAGTTGAAAAGCATCATTACGATCAGAACGATGGAATAGATCAACATTCGATAATCCTTCAGTCCACGGAGCACCTCCGGAAGCAGTGTTAAAATGACTGCTGCAATGATCGATCCACGGAAGCTTCCCATGCCGCCTAATACGACAAATACCAGGATCATGATGGACATATTGTATCCAAAGTTTGTCGGAGTTGCTGTAACGGTAGAAAGATTATGCGCATAAAGCACACCGCCAGCACCTGCGATCGCTGCGGAAATGGTAAATGCCATCAGTTTGAACTTTGTTATATTGATACCGACAGATTCTGCTGCGATCCGGTTGTCACGGATCGCCATCACTGCACGGCCGGTTCTGGAATTTACAAAGTTATATACGATAAATAAAATGACCAGGATCATGATCACACCGGCTGTAAAACTGGATAAATGAGGAATCTTTGCAATTCCCTTTGCTCCATTGATCAGCCAGATACCATCTTCGCTTAACTCGATCTTATTTCCATCCGAGATAGCAAAATGGAATCCACTCTCATCTTTTGCAATATATAAAACATTAATGACATTTTTGATGATCTCACCAAAAGCAAGCGTTACGATCGCAAGATAGTCTCCACGGAGACGGAGCACCGGAATACCGATGAGGAATCCAAAAAATGCGGCTGCGACAGTTCCAACTGCAATTGCGATCAAAAACAGAATCACTTCATTCTGAATGCTGTCCTGTAACAGTTTTGTGCAGAATGCACTGGAAAATGCTCCCACACACATAAATCCGGCATGACCGATACTAAGCTCGCCCAGATAACCGACACAGAGGTTTAAACCAATTGCCACGATCGAATAGGTACACATTGGAACAAGAAGTCCCTGCATCAGGGAGGACATGTTGCCGGTTGTGATCATAGTCTGTACAATTATGTAAACCACAATGACCATAGCAAATGTAATGATATGATCTTTTGTACTTTTTTTCATTGTTTTCAAATTTAACTTTGCCATATCTGCCACCTACACTTTCTCATGAACCTGTTTACCCAAAATTCCCGAAGGCTTCACAAGAAGCACAATGATCAGGACTGCAAACACGATCGCATCGGATAACTGGGACGAGATATATGCGCGGCCTAAGATCTCGATCACACCAAGAAGGATCCCTCCGATCAATGCTCCCGGAATGGAACCGATCCCTCCGAATACAGCGGCTGTGAACGCCTTGATACCAGGCATTGCACCCGTATACGGTGTCAGTGTCGGATAAGCGGAACAGAACAGTACGCCTGCTACCGCTGCAAGACCGGAACCAATTGCAAATGTCAGGGAGATCGTTGCATTTACATTCACTCCCATTAACTGCGCTGCATCTTTATCCTCAGATACTGCAAGCATTGCCTGACCGGCTTTGGTTTTCTTGATAAAAAGCATCAGTGCAGCCATGATCACAACACACGCCAGAAATGTAACAATTGTTGTGCCGGAGATTGTGAGTGCTCCACCTGCCAGTTTCAATGCCGGAAGTGTTACAACATTTGTAAACGATCTTGTATCAGCGCCAAAGATCAGTAATGCTGCATTCTCTAAGAAATAGCTGACACCGATGGCTGTGATAAGAACTGCCAGAGGCGCTGCCTTTCTGAGTGGTTTGTATGCGATCTTCTCAATCACAATACCAAGCAACGTACACACGATAATAGAAAGTACCACTGCCGGGATTGCTCCCCAGCCCTGTCCGCTCATTGTCATAAAGACAATATAGCAGCCTACCATAATAACATCACCGTGTGCAAAGTTTAACATTTTTGCGATACCATAAACCATGGTGTATCCCAATGCGATAATTGCATAGACACTACCGAGGCTGATACCGTTGATCAGGTAGGATAAAAAATTCATAACTACACCTCTGTCTTTCTGTTAATTTACTACGTTAAAACATTACTTTTTCACATCAAGGATTATAACATATAAAATACCTGTATACAATCTTTCTGTTAAAAAGAAGGTGTCATACGGCAGCCCAAGCCACCGTTGACACCCTCTGGGGAAACTGGATCGCCCTTATTTTCGTTGTATCATTATCGCAGATTACATTGCTGTATAAGCACCATCTTTGATCACCATAGCCTTTGGAGCTTTACTTACTTCTCCGGTAGCTTCCCATGTCATGCCATCACCTGTCAGACCATCTACAGAAATCTTTGTCATAGCCTCTGTCAGAGCTGTTCCGATATCAGATACGCTCATATCCGGTGTTACGCCAGCTTCCTCGATTGCAGCTTTGATCGCATAAATTGCATCATATGCATCTGCACCGAACTGGTTTGGTGTATCACCGTAAAGCTCTTTGTATTTGGATACAAATGCCTGTGTCTTCTCATCATCTGCATCTGCAACGAATGGTGTTAATAACATTAAACCTTCTGCTAAAGATGTATCAAAGTTTTTCACATCAAGGATACCGTCCATACCATCACATCCGAAGAATGTCGGTTCATAGCCCATTCCGTTTGCCTGATTTAAAATGATGGAAGCCTCTGTATAGTAGATTGGAAGGAATACCAGATCAGCACCTTCACTCTGTGCTTTCTGTAACTGTGTGGAGAAGTCTGTCTTGGAATCTGCTGTGAAAGCTTCCTCTGCGACAACCTCAAATCCCTGATTTGCTGCTTCTTTTACGAATGTAGCTTCAATACCGGATGAATATACATCAGAGCTGTCATAGATAACTGCTACTTTTGTTGCAAGTTTGTTCTCACCAATGTACTGTGCGGAAGCTGTTCCCAGATTCGGGTCTGTAAAGCATGCCTGGAATACATTGTCGTTTTCAATGACATCTGTGGAAGAAGCGGATGGTGTGATCTCAAACATACCATCTTCTGCTGTCTTATCTGCAACTGCAATACATGGAGTTGTTGTAACAGTTCCCATCAGAACCTGCATACCCCAGTCTTTTAAAGAGTTATAAGCATTGACAGATTTCTCTGCATCGCTCTGGTCATCTTCTGCTTTGAATTCTACCTGATATCCATTGATACCACCTGCTTCATTGATCTCATCTACTGCGATCTGTGCGGCATTCATAACTGCAGAACCATAAATTGCTGCTGCACCTGTTGTAGGTCCGATACCACCGATCTTAAATACGCTTCCATCTGCCGCGCTGTCTGTGGAACCGCTCTCCGTTGATGCTGCGCTTCCTGTGCTTCCTGTATCTGCGGATGATCCACATCCTGCGAATGTGCCAACTGCCAGTGCAGCTGCTAAAAACATACTCACTGCTTTCTTCATAATAATCCTCCTTGTTTGCGAAGCAAAAATTAAATTTTATTGAGATAATTTAATTTCTTCTTCTCAACTTTCTTTTTCTTGTAGAGAATCTTATCAAATTTTCTTTTTATGCACAATATTCAGAATCACCTAAATTATTGATGTATTTTAACGTCAACTTATGCAATTTACTCATTATGATAACTTGTGGTTATGGCTTTTATGCAGGTGTGTCATACTATACGATTTTTACGCATAAATATAGTGCTGTATCATATGTTCCAGCTTCTCTCCGCATCCCGCGTAATTGGCTTCCATAGCCAGCGATTCCATCAGATGTTCCTCCAGATATCGCTCTAAAAAGCTGTTGCGGAACTCATTTTCCATCTCTCCGACTTTGCTCTCTTCCTCATGCTGTAGATAATATGCGAGTGCAAAAAAATTTGGCGACCGCCATTCCGATGTATCCTCCAGCAATGCCTGCAGATTTTCCAACTCGCTCCGCAGCATGATCAGATTGATCTTGTCCATATTTGCCGCCATATTTTTGAGTCCGTCGGCTGTGGACTTAAAATCCGGATCATCCTCCCGGATACTGCACTCATGGAAGATCTGATCCAAATGTCCGTTCAGTCTGTCGAGATCACGCTTCACATCCTCAATGGGAATCTCGTTCATGTCTTCCATCATATTGATCAGTCCGCGCCTTGCAACTGCCATATGTTCCTGCGAATCGACATACCCCTGACGCAGGTTTCCACCAAGTTCTAATGCGTCCTTTAATTCTTTCATCTGGACTTCCACCTGTTTTTTGTCCAGTTTACTCGCCAGCAGTTCTTTGCGGAGTTCTTTTACCTCGCGCGTCAGTTCCGCCACACGTTTCTGTTCCTCTGTCTTCTCTCCGAAAATCATGTCTGTATTCTCCTCTTCCACAACTTACGAACATTCAACTAATATTCTCTGCTTAGTATAATCCAAGACAGCAAAACAGGCAATTGCGGCTTTCCGCAACTGCCTGTCTGCTTACTCTAATAACTCTGATGTATAATGCACGCCGTCTTTGTCATATAAATCTGTCAGTTCTAACCCCGGATCTGTGTAATAGAGCACACTGTTCTCTCCAAAAATCGTCTGGATACCGTTTTCAGCGAGATTTTTTACCGCCTCTGTATCCATCATATCAGCGATGTAAACCGGGCTTACCTTCAAAATGAGTTCTGCACAGCTGATGTCGTCCGCATAAGCTGCCATATTATTGACTGCGGACTTACACAGTCCGTCTGCGGTATCTGCATAACGGGTCCTGATATCACCGCTCTTAAATTCATAATAATTATATTTTTCCTTGTCCGACATCGGATAATTGTGCAGACTGACAATGCTTTCCGCCCCATTATAATGCATGACACCGGCAGGATAAATGATATTCCCCTGCCTGTCATATATATTGAAAGAATAATCAGCATTTTCCTCTGCTGTCCCGGAAGTATCCGGACCGGCATTTAATTTTGTAATAGCAGAAGTCAGATCCAGATTTCTCGTAAATCCATCATAGCTTGTCAGCGAACCCAGTGTATAACCGTTCTCTATCATGACATCCGCCACATAATCAGTAATGAAAGCGTTTTTCATCCACGAAAAATCAATGAAATCCGAAATAAAATTCTTCTCTGCAAAAGCAAGGTAATCGTCGGATACAGACAATTTTACCTGATTGCCGCCGAGCAATTCGACGTTCACGTCAGACGGATCATTGCTGTAAGCAGCCACCTCTGAAAAATAAGCTGCCACTTCCCCATTCTGGTAAGCATCATAGTTAACTGTCTCAGAGTCATCATTACAGAAAAACAGATTGTCATATTCTGTATACACAGGCGCAAAATAAATTGCCCGGTTCCCGGTCTCTGCGATCAGCTCAAAAGCATGGTATAATGCATCATCCACAACCATTGTCTCATTCGGGTGCCGGTTGAGATCATACACGTTTGTGATTCCTTCAAACGATTCATCCATACTGAACATTTTATAGGCTTTTACAATGGAATCTGTGTAGAGCAGCGTCAGCGCTTTTTTTTCTGCGGTGGCATTTACGCCCGCTGCTCCAACATAATAGCGGAAGATATAATCATCGCCACAATGAATTTCAGCGGATGAACCCACTTCAATGTTTGTCCATCCGCTGTCATTTGACATCAATCCATTCAGTGCATACATAAATGCGCCTGAAGCAATGACCAGCAATACGATCACTGCGATAAATCTCTGTCTTGTATTTTTCTCCGAAAGCTCCACCTTCTGAACCGGTCTCACATTCGGAGTATGGTTTCTGTTGCCACCTCTGACGGTTCTTCCCATATCTTAAATAAACACTGCTGCAAGTGCTAACAGGAACAATGCAAGAATGACTGCAAGTACAATAAATCCTGCAATGGCACCCTTTTTGCACATCTTGTAGTTACGATAATGTCTGTGTTTCTTAAAGATCATCGCTGCGATAATACCGATGACCGGAAGTAAGAACGAAAGCAGTGCGTACCATGCGCTTCCTGTATCATGAAGTGGTGGAAGCTGGATCTCATCATGTGCAATATTGTCATGATGTTCTTCTGGTCTTGGTGCATCTTTGTCTAAAATCGTAATTGTTTTTAACGGCACATTCTTCTCACGCGTAGCTTTGTATTCTTCAATCTCTTTCTTATTACCAAATACCCAGTGGTCATGACCGATACAGACTAACTCCGGTTTGTCTGTACTGTAATCATGAATGGATGGATCATAAGTAAACAGCACTTTATTTTTCTCTAACTGTGGATCCGGGATCGGGATCGCAGAGATCAGAGAATGTGTATACGGATGCAGTGGGAAGTTGAACAACTCTTCTGCATCTGCGATCTCCACAATATCACCCTTATAAATAACGGCGATACGGTCAGAGATAAATCTCACGATGGAAAGGTCATGTGCGATAAATAAATACGTTAAGTCTTTTTCTCTCTGGAACTTTTTCAGTAAGTTCAATACCTGTGCACGAATGGATACGTCAAGTGCAGAGATTGGCTCATCGGCAACAACAAGTTCCGGTTCCATTACCATTGCACGGGCTAAACCGATACGCTGACGCTGTCCACCTGAGAACTCATGTGGGTATCTTGTCAGATGTTCCGGCAAAAGACCTACTTCGTTGATCATTTCCTCAACTTTACGCACACGGTCTGCCTCATTCTCATATAAATGGAAGTTATACAGACCTTCGGATACGATGTAGTCGACAGTTGCACGCTCATTCAGGGAAGCTGCCGGATCCTGGAATACCATCTGGATGTTACGGATGACTTCACGATCCAGGGATTTTGGGATTTTCCCGGAAATACGCACACCTTTGTACAAAATCTCTCCGTTTGCCAATGGGTTGACACGGATGACTGCACGGCCGATGGTTGTCTTACCGGAACCGGACTCTCCTACTAAGGAGAAGGTTTCTCCCTTGTGAATATCAAATGTCGCATTTTTTACAGCGCGGACAGCGTTATCGCCCTTGCCAAAAGTAATATCTACATTTTTTAAAGATAATAATACTTCTTTACCATTTTCATCAATCGGACCATGCTCTGGTAAATGAGAAGCATGCTCCTGGTTTTCTGTGTTTCGATTTAGTTTAGACACGATCTAAATCTCCTATATATTGAATGCTTTAACAAGTTTCTCATGAATGTTCTGGATTCCTTCCGGTTTTTCAACCTTCGGAGCATCCGGGTGTAACAGCCATGTTTTGGCGTAATGCGTATCTGTTACTTTGAACATTGGTGGTTCCTCTAAGGTATCGATCTTCATACAGTATGGGTTACGCGGTGCAAATGCATCGCCGACGATACTGTTGTAGAGCGAAGGTGGTGTACCTGTGATCGAGTAAAGGGTCGTATTTCTCTCAGCCAGCTGTGGCAGGGAAGAAAGTAATGCCCATGTATATGGATGACGTGGATCATAGAATACCTCTTCTACCGTACCAACCTCTACAATCTGTCCTGCATATAAAACTGCAACGCGGTCTGCGATATTGGCAACCACACCTAAGTCATGTGTAATGAATACAATTGTATAATTGAACTCTTTCTGTAAATCCTTTAACAGTTTTAAGATCTGTGCCTGAATGGTAACATCAAGCGCTGTGGTAGGCTCATCACAGATTAAGATTTTTGGCTGACAGGACAGTGCGATCGCGATAACGATACGCTGTCTCATACCACCGGAATACTGGAACGGATAATCATCAAAACGTGCTTCCGGGTTCGGGATACCAACCTTGTCCATCAGATCAAGTGCACGAAGTCTTGCCTCGTTCTCGGTACAATCCTGATGTTTCATGATGACAGAGGTAATCTGTTTTCCAATCGTGATAATTGGGTTTAAGGATGTCATAGGATCCTGGAATACTGTAGCGATCTTCGTACCACGGATCTGGCTCCAGTCTCTTCCATCTTTGATATTTGCAAGGTTTAAGATACAGATTCCATGTAATCTCTCACTGTTCTCATCCAGATATTTTACGCGGAATGTAACTTTATCAAAAACAGCATTTCTCTGCTCTTCATCACTCAGATCCACGCCAAGCTGCATTGCCTCTTTTAATGCATCCAGCAGTGCATTGTTCTGTTTCATACGCTTACGGAAACCAAAACGTCCGACAGAAAGATATACCTCTTTGGCAAGGATCTCATTTCTCGCTTCTGTCTCTGCTGTGATTGCTGCACTGACTTCCTTCGCATGTTTTTCCTTGAGCCCTGCCATCTTCTTGTCAAATTCCTGATTGTATGCAGTATCATGTGCCAGACTGTTTGCACGCTCTTTTACCTTCTGCTCATGCTCTTTCTCGAATGCCTTGATCTTTGTATCCAATTCGGAGATTTTCTTTCCAGCCTCTTTGATCTTATCCTTTTCTTTGGATGGATCGTAAGTCTGTTTCAAGTTGAAGGTATTCGTTCTCTCACGTTTTAACTCAAGGAGTTCTTTTTCATACGCTTCTGCTTCTTCCCTGCTTATATCGGCTCTTCTTCTCTTTTCAGACTCTAACTCAAGGATTGCTTTATAAGTGTCTGCACCAAACTCCAGTCTGGAATACTCGTCTAATTTTTTCT
>ERZ831634.3029-NODE-3029-length-13307-cov-2.932086_pt1 | contig 13307 bp, 7 predicted proteins | sample MGYA00519953_ERZ831634 | MGnify/ENA primary metagenome ERZ831634 (study PRJEB31850, sample SAMEA3708718) | human gut metagenome | biome: human gut; feature: human-associated habitat; material: faeces | place: China | collected 2014 ... | reverse complement strand
GCGGCGGATGTCAGGAAAAAGAACAGAACGAACGTGCCATCAACAATACAAAGGGTGTCAAAAAAGTGATCGGTGTTGTCGGCGGAAAAGGCGGCGTGGGAAAATCCCTGGTGACCAGCCTGCTCGCCATCCAGACACGCCGGCTCGGCTATGAGACCGCTGTCCTGGATGCCGATATTACCGGACCGTCTATCCCGAAGATCTTCGGCATCCACGACCATGCCCAGACCGACGAGCAGAACCTGCTGCCCTATATTGCCGCAGACGGCACAAAGGTCATGTCGCTGAACCTGCTGTTGGAAAACGAGACTGACCCGGTATTCTGGCGTGGTCCGGTGATTTCCGGCGTGGTAAAGCAGTTCTGGGAAGAGGTCTCCTGGGGCGATGTGGACTTCATGTTCGTGGATATGCCTCCCGGGACGGGCGATGTGCCGCTGACCGTATTCCAGAGCCTGCCGCTGGACGGCATCATTATCGTTTCCACACCCCAGTCTCTGGTCTCCATGATCGTACAGAAAGCGGTCTCCATGGCACAGCGCATGGATATCCCGGTGCTGGGTATGGTGGAAAATATGCGCTTTATCAAGTGTCCGGACTGCGGCAAGGAAATTCCGCTGTTCGGCTCGGATGACGCAGTCAACAGCACCAATGTGCCTGTTCTGGAGCGTATTCCTCTGGATCCGGCAGTTGCCGCAGCCTGCGACACCGGCGCTCTGGCACAGGCAGATGTCCCGTATCTGACAAAAACCGCTCAGATCCTGGCAGACTCCTTCGGGGAAAAGAAAAACGGATAAATTTTTCCGTTTTGCAAAGTGAAACTTCGATTTTTTCTTGATTTGCAAGAATCCGTGCAAAAGCCTTGACAACCGGGAAAAAATCGGCTATACTGAAAGCACAAACAGCAAAGGCGCTGTGCAGAAATGCGTAGAGCCTTTGCTGTTTTCTTTTTTGCGAGGAAAAAAAGAGAATCGCAGAAGAGACCGAGAGCAGAACGGTACCGCTGCTCTCCCCTATATCACATCATGGAGAGGTGCATTCTTATGGATCAAAATTCAATTTTAGGTCTGATAAACGACAACGTTTACGGCATATGGTTCCTGGTCGGTGCGGCACTGGTATTCTTTATGCAGTGCGGTTTTGCAATGGTTGAGGCTGGTTTCACCAGAGCGAAGAACGCCGGCAACATTATTATGAAAAACCTCATGGACTTTTGTCTCGGCACAGTGGTATTCATTCTGATCGGTTTCGGTCTGCTGTGCGGCGAAGATCTGGTCGGCATCATCGGCAAGCCCGGTTTCGACATTTTCTCGGACTATGCAAACTTTGACTGGTCCAGTTTCGTATTCAACCTGGTATTCTGCGCAACAGCGGCAACGATCGTTTCCGGTGCCATGGCAGAACGTACAAAGTTCATTTCCTATTGTATCTATTCCGCAGTGATCTCGGCTGTCATCTATCCGGTCGAGACACACTGGGTATGGGGCGGCGGCTGGCTGTCTCAGCTTTCCACACCGTTCCACGATTTCGCCGGTTCCGGCGTCATCCACATGGTCGGCGGTATCTCCGCACTGATCGGTGCTGCGATCCTCGGACCCCGTATCGGTAAATTCACCAAGACCAAGGACGGCAAGGTAAAAGTCAACGCAATCCCGGGTCACTCGCTGACCATCGGCGCACTGGGCGTATTCATCCTGTGGTTCGGCTGGTATGGATTCAACGGCGCTGCTGCAACATCGGTTCCGCAGCTGGGTACCATTTTCCTCACCACGACCATTGCTCCGGCACTGGCAACTGTTTCCTGCATGATCTTCACCTGGATCAAGTACGGCAAGCCGGATGTCTCCATGTGCCTGAACGCATCCCTGGCTGGTCTGGTTGCGATCACCGCCGGCTGTGATGTAGTCGATGCTTTCGGTTCTGCAATCATCGGTATTGTTGCCGGTCTGCTGGTATGCTTCGGCGTATGGCTCCTGGATCACGTTCTCCACGTAGATGACCCGGTAGGTGCTGTTGCAGTACACTGCCTGAACGGTCTGTGGGGTTCGCTGGCAGTTGGTCTGTTTGCAACAACTTCCGTTCCGGACAACGACACATACAACGGTCTGTTCTACGGCGGCGGTTTCACTGTCCTGGGTGTCCAGGCACTGGGTGTTGTCTGCATCCTGGCATGGACTTCCGTCATGATCGCCCTCACCTTCTTCATCATCAAAAAGACCATCGGTCTGCGTGTTTCCGCAGAAGAAGAAGTTCTGGGTCTGGACGCAACCGAACACAACCTGCCTTCCGCTTATGCAGACTTCATGCCGTCTACCGTTTCCATGGCATCGGATGCCGCTGACGCAGCAGCAACCGGCGTGACCATTCCGGAATCGGAAATGATTATGAAACCGGCAAACGGCGCAAAGGCAAAGATGACCAAGCTGGTCGTTATGTGCAACCCGGACAGACTGGACGCACTCCAGGCAACCCTGTCCTCGATGGGTGTCAACGGCGTTACCGTGACACACGTAATGGGCTACGGCTCACAGAAGGGCAACGAATCCTATTATCGTGGCGTCAAGACCGAGGGAACAAAACTCCTCAAGAAGGTCAAGGTCGAGGCTGTTGTGGCAAAGATCCCGCCGCAAAAGATCATCGACGCAGTCAAGAAGGTCCTGTACACCGGCAGAATCGGCGACGGCAAGATCTTCGTTTACGATGTAGAAGATGTTGTAAAGATCCGTACCGGCGAGACCGGATATGACGCTTTGCAGGATGTCTGAGCGCCTGTTTCTTCAAAACAACTCCTGATTGGATCATAAAAATGCAGTCAAACCGCATCTGTGAATGGGAATCTCACAGGTGCGGTTTGATTTTTTTGCATATTCTGTGCGAATGTTCCGAAACCGGAAAAGCATCGGTATTCCGGTATGTTTTTCCAAATTGGCTGCCCGTTTCCATCATATCTGCCGAAAAAGGCAACAGATCCTGCAAAGCAGAGCCGGTCCCATTTCCGATTCGTCAAAAACACAGCCGGTTTTCTGGTGGTTTTGCCGAAATCCAAACAAATTTCCTGTGCAGTATTTACATTATCCAACTGATATGGTACAATATCATTGGAGTGTGTTCACAGAAAATATGAGGAAGGAAGAGAGAAGATACATGAAGAAAGAACGACAGAATACAGACCAGGAGGCGCTGTTTGAGGCGATTTTGACGCTGCGTTCTCCGGAAGAATGTTATGCCTTTTTCAAGGATCTCTGCACCTACCAGGAGCTGAACGCCATGGCGCAGCGGTTACAGGTGGCAAAAATGCTGCACGAGGGTCACGTATTTCATGAGATCGTCGAAGAGACCGGCGCAAGCACCGCCACCATCAGCCGGGTCAACCGTGCCATCAAGGACGGCTGTGACGGCTATCAGATCATCTTCGACCGAACCGAAAAAACAGAAGAAAAATAATGGATACGTCCGTGTCCGGCATGGCACGGTTATCAGATAGGAAATCAAAAAATCTCCCGGTATGCTGTCACAGGAAAGCAACTGCGGCAGGACGGGAACAAATTCGCAGAAAGGAATGTGTGAAAAAATGATTCGAAAACTTCTCCGGCGTGTTTCCGCCGGACTCCTGAGCGGCGTAATGATCGCATCAGCTGCGGTCTCGCCGGTCAGTGCGGCTGTTGTGGACAAGGAAAATCCCAACAACTACGACAACTTCGCCGAGGCACTCCAGCTGGCGCTGTGTTTCTACGATGCCAATAAGTGCGGCGACGAGGTGGCAGATGACGGCTATTACACCTGGCGCGGCAACTGTCATGTCAAGGACGGCATGATCCCTCTGGTTCCCATGCAGAGCCTGGGCGGCGGCAAAGCCAACGAGGACAGCGGCAAGGGTGACGGCGGCGCATCTGCGGCAGAGGGTCTCTATGTCGGCACCAACATGAGCCAGGAATTCATTGACGCCAACAAGAAATATCTGGATCCGGACGGCGACGGCTGCGTCGATCTGACCGGAGGCTGGCACGATGCCGGTGACCACGTCAAGTTCGGTCTGCCGGGCAGCTACTCTGCCTCTACCGTGGGCTGGGGCTATTATGAGTTCCGGGAATCTTACGTTGAAACCGGCTTGCAGAAACACGTGGAGGATGAGCTGCGCTGGATCAACGACTACTTCTTAAAAGCCACTTTCCTGGATGACGACGGAAATGTAGTGGCATACTGCTACCAGGTGGGCGAAGGCAACAACGACCACAACTACTGGTGCGCACCGGAATTGCAGGTAGACGACACCTATGTTGCCACCTCTTCCTGCGCCGTCAAGCGTCCGGCATACTTCGCAACCACCGAAACGCCGGCATCCGACCAGACCGCCGGTGCAGCCGCATCTCTGGCAGTGAACTATCTGAACTTCAAGGACACTGACCCGGAATATGCGCAGAAGTGCCTGGACTACGCCCTGGCGCTGTACGATTTCTCCGTAAAGACGCACCACGAAGTGGGCGACGACACCCAGACCGTAGACAGCCTGGGCTATGACGGCGGTTTCTACACCTCCAGCTATGACTATGACGAACTGGCGTGGGCAGCGGTATGGCTGTACTACTGCACCGAAAACTATGACTACATTGACGATATCATCAGCGTTGACGAAAGCGTTACCGGCGAAATGGGTGCGCACCCGTACACCGGCTATATGAAGCGCATCATCAAGGACACCGGAAACTGCTGGCAGAACATCTGGGTACACTGCTGGGATACTGTCTGGGGCGGCGTATTCGCAAAGCTTGCTCCGGTGACGAATATCTCCCGTGACTGGTACATTTTCCGCTGGAACCTGGAATTCTGGTCCGGTCTGAGCGAGGCAGATGCCGCCAATGCGGACTTCGACGTTCCGGTCACCAAGCACAAGTACTTCGGCATGGACGACCAGCTGTGGAACACCAAGATCACTGCCTCGGAGATCAAGGATCTGCCGGAGACGGACGGCGCATGGATCGCCAAGTCCCCTGCCGGTTTTGCTGTTGTTTCCGACTACGGCAGCGCCCGTTACAACACGGCTGCCGGTCTGTGCGCTATGGTCTACGCCAAGGAGACAAACGATCTGACTTTCGCTGAGTGGGCAAAGGATCAGATGGAATACATCCTGGGCGACAACCCCATGGGCTATTCCTTTGAAGTGGGATACGAGAACAGCTATGCCACACATCCCCACCACCGTTCCTCCTCCTGCTCCTCCACCCAGAGCATGGACGAACCCGATCCGCAGACGCACACCCTGTGGGGCGCACTGGTCGGCGGTCCGGATCTGAAGGACTATCACAACGATGTGACCAGCGACTACATTTATAATGAGGTCACGGACGACTACAACGCCGGATTCTGCGGCGACCTCGCCGGACTGTACCACTTCTATGGCACAGAGGGCAAGGAACTGGCAGACAAGAATGCGGTCATTCCGGATTTCAATATGTCCGAAAATGCCAAGGCAGGCTATGAAGTGGACGAAAACACCCCGACCGGATTCTACGTCACCGCCGGCAAGGCACAGGAAAACAAAGCCGGTCTGCAGGTCAAGATCGTCATTCACAACCGCACCATCAATCCGCCGCAGTTCTGTGACGATCTGAAAGTACGGTACTTCTTCAACATCGACGAACTGACTGCCATCGGCGAAGATATCTCCATGGTAGAGACCCGTGTGGACTATGACGCAGAAAGCGCCATGACGAACAACAAGACCAGCGCCACCATTTCTGAGCCGATCAAATACGACGACAAGGGCAACTATTATATCGAAATCGCATGGGAAAACTGCAATTTCTACGGCAGCCGGGTATACCAGTTCGGACTGCTGAACAAGATGAATCCGGAGACCTATGACACCACATGGGATTCCTCCAACGACTACAGCTACGGCGACCTCATCAGCTTTGAGGATGACAACGACGCCGCAGCCATCACCAAAAAGATCCCGGCTTATGCCAACGGCGAGCTGGTCTGGGGCGAAGAGCCGGACGGCACAACACCCTCTGACACCACAGAGACCAAGCCGTCTGAGACAACCACCACGATGCAGAGTACCACCACAACGACTGTCACTTCCGCCTCGGTTTCCGGCAGCGGTTCTGACACCGGCACAGCTGACGTTCTGTATGGTGACACCAACCTGGACGGCAGAGTGGACATTACAGATGCGGTACTGCTGAACCGTGCCGTAAGCGGCTCCGTTTCGCTGAATGCACAGGCAACCAAGAATGCAGACTGTGATGCAAACGGCGACCTTTCCGGCAATGATGCCGTGGTATTGATGCGGTTCCTGGTGCATCTGGAAAACCAGCTGCCTGTGGAAAGCGCATAAGCATCTGCACTCTATAACAAACGAAAAAGCCCGGCTGCGTCCCGATGATGCAGCCGGGCTTTTGTGATATTGTCCTTATTTTTCCGGTTCTGTGGTTTTCTTTTTCCGTGCCAGTTCTCTGCGGAGGTATCCCTCCCGAACGCCGTATTTGCTGATATAGATGGTCTCACACTGGGACAGCTGCACCAGCTCGTCCAGGATGAGCATTCCCGGATAGATGGTGTGCAGCCGGTCGGGACAGGTTTTCAGCAGCATTTCCCGTGCCTTGCCGTCCTTTTTCCATAGCGCCTTTTCCAGCTTTTTCAGCTGGCTCACCGTCAAAAGCCGCTGGGTGTCCGGCAGCTCCTGCTGTTCCTGTGCCAACATCAGCAAGGCTCTCGCCGTGCCGCCTACGCCGCACAGCGCTGTATGTGCCGGGAGACGGTGCAGCTTGCGCTTTTTCAGTTCTTTCCGGATGCGTGCCTGGATCTTCTCGCACTCGCTCTGTTTCGGGAAAACCTTGTCCACATACTCCTTTGCCAGCGTCAGCGAACCGATGGGCAGACTCTCGATCACGCCCGGACCATCGTGCGCAATGGTCACCAGTTCTGTACTGCCGCCGCCGATGTCGAAGAGCAGACCGTTTTCCAGCGGTGCGTCCACCATCACGCCGTAGTAATCCAGATACGCCTCCGCCTGACCGGAGATCACGTCGATGGAAAACCCTGTCACCAGAAATACCTGGTCTACTGCCTCACGGGTGTTCTGAATGTTCCGCAGGGATGCGGTGGCAAATGCAAAATAGCGTTCCACATCAAACTGTTCCAGCATTGTCCGGCATTCCAGCAGAACACCGCACAGCTTATGGATGCCCTCCTGGGACATGACGCCGTCCTGGATATACCCAGCCAGTCCCAGCGTGTACTTCTTGGAAAACAGCCCGTGAAATGCGGTGTCCTCTGCCGTATAGATCACCATGCGAACCGTATTGGAACCAATGTCGATCACTGCATATTTTTTCATACTTTCACTCCTACTTCAGACAGCACGGCTGTCCTGACAAAATAATCGGTTAGTAATATTATACAACATTGTTTTCCAATGATACAAGTGAATTTCTTCAAACGCTCCGTTAAATTCTGGTTAATTTCACAGGTGTGACGTTTAACAAAAAGATAACATATATTTTACATATTTAAGATGTCAAAATATCGACGAATCTTTTATAATATAATTAGAATGGTATGGAATCATCCCGAACCGGAACAGAACATCCGGACACGCTCCGGCGGTCTGTTCCGGTCACAGCAATAGATCCTTTCGGAAGATTTCCGGAAAAACAAACCACAAATCGGAGGAATCAGCAATGAAATCAAACTGTTATGATAACCGGGAATTATCCTGGCTGAAGTTCAATCAGCGAGTGCTGGAAGAGGCAAAGGACGAGACCAATCCGCTCTGCGAGCGTCTTTCTTTCCTCTCCATTTTCCAAAGCAATCTGGACGAATTCTTTATGGTGCGCTGCGGCTCGCTGTATGACCAGATGTGCGAAGATCCCCACTTCCGGGAAAACAAGACCAACATGACCTGCAAGGAACAGCTGACCGCCATCTACGCCAGAGTGCGGGAACTGCTCCGGGACAAGGACGACGCTTACGCTGACCTGCGTGCAGAACTGAGTATGCAGGGCGTGGACATCGTAGACTTCCACACCATCACCACCGAGGAGGCAGCATGGCTGGAGGCATACTTCAAGGCTGAGATCGAGCCGCTGCTCTCTCCGCAGATCATCGGCAAAAAGCAGCCATTCCCCTTCCTGCAAAACAAAAACATTTACGCTGTTGTCGTGCTGGAGAAAAAAGGCACGGAAAAGCTGGGCATTGTGCCGTGCAGCAGCGGCGTTTTCCCGAAGATCGTCTCCCTGCCCACCGGAAAGAACCGGTTCATCCTGGCAGAGGAGCTGATCCTGCACTTTGCACCGGAGATCTTCTCCCGGCACACCATCAAGAGCAAGTCGCTAATCCGAATCATCCGCAATGCGGACATCGAACCAGACGAGCGCATGGAGGAAGAATGCGACTATCGTGAGGCAATGGAGCAGCTGATCCGGGAACGGAAAAAGCTCTGCCCCATCAAGCTGGAATTCTCCCGTCTGATGGATACCGCCGTCATCCATTCTCTGTGCGGCTATCTGAATCTGACAGAGGAACAGGTATTCTACTCTGAGGCGCCGCTGAATCTCTCCGTTCTCTCGGTGGTACGGGATATGCTCCGCCACAACAAGTGCCTGTTCTATCAGCGCCGTGTGCCGCAGAAACCGGCATGGCGTGACCTGTCCAAGCGCATGATCGAACAGGTCGAGGAAAAGGATCGCTTCCTGGCGTTCCCCTATGAGAGCATCCGTCCGTTCCTGACGCTGCTGAACGAGGCTGGCAGAGATCCCCAGGTGGTCTCCATCAAGATGACCCTGTATCGTGTCGCATCCAACAGCAAAATTGTGGAGGCGCTGATCGAGGCTGCCGAAAACGGCAAGGATGTTGTGGTACTGGTGGAACTCCGTGCCAGATTCGACGAGGAGAACAACATCGAATGGTCCCGCCGCCTGGAAGATGCCGGCTGCCGCATTATCTACGGTCTGGACAATCTGAAAGTACACAGCAAGCTCTGTCTCATCACCAAAAAGGTCGGCACAGAGATCTCCTATATCACCCAGGTCGGCACAGGCAACTACAACGAAAAGACCTCTGCCATCTACACCGACTATTCGCTGATGACGGCAAACCATGACATCGGTCTGGAGGCAAACCGGGTCTTTCATGCGCTCTGCCTGGGACAGACCGTGGAACACACGGAGCATCTGCTGGTTGCGCCAAAGTGCCTGCAGAACAAGCTGGCGGACATGATCGACGAACAGACCGCCCTGGCAAAGGCAGGTGAACACGCCTATATCGGCATCAAGATCAACTCACTCACAGACAAGTATCTGATTGAAAAACTGATCATCCAAAGCCGGCGTAAAGATCGAAATGATCGTCCGTGGCATCAGCTGCCTGGTTGCCGGCGTTCCGGAGCTGACGGAGAATATCTCTATCCGCAGCATTGTGGGACGTTTTCTGGAGCATACACGCATCTACATCTTCGGTGCGCACGACAACTGCAAGGTATACATTGCCTCTGCGGACTGGATGACCCGAAACACCAGACGGCGTGTGGAAGTCGCTGCGCCCATCTATGACGACAGCATCAAGCACCGCATCCTGGATATGTTCGATGTGATGATGACGGACAACGTCAAGGCACGTGTTCAGCAGCCGGACAGCACATACACCAGAGAGCCGGCAAAGGAACCGCTTGTCAACTCCCAGGAATACTTCTACGAACAGGCGTACCAGGCGCTGGCACAGGCTGAGGCTGAAACAGCAGAGACTGCGAAAAATTGACAAATCCCGATTTCTATGTTATGATAACAAATGCCGGTATGATCGCATACTGGCATTTTTGCAAAAAGGAAGTGTATTGCATGAATCATGCAGAAAAGGCACGGGATCTCTTCCGTGCAGGATACAATTGTGCGCAGTCTGTGGTGGGCGCATTTCACGAGGAAATGGGGCTTTCTCTGGAAGATGCCGTGCGGCTGGCGTCGTCTTTCGGCGGCGGCATGGGCGGTATGCGGGAGACCTGCGGCGCTGTGACCGGAATGTTTCTGGTGGCAGGAATGTTAAAGGGATACGATGATCCGGCTGACTACGACGGCAAGAAAGCCCACTATGCCCGCATCCGGGAACTGGCAGAACAGTTCCGGCAGAAACACGATACCCTGGTCTGTCGGGAGCTGCTGCAGGCGCTGCCCGGCAAGCTGAAACAGGATCCGCAGCCACGCACGGAGGAATACTATAAAGTGCGGCCGTGCGTGCGGTTTGTGGAGACAGCGGCGGAGTTGTTGGAGGAGATGCTGGAAGAGGCATAAACTTTACTGAAAGAGATAGAAAAACCGCCCGTGACACAACATCACAGGCGGTTTTCCTTGTCTTTCAACATTCAATAAATTCAAGACATTTTTTCAATCCACATATCTTTGTTTCACGAAGATATGACATTTTATTATACACCATCTCTTCCTCTCTTATCAAGTAATTCAATGTGTTGAAATGATTAAATTCGTAGTCTATTGACTTTCGGAAAAAATTGTGGTAACATAGGAGAGAGTCTGTGAAAAAAGAGGTGAAATCATCATGGTGGAAAATACTGAACGCTTTCTTAGTTCTTTAGAACCCGGAGCAAAAACAATGGCAGTACAAATCCCAAAGCTGTATGGCTCCGTGCGGTAATGCCGTAGAAAATCGCCTGTGACGTTAAGTTGCAGGCGATTTTTCTATATCCTATATTCGATTCAATTTTCTCACCCTCTGTCAAATCCGCCGCCGCAGGCAAAGAAACTTCCCTAAAAATTTCAAACCGTTTCCTCTGATTTTGTACCACATTTCACCTAATCGACATTTTTCCTGTGGAAATTCATACAAAACGTATATTTTTCAAAATATCAATCAGCAATATTGACAAAAAAGATGAAATCAGTTATAATAATAAGGTATGCTGTACGCTGGATGTTTCCGTCCGGTGTACAAATGTTTTTTCTGGAAGTCCGACCGGAGAGCCGCCGGCAACTTCCACGAAACATCACAAGGAGAGGTATATTCATGAATCTAAAATTATTCGAGGTGGCAGGCACCCACATTTTCAGTATGTCTGCTATCGTCATGGTGCTGTTCTTTGTCTTTGCGATCATCGTTGTAGGCTATCTGCTGGGCAAGATCAACATTAAGGGCGTTTCTCTGGGAACCGCTGCGATTTTCCTGGTTGCGCTGGTTGTGGGACATTTCAAGGGCGTGGCGTTCGGCGAGAACGGCATCGCTGCCTGGATTGCTGATGTTGAGGCGCAGGACGCTGTCAACTTCTACTTCAAGCTTATCCAGAGTTTCGGTCTGATCCTGTTTGTGACCTCCGTCGGTCTGATTGCAGGTCCTACCTTCTTTAAGAATCTGAAAAAGAACGCTAAGTCCTATGTTCTGCTGGGTGCAGTGATTATCGCTGCCGGCGCAGGCGTCTGTGCGCTGATTACCCTGCTGGTTCCGGGCATGAACTCCGCAATGAGCGTTGGTCTGCTGTCCGGTGCGCTGACCAGTACCCCGGCATTTGCCGCTGCACAGGAGGCGATCGGCGAAAGCAGCCCGGTATTCAAGGAAATCGCAGTTGGCCATGCGGTAGCATATCCGTTCGGCGTTATCGGCGTTGTTCTGTTTGTACAGATCATCCCGAAGGTGCTGAAAGCCAACATGGCGGAAGAACGTGCAAAGCTGGCATCCGTAGACACCGGCGACGACAGTCCGCTGAAACAGAAAAAGCTGTTTGAGATGGATAAGTTCGGTCTGGGTGCATTTGCGCTGACCGTGCTGACAGGTGCCATCCTGGGCTGCATCAACATTCCGCTGGGTGCAGGCTCTTTCAACCTGGGAACGACTGGCGGCCCGCTGATTATGGGTCTGGTCTTTGGTCACTTCGGCAGAATCGGCAAACTGAGCATGAAGGTCAACAAGCACCTGCTGGAGGTTTTCCAGGAATGGGGACTGGTTCTGTTCCTCATCGGTGCCGGCGTTGACGGCGGTGCCGGATTCGTACAGACACTGGAAAAGTATGGTCCGCTGCTGTTCCTGTGGGGCGCACTGATGACCATTGTTCCGCTGTTCATTGGTTTCTTCCTGGCAAAGAAGGTGCTGAAGCTGAGCCTGTTCAACAACCTGGGTTCCATCACCGGCGGCATGACCAGCACACCGGCGCTGGGTGCGCTCATCAACACTAGCGGCACACCGAACGTTGCAAGCGCTTATGCGGCAACTTATCCGATCGCACTGGTTCTAGTGGTTCTGGCATCCCAGTTCCTCACATACCTCTAAAAAAGAAATCCCACTTCTGCAATGTGTGTGCAGAAATGAGATAACATAACGAAACCCCGTCCGCACCAAAGGCTCTCCGGTGCGGACGGGGTTTTCTGTTTCTGTGGAAACGCTTGTGCATCAACAAGCGCTCCTCTATGCGATCATCAGAGACCTGCCTGCCAGTCCCAGTTGTACAGTTCCAGGGAAGTCAGATCATACGGTGTCTGCTGGTATACGCAGTAGTTCAGCCAGTTGGAGAACAGCAGGTTAGCGCTGCATCCCCAGCTGTAGTGCGGCTCCTTGGTGGGGTCGTCGTCCGGGAAATAGTCATAGGGCAGAGCGATGTCTGCGCCCTTTTCCTTGTCCCGGAAATATTCGCCCTTTAAGGTATCCCGGTCATATTCCGAATGTCCCGTAATGAAATACTGTCTGCCGTTCTTGTTTGCCACAATATGCACGCCGGACAGCGGTGATTCCGTCAGGATCTTCAGCTGTTCCACCTTTTCGATGTCCTCCCGATGCACCTCTGCATGGCGGGAATGGGGCGCATGGAACACATCGTTAAAGCCACGGAGCAGCTGGCAGTGGGGTTCCAGCACGTGCTGCGGAAAGACGCCGAACATCTTCTGCGCCAGGTCATACTTGGGAATGTCGAAGTGATAATACAGTCCGGCAAGCGCCGCCCAGCAGATGTGCAGGGTGGAAAAAACGTGGGACTTTGTCCACTCCATAATGTCGCAGATCTCGTTCCAATAGTCCACATCCTCGAATTTCAGATGCTCCACCGGCGCACCGGTGATGATAAAACCGTCATACTTCTGGTCGCAGATATCGTCGAATGTCTTGTAAAAGGTGAGAAGATGATCCTCCGGCGTATTTTTGGAATGGTACGTTTCGGTCTGGATCAGATCGACCTCGATCTGGATCGGCGTGTTGGATAAACAGCGCAGGATCTGGGTCTCGGTAATGATTTTCAATGGCATCAGGTTGAGTAAACCGATGCGAAGAGGACGAATGTCCTGTGTCGCGGCACGGTGTTCGGTCATAACGAAAATGTT
>ERZ831634.3018-NODE-3018-length-13357-cov-2.411592_pt1 | contig 13357 bp, 3 predicted proteins | sample MGYA00519953_ERZ831634 | MGnify/ENA primary metagenome ERZ831634 (study PRJEB31850, sample SAMEA3708718) | human gut metagenome | biome: human gut; feature: human-associated habitat; material: faeces | place: China | collected 2014 ... | reverse complement strand
CACTGAAGAAATTATTAATCAGGCTTCTGCATGGTCACGTCTTGGTTATTCTAGCAAGGATGCCGCAGAGTCAATGGCGAAACTTTCCTCACAGTTTGCTGCTATTTCTCCAGGAATGGATGTAGATACCGCTACTGATGGCTTAGTATCTATTATGAAAGCATATGACGTAGATGTTGATGACGTACTTGATGGCGTAATGTCAAAAATCAATATTATTGGTAATACTGCCGCCACATCTAATGCTGACATTGTAAATATGCTTACAAGATCATCTTCTGCTATGGCAGAGGCTAACAACTCTCTGGAAGAAACAATTGCATTGGAAACTGCCGCTGTTGAGATCACCCAAGATCCTGATTCTGTAGGAACTGCTTTCAAGACAATTTCCATGAGAATACGCGGCTATGACGAAGAGACAGAATCTTACACAAATGATGTAGAAGTATTAAATGGTAAAATTGCAGATCTTACAAAAACTGCCTCTACTCCTGGTGGAATTAGTCTTTTTACAGATGAAACTAAGACTGAATACAAGTCAACATATCAGTTACTTGAAGAAATCAGTGAAATATACGACGAACTAACAGACAAACAACAAGCGCAGCTTCTTGAGACGTTAGCCGGAAAGCGACAGGGACAAATTGTAGCCGCAACTATTAAGAACTTTGATGCAGCTCGTAAAGCAATGGATAACATGACACATTCTGCTGGAGATGCTGATAAAGAAATGAATACCATCAAACAGTCTCTTGAATATAAGCTTAATGCTTTAAAAGAAACTGGTGTTGGTATTGCACAGAATCTCTTCCAAAGAGATGATATGAAATCTTTTGTTGACGGTCTTACAAGTGTGCTTGAAGTTGTTGATAAACTTACCGAAAAGCTTGGTTTGTTTAAGACCGTTGCCATTAGTGGTGGTTTAATCGCAGGTATAAAGAGTATTGTTTCTGCTATTAAGGGAATAGAAGGAGCGAAAACATTTAACTCTATAATGTATGCGCTTAGAGATGTCAAATGGATTGGCAACATCTCAAAAGCTGCATCTGCATTTAAGGAAATTCCAATTGCTTTATCGACAGCATTCAGGAATATGGGAACTGCACTTACTTTTGGCGCACAACCACTTGAAGCGTTAAGTATAGGTCTTAGTTCTTTAAGTGGAACTATTCTTCCACTGGTTGCTGCTACTGCTGGCATTTCTGCTTTGGCTGTTGCTTTACATGCAGTATTTACTGCCGGAGACAGAGCTAATGAAAGAATGGAAAGTTCTGTTGAAGCATATTCTAATGCTAAAAATGATTTGGAAAGTGTAAATCAAGAGCTTGAAGAAACACAATCCAAAATGGATGCATTGACTTCAAAGGGTGGTTTGACTTTTGTAGAACAAGGTCAATTAGAAGATTTAAGAGCTGCCACCGAAGAACTGAGAGTACAGCAAAAGTTAAAAGAAAAAGAAGTTGAACGTACTGCAAAACAGGCGGCAAAGGATTCATACAATGCGTATGAAAAGAATTATGCTGGATATGGAAAAGTAAATGACGATGCGGTTACTAAAGCTAAAGAAGTTGCCGCTATGTTTGCCAATGATAATGAAGAATATTATCTTGGCGATGAAAAAGACATTCCACAACTTATTGCCGGATTAAAGGAGTATCGTCAGGAGAGCCAAAAAGCATTTAATGAAAATAAAACTGATGCTAAAGAGTATTACGATGAAATGGCTTCCGAAGCAGAAGATTCTATTATGACACAAATTGGGAAACTTCAAGAGTATAAAGCAAACTTGGAAGAAATCCCAGTGGGACAGCGAACAGTAAGTGAAAATAAAGCTTTAAAAGATATTACAGATACCATTGAATATGCTTGGAAACAAGTTGACGAAAATGAATGGAATCAGCTTCAATTTGATAAGATATTCGATGATAGCGATATGTCCAAAGCTAAATTAGAGCTTGTAGATTTAGCGAAAGCTACTAACAATGTTGGAATAACTGTTGACGATGTAAAAAATAAATATCCAGAGTTAGCATCTGCCGTAGAAGCTTCCGGATTTAAAGTAGAGGATTTGGTAAATCAGATTAATTCTGAAGCCGGAGTAATGAACCTTGACGAAATCCGTAATCAGCTCAAAGATATCGAAGATATTGAAATTGATGGTGACTACAGTAAAAAAATAAAGGATGACTGGGATTCATTTATTGATGGACTGTCAAACGATGAAATTGAAATAATGTACTCCATCAAAAATTCTCAAGATACTGATGGTTGGTCTGTAGATCAGTGGAAACAGGCGATTTGCGATGCGCAAAACGATGTGCAGTCTAGTGTAGACGATACGACAAATGCCATTGATACACTTACTCAATCTACATCAACTACAATTGCTGGCATCCAAAAAGCTACATCTGTTCTCACATCACAATCAACTGGTAAATCTATTTCCATAGATGATTTTAATTCAGACGAATTAAAAGATTATACCTCTGCTCTGGAATACAATAACGGTGTTTTACAGTTAAATGCTGAAAAAGTACAGGAACTTCAAAAGGCGAAAGCTGAAGAAGCAATTCAGACAAACGAAAATCAGAAGCTTGAAAAGCAATCTCAGTATATGGAGAATATCGCTCAGATTGAGCAACTCCAAGATAAATTACGTGGTTTATCTGATGCAAAAAGCACAGAGGCGCAAAGCATTCAAAATAGTATTAATGCCCTTTTAAGTGATAATGATGCAATTGTAAGTCAATGTAATCAACTGGATTTACTGTCTGCGTCATTAAGAGAGGCTACAGGTGCTTATCAGAACTGGCTTGACAAGCAGAATGGTTCAGAATCCGGCGATATGTTTGACGACGCTATGGGCGCACTTTCTCATATTGAGGATGTAACACAAAACACAGAATCAGATGATTATGGAAGAATTGGCAAAGAATCATACAAAGCCGCTGTTGAATTTCTCATTCCAGACAAAATAGACAGTCAAGATGCAGAAGCAGTTTCTTCTTATATAGATAGTATTGAACACTATTTTAATCACGATTCCGAAGGAAATCTAACAGGATTAGACGTTGCAGAGTTTTGTGCAAAAGCTACCAAAGCCGGATTGATGGAACTCGACGAAGCAAGTGGTGATTACAAAGTTGCCGGACAACGTACTATGGAAGATTTCGCAGAAGGATTAAATCTCTCACTTCCAATGGTACAGGCAATGTTCGGAGAAATGGAAGAATTTGGCGCAGAATTTGACTGGGCGGATGAATCTATTAAAACTCTGGGTGATCTTGGCATGGCTGCCGGAGAAGCAAAAGGAAGAATCGAAGAATTAGAGGGAAATGAAGATCTTAATATTCAAATTGATGTTTCCGATATAGATAGCACAGAAGATAAGATTTCTACACTTGAAAACACTATCTCTGAAATGCAGAACTATAAGAGTACATTGGATGTTGATTCTTCACAGGTGGATGATGCAAATGCTGTAATTCAGTATTGCGTCGCTCAGAAGCAAATGCTTGAAGCTCCTGCTGTTATGTCGGTAGATGTATCACAGGTAGATGGCGAACTTGGAAATGCACTGTCATTACTCCAACAGTTCAAAGATGCTACTAATAATGTAGAGGCACAAGCTGCAGTTGGTGCAGATACGTCGGAAGCGCAAGGACAGGTAGATAGTTTAGTAAACGAAATTAATGGACTTTCACCGGAAATTAAAGCCACACTTGGTATCAATGGAGAATCAGAAGCTACAATTACCGCATCAATCGAAGCATTGACTCCAAAAATGATGGTAAAAGCCGGTGTTGATTCTTCATTAGTAGACGCTTATGCTGCCGAAGAAAAGAAATCCCAGGGAAAAGTTGACTGGGATAACAACACCGGAAAAGTCGATTCCTGGGCTGCTCAAATGCACACGTCCAATGGTCAGGTAATTTGGACAAACGAAACAAGCCAAGTTAAAACCACATTTACTGCAACTGGTACAGTAAACTGGAGAAATGCGAATGCACCATCTAAGGGATCAGGTGGAGCAAACGGAACAGCTCATGCAGACGGGACAGCTCATCTTCCTCACTTGGTTGGTCATGCCAATGCACAAGGAAACTGGGGAACAAAGACAGGTGGACTCACATTAGTCGGAGAACTTGGAAGAGAAATTGTTGTTGATCCTGGAAGTGGTACATGGCATACCGTAGGTGATAATGGTGCGGAATTTACTTATATTCCAGCCGGAAGCATTGTATTTAATCATTTACAATCAGAATCACTTTTAGAGCGTGGATTTGTAAATAGTCGTGCAAAAGGAATGTCAAATGTGACTGGAACAGCAATGGTTACTGGACATATTCCAATAAAGCAAGCTAATATTGCAAGTGGAAATACAACCTATAAGGGTTCAAGCGGTTCATCTTCAAGTGGTTCATCTTCAAGTGGTTCTTCAAGTGGTGGCAGCACCGCCGCATACAGGGCTAACACTAACTCTGTAAATGCAAATACATCCGCTACAGATTCTAACACAAAATCAGCAAAAGAATCTAAGAGTACAATTGATTTCGTAAAAATCAAGTTAGACAGACTTGCAAATACTTTTGAATATGCAGCAAACCAAATTACTGACTACGTATCTTCTGCCTTTAAAACTGCTGTGTTAAAGAAACAGATGAAGATTATTGATAAGCAGCTTACTGCAAATCAAGAAGTATATGATACTTATATGAATAAAGCTAATTCTGTTGGACTTAGCGAAGAATATAAAAAGTTAGTAAAAAATGGTGCGCTTAAAATCGAGGATATTGATACTTCTACAGATTCCGGAAAGAAACTGTCAGAAAATATCAAAGACTTCCAGAGTTATTATGAGTCTGCCATTGAATGTAAAAATACAATTCAAGAATTAAATAATAAGCTGCTTGAATTATATGATACTCTGGCGAATATGCCGATTGAAAAAGCTGAGAAAACAATCGACAAATTAAAATCTAAATATGAATCATTAGATAATGTGTATGGTGCTATTACTGGTGGTGGATCTACTCTTGGTCATTTACAGGATCAGATTAAAAAAGATAATCCGACACTTGCAAATGCTCAGAAAAATTTGGATAAGGCTACAACTGCCAGAAACAAAACAAAGTCAACACGTTCAAAAGCAAGCAAGAATTTAAAATCTGCAACAACTGATGCCGAAAAAACTGGCACAAATCTTATCAATGCGAATAAGAAACAGACCTCTTCCATCGCGAAAAAATTGAAAAAAGCTGCGAAATCTACGACAGATAAGGCGACATATAATACAATAGCACGTGCGATTCGTGAAGGGAAGCCAATTAGCACAAAGGGCTTAAAAGGCGAAGCACTGAAATATGCTAAATCATATAATAAATCTCTGAAACAGGGAAATACTATTGCATCTAAAGTAAAAGCTGGGAAAACAGTCAGTACGTCTGGTATGACAAGTACCTTGAAAGCTAAAGCTAAGAAATATAATACGGATGCAAAAGAAAAGAACGAAGCACAGAAAGAATATGATAAAGCATTGGAAGCATTTCAGACCGCATTGGATCAGGCGAAAAGGCGTTGAAAAAGCTGAATACTGCGAAAGATACTAAGAATAAAGCATATTCAGGTTCTACAAAAGAGCAACAGATTCTTGCTACTACAAATGGTAAGAAAGCTTATGTTTATCAAAATATGCTTCTTACACAGGAAACAAGAAATCTTAAAGAACAGAACAAACAGCGTCAGTCAGCCTTGAAACAGGTAAATAAAAACTATAATGATGCGCTGAAAAATTCTAACTCTGCCAATGCAAGTAAAAAATCAGCACAGAAGAAACTGCTTTCCGACAAATCAGTTACTTCCAAATTGACTAAAAAGCAAAAAGCGGCACTCGAAGCCGGAAAGAAAGTAAGCACTACTGGTATCTCTGATCCTAAAGTTTTGAAAAAAATTGAGGCTTATAATAAAAAGGTCGCCAATGCAACTGATTTAAGCAAGAAACTCAAAATTCAGGAAGATGCTTTGGCTGATGCTACAAAAGAAGCGGCTAATGCCGAAGCCGAATACGCACAATCAATCGTAGAGAATGCCAAAAAGAAACTTGATAATATTGCCGCTTACTATGATTCATTTATGTCTCAATGGGAAAACAGAAGTTCCATGATTGAAACATATATGGATAGAATGCAGACACAAGGGTATAACCTGAGTACAAAATTCTATGAAGCACAGATTGAACAGGAACAATCTATTGTCGATAATCTCTCTGAGAAATATAAGGCAATGAAACGTAATTTTGAAGCTGCCGTACAGAATGGAGACATTACAAAAGGCACTCAAGAATATTACGAAATGAAAGATTCTGTTGACCAGGTGGCAAACAGCCTTGCTGAAGCTGAAAATAAAGTTTTTGAACTGCAAGCTTCTATTCGTGACCTCAAATGGGAACAGTTTGACCAATTACAGGATTCTATCAGCAGAATCACCAGTGAGTCAGACTTCCTAATTGACCTTATGAGTCACAAAGATATGTTCGATGATGATGGTAAGATGACTGAACAGGGACTTGCCACTCTTGGATTACATGGTGTTAATTATAATACTTACATGGCACAAGCTGATAAGTATAAGGAAGAAATGCTGAGAATCAGCGAGGAGCTTGCAAAAGATCCGTATAATCAGAAACTCATTGACCGTAAAAATGAGCTGGTAGATGCACAGCAAAAATCTATTCTTTCTGCTGAGAATGAAAAAGATGCCATGAAGGATCTGATTAAAGATGGTATCGAAAATGAATTAGATTCTCTTCAAGACTTGATTGACAAGTATCTTGACGCAATCCAGGCACAGAAAGACCTCTATGATTATCAGAAGAAAATTCGTGAGAAAACAGAGGAAATCGCATCTCTCCAGAAACAGCTTGCTTCATTACAGGGTGATAACTCAGAAGAAAACAAAGCTAAACTGCAAGAGTTAAAAAACAGTCTTAAAGATGCGCAAGAGGACTTAGAAGATACACAGTATGAGAAATTTATTTCAGATCAGAAAGAATTACTTGATAATCTTAAAAATGAGTATGAAGAAATTCTTAATAAGCGACTGGATAATATTGATGGTCTGCTTTCCGATATGATCTCAGAAATAAATAGTAATGCATCTCAAATTTCAGATACACTGAGAACAGAAGCCGCAAGTGTTGGTTATGATCTGTCTGCTGAAATGCAGAATGTGTGGAACGCCACAAATGACGTGAATGGTGTAATTGCCGCATATGATAGTAACTTCTCTTCCACTATGACTGGAGTTAGTTCTGCGATTGATGATATTTACAAGAGACAGCAAGAAATGATTAACGCCATTGATTCTATGGCTGGGAAATTAGTTCAAAAAGTACAGGAAGAAACGGAAGATCCTGTGACTGGTGAACTCGAAGAAGTAGAGCAAAAACCTGATAAAAATAAAGTTGCAGAAGGAAATCCTACACCAGACCCGCCAAAAGTCAGTGATAAGGATTCTATTAAGGACGCTGTGTTGGTTGATCCTGACGAACCAAAGAAAAAGCCAAACAAGACCAATGGAACAAAGACAGGTAATAATAAAGCCGAAGTAGGTGATAAAGTTACATTTGTTTCTGGCGTATATCATGCCGCTTCTGATGGTACTGGTGCAACTGGCAACTATTATCTTGGTAAAAAGGTTAAGATCACACGTATTAATAAAGGTTCTAAATATCCATATGCAATTGATTCCGCTGATGGCAAGACGCAACTTGGATGGGTAAAGCTCAGTCAGTTGAAAGGCTATGCTTCTGGATCAAAGAGTATTCCAAGTGACCAATATGGTTGGACTCAGGAACTTGGAACAGAGTCTCTTATCCGCAAAAGGGATGGTGCTATTGTCACACCGTTTGAACGTGGCGACATGGTTCTTGATGCTGATGCGACAAAGAATCTCTGGGATATGATGAATGATCCGTCTGGATTTATTAATGGAACTATTGACGATGAACTTTCCTCTCCTGTTTCTTCGATGGGTGTAGGTTCTAATACTGTAAATAATTTCGATAATATCACATTCGATTTGCCTAATGTAGTAGATTCTAAACAGTTTATGAACGAAATGATTAACAATAGAAAGTTTGAACAGTTAATAAGAACTATGACTGTTGATAGAATGTTAGGAAAAAGTTCTGCGTCAAAATATAAATTTAGAAAGTAAGTTAATTGGAGCTATATGTTTTTGCATGTAGCTCCTTTTATGTAAAAAAAAGGTGAAATAATGCGAAAAAATGATGAATGGAAAATGCGAAAAATTCAGAATCAAGAAAAGCAAATTGCCACTTTAGAAGAAGAAATCAAAATATTAAAATCTCATATTTCCAAAGATGGCACAACTGATCCTGATGAAGTCATTGATTTTAAACAGAGAATGAAATTGTGGAATGAGTTAATGGAAGAAACCAATAAACTTTCCGACGATTATCACGCACTGATTGATGAAATGAAAGAAATGCGAAAGATATCTATTAAGGCAATATATGGCGGAGGTCTTAGATATAAGATTGTCCGTTTACTTATGAAATAAAACAATACTAGGTGGTGAAATAATGAAAACAACAAATTTTGAATATGATGGAGTGCTTGCAAGCGATTACGGCTTTATGGTTTGTTCTTTTGATGATGGTGGAACAGATACTGTTGAGTATGGTTCATCCATTAATTTTGACACTGTATCAATGAGAAATGGGAAGAAATTTTCTCTTATAAACTCAGGTTATGATGATGCTGCTAATTTCACTTTTCAGATATGCAAAAATCCATCTGTATTCAATGATAGTGAAATGTATTTTACCATTGAAGAGCAACGAAAAGTATACAGATGGCTAAATAGAAACGATGGCTACCATGAATTAAAAATATTTACAGATGATTTTGGTGTGATTGTTTTTAATGGAAGCTTTAATATAAGTGCAATTACTTTAAACACAGAAATTGTTGGATTTGAGTTATCTTTTCAGATGGAAACTCCGTACGCAACACAAAATCGTAAAATTTTGCGAAAAAAATTTAATAAGCAGGGTTCATTTACGTTGATAGATGAGTCGGATGATATTGGTTACATTTATCCACAGCTACAAATTACCTGTAAAAGCGATGGAGATTTGAAAATCCATAACTCTGTAGAAAATCGAACAACTGTTATTAAAAATTGTAAATCCGGAGAAATTATTACATTTGATGAAAACTTAAACATACATACTTCTCTCCCATCACACAAAATATATAATGACTTTAATTTTGTATTCTTCCGTATTGCTAATACATACAAGAATAGAAGAAATATAATCACTGTAAATTTTGCTTGTGATATTGTACTTGAATATTATCCAATCGTGAAAGGGGTAGGACTTTAAATGAACATACATAAATTAAATTTTGATACCTCTGGTAATGTAGAGGATATAACTTTTATTTTGGCAACAAAAAATGGCGACAAAATCAGTAATCTTACTAACGTCACTAACATTGTTACAGAACATGCTATGAATAGTTATTCTAAATTTTCTTTCAATGCTCATAAGGAATTAAACAGAAATACTTTAAAATGTTGGAATGATATAAAAGATTTCAAGCTGATGTGGATTCCTGAGTGGGATATGTGGTTTGAAATATATGTAGAAATTGACGAAGAAAACGAAGATATAAAAAAGGTAACTGGCATATCTTTAGGCGAAGCTGAATTATCTCAGATAATGCTTTATAATATTGAGATCAATACAGAAACAGATATTTCCAGAGATGATTATAAAATCCCAACAACATTTTATAACCCAGATCATCCGGAGGCTTCATTAGTAAACAGACTTACTGAGAAAGCCCCGCATTACAGATTCGCCCACATTGATATAAGTCTGATGAATATTCAGAGGACTTTTACTTTTGATAAGAAGTCAATATATGATGCACTGCAAGAAGTCGCAGAAGAATTAAATTGTCTTTTTGTCTTTGGTTGTGGCAGTGATGCCAATGGAAAACCAGAAAGAACAATTTCTGTGTACGATCTTGAAGCCAATTGTAAAGACTGTGGACATAGAGATACCTTCGTAGATAAATGTCAAAAATGTGGAAGCACAAATGTGACAAACGGATATGGTGAATATACAAATGTATTCATTTCAAGGGATAACTTAGTAGAGGAAGTCACTTATACTACTGATGTCGATTCTGTGAAGAATTGTTTTAAACTTACTGCTGGTGATGATTTAATGACTGCTGCCGTTCGTTCCTGCAATCCGAATGGTAGTGATTATATTTATTATTTCAGTGATGCGGTACGTTCAGATATGTCCGAACAATTACAGGAAAAATTATCTGCATATGACAAGCTATATGAAGAATATCAGAAAACACATAAATTCTATATAGATTCTTCTTTTGTAGATAACTACAATGCCATTGTCACAAAGTATATTAAATATGATGATTCTTTAAAAAAGATTGAATCTCCTATTACTGGCTATTCAAAATTAATGCAGACATATTTCGATACAATTGATATGGTTCAATTCCTCAAAAATAAGCTGATGCCAAATATCACGAAGCCAGACAATAGCGCAAAATCTCAAGGTGAATATCTTATGGAAAACCTTCCATCAAGTGCCGCCACAACATCATTAAAGAATCTGTCTGTTTCAACTGCAAATAATATCATGATTTCTCTTGCGCAATCTATTGTCAAGGGTTCTTTTAAAATTACAGTAACAGAAACAACTCTTTCAAATGATGTTTGGAGAGGAAAATTCAACCTTAAAAGTTATTCTGATGAAGATGATACTTACACTTCTTCTCTTGTTTCAATTGGTATCAATGAAAATTATGAAGAATATGTAAGACAGAGAATTGAAAAGATACTCAATAAGAGCGATGATAATTATTATGATATTGTAGGACTTTTCAAACAGGATTTAACTGTTTTCAAATCAGAACTTAAGAAATATTGCCTTGACAGCCTGAATACATTTCAAAAATGCTGCCAGTCCTGTATTGATATTATGGTGCAACAAGGGGTAGCTTCGGATTCTTCCACTGCTACTACTTCTAATGCTATTAATGCAAAGGCGATATACAACAGCTTATATGTCCCGTATTACAACAAACTTAATGCTATTCAAGATGAAATCTTAGTTCGTGAAGATGAGGTATATACTGTTGAAGGAAAATACAACAACCAGAATGAATTAGTACGGGATGGTATGCAAATAGAAATCGAAAGAATCATAGGTGATGCTCAAGATACTTTGAATTTCCAGAATTTTATCGGAGATGAACTAAATAAAGAAATTTGTGCATTTCTCAGAATGGATGAATACTCAAATGACAATTATATCTCTGATGGTTTGGATAATACGGAACTTTTTCAGAATGCATTTGATTTTATCAATGTTGCGACAAAAGAACTGTATAAATCTGCCACACTGCAGCATTCTATCACTGGTACACTGAAAAACTTCCTGAGAATGCGTGAATTTTCTCCAATTGTAAACTCATTTAAAAACGGTAACTGGATCACAGTACAAGTGGATGATGAAATCTATAAATTGAGAATTGTCGAATATACGATAGATTTTAGTTCATCGCAAAATATTAATGTGACTTTCTCTGATGTTATATCGTCACAAGATTCTTCATCTGACATAAATAGTATCTTAGATCAAGCTTCTAACATGGCGACTTCCTACGGAAGCATTGTGCGACAATCCGACATGAACTCAAACTTCTCAAAGAAGATGTCTGACATGATCTTAAAAGGTCTGGATATGACAAATACCAAGATTGTAAGCAGTGCCGATAATCAGGATATTACATGGGACGAACATGGTTTATTATGCCGGGAATTTAATGATATCTTAAATGACTATAATCCATGCCAGTTAAAAATAATAAATCATGGTCTATATATAACAAATGACGGTTGGAAAAGTGCCAAGGCTGGTGTAGGTCAGTTTTATTATTTTGATCCAAAAGACAAAGCATACAAAGAAGGTTATGGCATAATAGCTGATACTCTTGTAGGTAATCTCATCCTTTCATCACAAGTGGGAATTTATAATGAAGAAAAGTCTATTGAAATGGACAAAAACGGAATTATAGTAACCACCAACACATACAACAAAAATGTGTTTACCATTAAAAAAGAAATAACAGATGATGAAGGAAATATAACCTATGAACGCCAGCTTTATATAGACGATAACGGAAATATTGTTCTTGGTGGTGGAGCTTCTATCTCATGGGACAATGTAATTGGCACTGACAAAGATGGAAAATCCAATTCTATGAGTAAGTTATTCAAGACTTTGAATGACACACTTAATGAGAAATATAATTATCTTTTAAACCAGGATGATAAAAAGGCTGAAACATGGTATCAATCCGGCGATCCTTCTGTAGACTGGACTACTGATGAGTTAAAAGCCAGACACAAGGGGGATCTTTGGTATAACACAAATGACCAGAAAACATATATTTTCACTGGAGAATCATGGGAGCTTACCAAGACTACGCCACCAGATGAAGTCTTTGATAAAATTGATGGAAAAGCACAAATCTTTGTTTCGCAGCCTAAACCACCTTATAATGTGGGAGATCTTTGGTTTGACAGCAAGACCTCTGATATTATGACCTGTATAAAGAAAAGAGATAGTGGCGATTATGTAGCTTCTGACTGGGAAAAACGTAATAAATATACGGACAACAGTGAACTCACTAATTTCGTAGAAAACATTTATACAAAGAATATCAAGGATCTGCAAAATCAAGTAGATGGACAAATTGAAACATTTTACTATGATTATGAACCGACGTTGCTGAATTATCCGGCTTCTGAGTGGACAAGTACAACCGAACGTGAGAAACATATAGGTGATTTATTCTACTGGAAAATAAAAGGCTACGCATATCGTTTCCTGTTGGATGGGGCTACTTGGAAGTGGCAGTTAGTTCAAGATACTGATATTACTAAGGCTATGGAAACTGCTGAAAAAGCGCAAGATACAGCAGATGGAAAACGTCGTGTATTTGTAACTGAGCCAAAACCACCTTATGATATTGGTGATTTGTGGACTCAGGGAACATCTGGCGATTTAATGAGATGTAAAATATCCCGTTCTATTGGAAACTTTGATTCTGCCGACTGGGAAAAAGCCACAAAATATACAGATGATTCCTCATTGACTTCCTTTATTAAGGGCGAATATGCGGAAACATTAGAGATAGTAAAAGGTCAGATTGATGAAAAAGCCGATACTTGGTATCAAGAAACAGATCCTTCAACTGCATGGACAACTGCAGATGATAAG
>ERZ831634.3013-NODE-3013-length-13367-cov-3.331806_pt1 | contig 13367 bp, 15 predicted proteins | sample MGYA00519953_ERZ831634 | MGnify/ENA primary metagenome ERZ831634 (study PRJEB31850, sample SAMEA3708718) | human gut metagenome | biome: human gut; feature: human-associated habitat; material: faeces | place: China | collected 2014 ... | reverse complement strand
CGCGCTTGTGTACATACCAGTATGTGGAATATACCGTCGGGTCACCGAGCGTGAGAAACACCACTATCTTGCCCTCGTCGAGCAGCGCACAGAGCGCGTCTGCCGCCGCGTCGTGGCTGGCGTTCCGCACCTGCTTGTCGTGCGTCATCGGCATATCGAACAGCAGGATCGTCTTGTCCTGCCCGATGTACGGCGAAGCAATATCCAGTGCGGTCTGTCTGCCGTCGGCGGCATTTTCCGTCTTCGTTGTGCTGTTCTATGTTGCGAAGCTCTTCCGCGATTTCCGCCACTGGGAGATCAATCCCGCGATTCTGGACTACTGCTTCTCGCTGTTCGCCATGATCGCGTTCATGCTGGCAAGCTATCACGCGGGCGCGTTCAGCTTTGAGCGGGGCGCACGGCGCCGGCTGGCGTTTTATTCGCTGCTGGGCGTCCTGTTCGGCGCAATCAGCCTTGCGGGCGCGCAGCTGCCGGAACTTCTGATCTACGCGGGCAGCGTATTCTGGATGCTTGCCTGTGCGCAGCAGATGCTGAGGCGCTCCGTATAAAATAAACATACAGGAGGTTCCGTTATGGCTACAGGCAGTATTTCCTGCACCATCCCCAAGGACGCAAATTACCCGAATCTGAAAGAAGTTTCCCTGCCGCAGATGCGCCGCGAGGTTGCAGATCTCTTCGCTCCCGGTGAGGAGGCCGTGCAGTGTTTCCAGAGCATCCGTGATCAGGTCGTGTTCACGAATAAGCGCGTGTTCATCGTAAACGTGCAGGGCGTCACAGGAAAGAAAGCTTCGTATTTCTCTTATCCGTACTCAAAGGTGCAGTATTTCGGCATCGAGACGGCAGGCATTCTGGACGTTGATAGTGAACTGCTGCTCGTCTTCAGCGATGGCAACCAGCTGCAATTCGATTTCCGCTCTCGCGTTGACATCAAACGCATCTGTGCAAATATCTCCGCGTACATTCTGTGAGCGCGCAAACGCCCGCCCCTCCTGCCATTTTCGGCAGGAGGGGCGGGCATTTTTATGCCTTTCTTGCAAGCGTCGCCCAGTAGGTGGGGATGTTGTGCGCGTGCAGATTGCCGTAGCCGTTGGTGTCCTCGTAGAGGTCCAGCAGCTGCAATCCCGCCTTGAGCTGGCCCGTGAGCTGCTCGTGCGCGGTGTGGGAAAACTGAACGCCGCTTTTGTCCTTTTCCAGCTGCCGCATCTGCTCCTCATCCTCGAGCGGGTTGAACGGGAGCGTGTTGATGATCCGCGTTTCGTCCTCGTCGAAGGCGAAGTTCAGGCCGTTGTCAAGCCCGGCCAGCAGCCGTCCTCCGGGCTTTAAGACCCGTGCACATTCGCGCCAGATGGGCAGCACTGCGTAGACGTAGCAGTTGGAGACGGGATGGAAGATCAGATCGAAGCTGTTTTCGTCAAACGGCAGGCGCTTGGTCATGTCGGCGCGGACGATGGTAATGTCATAGCCCTCCCGCTCCGCGACCAGTTTCTCGGAATCCAGCTGCCGCTGCGAATAGTCCAGTACCGTGCACTGCGCCCCCAGCGCGGCGAAAATGGGCATCTGCTGCCCGCCGCCGGAGGCCAGCCCCAGCACGCGCTTGCCTTTCAGGTCGCCGAACCAATCATGCGGAACGAATTTGACCGGCGTCAGCTTGACGTCCCACGTACCGGCCTTTGCCTTTTCATATTCCTCGTGGGAAACAGGCTTCCCCCATTCCCAGCCTTCCTCGACCCAGCGGTCGATGGTTTTGCTGTTGATCTCCTGATACGGAATGTCCATAAAAACCTCTTTTATTATGCTTCCTTCGCCAGCTTCCACGCGACATAGTCGTCGTAGGAGCAGAGGCGGTCAATAATGGTGCCGTCGGGCTGGAACTCGATGACGCGGTTACAGGTGGTCTGCAAAAGCTCATGGTCGTGCGAGGCAAGGAGAATGTTGCCGGGGAAGGCGCATAGGCCCTTGTTGACGGCCTGAATGGCCTCCATGTCCAGATGGTTCGTCGGCTGGTCAAGCAGCAGCACGTTCGCGCCCGAGAGCATCATGCGTGAGAGCATACACCGGACCTTTTCGCCGCCGGACAGCACATTCACGGGCTTGAAGACCTCTTCGCCGGAAAACAGCATCCGGCCCAAGAAGCCGCGCAGGTACACGTCGTCCTTTTTCGCCGAATACTGCCGGATCCAGTCGACAAGCGAGTCGGAGCAGCCCTCAAAATAGGCAGTGTTGTCCTTCGGCAGATAGCTGGTCGTGACGGTCTGGCCCCATTTGACGCTGCCCTCGTCCGGCTCCAGCTCGCCCATGAGAATTTTAAAGAGCGTCGTCTGCGCCAGCTCGTTTTCGCCGACAAAGGCGATCTTATCATTCTTATTGACAATGAACGAGACTTTATCCAGAAGCTTCACGCCGTCGATGGTCTTGGACACATCCGTCACGAACAGGATGTCCTTGCCGACCTCGCGTTCGCGCTCAAAGCCCACGAACGGATACCGGCGCGAGGACGCGGGCATTTCCTCGACGGTCATCTTGTCGAGCAGTCTGCGGCGGGAGGTCGCCTGCTTGCTCTTGGCCTTGTTGGCCGCGAAGCGGGCGATGAAGGTCTGCAGCTCTGCGTTTTTTTCCTCGGCACGCTTATTCTTGTTGCGGATGAGCTGCTGGATGAGCTGGGAGGATTCGTACCAGAAATCATAGTTGCCGACATACATCTTGATCTTGCCGTAGTCGATATCGACGATATGCGTGCAGACGGTGTTGAGGAAATGACGGTCGTGGCTGACGACGATGACAAGGCCGGTGTCCTCGTAATCCAGAATAAAATCCTCGAGCCAGTTGATGGCCTCGATATCAAGGTTGTTCGTCGGCTCGTCGAGCATGACGATATCGGGCTTACCGAACAGCGCCTGCGCAAGCAGCACCTTGACCTTCAGACGCGGGTCGGTGTTGGCCATGAGATCATAGTGCAACTCCACCGGGATGCCGAGGCCCTGCAAAAGCTTTGACGCGTCGGACTCGGCCTCCCAGCCGTCCATGTCGGCAAACTCCGCCTCAAGCTCGCTCGCACGCATCCCGTCCTCCTCGGAGAAATCCGGCTTTTCATAAAGCGCGTCCTTCTCCTTCATCACGTCGTACAGGTGCTGGTTGCCCATGATGACGGTGTCGAGAATGGTATACGCGTCGTACTGGTTCTGATCCTGCTTCAGAACGGACATCCGCGCGCCGGGCTTGATGAAAATTTCGCCGGACGTCGGCTCCAGTTCGCCAGACAGGAGCTTCAAAAACGTCGATTTGCCCGCGCCGTTGGCTCCGATAATACCGTAGCAGCTGCCGGGCGTAAACTGCAGATCGACCTGCTTGAACAGCACAGAGCCGCCAAACTGCATGGCAAGGTTGGAAATGGTGATCATAGAAAAACCTCATCAATGTTATTTTTTCTTATCATACCACAAAATCCAGTGTTTGCAAGGGAAACCGTGGGAACCGCCGGTATGGCCGGGAGCTCATTTAAGAGAAGCAGCAGCCAGGAGCGTCCGGCTTGGGTACGTGCGGTTTTTGCTGCCAGCTGCTTCTGAACCAGACCGCTGCGGAGTCACAGCGGCAGGAAGGAGAACGCCCATGTGAGTACCGGCGCGAACAGCACGGCTGGCAGGAGGTCGGCGGTCTTGATCTTCGTGAGGTGCAGCATATTAAGGCCGATGGCAAGGATCATCACCGAGCCGCAGCACGTGATCTCCGCGATGGCCGCGTCGGACAGCAGCGGCGCGATCACGTGCGCCAGAAGGGCAAGCAAACCCTGATACACGAACACGGGCACGGAGGAAAACAGCACGCCCAGCCCCAGCGAGACGGACAGCATACAAGACGAAACGCCGTCGAGCAGGGATTTTGTGAACAGCAGCTCATAGTCCTGCTTCAGACCGGCGTTGAAGCTGCCGAGGATCGCCATCGCGCCCACGCAAAACAGGAGCGACGCCGTCACAAAGCCCTCGGCGATGGGGGTCCGCTTCCCGCCGCGCTGGAAGCGGCGCTCGATCCTGCCGCCGAGGCGCTCAATGCGCCCGTCGAGATCCAGAAGCGTCCCCACGGCGGTGCCGAGCACCATTGACACGATCAGCACGAGCGTATTTTCGCCCTTCAGCATCCCGCTGACGCCGATATAGATCACGCAGAGCGCGATCGCGGTCATGATCGCGTTTGTGATTTTTTCCGGGATGCCCTTCTTTGCCAGCAGCCCGACCGAGCCTCCGGCGAGAATGGCAAGCGCGTTGACAAGAACTCCAAGCATAAATATGGCCTCACTTTGAACAGGATATCTTGCCTCTTATCCTATCATATGCGTGTCGAAGAAAAAAGAGATTTTTCGCAAAGTGGAGGAAAAACGCAAAATAAGCGGGAAAATTCAGGCTGGATCAGGGACGATATTCCAAAAAAGGTAGAAATCCTGATCAAAATGTAGTATAATGCCCTTATCTTGATAAACAGCGCCCGCCGCTGCGCGGACGCTTGGGAGTGTATATGAAACTACGCAGAACAAAGCGAATGCCCGCCACGGCAAAGCAGAAGCTGCGCGCAAAGAGGCTGGCGCAGCTGAAGCGGTTTTTGCGCGAGCACACCTGGGGCGTGATGATCACGGTCCTGATTATGATCGCGCTGATCCTGTTCGTCTGCGTGATCGCCGGGGCCGCGCCCAAGGAAGCGTCTGCGCCGGAGACGACGCAGGACGAGACGCCGCGCTATGAGTCGGGCTTTATCTGCGCCATCACGACGCAGGTCCCGTATTATACCGAGGAGCTTTCCGAGGCCGGAACGGTCGCGCGCGGGATGCAGATCACGTATTCGACCGACCGCTCTGTCGAGCGCGACGGCGTCCGGTACTATCTGACCTATTTCTCCACGCTGGACTGCGGCTATGTCTCCGAGGAAAACCTGACGCAGGACCCCTCCGCCGTAATCGCAGAGAAGGTCGTCTATGTCCGCACGCCGCAGAACCTCCGTCTGGACAAAAACACGCTCGAGCTCGGCACGCTGGTCGAAAAGGGAACGGAGCTGCAGGTTCTGAGCTACGAGGGTACGACGGACGGCATCGTTGATTTATATCAGGTAGCCTATCAGGGTCAGACGGGCTACATCAGCGGCCAGTATGTCTCGACGGTGCAGGAGGAGGCCAACGACGTCTATGACCGCTTCGGCGTCTACGCCATCCATGCCGGACGCGGCGACAAATGGGGCGGCGGCGACGCGGAAAGCCTTGATTATTTCCCACGCACGAAGGCAAGCTTTGAAGACAACAAAATGCCGAACCCGTGCTACGCAATTTATCTTACCTGCGACCCGGCAATTTTAAAAGATATCGACAAGTACATCGAATACGCAAAATCGACGAAGATCAACGCCTTCGTCGTCAACATCATGGATGGCACGTCCATCGGCTACGATTCGCCTGTGTACGAGGAATATTCCCCCACGGCGTATCAGTACGCCCAAAACTCCGTCGCAGATTATCAGGCAGTCATTCAGAAAATCAAGGACGCAGGATTCTATGTGATCGGCCGTCTGACAACCTTCAACGACTCCTTCTTCTGCCAGGATCATCCCGAGTACGCCATTGCCGACGGCTCCGGCGAGTCGCTGTATGTCGCAGCCAGCTACTGGCCGAGTGCCTTCTGCCGCTATGTCTGGGAGTATAAGGTCGCGCTGGCTATCGACGCAGTGCAGACCATGGGTTTTAACGAGATCCAGTTCGACTATGTCCGCTTCCCGGACAATACGGACCAATACGAAGCCTCGGGCGATATCGACTTCCGCAACGAGTACGGCGAGACAAAGGCGCAGGCCATCCAGCGCTTTTTGATGTACGCCACGGATATCCTGCACGAATACGGCGTCTACGTCGGCGCGGACGTCTTCGGCGAGACGAGCCGCAACTACGTCACGGCCTACGGCCAGTACTGGCCAGCCGTCAGCAATGTCGTCGACGTGATCTCCGGTATGCCGTACCCCGACCATTTTGCCCGCAACGGGACCTACCGCCCGTGGGAGCATCCGTATGAGACGCTGCTCGACTGGGCCGAATCTGCCGCCAAGCGGCAGGCCGAAACGCCTACGCCCGCAGTCGACCGCACCTGGATCCAGGCCTATAACGCCATCCAGCCGCCCTATAACGAATACGGCGTGCAGGAGATCGGCGACCAGATCCGCGCGCTGCGGGAAGAGGGCCTGACCGGCGGCTTCATGGCATGGAACGCCTCCTGCAGTCTCACCAAGCTCGAAGAGCTGCGCCCGCTGTACGAGGCGCTGGAATAGAGCCAGCCTTTGCTGCGCCTGTTCCAAGGGCCGTTGATACCGCTGCCCCAAAACGAGAAACCGCCCGGCTCCAAATCGGAGCCGGGCGGAAATGCGTTAGGATCAGAAGATCGCAACAACAGCGCCGTTGTAGGTCTTTTCGATGTATTCCTTCACAGCATCGGACTGGAGCGCCTTGACAAGTGCCTGGATCTTGGCGCTGTTTTCTTCGCCTGCGCGGCAGGCAATGATGTTGGCGTAGGTCTGGGCCGCGTCGCCGGAGGCATCTTCGATCGCGAGCGCGTCAGCGGCGTGGAGGCCTGCCTGCAGCGCATAGTTGCCGTTGATGACGGCCACGGTGCCGGGGTTGGAGTTCGCCAGCTGTGCGGGGACGGTATCGGCCTGCAGCGGCTGCACGTCATGGCCCTTCGCGTCGACGATATCCAGCGTGGTCACGCCCTTTTCGGCGGAAGCATCGGCGGGCAGCTCAATGAGGCCTTCCTGCGCCAGCAGGAGCAGAGCACGCGTCTCGTTGGAGTCGTCGGCGGGGATCAGGATGGTTGCGTCGGCGGCAATGTCCGCAACAGAGGCGACACCGTTGCCGTACAGGCCGAACGGCTCATAGTGGATCTTGGCTGCGGAGACGAGATCGGTACCGTTGGAGGCGTTGAAGCTGTTCAGATACGGGGTGTGCTGGAAGTAGTTTGCGTCGAGCGAGCCGTCAGCCAGAGACTGGTTCGGCAGCACATAGTCGTCATAGATCACGATCTGGAGGTCATAGCCCTCGGCAGCCAGCGTGTCCTTGACCTGCTCGAGAATTTCAGCGTGCGGGGTGGAGGAAGCGCCGACCTTCAGCGTTTCGAGCTTGCCGTCGGTGGAAGCGGCGGTATCGGCGGAAGCATTGTTGTCGTTGGAAGCGGGTTCGCTCTTGGAAGCGCAGCCGACAAGCGCGGCGACGAGCAGCAGAGCGGAAAGGACGATTGCAAGTACCTTTTTCATGATAAAATCTCCTTTATATAATTTAAAATCGGTTTGTTTCTGACGTGCGGACGGCTTCGGTCACATTCGGCCGCATCGCCAGTTGATGCGGAGCAGCCGCTCAAAAATCAGTCTCATGGGACGCTCCTTTCAGCGGGCGCGCTTATCGGTCTTCCGAACGACAGTGGTGCCCACGATCTGGATGAGCTGGACGATCACGACAATCAGCAGCACGCAGACCCAGACGACGAGCTTCTGGCTTCTCTGGTGGCCGTGGATGATGGCGATCTGTCCAAGACCCGTGCCGCCCAGCGTCGCGGCCAGCGCCGTGTAGCTGAGAATGGTAACAGTCGAAATGACGCATCCGGAGATGAGCGACGGCTTTGCCTCCGGCAGCAGCACGTGCCAGATGATCTGAAAATTCGTGCAGCCCATGGCCTGTGCTGCCTCGATCACGCCTGCGGGAACCTCCTTCAAAGAGGACTCGACCATGCGCGCCACATACGGCGCGGCGGCGATGATCAATGTGACGATGACCGCGCCGTTGCCGGTCGAGGTGCCGAGCAGCAGCTTCGCCGCCGGGATCATGGCAACCATGAGAATGACTGCCGGGATGGAGCGGAAGAAGTTCACGATAAAGCCGAGCACGGTGTTGACGCCCTTGTTGGGGTGCAGGCCGTCCTTGTCCGTCGCCCAGAGAATGACGCCCAGCGGCAGGCCGATGAGATACGCGAAGATCGTGGTGAGCGCGGTCATGTAGACCGTCTGCCAGATGCCCAGCTGGATAATGTTGTTATCCCAGAGCTTTACGAAATATTCGGTAGCCATTTACCGCTCCTCCTTCCACGTCAGTCCGCTGTTTTTCAGCCAGCTGACGACCTTTTCCGCGTCGTGCTCGTCGTTCGGCAGCTCGAGGATCATATGGCCGTAGGCCGCGCCCTCGACGGATTTCGTATCGGCGAACAGCACGTTCACCGGCACGCGGCAGGCCAGGATCATTTCGGAAATGACGGGCTTCTGCGTATCCTCGCCGTTGAAGATCAGGCGGAGCTTCCGCCCGCCGGTCGTGGGATCGAGCACCGGCCGCTCCTGTGGGAGCACAAGCTCGCGCGCAATATCGGACTTCGGGTTCGTGAACACGTCCGCCACGCGGCCCTCCTCGGCGATGCAGCTTTTATCGATGACGGCCACGCGGTCGCAGATCTGGTCGATGACCTTCATCTCGTGCGTGATGACAATGATCGTCACACCGAGCGTCTTGTTGATCTCGCGCAGCAGCTCCAGAATGGAGCGCGTCGTGTTGGGGTCGAGTGCGCTGGTCGCCTCGTCGCACAGCAGGTACCGGGGATTGGTCGCCAGCGCACGGGCGATGGCCACGCGCTGCTTCTGTCCGCCGGACAGCTGCGAGGGGAAGCTTGCGGCCTTGTCGGCAAGGCCCACGACCTTCAGCAGCTCCTCCGCGCGCTTCTTTGCCTCCGCCTTCGGCGTGCCGGAAATTTCAAGCGGGAAGCAGACGTTGCGCAGGACCGACCGCTGCTCAAGCAGGTTGAAGCTCTGGAAGATCATGCCGATCTGCCGGCGTACCTGCAAAAGCTCCTTCTCGCTGAGCGCCGTCAGGTTCTGCCCGTCGACCCAGACCTCGCCGGAGGTCGGACGTTCGAGCAGGTTGATGCAGCGCACCAGCGTCGATTTGCCCGCGCCAGACAGGCCGATGATACCGAAGATCTCGCCGTCCGCGATGGTCAGGTTCACATCCTTCAGCGCTTCCACGCTGCCGGAGGCCGAGGAATAGATTTTGCCGAGGTGTTTCAGCTCGATCATGGGAAATCCCCTTCCACAGTGTTTTTGTAGGTTGGTCACTAAAAATAAAAAGAGCCGGGAAACTCACATCGTTTCTCAGCTCCGACATTGGCGGTTGGACTGCCAATATGGAAATTTATGAAACAAAGCGAGCCGATTTTTGAGTACGCGAAAACATGCACATGCAGCGCATGCACATGGGCATCATCATAGCGGTGGTAAACAACTGTTTCATCGCGTGTCGGCTCCTTCCCTGATTTCTGGGGTCATTATATACAGCGGGCCAGCAAATGTCAATGGCAGATTCGCCCCAAAAATCCGCCTTTCTGCATCGATTTTTTGTCAGTCTGTCAAAAAGCAGCCGCTCTGCAGCAGAGTCAGGGTGCTCATTTTGCGCTCGGAAACCGTATCGATTTCCTGCACCTCATAGCGCAGCTTGTAATCGCGCCCACATCGGACTCGAAATCATCCAGATCCTCGCCCATAGATTCACAATAGTCCCTGACCTCACGCACCGGCGCGGGCATGGCGATCCTGCCGTCGACGCTGCTCGGCATTCTGCCGGTCGGGTGCCTGCTCTCCATGCGCGGCACGCTGTCTGCTGAGACGTTCCTGTCGGTCATTGTGCTGTCCTTTGGCGTTATGCAGCCGCTCATCACCGCCTTTTCCCACACGGACGATATCGCGCAGGCCGGGCTGCAATATGGGAAGGACCAATATGACCGGGAGCGTTACGCGGAGCTGCGGCAGATCGCCGCAGCAGCGGACAGAATGATCGCAGTCACTGCTGCAGTCAGACATATTTTTCGTATCCGCATGGTCCCTGCACCTGATTTCCCAGCCAGCACGCGCGGCAAGACCTTTCTGCAATCGCTTCCGGCCCGAAAACAACAGACGCAGCGCAAACCGGCCTGATCGGATTGCACTGCGTCTGAGCGTCTGGCGTTTTTATTTTTCTGTCAAGCATATTGCGTGATGTGCATCATACAATATGCTTTGCTTATTATACGTAGGCATGGCGGACTGTCAACGGGGCTGCCGCGAAACAGCCCCGTTTCTTGCTTCGAATGCGCTGCTTTACACAAACTTGATCGTCAGCGCGATAAAGATCTGCGCCATATAGTACAGCACGTGCAGAACCGCGTTGCGGTAGGGGCTGTCGTTTTTGCCGAAGGAGAGCACGACCAGCATATTATCGCTCGTCGAGAAGCAGATGCCGCCGACAAAGAACAGGAACAGCGCCCGGTTGGACTCGATAAACGCGCCCGTCGCCGCGCAGGCCGTCATGAACAAAACGCCGCCGATATAAAGCACGCCGAGCGGCGTAATTTTGCCCGCGCGCACCTCCTTGGCGTATGCGTAGAAGCAGGCCGCGCCCAACGCCACCACCGCGATGGGGATCGCGTACAGCCACGCCGCCGGGCAGAGCGCCAGGATCGCGAGAATATACACGATATGGCCCAGAAAAAACGACACGGAGCCAGCAGCGAAGAACAGCCGGTGCAGCTTTTCCGACAAAAACCGCAGCGCCAGAAGCAGATCGCCCAGCACCCCGAGCGTCAGTCCCGCCACGACATACCATCCGTACAAACTCGGCCCCATCCGCCGCAGCTCCAGCAGCCCCAGCAGCACGAACACCACCGACGCCATGGTCTTGAGCACGACAGACGACGCATCGCGCCGCTTATAGGAGCGCATGATGAACAGCGTCTCCAATACCGCGCCCGCACTGATCAGCAGAATCTCCAGCATCCGCCTCCCCCCTTTCCGCGTGTTCCTTCTTCCCGCTTATTTTACCATGTCCGCCGCGCCGCTGTCAACGTTACGTGCCTGATCGTATTCGTACAGCAGCTTCGCCACGGCCTCGCGCGTGACCGGCTGCTGCCAGCCGAAGTTGCCCGCGCTGTCGCCGGTAAAAATGCCGTTCTCCTTGGCCCACTGTGCCGCCTGTAGCGCCCAGTCGGACGGATGGTCGCCCGTTCCCTTCAGAGAAAGCAGCTCCTCCTTCGTCATCTCCATCACCTCCATGACCTGCCGTTTGAACGCGAACCACGCGTTCTCGTCGTCCACCCACATTGCGGGGCACCGCTTGCTGACCACGTCATAATGCCGCAGCACGTTTTCGATCGGAATGCCGTACTTGCGCATCAGCCTTCTTGTCAGCAGCGCCGCGTTCGCCACGACCGCGTCCTCCAGCCAGTAGCGCCCCGCGTCATACCGGCAGCACATCTCGATGGAGATCGAGTTGCCGTTGCGGCAGCGCGGGTGCTTCTGCGTATAAACGCCCGCCGTGCCGACCGACCATGCCGTATCCTCGTCGCTGACTGACTGCAGCCAGCCGTTCCGGTCGACAAAATAGTGGGCCGAGGCCCCGCGCGGGGACTCAAAATATTTGAGTCCCGCCGCGGCGGAGTCGTTGCGCCCGGCCGTGTAGTGCAGCACAAGAAACTCGATGGGTGCGCTGCGGCCCTTCGTGTAATTACTCGGATGCGCCGTCGTCATGCCGTGTCTCCGCGCCGCTCTGCAGCTTCTGCGCCTGCGTCCCGAAATAAAACGCGATGACCGTCGTATAGATCATCATAAAGTCCTGGCTGACCTCGCCCCTGACCGCCTGACAGGCGAACACCGCCGTCAGCGCCAGCGTCACGATCGACTTGACCGTCAGCAGATTTTCGATGCGCTTCAAAAACTGTTCCATACCTCCAAAGCTCCTTTCCTGTACCTGTGCCTATGTCACGATCTCCCATTCGGCGACCTCGCGGGCAATGCGCTCGATGAACGAATTGCCGTGCAGCGCCTTATACGCCTTGTATTCATAGAGAAAATTCTCATATTCATACTGCCGGATGGTTTTTTCTTCCCTATGCTTATAATATGCCGCCAGCATATCCGCGCGCAGCATACAGCGCTGCCCTTCCCGGATCGCGCTGAGGCCGAACAGCCGCCCGCGCACCGGCTTTGCCAGAAGCAGCAGCAGACTCAGCACGGAACCAAGCCCGCTGCACACGCTTACAAGCGCGAAGAATGCGCCTGTCTGCTCCGCACTCATTGCATCGCTCCTTCCGCCGCCTCCAGCAGCGCCGCCAGCTCCGGCAGCAGCGCCTCGATGGTCTTTTTCGCTGCCGGCCCGAGCGCCGCATAGCTCTGTGCGAAGCGCCTGAGCACCGGCAGCAGGGCCGCCAGTCCCGCCAGGTTCAGCACGGCGCGCAGCACGAGGGTCGCGGCGATGCGGAGGCCCCGGCGGCGGAATGCGGCGGGAAGGCTTCGGAGGATGCTTCTCATGGCTCTACTTTTTCAATCGTTCCCAGTTTCACGTACCACAGATAGCCCTCGGCCGGGGCATAACCCATTTCGCCCAGCAGGCGGAGGTATTCGCGCATCTGCCGGCGGTAGCGTTCGGCGTCGCGCAGGCCGAATTTGTAGTCGACGACGACGGCCCGCCGCCCGTCGATCATCACGCGGTCGGGACGCCGTGTCGACCCTCTGCCGGGGATGATGATTTCGTTCTCGTTGCGCACGCGCTCCCAGCCTCCGCCGAACCATTCGCGCACCTCGGGGTGTTCCAAGGCCCGGGCGATCATCTGCCGCAGGGTCGCAGCCTCGGCTTCGGACAGCGTGCCGTCGGCCTGCATGCCGCGCACAGCCTCGTGGATCTCGGCCTCGTCGTCGGCCTGCTCGAAGGCCTTGTGCATCAGGATGCCGAGGTTCCGGGGCGAGAGTTCGACCTCGCCGCCGTCCTCGAAATAGCGCTGCGAGGGGAGCCGCAGCCGCAGGTCGGCCTGCGCCGTGGGATACTCCTCCAGGATGACGTGCTCGGCCTCGGAGCGCTTCGAACCGCCCGCGACGGGACCCGCGAACTCCCCGAAGGCGAAGTGTTCGCCCGTCTCGTCGGCGGTGCGGCGTCCTTCGAAGTCGCCCAGCAGGGCCTTGTCGCCGTCGGTTGCGATGCTCTGGAGCAGCAGTCCCCCGACCGTGCGGCCGCCCTTCTGCGGGATGAAGACGTGCAGCGACTCGGCGGCGCGCGTGAGGGCCACGTACAGCAGGTTCACGTTGTCGACGTGGGCGTAGACCAGTTCGCGGTAGTACTCCGGCGAGAAGCCCGATTCGGCCATCGTCTTCTTGTACCTCACCGGGAAGCGGCCGATCTCCTCGGCTCCGCCGCCGCGGGCCTCGGCCCAGACGATGTTCTGCACCGTGCCGCTCGACTTGGGGTCCAACGGCCACGAGCAGTAGGGGATGAGCACGGCCCGCTTTTCAAGTCCCTTGGCCTTGTGGATGGTGGTGATCTCGACCGTCGTGGCGCTCTCGTCGACCGA
>ERZ831634.3007-NODE-3007-length-13394-cov-2.993328_pt1 | contig 13394 bp, 13 predicted proteins | sample MGYA00519953_ERZ831634 | MGnify/ENA primary metagenome ERZ831634 (study PRJEB31850, sample SAMEA3708718) | human gut metagenome | biome: human gut; feature: human-associated habitat; material: faeces | place: China | collected 2014 ... | reverse complement strand
GAGTCGGGCATCCTCGAACGCAAGAGGGAAAAGTTCAATCTGGCAAAAGTATCCGGTGAGCTTTATACAATGATCCAACCGAAGATCACTAATCCGGAGGTAGAGTTCATCCTCGGCAATTCCGGTCCGGATTGCTGGATATTCCTGGACAGAAACCGCCTCAAACAGGTCTGGATGAATTTCCTCACCAATGCTGTGAAATGTACGCATAGCGGACATATCAAAATGGGATACAGTCTCGAAAACGGAGGAATCAAGGTCTATGTCGAAGATTCGGGTGTCGGCATTCCGTATGAGGTGCAGAACAGGGTGTTCGGACGATTCCAGAAACTCAATGAATTCGCACAGGGAACAGGACTCGGATTAGCCATTTCGCGGGCAATTATCGAAGGCGCAGGAGGAGAAATAGGATTTACTTCCACGCCCGGTGTCGGTTCCACTTTCTGGGCATGGATTCCATGTGATGTAAGTATGCAGGAAAACATCGATCCGAAAGCAACGCCACAACCTGCACAAGCACAAGAGACAGTTCCTTTGAACCACTCCATATCTTTAAAAGGTATAAACGGAAAAGACCTGCAAATACTGATTGCCGAAGATAACGACAGCAATTACTCGTTAGTGAAACATATCCTCAAGGAATACCAGATCACCCGTGTGGTGAACGGAGTGGAAGCGGTGGAAAAAGTACGCGATGAAGAGTTCGACATCGTCCTTATGGATATGAAAATGCCGATTATGGGAGGTTTGGAAGCGACACGGAAAATCAGGGAGCTGAATCCTATCATCCCCATTATCGCACTTACCGCCAATGCCTTCGACGCTGACAGGGTAAGCGCCATGGAAGCAGGTTGCAATGCATTTCTGACAAAGCCTTTGAAAAAAGAAGAACTACTTGAACTGTTCTCATTCAAGTTGTAACAACATCACAACCAGTTCTCTATATAGTTGCCACTCGGAACGCACATCATATTCATATCCTTTTATCCTTTATCCAGTTCCGGGTGGCGCTCCAACCACCTTACCGCATACGAGCAGGTAGCTTTCGGCTTCATACCGTTGGCCAGTGCATAGTCATAGGCAGCTTTCACCAATGTGGCGGCTATTCCGCGCCCCTCTATGGGACGGGGTACAATCGTGTGGATAATATCGAGCGAATCACCTAAAAGGCGATATTGTACAAAGGCGGTGCGGCCGTCCACTTCTGTCTTGAACAAATTCTGTTCGGGCTGATGAATAATTTCGCACTCCATAATCTTGTTTTTGTAATCCATAATCCTGTTTTCCGGTTGCACGGCGTGTCGCAGTCAGGCTGGTAGCCTTTAGAATTGCTCAATCCATTGCAACCGGTTGGTATCGTATCCGCGGCGTTCGGCGGCGGTGACGAGTTTTTTCTTTATATCCTCCGGCAGTTGCGGAGTCCGGCTCAGTATCCAGAGATATTTGTCGGTGCTACTGCCTACGAGGGCGTAGTTGTAATTCTCCTCATCCAGTTCGAGCACGTAATAGTCCGAGTAGAAGTTGAGGAAGAAAGAGACTTTCAGTTTGCCCGGCTGCGCGGGGTCGGGAATCTTGGCGTGCCCGTTGGCGGTCTTGCAAATATCATAAGGGGAATTACGTTTGCATCCCCGGTTCTCTACGCGAATCAGGCCGTCGGGACGGAGCGTGTAAGTGGCGGTCACATCGACAAGTCCATGCTCGAAACGGTTTTCGTAACGGGCAATCTCGTACCAAAGTCCCATGTATCGCTTCAGGTCAAGTATCTTGACGGTGGTATGGTCGGTTCCTTTGAAAAGACGTTCCACGTTGGGAACGGAAAAGCGGAAACCGGCTTCCAGCAGACGTGTGGGACGGACTTTCTGACCGGCTGTGAGAAACGAAGCCGCCTCGCCATAGAAGATACGGAAAGCACGTTGCGGAGCAACAATCGTCGTCCATGCCTGATAGGCTTTACCCATTTCGTGAGTAAAATCGTATTGCGAGATCTGTTGCGGGGCAACCAGATTGAACACACCTTGCGTCTCCTCATGCCCGATAAAAAACTCCATGGCACGGCAAAGATCGTGCAGTGCTATCCACGGGAAGGACTGGGTGCCGGGACCGATAGCGGTAGCCACCTTCGTAGCCTGCAACGGGCGTAACATCTGCTGCATCGCTCCCCCGTCGGGAGAGAGCACGACACCAAAGCGGGTAATGACGAGCCGTGTAGGTTCGGGACAGCGTTTCGCCTCTTTCTCCCACGCATAGCAAAGGTCAGACAGGAAGCCTTCCCCACGGGTACGGGTGTATTCGTCCGCCTCCACTTCGGGAGGGTAATAACCTACGGCGGAAGCCGAAATCATCAGTTTCGGTTTCGTCTTGACGGCATTCAGCGCACGGACGATGCGGTGGGTGACGACGATACGGCTATTGAAAAGCTCCTGTTTATATTCCGGTGTCCAACGCTTGTTGATAGGTGCGCCTGCCAGATTAATGACTACATCGCAATGCGCCAGCGTTTGAATCAACAGTCCGGACATACCTTCGCGAAACATCGACCTTCCCAGAGGAATCACCCGATGTCCGCCCTTTTCAGTCAGATAGCTGGAAAGATGTTTACCTATATATCCGGTAGCTCCGGTCATTGCTATATTCATCTTGATTCTATTGTATGTTTTTAACTCTACTAGAAAAACGTATAAAATGCAGGAAAAGTTCTTTGAAAAAAACAAAATGAAGTTATCTTTGCAAGGAAGACGTAAACATTGAAAGGAAAAACGAGATGATAGAAGCCCCCGAAGCCCGCATTCTCTGCCGGCAACTGAACGAAACGGTCAGAGGAAAAAAGATAACGGACGTGTACACGCAGTTCAGTCCTCACAAGTTTGCCTGGTTCACAGGCAGTTCCGAGGAGTATGCTGAACAGCTGTCCGGCAAGACGATAGACCACGCACAGTCACAGGGCGGCATGGTGGAGATCACCATAGGAGACAAGGTTCTCATCTTGACGGACGGCGTGAACCTGCGCTATCTGGCTCCGGGTTCCAAGTTACCCGCCAAACATCAGCTGCTCATCGCCTTCGAGGACGAAAGTTGCCTCGTTGCCTCCGTGAGAATGTACGGCGGACTGATGTGCTATGACAAGGACGCTGCCGACGGAGTGCTCTCCAATTATTACCTGACAGCGAGAAGCAAGCCGCAGGTCATGTCCGACGGTTTCAGCCCGGAATATTTCCTCGGACTTATCAATGCCGACAGCGCACAGTAGAAATCCGCCAAAGCTTTCCTTGCCACCGAACAGACGATTCCCGGACTCGGCAACGGTGTTTTGCAGGATATCCTTTACCATACACATATCCACCCGAAGAAAAAAATAAGCGGACTGACAGACAAAGAGCGCGAAAATTTGTTCTATCAGATAAAAGAGACGATGAATGACATCTACCACCTAGGCGGGCGAAGCACGGAAAGCGACTTGTTCGGAGCGAACGGCAAATACGTTGCCTGTCTCTCAAAAGATACCGCAGGCATGGCTTGCCCCCGTTGCGGAGAAACCATTGTGAAAGAGAATTATCTGGGCGGCAGCATCTACTATTGCAGAGGCTGCCAACCACTGCCGCCGGCGTAGCGCCGGAATAAGGTTTCCTCCTTGCGGCGTGATCGCGTCAGGCTCAAGGTTTACTTATTAATTAAATGATGAATTGAAATGAAGAAACAGATTAAAATCAATTATATCCTTACACTTATCTTAGTGTTTTGTATTGGTGCCACCATTCCTACATTGATAGGCAGCAGCCAAGTCAACGAACAACATTCCGCCAAGTCGGAAGTGCCCTATTGCGTCACTTCGCCCACCGTACCCGCCCAGGTTACCTTTGACGGTGAAACGATTGACCTCCGCCGCTACGACCGCCGCGAACGAATGGACCGCGAGATATTGGCTTTCACTTATATGCACTCCACCACCATGCTTCTGATTAAGCGTGCCAACCGATACTTCCCTATCATCGAACCGATACTGAAAGCAAACGGTATCCCCGATGATTTCAAATATCTAATGGTGATCGAAAGTAACCTGAACAGTATCGCCCGCTCTCCGGCAGGTGCAGCCGGACTATGGCAGTTTATGCCCACCACGGGACGCGAGTTCGGACTGGAAGTGAACGAGAATGTGGACGAACGCTATCATATCGAGAAAGCTACCGTAGCTGCCTGCAAATATTTCAAACAGGCTTACGAAAAGTATGGTAACTGGATGGCTGTATCTGCCGCATACAACGCAGGACAAGGACGTATCACCGCACAACTGGATAAACAATTGGCCGACCATGCCATGGATCTTTGGCTGGTAGAAGAAACATCACGCTACATGTTCCGTCTGTTGGCTGCCAAAGAGATATTCAACAATCCGCAACGTTTCGGTTTCCTGTTGAAACGCGAGCACCTCTATCCCCCTATTCCCTATAAAAAAGTGACGATCACCACCGCCATCGAGAATCTGGATGAGTATGCCAAACAAAACGGCATCACTTATGCACAATTGCGTGACGCTAATCCATGGCTGCGCGAACACTCATTAAAAAACAAAACACGCCGTACATACGTTTTACACATACCTACCCGGAAAGGAATGAACTATAACCCCAAGAAAACGATTCCACATAACCCGAAGTGGGTAATTGATTAATAATGGGGCAATGAATAATGTGCCAATTTGCCAATGAAAAGAATGATAGCACAGCACATTGGCATATTGGCCAATTGGTATATTATCACATTGTCTCATTGGCACATTGGCTAATTATTTTATTATTATGAATTTAAGAGAGCACCTCAAACATTTTCTACATAACAAAGAGTTAAAACATAAACTCTACATTATTATTTTCGAATCGGATACTCCGGCAGGAAAGTTGTTCGATGTGGCTCTTATCATCTGTATCACATTAAGTATTCTGCTTGCCATTCTGGAGAGCCTGCAGGGGCTTCCGTCCTACCTGACGTTGCCATTCATCATACTTGAATACTTGTTTACAGCTTTCTTTACCTTTGAATATGTAACCCGTATTTATTGCTCTCCACAACCGAAGAAGTATATTTTCAGTTTTTTCGGTATCATTGATTTACTGGCCACACTGCCGTTGTATCTGGCTTTCTTTTTACCGGGAGCAAGATATCTGCTGGTGATCCGGGCGTTCCGTATCATCCGGGTTTTCCGTATATTCAAACTTTTCACTTTCTGGATGGAAGGTGAACGGTTGCTTACTTCACTAAAGGAAAGCAGCAAGAAAATAGCCGTCTTTTTCCTGTTTGTAGTGATACTCGTTGTTTCTATCGGTACCTTAATGTATATGATTGAAGGTACACAGCCCGGCACACAATTCAGCAACATACCCAACAGCATTTATTGGGCTATTGTCACCATGACAACAGTAGGTTATGGCGATATTACACCCGCAACGGCTTTAGGGAAATTCCTCTCTGCCTGTGTAATGCTAATGGGTTATACCATTATAGCAGTGCCCACAGGCATCGTATCCGTATCGATGATGAAAGAATATAAAAAGCTGAAAGATATGCAATGCCCTAATTGCCATAAAGCGGGACATGATGAGAACGCAGCGTACTGTAAATATTGTGGTTTTCCGTTACATAAAGATAGCTTACCCAAAGATAAAAAGTAAATGTTTCTTTATACTTTGTGTGTAACGTTATCGTATTTTTCAAAGATACCAATGGGTCCGTTTTTTATAACCGATAAACGAGCGGGCTGCTTTTCTGCGTTGCACTATTTTACGTTCTGCATACTCCACCAACCCAAAAAGAGAGCACCCCACCGCGTAACATAAAATATCTTTCCAATCAAAAGTAGCCCCCAGAACAATCCGCGCAAATCCGTTATTTGACAATTCTAACCTATCGGCCAACTGAAAATACTGAAGCAGCTCAATGAAACAAGCAAATACAAAGACATAAACGGGTAACCGCCGCAAAGAACGAAGTATGAAAATCCTGATAAAACAACAGATAAGTATCACTACCAATACATCTCCTATATAAGGACGGATAAATGCATCATGAATGTATACGCCGATAATAATTTCGATTATCAATATCACAAAAAAGCAGGAAGCATAGATTATTCTTTTTTTCATAAATAAATCAAGTTAGTTAATGACCATACGCTTTAAAGCACGTTTCAATGTAGCCGGAACAATGATGGAATGAAACGGACGAATAAAGAAAAAGTACGTCCGCCCCCAATTATTATGAAACTGCACTAAAGTGGAAACGGTGACCTCTTTTACATTCGCCTCCATAGGACGCACGATTGCAGAAACATAGAACTGCAAATGTTTATCATCCGCCGTAAATACCGCTTCCTCCCTTGTCATATCCGGATGAGCAATTGCGAAATCTGATATTATCTTATGATATTCTGCCACTTCAGGGCCTTTCCCGCCTTTCAGTCCGAATGGTTCCACAAGACAATTACGAAGTTTCATCAAAGCCTCCACCCATTGCGGATAATTTGTAAACATAGTAATGAGTACATCGGCCGGACGGATATCTCTTTCAGCCGTTATCCTACAACAAAAGGTATCGACAAAGTCAACAGGGTCTATACGAGACAGAACAGATGTACTTATCATATTCCCGGCTTTCCGGATTTGTAGTGATTCATTCATAATAAAACTCGATACTTTTATGGAAAAAGAATGGGAGATGAACGTTCTCTGGCGAAGATACGGAATTTAGGCATACATCGGTTATCAAATACTCCAAAATCTACTCTAAACAGTTCCTTTACAATAAAAAGATGCCCGAACTATAAAATATCCCTAAATGGTAGAAAGAATTGAATAACCTCACTTCTGCTTTTCGGTAAGGTATTTCCAGTACCTCACAGGCATGTCTTGCTTATGTTTTCTCGGATTGAGCCTTTCCTTGATTGTAATGGATTTAAAATAGGTCTTCCAAAGCTGTTGAAACAATTTTTCATCTTTATCCATCAAACTTTCATCAAGCATTCCGGTTATCAGATGCGAGGCGTTGCTGTCATCATCAAAAGTAACTTCTTCTACGGTTTTCAAGTCATAATAAAAACCATAACGGCGTTTCATATCATAAATCAACCATTTCTGATCGGCAAAGCGGTCTTTAAAATGTTCGATAGTCAAAGGTAATGCGTTATGCTGCGGTTCAAAGGCTGCAAAGAAAGTACCATCCGCCGCTTTCTGAAAACGGACAAACTGAAACATCCGCAACCGTTCCCAATCCACGCGTTTCCATATTTTAGAGAGTTCCAATACATCCGGATCACCGAAATTCGTTTCAATGGAACGGGGAGCATCGATGGCCTTACGAATATAACGAAACAGTAACATACCGACTTCCGGAAGCTCGGAAAGCCAACACCAAGTAATGGCTGAAAGAGCGGAGGCCGAAAGTTTCTTCTGTAATCCGCGCCATACCCGTCCGGCCTTTTCTTCATCAGTGGTTACCGTAAAGAATTCATCGTAAAATAAAGGTAAAGCCTCCCCCTCCGATAATAGCATATCGGGAAAAGATTTGCGAAAGTAAGCATCAAAAACAGCCGTCAGCAAGCCTTCAAAGGTTTTATCATAAACAAATAGGACCATGGGATTGACGATTAGACGATTTACAATTAGACGATTGAAATTACTTATGAATCGTCAATCGTCTAATCGTAAATATCTTCATTCTTTAAAATTTAATATTAGTTGGTTTTCATCTATTTTCTTTTTAGGCTTCGGAAGTAGCAAGCTGCGTACAGCCTGTGGAGTCATTTCGTTGACAGTTTTCATCGGGAGCTCGCTGCACGTGATGAAATACTGTGCTTTCTTCATTACTACTCCTATTTTTTTGAGTTGATAATACCCGAGCTTGGAATATCGGCGGGAAGCAATGATTAACTTTGCCGACTTTACACCGATGCCCGGCACACGAAGAATCAACTCATAATCCGCCCGGTTGATGTCGATCGGAAACTTTTCGGGATGCCGCAATGCCCACGACAATTTAGGATCTATCTCCAGATCGAGATCGGGATATGCATCATCTACAATCTCATCTACTTTAAACTGATAAAAACGCATCAACCAATCTGCCTGATAAAGACGGTTCTCGCGAACCAGAGGCGGTTGCTTCAAAGCCGGCAAACGGGTGTCATAGGTATTGACAGAAACATATCCGGAATAATAAACACGCTTCATCGTGGGGCGCTGGTACAGGGCAGAAGAAAGAAAAAGAATATCCTTATCCGTTTCGGCCGTGGCACCTACAATCATTTGCGTACTCTGTCCTGCCGGTGCAAACCGAGGTGCATGGCGGAATTTCTTCCTCTCTTCACTACTTTCCAATACCCCCTGCTGGATATACAGCATAGGAGCAAACACACTCTTATGATCTTTTTCGGGAGCTAACAGTTTTAGATTTTCTTCTTTGGGTATTTCGACATTTACACTCAGACGGTCGGCATATCGCCCGGCCTCATTCACCAGTTCACGACTGGCCCCGGGGATACTCTTCAAATGGATATACCCGTTGAACCGATGGACTTCACGCAAGTCCTTGGCAACCCTTACCAGACGCTCCATCGTATAATCGGGATTCCGAACGACTCCCGAACTCAGAAACAATCCCTCGATGTAATTCCGACGATAAAACTCAATCGTCAGATCCACCAATTCGGATACGGAAAGAGTGGCACGCGGCAAGTCATTACTACGCCGGTTGATACAATAGGCGCAATCATAAATGCAATAATTGGTAAGCATGATCTTCAGAAGCGAAATACACCGCCCGTCTTCCGCAAAACTATGGCAAATACCCCATCCGCCTACGGTGTTACCCAACGTCCCCGGCTTGTTGGCACGAACTGTACCACTGGAAGCACAAGATACATCGTATTTGGCAGATTCAGCCAGTATTTTAAGTTTCTCAAGTACGTTCGCATTCATAATCCATATAGTTTTTGCATTTTTTTTATCTCACTTCTCATCACATCACGCAAACTTTGAGGTTCCAATACTTCAATCGTTGCTCCCTTCGAGAACAGTTCTTGAATAAAATCATAAGTATGTGAGATATAAAGTTCAAAATCGGTATATTCCTCCGTCGTTGTTATCTCTTTCTGGCTGGAATGTAAAGGAAGATTACGCAGATAAGGCACCTGCCCGGCAGCAACCCTTAACACGGTACGCTGCGGCGGCAATGTTTCATCCTGAATAATACCGAAACAATCGCGGAAATAATCTTGCGGCGTAAATTTACGGGGAAAGCGGAAATTCTCTTCCCCGACAGACAAACTTTTGATACGATCTAATGAATAAGAGCGGAAAGCATCATAAGACCGGTTGATCCCTATCAGATACCAGCGATGACGGAACAGTTTGAGAAAATAAGGTTCCAAAACGACCTCTTTAGAATGTTCCCACGTATATGCCTGATATTCCAGACGAAGCACATGTCCGGTTCGCATGGCATCTATCACCACATCCATATGCTGTAACCCCAAAGGAGCCTCTTCAAACACGATCCGGTTCTTCATATCCATATTTTCCTGCAGGATACTGTTCAATGAGAAACTGTTGAGCAGCCACATTTTCAGCTTATTTCCCAACATTCCCTCCGCATCGGCTATATAATAGGTATTCGTACGCTTGTCACATTCTATATTAATGTCGAACATCTCTTCGATAGCCTGCCGGTGATTATGAAAAGTGCGCAAGGGAATATCGGTACGCATAGCGTCTCCCGTCCGCCAACGGCGATTGATCTCACTGAATGTGATACGCCCACTACGATAGATAGTATCTACCAACCAGATGAGTCTGTTGAATTGTTGCTTTGCCATACATCTTTTCTTTATTATGCTGCAAAGTAGCACATAGTTTGTGCCAAAAATAAGCATAATAAAAAGAATAAAGCAGTAACCAAACGTTTTTTAATGAATTCCCTTCAGAAACTGTTTTGATTTTTATTCAGAACTAAAAGCCTGTTTAAATTTTCCTCTTAAAAGTTTTTATCAGTTTATTTTGAGTTTATTCTCGGTCTGTCTTCCTTTTAGGAGCCGGTCTATATGACTAAAGACAAAGTTGCAAACGGGCAAAAAAGAAGGTTGAAGAAGCCCGAAACAAACAAAAAGAGAAATCCTATAAAAATCCAAACCGTTTCTCAGTCTGGCAGCGTGAAATAAATAAAAAAATTCCGTCGGCATTGTCAAAAAGAACAGTTATATTTGTTATATATCATATGAAAGAGATAAAAATAACCGTTATATTCATATTGCTCTTAACGAGCTATTTGCAAGTGATGAATGCACAAAATGTGCAGAGTAATAATCTTAAAAAACAGGAGAACCAAAAAATGAAAGATCAAAGTGAAATATACTTCGCCGGGGGATGCTTTTGGGGGACAGAGCATTTTCTGAAACAGATCGGAGGTGTTGAGAGCACCTTAGTGGGTTATGCCAACGGAAATATCGCAAATCCTACTTATGAACAAGTATGCAGTGGAAATACCAATTTTGCCGAAACGGTGAAAGTTACCTACGATCCCCGTAAGGTAAGACTTCCCCTGTTGATAGACCTCTATTTCAAAACCATAGACCCGACCAGCGTCAACCGTCAGGGAAATGACCACGGATCACAATACAGGACCGGTATTTACTATACAGACCCGGCGGATCTTCCGGTCATACAATCAGCGGTAAAGACCTTGGCCGAGAAGTATTCCAAACCTCTCGCCGTAGAAATCAAACCCCTCGCCAATTTCTATAAAGCGGAAGATTACCATCAGGATTATCTGGATAAACATCCGGGAGGATATTGTCACATCGACCCATCCCTGTTCGATCTGGCCAAAAAAGCAAACAGCCCTAAAACAACAGCTAACCCCATTTACAAAAAACAGGATGAAGCCACACTACGTTCTACCCTTACCAGCGAGCAATATGCCGTAACGCAAAAGAACGCCACCGAACCGGCTTTCCGTAATGAATACTGGAACGAAAAACGCCCGGGCATTTATGTAGACATCACAACCGGAGAACCTTTGTTCGCTTCTACCGATAAATTCGACTCGGGATGCGGCTGGCCCAGCTTCACCAAACCGATAGAGAAATCGCTGATCGAAGAAAACATAGACACTTCTCACGGTATGAGACGTGTGGAAGTCCGCAGTAAAACGGGAGACGCTCATTTAGGACATGTATTCATGGACGGTCCTGCGGACAAAGGCGGATTACGTTACTGCATCAACAGTGCTTCTCTCCGCTTCATCCCCAAAGAAAAAATGCAAGAAGAGGGATACGGTGAGTATTTGAAGCTATTGCCTTAAAGCAAGCCTTATTAAAAAAGAAAAAGCCAGTCCTCACATGGACCGGCTTTTGCATTTCTTCGTATACAGCTAATTATTTTTTAGACTCTTCCAAAGATACTTTACGGAATTCTTTCATTGCTTTTTCAATTTCCAATGAAGCTTTACGAGCACGGGTTCCTGCTGCTTTGTTACCGTTCTCGATTTGTGCATTTGCATCTTTGTTAAAGTCAGCTACAAGAGCTGCGATTTTTTCTACTAATTCTTTCATGATCCTTTTTATTTTCTTCGTTAATAATGATTGGCAAAAATACATTCTTTCCCGAAATAAACGCATAAAAACAATCTTTTTTTTGAATTAATCTGCTAAAATAACGCTAAAAAAGGCGGTTTATGCTTTTTTCTTTACCTTTGCAATCATGAAACCACTTACAGATACCGAATACATACATACTTTAATAGCTGAAGGCGAACATCAGCAACAGGATTTTAAATTTGAAATTTCGGATGCCCGCAAGATAGCCCGCACCTTGTCGGCCTTTTCCAATACCGATGGGGGCCGTTTGCTCATCGGCGTAAAAGACAATGGAAAAATAGCCGGTGTACGCTCGGAAGAAGAGAAATACATGATAGAAGCGGCCGCCCAACTCTATTGCCTGCCGGAGGTGCATTATACCATGCAAACATTTCATGTTGAAGGACGCAATGTATTAATCGTTCAAATAGATAAAAGTGATAAAAAGCCGGTGTATGCCAAAGATGAAACCGGGAAACCACTGGCTTATATCCGTATTAAGGATGAGAACATCCTGGCGACTCCCATACACCTCCGCGTGTGGCAACAGAGTGGCAGCCCGGCAGGAGAATTGATACAATATACCGAACGGGAGCAATTACTTCTCGACTTGCTTGAAAAGAATTGTTCGCTTTCATTGAACCGGTATTGCCGCCAAGCTAAAATTTCACGTCGAGCTGCCGAACATTTGCTGGCCAAGTTTATCCGGTTCGATATCGTGGAGCCGGTATTCGAAAATCATAAGTTCTATTTCAGGCTGAAATGAAGCCTCTCCCCAACCCTCTCCTCCGGAGAGGGGGCTGAGTTAGTCTTGTGACAATTTTACAGTAAGCTGTGTACCAAGTATACTATTGATTGGCTGAGTTAGTCTAAATAAGAGTATCTATCTGCCCCCTCTCCTCCGGAGAGGGCTGGGGAGAGGCCTCTTTTTTATCAGAAATGAATATAACATAAATTGCAGAATACGAATAGTTGGTGTAAATCAACTTATTTAGTACTTTTGCAACCGGAATACGAAATTCATAATTTATAATCTTAAAATTGTAATTCATACATATATGGGCATATTTGCTGACTTATTCAAGAAAAAAGCCGATGCCAACGGAAAGGCGGTAGGTAATGTAGAAGATTTCGTGTCACTGACACGCGTATATTTCCAATCGGTAATTGCCGTAAATCTCGGTATCACCAATATCCGCTTCCTGCCGGATGTAGCGCAATTCAAACGTCTGTTTAAGATACCTACCCAGGGCGGCAAACTGGGATTGGGCGAAAAAAGCGCTGCCCGCAAAATGTTGATGGAAGATTATGGTATCAATGAGTCATTCTTCAAAGAGATAGATGCTTCCATTAAGAAAAACTGCCGTACACAGAACGATATACAGGCATACCTGTTTATGTATCAGGGATTTTCCAACGATTTGATGATGCTGATGGGTAACCTCATGCAATGGAAATTCCGTATGCCGTCGATATTCAAAAAGACACTGCGCGGAATGACAGCAAAGACTGTGCACGATGTATGTACAAAAACCGCAATGGCCGTACGTCAATATAAAGAAAGGCTCGGCTATTCCGAAGAATGGATGACAGAATACGTTTATAACATCGTTTTGCTGGCCAAGAAAGAGCCTAAGCATAAAAATGAAGATACAAAAGCATAAATGTAACCCAGAGTGTTAGAAAATAAAAAATAACTGTAAAATAACGTGGTGACATAAAAGCGGAGGAGAAATTCCTCCGCTTTTTTTATTATATTTATAAGCAAATAACATGC
>ERZ831634.3003-NODE-3003-length-13401-cov-3.474824_pt1 | contig 13401 bp, 11 predicted proteins | sample MGYA00519953_ERZ831634 | MGnify/ENA primary metagenome ERZ831634 (study PRJEB31850, sample SAMEA3708718) | human gut metagenome | biome: human gut; feature: human-associated habitat; material: faeces | place: China | collected 2014 ... | reverse complement strand
CAAAGTCTGAAAATGATGTACGATTACAAGCTACACTTGGCAATCAGAACCCCACAGGCTTGCCTGTGGGAGTAGTCAGCGCAACAGTAAGCAACTGGTCAATGTACTTGGTATCAATCATTATTGGTTCAGTAGTAGGATGCTTAATCCTTTCTACATTAAAGAAAAATAAGTAAAGAATTATAGGAATATATTGAAAAGGCTTTCGATATATTCCTTTTTTATGCACCAATAGCATAAAAATTAGCTTTAAAAGTTAAAAATACAAAAATAATGAAATATATACTTCTTTCATGCAATTATACTGAATTCTTCTACACATTTAGAAAAATTTGTGATATATTGTGACATGGCATATTAAAAGGGGTGAACTTATGATTGACATACATAGTCATATCCTTCCTCTTGTAGATGATGGATCTCGTAGTGTAGATATGAGTCTAGAGATGTTGGATGAGGCGTATAGAGATGGTACAAAAGAGATTATCTTAACGCCACACCTTGCCTATGCATATGGTTTTGAGAATCCAAACTATAAAATTAAAGAACTCTTTGGTCAATTTAAAGATATAGTAGAGGATGTCGGTATCCCTATTAAGATGTATTTAGGTTGTGAGTTCTTATACAGGTCACATGAGTCTTTTGAAAGACATTTTGAAGATATTACAACATTAAATGATACAAAGTATCTTTTAATGGAGTTTTATTTTGATGTAGAAGAAGAAGTGATTCTTGAAGCAGTAGAAGATGTTTTGGACAAGGGTTATATTCCTGTAGTCGCACATCCTGAACGTTTTGAAGCAATTCTGATTAATCCTGATATTGCAGTAGAAATAGTCAATAGGGGTGGTTACTTACAGATGAATAAGGGTTCAATATTAGGAGACTATGGATCATTAGTAAAAGAGACAGTAAATAACCTATTAGAAAATAAACTCATACATTTTGTCGGTAGTGATGCACATAACTTAAGAAGCAGGCATCCTAGAATGTATGAATCTTATGTTCAAGTGAAAACACGCTTTGGTAGTGATTATGCACAAAGGATTTTTAAAGAGAATGGAAAAATGTTATTAAATGGGGGAAAGGTATGAACAACAAGGTCAGAAACGGAATTATATTCCTGGTGATCGTGGCATTATATGGTGGATTCCTGCTATATGATACACATAAGCCACAGACTGGTTCTTCACCAGTTATTAAAGTGCCTAAAGGTACTTTGGTATTAGATACTGGAATGGATCAGACAGCTACAAATCAGGCTATTTTAGAAGGCGTAAAAGCAACTGATAAGGAAGATGGCAACATTACTAAGAAAGTATTCGTTCAGGGCATGAGTACTTTTGGTGAAGGTGATGTACGAGTTGTTAATTTAGGTGTATTTGATAAAGATGATAACTACACTAAAGTAAAAAGAAAAATACAGTATACAAACTATAGTGCACCACAGTTATATCTCAATAAAGCATTAGTTTATTCTAAGGTTAACTCTAAAGCACAGTTTGCAGACTATATGAGTGCTTATAGTTGTGTTGATGGTGATTTAAGTTCTCAGGTTAAAGTAGTAAGAGAATATGAACAGGATAAGAACCACTATGTTACATTTGCAGTAACTGATAGTACTGGTACTGAATCATCACTTACATTAAAGGCATATCAGACTTCTAGAAAACAGACAGTGGACATTAACCTAGATACTTATTTAATGAGAGTGAAGGTTGGTACTGAAGTGAATGCGAAGAGACATATCGATTCTATTACTATGGATGATATGGACTATTCAAGCTTAAAGAATCAGGTAGATATCAATACAGACTATGATAAGAATACACCTGGTACTTATGAATTCATTTATAGAGTAAAGACAAGCAATGATGACTATGGTCTAACAAAACTCGTAGTCATTGTAGAAGAGTAGGGAGGATATTATGGAAAACAATGTGACAAATGAAAATCTCCTTACTATAGTAAAATGTATTATTAAAGATATACTACAAAGATGGATCTTGATTGTTGCGGTCATGGTGATTTTTGGAAGTGTATTTGATTTTATGAAGACAGTCACTTATGTACCACAATATGGTACAAGCATGACTGCAACATTAAGTAGTGGTGGAGATACTTTTAAGAGTATTGATAAAGTACAGAGTTATGTGAATACATTAGATTATCTCATGAATAGTAATAATGCGAAATCTTATGTAAAGAAGAAGATGCCTATAAGTAAGACAACTTATAAGGCAGAAGTGACTTTAAAACAGGCAAATGTTGTTATGATTAAAGTGACTGCAGATACTAAAAGAGAGGCTTATTTCTCTATTAAGTTATTAAATGACTGGTATAAGGAAAATACAGAACGTTATAGTTTCCCATACAATATTACTGTATTAAAGGAAAGTAAGTTCTCTACTAAACCAGTGAATAAGAATAGTCATATTAAGAACTTCTTGATTGGTGGAGTAGGCAGTGGTTTTGTATTATGTTGTTTACTTGGTTTATATTTCTTCTTGAGAGATACTATTAAGAGTGAAGAAGAAGTAGATAGTAAGCTAGATACAAGATTATATGCAAAGTTACCATTTGAAGTGAAAAAGAGAGAAGATGCAAGAAATAAGAAAGCGATTCTTATTACTTCATTAAAGACAAGTTTCTTCTTTAGAGAATCTATGAATAAGCTTAGAAGTAAGGTAGAAGCAAGTAGTGATAAGCATGGTTATAAGTCATTTATGATTACTAGTGCTTATGAGAATGAAGGTAAGTCTTCTGTAGCAGCGAACCTTGCTTTATCTTTATCCAAGAATGGGCATAAAACAGTTCTTGTGGACGCAGACTTTAATAAGCCAGCTGTATTTAAAATCTTTGAATTAGATGGCTCTAAGAGCTTAAATAAGGCGATTGAAGGTACTTCTAGCTGGAGAAGTCAGGTAGTGAGTGATCGTAGTGGTTTAGACTTGTTACCATGTAAGCAGGATGGATTAAAATCTGAAATCTTAACTAACAGCAAGAAGTTAGAGGCAATCATAAAGGAATTAAGAGAAGAATATGATTTTGTGATTGTAGATACTTCTCCTGCATACTTATTAAATGAACCTATGACTATGAATGAACTTGTAGATGCGACTCTATTTGTAGTAAGACAGGATTATGCTACAAGTGATGTAATTAATGAAACAGTGAAACGTTTAACTTATGTTAAGGATAACGTATTAGGTGTTGTATTTAAGAATGTTGTAGGTGAAGGTCATCAGGTAACTAGCAGTTATAATAGCCGTTATGGTTACAACAAATATAGAGTAAGGGGGGATAAATAATGGATTCACATAATCAAGATGAAATGACGATTGATTTAGTCAAGTGTTTTGAGAATTTCCTCCGTGCATTTAAGAGAATGTGGAAGACAGTACTATTATTAGTACTTATTGGTGTTGTTGCATTAGAGATGAAAGAAATCCTTTTCTTTAATACAACTTATACAAGTGAAGCAGTATTTGTACCTTCTACTGATTTAACAGATACATACTATTATGATGCGACTCAGGCAAGTGGTACTAAAGCAACACTTGTAGATACATTCAACTCTATTCTTACTAGTAAAGAAATGAAGAATATTGTAAAGGATGTATTAAAGGTTAATAAGATTCCAGCAAAGATTTCAGCAACACAGATTGAAAATACAAATCTTGTTGTATTGAAGGTGACTGGAACTAGTGCAGAAGATGCTTACAATGTAGCAACTGCTATTGCGAATAACTGTGATACTTTAACTAAGAATGCTATGCAGGATGTAAGTATTACATTATTAGATAATCCTACAATGCCTAAGAAGGCAGATGCTACACCTAGTTATTTACTTGCAGGATTAAAGGGTGGATTAATTGGACTTGGTGCAAGTGTATTATTATTAATTGTCGTTGCTGTATTTAGAAGAACTATCCTAGATAAGAATGATGTGAGAGAAATTCTAGGTATGGATTATATTGCGAAAGTCCCATCAGTAGAAAAACTTAATAAAAATAATCCAGGTTTATTATTAAATGGTTCTGGTATTAAAGCTGATTTTAAGCATTCTTTCCATAATATTAGAATTAAGATGGAACAGGATCATAGAAAAAATAAAAATTCAGTTTATATGGTAACTAGTACTGTACCTAATGAAGGGAAAACAATGGTGGCTATTAATACAGCCATTACATTAGGACAGAAGGGTTATAAGGTATGTCTAGTAGATCTAGATATGAGAAATCCATCAGTTGAGAAGACAATGAGATATGCGAATATTCATAGAACATCATTAGATTATATTAATGATAAAGATGTTAAATTAGAACAGTGTATTGTTTCTATGGATGATATTGATGTTGTATTTGGTAGTGATATTTCAGTTGATGGATCAACTGAGTTATCTAAACGAAGATTAGAAAGTTTAATTGAAGAATTAAGAGAAGTATATGATTTTGTGATTTTAGATGTTACACCTTTATATATGATGGAAGATGCATTATTAGTGGCAAAGCACGCTGATAGTGCAGTTGTAGTAGTTAAGCAGGATTATGCAGAAGCAGGAGATATTCTAGATTCTGTAGATGAACTACATGATACATTACCTCAGATTGTAGGTGTGGTATTAAATAGTTATAAGAAGACATTCTATAGTTCAGAATCAGCTAGTTACGGTTATGGTTATGGCTATGGATATGGCTATGGTTATGGGAGAAGTAAGTAAGATATAAAAAGAAGGGAAAAAATAAATGAATAAAGGTTCAAAAAGAAAGATCGAACATTGGCAGGTTGTTCGATTATTGTTGATGGTCTATGACTTTGCGGCAGTTATATTATCCTTCGGCATTGCTTTATGGTTAAGATTTGACTGTAAAGTAACAAGTGTAGAACCACAATACTTAACAACTTATACAAAGACTATTATTATATATGCTTTGTTCTGTTTAGTTGTATTCTGGTTCTTACGTTTATATAAGAGTATCTGGCGTTTCGCAAGTTATTCAGAATTATTAAGAGTGATTCTTGCAACTTTAGTGACTGGTGTCATTTACACTGGTTCACTACTTGCATTCCACTTACATATGCCGATCTCTTATTATGTGATTGGTATTACAGTACAGTTTATTGCGACATTGGGGATTCGTTTCTTCTATCGTTTTGTATTACTACTACGTGGTAGAACAAACGATGAAGTACAGAAGAAGAATGTTATGATTATTGGGGCTGGTTCTGCTGGTCAGATGTTATTTAGAGATATTAAACATGCGAAAGAAACAAATGAAACTGTTGCATGCTTTATCGATGATAACCCTAATAAGTGGGAAAGATACATCGATGATGTCCCTGTATTTGGTAGTAGAGATCATATCCTAGAGGCAGTGGATAAATTCAACATTGAGAAGATTTATGTTGCTATACCAAGTGCTAATCCTCAAGATAAGAGAGATATTCTTAGAGTATGTAATGAAACATCTTGTGAACTTATGAATCTACCAGGTATGTATCAGTTATATACTGGTCAGGTATCAGTAAGTAAGATGAAGAAAGTACAGATTGAAGACTTATTAGGTCGTGATCCTAATAAGCCTAATATGGATGAAGTGTTTGCTTATGTAAGAGATAAGGTTGTTCTTATTACTGGTGTTGGTTCTATTGGTTCAGAACTTGCAAGACAGATTGCATCACATAATCCTAAACAGTTAATTCTGTTTGATGTATATGAAAATAATGCCTATGATATTCAGTTAGAGTTAAGAAAGAAGTATCCAGACTTAGATCTAGTGACTCTTATTGGTTCAGTAAGAGATAGTAGAAAGATGTTTGATCTCTTTAAGAAGTATAGACCTCAGATTGTATATCATGCAGCAGCACATAAGCATGTACCATTAATGGAAGATAGCCCATGTGAATCTATTAAGAATAATGCAATGGGTACTTATAAGACTGCTTATGCAGCTATGGTACATGGTTGTGAGAAGTTTGTATTGATTAGTACAGATAAAGCAGTTAACCCTACAAACATCATGGGTGCTTCTAAACGTTTATGTGAGATGATTATTCAGGCTTTTGCAGCTAAGATCAACGAAGGTAAGGCTTATGAAATCCCTCAGTTATTTACTCATGAGAAGGATATAATTGAAAAAACTGAAATCAAAGAAGCATTAAAGACTACACAGACTGAGTTTGTAGCTGTACGTTTTGGTAACGTATTAGGAAGTAATGGTTCAGTTATTCCAATCTTTAAGAGACAGATTGAAGCAGGTGGACCAGTTACAGTGACACATCCTGATATTATCCGTTACTTTATGACTATTCCAGAAGCAGTAAGTTTAGTATTACTTGCTGGTACATATGCTCATGGAGGAGAAATCTTCGTATTAGACATGGGTGAACCAGTTAAGATTACTACTTTAGCACGCAACTTAATTAGATTATCAGGTTATACTCCTGATGTAGATATTAAGTTAGAGTTTACAGGACTTAGACCAGGTGAAAAGCTTTATGAAGAAAAGCTTATGTCTGAAGAAGGTCTTAAGAAGACTAAGAACGATTTAATTCACATTGGTTGTCCTATTCCATTTGATATCAATGAGTTCTTAGATGAGTTAGATGGATTACTTGCTGCAGCATATAGAAATGAAGATGATATGAAAGAAAGAGTACAGAAGATTGTATCAACATATCATCCAGCATAACACATGTGTGTGGCACTTAGTGATAAGTGCCACCCCATGTATTTATTCATAGAGGAGGGAGAAAGATGGAAATGAATAAGAGAAAGGTTCCTTTTAGTCCACCTGATATTTCTGAATTAGAAATAGAAGAAGTGTCAGAAGCACTTCGTTCTGGATGGATTACTACAGGACCAAGAACTAAAGAATTAGAAAGAAGACTTGCTGAATACTGTCATACATCTAAAGTGGTATGTTTAAATTCTGCGACAGCAGCAGAAGAATTAAATCTTAGAGTATGTGGTATTGGACCAGGAGATGAAGTGATTGTACCTGCTTATACTTATACTGCTTCAGCTTCAGCAGCAATTCATTGTGGTGCAAAAGTTGTATTTGTAGATAGTCAGAAAGATAACTGTGAAATGGATTATGATAAGGTTGCAGAGGCGATTACTGAGAAGACTAAGGCTGTCGTAGCTGTAGATCTTGGTGGCATAATTTGTGATTATGATAAGTTATATCAGGCTATTGAAAGTAAGAAGAACCTATTTACCCCTAGAGATGATAACACTTTAGGATCTAGAATACAGAAAACCCTTAATAGAGTTATGGTATTTGCGGATTGTGCTCATGCACTAGGTGCAGTAAGAAAAGGTAAGATGGCTGGTGAATGGGCTGATTTTAGTAGTTTTTCATTCCATGCAGTAAAGAACTTTACAACTGCAGAAGGTGGAGCAAGTACTTGGAAAGATATTCCTGGTATAGATAACGAAGAAGTATATAAGTTATTCCAGTTATATAGCTTACATGGACAGAATAAAGATGCATTAGCTAAGACACAGTTAGGTGCTTGGGAATATGATATTATTGGTCCTTGGTATAAGTGTAATATGACTGATATTATGGCAGCTATTGGATTACGTCAGTTAGATAGATATCCTGGAATGCTTGCAAGAAGAAGAGAAATCGTAAGTAAGTATGATAAAATGTGTGATGAGTTAGGTGTTAAACACTTGAATCATTGGGGTAAAGACTTTGAGTCTTCTAAACATTTATACTTAACTAGAATACCTGGTATTAGTGATGAACAGAGAAGAGAAATCATTATTAAATTAGCAGAACGTGGTGTGAATACAAATGTACACTATAAACCATTACCTATGATGACTGCATATAAAACTTTGGGGTGGGATATAAAAGATTTCCCTAATGCATATACATATTGTGAAAATCTTATTACTTTACCTTTACATACTAAGTTAAGTGATGAAGATGTAGAGTATGTGATTGAAAACTTTAAAGAAGTTGTAAAGGAATATATGTAATGTTGAAGAAATGGGAAACTTTACCTGATTATATGAAGAATGATGAAGTAAGTATGTTTCTTAAAACTTTGTAAATTATTTAAGTAAACATAGGTATTAGATATCAAGAATCTGAATTACTTGATGGTGCTAGTGTTATAGATAAAACATATATATAGGAGTACTACCAAGTTAAATTGATTATAGCAAGGAGTTTATTAAGAATCTCTCGTTTTTTGGGGATATAGCAACAAAGTTTAGAATTGTATTAGAAGTGCTCAGAAAGATGTTCTTGGTAAAGATAAAGAAGATGTTTATAAGTTATGAACATAAAAGAGAAATCGTTATTAAACTTGCTGAACGTGGTGTAAATATAAATGTACGCTATAAATCTTTACCTATGATAAGTGTTTATGAAGTTATGGTTTGGGTTATTAAGAGTTTCCCTAATGCATATACATATTATCAGAATTTAATCACATTGCCACTGCATACTAAATTAAGTAATGAGGATGTTGGATAAGTGATTGAGAATTATAAAAAAGTGGTTAGAGAGTATATATTAATGTGAAGAAGGTAGTGTAATGAAGAAAGTATTAATTATAGGTGCTGGTTTTCTTCAAGATTTTGTAATAGTAAAAGCTAAACAAATGGGGTACGAAGTGCATACAGTTGATGCTGATCCAAATGCTGTTGGATTTAAACATGCAGATTATCATGGTGTAATAAACATAGTAGATGAAAAAGCTTGTTTAGAATATGCAAGAGAAAACAAAATTGATGGTGTATTAACTGCAGCAACTGACTATGGTGTTCTTACTGCAGCTTATGTTGCAAGAGAATTGGGATTACCTGGTTTAAAGTATGAAGTTGCACAACTCATTAAAAACAAATATCAAGTCAGAAAATGTTTATTTGAAAGTCATGTAGATGACACAGAACAAGCTTATGAAGTTCATAGAGATTCTAACATCGAAGAACTTGCGAATAAGATTGTTTATCCTGTAATGGTTAAGCCATGTGATGGTTCAGGAAGCAGAGGAGCGAGTAGAGTAGATAAAGCTGAAGATTTAAAAGAAGCTTGTCAATGTGCAATGGGTGGATCTATTACAGATAGAGCTGAGATTGAAACATTTATTGTGGGTAAAGAATATGGTGCAGAAACATTAGTTATAAATGGTGAAGTCCATGTTTTAGGCATTATGCAAAAATGGATGACTAATCCACCTTATTATGCAGAATTAGGACATTCTATTCCAACTGATTTAACAAAAGACGTTGAAGATAAAGCTGTAAATTGTGTGAAGAAAGCGATTAAAGCACTAGGTGTTAACTTTGGTTCAGTTAATATGGATATGCTTATTACTGAGGATGGTAAAGTCTATATTATTGATATTGGAGCTAGAATGGGTGGAAATATGATTGGTCCTTGTATTATTCCGTATGGTAAGGGGATAGATTATATGGCTGCAATGATTCAGAATGCAGTAGGTGATACAGTAGATTTGAGTGTTAAAGATCATTGTGCTGTAGCCACTAGATTACTTGCTTTTGAAGATGGTATTGTAAAAAAACTTCCAGATATGAAAGAAGTAGAAAAGAAGTTTGATGTAGAAATATATCATCATCTAGAAGAAGGTATGAAGGTTAATTAATACCATACTAATTTAGATGGATGTGGATATATTGTAGCTAGAGCTAATACACGAAATGAAGCAGTAAGAAAAGCAGAAAAAGTACTTGATTACTTTAAAGAAGTATTATTTGAGGATTAAAGAATGAAAAATATAACTCCAGAAGAATTATATCAGGAATCAAAAACTAAAAATGGATATAAAGGTGTATATCAGTTAGGCTTTAAAAGACTATTTGATATTGTGGCTTGTTTAATAGCTCTACCATTTGTATTAATCATTTTAATTCCTGTTGCAATAGCAATTAAAATTGAAGATAAGGGTCCAGTATTTTATCATTCGGCTCGTTTAGGAGTAGGTTTTAAGGAATTTGGAATGTTGAAGTTTAGATCTATGAAAGTAAATGCACCTGATTTACGTAATGATGACGGCAGTACTTTCAACTCAGATAAAGATCCAAGAGTAACTAAAGTAGGACATTTTCTTAGAGAAACTAGTATTGATGAGATTCCTCAGATTTTCAATATTTTAAAAGGTGATATGAGTATTATCGGTCCTCGTCCAGGTGATGTTGAATCAAAAGATACATATTCTGAAGATGAGAAGGACAAGTTATTAATTAGACCTGGAATTACTGGATATACACAGGCTTATTATAGAAATAATCTAGGTGTACGTGAAAAACGTCTTTATGATGCATGGTATGCACATAATGTATCTCTGATACTTGACATTAGAATTTTCTTTAAAACAATATCCACTGTATTAAAAAGAGAAAACATATATACGAATTAGAGGGTGTAAGAATTGAAAAAATTATTATTTATATCAAACATTAGTAATAGTGTAGGTTCGTTTGCAGTAGCAAGTATTGCAGCTGCAAAAAGATGTGGTTTTGAATTTTATTATGCTTCTAATTGGGATGCTGCAACAGAAGAGCAAATGTCTGCAGATGAAAAGAAGTATGGAGTTAAATTATTTCATATGGACTTGGATCGTTCACCATATTCTACAAAGAATATTCAAGCATATAAGCAGTTAGTCGATTTTATAAAAAAAGAAAATATTGATTATATTCATTGTAATACTCCAGTTGGAGGTCTTCTTGGAAGATTGGCCGGAGAAAAGTGTCACGTTAAAAGAGTACTATATCAAGCTCATGGGTTTCATTTTTTTGAAGGAGCACCAAAGAAAAATTGGATGATTTATTATCCTATAGAAAAGTGGCTTGCAAGGAAGACTGATGCAATTATCACTATCAATAATGAAGATTTTGAAAGAGCAAAAACATTCAAATTAAGAGATGATGGGCATGTATATTACGTTCCTGGTGTTGGCATGGATCTAAGTCAATATGATGTACCAGACACAGTAAGAGAGATTAAAAGAAAAGAATTGAATTTAAAAGATACAGATTTTGCGTTAATTTCAATGGGAGATCTTATTGATAGAAAAAATTATAGGATTGCTATTGAAGTAGTAGCAAAATTAAACAATCCGGATATTCATTATTTTATATGTGGTGAAGGTCCAGAAGAAGAAAATCTAAAAGAATTAACCTGTAGTTTGGGTATCGAAAAACAAGTTCATTTTTTAGGGTATAGAAATGATATTAAAGAATTATTGAAAGCCGCAGATACTTTCTTATTTACTTCTAAACAAGAAGGATTAGCAAGATCTTTAATGGAAGCTATGGCTAGTAAAATACCATGTGTAGTTTCAAAAATACGTGGAAATACTGAATTGATTTGTAATGGTGTTAGTGGATTTCTTTGCACTAACAAAAATGAATATGTTTGTGCATTAGAGAAACTTGTACAATCTTCTGACTTAAGAGAACGATTAGTTGAGAAAAGCTATGAAAATTTAAAGAACTTTTCTATCGAAAAAGTTGAAGACTGTATATTTGATGTGTATTCAAAAGAATTTAAATAAATCATAAAGTTTTAGGCTTCCAATCACTTTTTTTTGATTTAAATTATGATAATTTTTAGAGAGGAGGTAAATAAATGAGAGTACTTCATTTATTACAAAGTTCAAGATTTTCTGGAGCTGAAAATGTTGTTTGTCAAATTATAAAAATGTTTGAAAATGATAAAGCTATAACAATGGCTTATTGTAGTAGGGATGGTCAAATACGAAGTTCTTTAGAAGAAAAAAATATTGAATTTTATCCGATAGATGATTTGAATGTTGCAGAAGTAAAAAGGGTTATAAATGAATATAAACCAAATATAATACATGCTCATGATATGAGAGCAAGTGTAATAGCTGCTATGGCAGCAAAAACAGGCATAAAAATCATTTCACATATACATAACAGTGATTTCCAAAGTCGAAAATTATCAATTAAATCACTGTTATATTATGTTTTTTCATGGAAATATAATAAAGTTATCTGGGTTTCAAATTCTTGTTATAATGGTTATTACTATCACAAAAAGTTAAATTCAAAAAGTGTTATTATGTATAACACTGTAAATAAAGAAGATATATTATTTAAAGCAAAAAAAGATTATGATGGTCCAAATTATGATGTTATTTATATCGGCAGATTAGCCGAACCTAAAAATCCACAAAGGTTAATGTCCATAGTTAAAATATTAACTGAATTATATTCAGATGTTCATGTCGCAGTTGTTGGACAAGGGAATCTTGAAGAAGAAACTAAAGATTTAGCAAAAAAATACAATTTACAAGATAACATATCTTTTTTAGGTTTTATGAATAATCCGTTACCAATTTTAAAACATTCTAAAATATTGGTTCTTACATCAGATAGAGAAGGGACTCCTATGGTTGCGTTAGAAGCCATGGCTCTTAACAAACCAATTGTTAGTACACCAACGGATGGGTTATGTGATTTGATTAATATAGGCAAAACAGGATATTTAGATAATAAAAATGAATCTTTTGCAAAACATTTAAATGAGCTTTTGACTGATGATAAAAAATATCATTTGTTTGAAAAAGAGGTAGAAAAAAGTTTTTCTGAATTTAATAACGAAAATAAATATTATAGAAAGCTAAAAATATTGTATGAAGAATCTTAAACCATTAGTTAGTGTAATAATTCCTGTTTATAACATGGAAGAATATTTGCATAATTGTATTAAATCTATCTTAAGACAAACATATTCCAATTTTGAAATATTACTTATTGATGATGGCTCAACTGATCAGTCAAAATCATTATGTATCAACTGGGAAAAAAGAGACAATCGTATTCGTTTTTTTTATCATGATAATCATGGCGTATCATACACTCGAAATAGAGGTTTAAAGGAAAGTCGTGGTGAATACATCATATTCATTGATGCGGATGACATTGTATTCGAAAAATATATTGAAATGATGTTAAAACCATATGAAAATTATAACATTGATTTATCCATGCTTTCATATTTTTGCTTTTATGAAAATGATATTGATTCTAAGAAATCATATACAAGTAACGACTACGAAATTATTACAGATAACATAGGTGTATTATTTTTCACTAAAACTGATGGTACAATTTGTTCTAAAATGTTTAGAAAGAGCATTATTGATAAATATAAACTTCATTTTTGCGAAACAATTTATGTCACGGAAGACTTACTTTTTAATATGCAATACGCATCTAGGTGCCATAAAGTATCGTTCAATACTAGTAAATTGTATGGTTATAGACAACGCTCTGAAAGTGCAGTTCATAAAGTTGTATCTGAAAAATGGTTCACTTGTTTAGATGTATATAGTATTTTAGCCAATAATTATAAAGGAAGCGATTTTTATTCATATATTATTTAT
>ERZ831634.2999-NODE-2999-length-13420-cov-2.529218_pt1 | contig 13420 bp, 11 predicted proteins | sample MGYA00519953_ERZ831634 | MGnify/ENA primary metagenome ERZ831634 (study PRJEB31850, sample SAMEA3708718) | human gut metagenome | biome: human gut; feature: human-associated habitat; material: faeces | place: China | collected 2014 ... | reverse complement strand
AAACAGCAGTAGAAAAAAATGCGCTTATCCGAACTGAAGACCGGCGAATCGGCGACGATTGTCAAGGTGACGGGCCACGGAGGTTTCCGCCGCCGCATCATGGAGATGGGTTTTGTCCGCGGACAGCGGGTCGAAGTGATCCTGAACGCCCCCCTGAAGGACCCGATCGAGTATAAAATCATGGGCTACGACATCTCGTTGCGTCGCAGCGAGGCCGATATGGTCGTCGTGCTCACCGACAGCGAAGCCGGGGAGTACCTCGCGCGGCGCGAACACCACCGCCATCACCACCACGCACACGCCGGGGAGTGCGGATGCCCCGCGGCGGAGACCGCCCCCGCGGAAGCCCCGGCCGGGGAGTTCGGCGCGACGGAACCCGGCGAGGCATGCTGCGCGAGCATCGACGAGGTCGTGGCACGCCACACCCGCACCATCGCCGTCGCGCTGGTGGGCAACCCCAACAGCGGCAAGACCTCGCTTTTCAACGCCATATCGGGCGGCCACGAGCATGTGGGCAATTACAGCGGCGTGACCGTCGGGGCCAAGATCGGCCACCGCATCTACCGCGGCTACCGTTTCGAAGTCACCGACCTGCCCGGAACCTACGCCCTCTCGGCCTACACGCCCGAGGAGCGTTACGTGCGCCACCACCTCGCCACGAAGACCCCCGACGTGGTGATAAACTCCGTAGTGGCCTCAAATTTAGAGCGTAACCTCTACTTAACTACTGAACTGATCGATATAAACCCGCGCATGGTCGTGGCACTTAACATGTTCGACGAGTTGCAGGACAGCGGTGCGAAACTCGATTACGACAGCCTGGGCCGCATGCTGGGCGTGCCGATGGTTCCCGTCGAGGCGCGCAACAACCGCGGCATAGAGGCCCTGCTGGACACGGTGATCGACGTTTACGAGAACCGCGACGAGCGCGTGCGGCACATCCATATCAACATGGGACCCGTGATCGACGAGGGGCTGCGCAAACTCAACGGCGACATGAGCGCCTTCCGCGACGAACTCCCGAAGGCCTTTCCGCCCCGCTACTACGCGATGAAGATGCTCGAAGGCGACAGGCAGGCCGAGGAGAGCCTCCGCGGCTGCGAGCGTTATCCGGTGTGGGTCGAGATCCGCGACCGCGAGGCCAAACGCATTGCCGAAGCCTTGGGCGAGGATGTAGAGACGGCTTTCGCCAACCAGAAATACGGGTTCATTCAGGGGGCGCTCAAGGAGACCTACACCCCGGGGAAACGCGAAGAGGCCTCGGCCACGAAGCTGATCGACACCTTCGTGACGCACAAACTGTGGGGATTCCCGATCTTCTTCGCGCTGATGTGGCTCATGTTCTGGTGCACGTTCAGCCTCGGAGCCTACCCGCAGGAGTGGATCGACGCGCTGGTGGGATGGATCGGCGGCACGGTGGACGCGCTGCTGCCCGCGGGTCCGCTCCGCGACCTGCTGGTCGACGGCATCATCGGCGGCGTGGGAGCCGTGATCGTCTTCCTGCCCAACATCATGATCCTCTACCTCTTCATCTCGTTCATGGAGGATTCGGGCTACCTGGCCCGCGCGGCGTTCATCATGGACCGCGTGATGCACCGCATCGGGGTGCACGGCAAATCGTTCATCCCGCTGATCATGGGCTTCGGCTGCAACGTCCCGGCCATCATGGCCAGCCGGACGATCGAGAGCCGAAGCAGCAGACTGATAACCATACTTATAACCCCATTCATGTCATGTAGTGCACGAATACCTATCTACCTCCTGCTCGCCGGGACGTTCTTCGCCGCCGACGCCAGCATGGTGATGATCGGGCTCTATGTGCTGGGCGTGGTGCTGGCCGTCGTCACGGCACGGCTGATGCGGCGCTTCATGTTCCCGGTGGACGAAACGCCCTTCGTCATGGAGCTGCCGCCCTACCGCCTGCCGACCTGGAAGACGACGCTCACCCACATGTGGGACAAATGCGCGCAATACCTGCGCAAGATGGGCGGCATGATCCTGATCGCTTCGATGGTCGTATGGTTCCTGAGCTATTACCCCCGCAGCGAAGAGGGCGGCACGGCGATCCACTACGAGAACTCCTACCTCGGGCGTCTCGGGCAGAGCTGCGCGCCGGTATTCACTCCGCTGGGGCTGAACTGGAAGGCGGGCGTGGCACTGCTGTCGGGTGTCCCGGCCAAGGAGATCGTCGTCAGCACGCTCGGCGTGCTCTATCCCGATGGCGGGGAGGCGGCAACCGCCCCCGGCGCTGGCACGACGGAGATCGTCACGGGATCGGGCGAAAAGATCGAGATCGGAAACCTGCCGGAAGGCAGCATCGCCATTATCGGCGGGGCGGACGGACAGACGGCGATCCGCATTGCGGAAAACGCTGGCGCACAGGTCAGCACGGGCACGCAGGCGGGCAAGGTCGCAGAGCTGCCCGGCGAAGACGAGGAAACCGTGAACCTCTCCCGCAAGCTGCTGGCAAGCGGCGACTTCACGCAGGCATCGGCACTGGCTTTCCTGGTATTCATCCTCCTCTACTTCCCGTGCATTGCGACCATCGCCGCCATCGGCGCCGAGGCCGGGTGGAAATGGGCCGCGGCCGCCGTGGCCTACAACACGGTGCTGGCGTGGGTCGTAGCATGGGCGGTCTACCGCCTTTTCATGTGGCTCTGACATGGGGTGGCAGGACTATACTGTCTGGGGCATCGGCATCGTGGTCGCAGCCGTCGTGGTGCGGCGGATGTGGTGCTTCTTCAGAGGCAGGCGCCGCGGGGGATGCGCATCGTGCGCCAGTACGCAGTGCCCGCTGAAAAAGACACGCCGCACATAAAATCACAGGCGGGCGCAACAACTTCCGGCCGGAAATGCTATCTTTGCCTCGGAATCAAGCGCACACACAATGCCCGGACTTTTTTACATCCTTCTTTTCTGGCTGATCGGCAATGCATTGAGCATCCTCACCGGAGGTTATGTTTCAGGTAACATCATCGGCATGATCCTGCTCTTCGCAGCCTTGTGCCTGCATTGGGTCAAAGCCGAAACGGTTCGTCCCGCAGCCCGGTTCCTGCTGGGGGCCATGGCACTCTTCTTCGTCCCCTACGGCGTAGGGCTGATGGACTCCTACCGCGTGATCCTCGACAACCTGTGGGCGATCGTAATCTCGGGCATCGCCTCGACGATCATCGTCCTGCTGGTGACGGGGCAGACGTTCCAGAGCCTGAACCGCCGCTCGCGCCTGCGCCGCATCCGGCACCTTCGTGAAACCGCCGTAAACACCCCGGACAATGATTGACAAGGCGTTCCTCTCCACCGACCTCTTCCTGCTGACGCTCACCGTGGGGCTTTACTGCCTCGGGACGGCGGTCTACCGCCGCATCCGGATGCCGCTGCTGCATCCCGTGCTGCTCACGTTCGTCGCCGTCATCGTATTCCTCCGTGCGGCGGACATCGGCTATGCCCGCTACCAGGAAGCCACGGGCATCCTCGACTTTGCTCTGGGCATGTCGGTGGTCGCACTCGGCTACCTGCTCTACGAACAGGTCGAACAACTGCGCGGAAGCCTGCTCCCGGTCGGCATCGCCACCCTTGCGGGTTGCGTGGCGGGCGTGCTGAGCGTCGTATATATCGCCATGGCGTTCGGCGCCGGACGCGAGATACTCAACTCGATAGCCCCCAAGTCGGTCACCGTGCCCATCGCCGTGTCGGTTTCGGGGCCGCTGGGCGGCATCGTCCCCGTCACGTCGGTCGTGGTGTTCTGCGTGGGGATCTTCGGCAGTATCTTCGGCGAGTGGATCCTGCGCCGCTGCGGCGTGCGGGATGCCGAAGCCCGGGGGTTTGCGCTGGGAGCCGCGGCGCACGGCATCGGTACGGCGCGCGCCATCGAGATGGGAGCCGTCGAAGGAGCCCTGAGCGGGCTGGCGATGGCCCTGATGGGACTGGTCACGGCGCTGCTGATGCCGCTGATGGAGCGGTATCTGTATTAGCAGTAAGCCCTGCGGCAGGCGGACGGGCATATATCGGGCTCATAAAAGTCGCATCAAAGTTTTTTAAATTCTATAATAAATACTACTTTTGCACAATTGCTGGCAATTCGCACAAAAGTAGGTTAATATGGAGTGGTTACACACCTTGTTCTTCGGCAGCGGCATCGCCCATGCCGTGCTGACCTTCGCATTGGTCATCACCATCGGCATTTTGCTCGGAAAAGTCAAAATCGGCGGCATCTCGCTCGGAATCACATGGATTCTGTTCGTAGGTATCGTCCTGAGTCATTTCGGAATGACGGTGGACGGCGAGGTCAGGCACTTCGTGCAGGAATTCGGGCTGATTCTGTTCGTCTTCTCGATCGGTCTGCAAGTCGGACCGGGATTTTTCGCATCGTTCAAACACGGCGGCATGACGCTGGTCATGTGTGCCGTAGCGATCGTACTGCTGGGCGTGGCGACGGCCTATGTAGTTCATCTGGCGACGGGCACGCCGATTCCGACGATGGTCGGCATCCTTTCGGGCGCAGTGACCAACACCCCCGGACTGGGTGCCGCGCAGCAGGCTTACACCGATGCGTTGGGAATCGAAGACCCCACGATCGCGCTGGGATACGCCGTGGCTTATCCGCTCGGCGTCGTGGGCATCATATTCACGATGATCTTCATCCGCTACGCCCTGCGCGTGAAGTTCGAAAAAGAGGACGAGGGGCTGGCGGCGCTGAGCCGTGAACACAAGCTCGCCGACAAGGTTTCGGTCGAATTCACCAACAAGACGCTCGACGGCCGCACGGTGGCCTATGTCCGCGACCTGATCAACCGTCAGTTCGTCATATCGCGCATCCTGCGTCCCGACGGAACGATCTCGATGGCCGATGCGGAGAGCGTGATACATATCGGCGACCGGCTGTGGCTGATCTCGCAGGCCGAGGACATCGAGGCGATCGTGGCCTTCTTCGGCCGCCGCGTGGAGATGACCGACGAGCAGTGGGGCAACAATACGCCCAATGCCGAGCTGGTGTCGCGCCGCATCCTGATTACGAAATCGTCGCTCAACGGCAAGAAATTCTCCGACCTGCGCCTGCGCACGAAATACGGCATCACCATCACGCGCGTAAACCGCGCGGGCGTCGATCTGATCCCCTATCAGGGCTTGGAACTGCAGGTCGGCGACCGTGTGATGGTCGTAGGGCCCGCGAAAGCCGTGGCGCAGGTGGCCGACGTATTGGGCAACTCGCTCAAGAAGCTGAACCAGCCTAATTTGGTGACGATCTTCGTAGGTATCGCTTTAGGTGTGCTGCTGGGGTCGATTCCGCTGCTCAACGTACCCCAGCCCGTGAAGCTCGGACTGGCAGGCGGTCCGCTGATCGTGGCGATTCTGATCGGGCGCTTCGGGACCCATTTCCATCTGGTGACCTACACCACCATGAGTGCCAACCTCATGCTGCGCGAGATCGGCATCGCGCTGTTCCTCGCGGCGGTGGGCATCGGCGCGGGCGACGGATTCATCGACGCCATCGTCGACGGCGGTTACCGCTGGATCGGATACGGTGTCGCCATCACCGTCCTGCCGCTGATAATCGTCGCGCTGGTAGCGCGGCTGTGGCTCAAGATGAACTACTACACGCTGATGGGACTTATCGCCGGATCGACGACCGATCCCCCGGCGCTGGCCTACGCCAATGCGACGGCAGGCAACGACATGCCGGCCGTGGGTTATTCGACGGTCTATCCCGTAGTGATGTTCCTGCGCGTGCTGACAGCGCAGATATTCATCCTCTTCTCGCTGTAAGCGGGACGGTTCGTAAAAAATGTTACGAACTGTTACCCGTCCCGCATGTCGCTCAAAAGCAGTTTGGGGCGAGAAATGAAGCGGCGGAGAGAGTCGGATGGCAGATAAAATTCAACGATGGCTTTTAAATTTTAATCGGAATACCTATCTTTGCTGCTGGCAAAAATCCAAACACCCTTATACTATGGCAAAAGCAGTCAACATCGCCCGTTCCCATCGGTTGGACGGCATCGGAGAGTACTATTTTTCGCGCCGTCTGCGCGAGATCGCCGAAATCGAAGCGGCAACGGGCCGTCAGATCGTGAAACTCGCTATGGGCAGCCCCGACCTGCCCCCGCACCAGTCGGTCATCGACCGCCTCGCAAAGGAGGCACAGCGCCCCGACGTACACAAATACATGTCTTACAAGGGAGAACCCATCCTGCGCAAGGCTTTTGCGGACTGGTATAAGAAATGGTACCGCACGGAACTGGACTACAACAACGAAGTACTGCCCCTGATCGGCTCGAAGGAGGGCATCATGCACATATGCATGACGTTCCTCAATAAGGGCGACAAGGTGCTCGTGCCCAACCCCGGCTACCCCACCTACTCGGCGGCCGTGCGTCTGGCGGGCGGCGAAATGCTCCCCTATGCGCTGAACAAGCAGACCGACTTCTACCCCGACTTCGAGGCGATCGAAAAGGCCGGGCTGGACGGTGTGAAGATGATGCTCGTCAACTATCCCAACATGCCGACGGGACAGACTCCGACGCTGGAACTCTTCGAGCGGATCGTGGCTTTCGGCGCCGAGCATAACATCCTGATCGTGCATGACAATCCTTACAGTTTCGTACGCAACAAGAACCGCCTGAGTATCTTCCAAGTGCCGGGTGCGAAAGAGGTGGCGCTCGAACTGAATTCGCTTTCGAAGGGGCATTCGATGGCCGGTTGGCGCGTGGGTGTCCTGCTGGGCAAGGCCGAGTGGATCAAGGACGTGCTCACGTTCCGCAGCAACATGGATTCGGGAATGTTCTATCCTATTCAAGCCGCAGCCGCTACGGCGCTCGGACTGGGCGAGGAGTGGTTCACGCAGCTCAACGAGATCTATTACGCCCGCGAGAAGCAGGCCTATGCGCTGCTGGACGCGCTGGGTTGCAAATACCGTCCGGGGCAGGCCGGTCTGTTTGTGTGGGCTGAGCTGCCGGAGGACTACGAGGGCGACTCGTTCCAGTTTTCGGACGAGGTGATGGAGAAGTGCGACGTCTTCCTCACGCCGGGCGCGATTTTCGGCAGCGAAGGCAAGCGCTACATCCGCATCACGCTCTGCTGTCCTGCCGAATTGCTCGAAAAGGCAGCGAACGCGATCAAGGAACGTTTTCATTAAGCCGAGCGCAGAGCCGAACTTGTTCGGACTATGCCGAGGCGGGAAAACGAAGAACGCAGTTCAACATTTTCATAAATAAGACCTTCGGGTTGTTTATCGGAAGCGGGCGCATGCGGCGCCCGCTTTTTCATTTGCGTTTCGGGAGGAGCGGAAAAATTCGGTTCGACCGCTCTATCCATTTCCGTCTTGCACTATCTTTGCACCCCGAAAAGTTCGTCTCGCTATGAAAAAGTGTCTGGTAGCCCTCGCCTTCGGTACGCTGGGACTCGGGATGTCCGAGTTCGGCATGATGGGTATTCTTACGTTCGTCGCTTCGGGACTGCACGTCTCCATTCCGCAGGCGGGGCATCTGGTCTCGGCCTATGCGCTGGGGGTTTGCATCGGTGCGCCGCTGACGGTCGCCGTGGCGCATACGCGGCCGTTGAAACAGATACTGCTCGCATTGGCGGGGCTGATGGTGGCGGGGAATCTCTGTGCGGCGTTCGCTCCGAATTACGGTGTGCTGCTGGCGATGCGGTTCGTGTCGGGGCTGCCGCACGGAGCCTATTTCGGGGTCGGGTCGATCGTTGCGGCACGGGTAGCCGGTCCGGGCCGGAGCGCACAGGCCGTGGCGGTGATGATCGCCGGCATGACGGTGGCCAATCTCTTCGGCGTGCCGCTGGGAACGCTGGTCAGCCACCTGTTGTCGTGGCGGGCACTGTTCTGCATCGCCGGCGGCTGGGGGGCGGTGGCGGCTTTTTTCCTTTGGCGCTGGGTACCGTGGATGGAGCCTGTGGCCGACAGCCGCGGATTGAAGGGGCAGTTCGCCTTCCTGCGGAATCGGGCGCCGTGGCTCATCATCCTGGCGACGATGTTCGGTAATGGCGGTATCTTCTGCATGTACAGTTACGTCAGCCCGCTGATGATCCGTGTCGCGGGATTCTCGCCGGAAGCGATGACGTTGGTCATCCTGCTCGCGGGGCTGGGCATGTTCGTGGGCAATCTCGTCAGCGGCGGATTGTCGGATCGCTATACGCCCGAACGGGTGGCGCGTTTCGCTCAGGGAATCGCCGTCGTGGCGTTGGCGCTTATCCTCTTCCTCGCGGCGAACCGCTGGGCGGCGCTGACGTTGACGGTCGTTTGTACGACGATGCTTTTCGCTGTCTCGTCACCGCAACAGGTGTTGATCTTGGAAAATGCACCCGGCGGTCAGATGTTGGGAGCGGCGTTGATTCAGGTGGCGTTCAACCTGGGAAATGCCTTGGGCGCGTACTGCGGCGGCTTGCCGATCGAATACGGTCTGGGCTACGAATATTCGGCGTTGCCCGGCGTCGGATTCGCGCTGTTGGGATTCGTGATGCTGACGCTGTTCGTCCGGAGGTACGGTCGGCGGCGACCGCGAATGGCATAGGAAAGAGCGGGATCGAAAATCCCGCTCTTTTTGTAACTTTTCCGTTATTTTTGTATCTAACGGATGAATTGCGATCCGAAGAATGGAGACCCCGACCGATATGGAGATTGTGCGGCGTGTGCAGGCCGGCGACGCAGAGGCGTTCGGCGAGCTGGTGAACCGTTATTCGGGGCGGATCTACGCCTTGGCGCTGGCCATGGTGCGCGATGCGCAGCGGGCCGAGGATGTCACGCAGGAGGCTTTTATCCGCGCGTATGAGCATCTCGACGGATTTCGGGGTGCGAGCGCTTTCGGCACGTGGCTCTATCGCATCGCCTACAACCGCGCCGCAGGCGAATGCCGCCGCAGGGCTTACGACCGTATCGATGCCGAATCCTGTGCGGTGGCCGAGGAATCGTCCGCCGGACGGTTCGACGAGGAGACGGTCGTGCGGATGCGCCGTGCGTTGGAACGGCTTCGTCCCGACGAGCGGGTGTTGGTGGCGTTGTTTTACGAAGAGGAGCGGTCGTTGGCCGAGATCGCGCAAATCATGAATCTGACGCTGTCCAACGTGAAGGTGCGGTTGCACCGGCTGCGCGGGCGGCTGAGACACTATATGGAGGAGTGAGATATGGAGAAGAAGCGAATCAGCGACGAGCGGCTGGCGGAACTGATCCGCGCCGCCGCTCTCCGGCGGGAGGTTCCCGTCGGACTGGAAACGCGCGTTATGGCGCAGGTCATCCTGCGGGATCGGCGGCGGCGTGAACGCCGGGCGATCGCGGCAATGGCTTGCTACTGCGCGGTTGCCGTCGCGGCGGTGATGGCCGTGGCGTTCGTCTGCCTGCGGTCGGTCGATTCGCCGGAGGGGGCGTTGCAGGTCTTGGCGATTCTGGCGGGAGCCGTTGCGGCGATGATGGTCGCCTGCGGCGACCGGGCGACGGAAATTCTGCACAGGCTGTAACCTTTTGCGATTGAAGCTGTCTAATAGATGAAATTTGTTATTAACCTATAAAACAATAATGTTATGAGTGTCGGATATCAAATAAAAGAAGTCCTCGAACAGATTATGTGGATGGGCGTCGCTTTCGGGATCGTCGGTTATTTTATCTACCGCGAATGGGGGCGTCGGCGCGAGAGCATGACGATGTTGGAACGTATGACGCCCGAGCAGTTGGCCGACATCCGGCGCGTGGATGCCGAGATCGAGATCGAACGTCAGAGGCGCAGCGCCGGCAACCTCTGGTTCCTGCGGGTCGGCATGGCGGTCTTTGGAGGGGGATTGGGAGGCTATATTGGATTGGAAATAATGAAAAACAGTCTTTTGCAAGCCTCCGGCATAAACAGAGATATTCTCGGCTTTCAGATAATAGCACTTATCGTGTTGATGATGGGACTGTTTATCTTCTTCGAATTTCTGATCGAGCTCAGGCTCCGGCGTTCGGTAGAGCGTCGCTGCTCGGGCGAACGGAAATAAATAGAATCCTCATTTTTAGTGGAACGGGGTTGCACCCGAGAAGATGCACCCTCGTTTTCCATGTCGAGAACCGACCGTCGGAGGTCAGTAGACCTCGACCTTGGCGGCTGCGGCTTTGGTTTTGTCGCGCAGTGCGTCGAGGTCGGCGTCGAGCGCGTCGTAGCGGACGACGACGCCCATGCGGCGGTTGAGCTTGGTCGAGGGCTTGCCGAAAATGCGCAGGTCGGTGTTCTCCTCGCGGCAGACCTCCTCTTCGCCCCGGTAACGAGGCTGTTCCCTGCTTGCGATCGGCGAGAGGATGACGGCGCTGGCGCCGGTGTGTTCGAGTGTGATGCGCGGGATCGGCAGGCCGAGTACGGCGCGGCAGTGCAGTTCGAATTCGTTGAGATTCTGCGTACCGGCAAGCGTCACCATACCCGTGTCGTGCGGACGCGGCGACAGCTCCGAGAAGTAGACGCCCTTGTCGTGGCTGAGGAAGAACTCCACGCCCCACAGTCCCGCGCCGGTCAATGCCTGCGTGACTTTGGCGGCCATCGCCTGCGCTTCGGCCAGATGCTCGGGCGAGATGGGGGCGGGCTGGAAGCTCTCGCGGTAGTCGCCGCCCTTCTGGACATGGCCGATCGGCGGGCAGAAGAGCGTGGGGCCGTTCTGCTGCGTGACGGTGAGCAGCGTGATCTCGCTGTCGAAGCGGATGAACTCCTCGATGATCAGTTCGCGGATGTCGCCGCGCGACCCTTCGCAGCCGTAGTGCCAGGCTCTCTCCAGTTCGCCGGCATTCCTGACGAGCGACTGCCCCTTGCCCGAGGAGGACATCAGCGGCTTGACGACGCACGGGAAACCGATCCGTTCGGCGGCGGCTTTCAGTTCGTCGAACGACTTGGCGTAGAAGTATTTCGCTGTTTTCAGCCCCAACTCTTCGGCGGCCAGGTCGCGGATCGACTTGCGGTTCATCGTGAAGTTGACTGCACGCGCGCTCGGCACGACCTGGATACCCCGCTTTTCGCAGGCGTAGAGCCGTTCGGTACGGATCGCCTCGATTTCGGGAACGATGATGTCTGGATCATGTTTTGCCACGACGGCTTCCAGTCGGTCGCCGTCGAGCATGTCGAAGACCTCCGCGGCGTCGGCCACCTGCATCGCGGGAGCGCCCGCATACTTGTCGCACGCCACGACGGTCTGTCCCAGCCGCTGCGCCGCGATTACGAACTCCTTGCCCAGTTCGCCCGAACCGAGCAGCATGATCTTTTTAGCCATATGTCTGTATTTTTCAGTGGCACAAAGATATGTTTTTTGCCCTGAATTTCGTACCTTACCGCATTAAAACTTACCTCGACGGCCATGAAAAAACAGATCCTCCGGCTGAGCCTCGGCATGGCGTGGTGCCTGTCGGCACTCGTCCCCGTGCATGCGCCTGCGGCGGGAGCCTCCGCTACGGCGGATCACGCAGCGCGGCGGGACACCCGAACCTCTGCGGCGCAAACACGCCCCTCCCCGGCCGATACGCTGCACGTCGTCTTTTTCACCGACATACATGTCTCGCCGGGCAATGCACAGGACTCGCTCTTCCGCGTGGCCATAGCCGAAGCCAACGCGTCGGATGCCGAACTGGTCATCTTCGGCGGGGATCTCACCAACACGGGCAGCGACGAGGAACTGGAGCACGTGTACGGGCTGATGTCGCAGCTCGAAAAACCGTGGTTCACCGTCATGGGCAACCACGAAACGACCTGGTCGGAGAGCGGATGCACGACGTTCCGCCGCATATTCGGCCATGACGGGCGCGTCGCGCACCGTGCGGGAGGCTACCTTTTCCTGGGCTACAACTGCGGGCCCTACATGAAAATGGCCGACGGCGTCGTGCGCACCGAAGACCTCGCATGGCTCGGAGCGCAGGCCGCCAGGGCTCGTCCCGGCGAACGTATCGTAAGCCTCTGCCACTACCCGCTCAACAAAGACCTCACCAACAGGCAGGAGGTGGTCGCAACGCTCAAACGGCTGGGCATCACCGCCTCGCTCTACGGGCACTACCACCGGCTCGACCTGCGCAATTTCGACGGCATCGCGGGCATACCCGGCCGGGCATTGGCTGGCAGGCCGGGCGAGGCGCCGGGATATACCCTGCTCGATTTCTTCGCCGACTCGGTGCGCATCCGCGAAAAGCCGCTCGGACATGCCGCACGCACCCGCCATACGGTATGCCTGGAGGGGGATCCGCAGATACTCGCCCTGCCCTGCGACCCGCCGCCCGCCGCACCCGACTACGAAGGCCGCATGGAATACGTCCTGCAGGACAGCGCCATGGTACTGACGGGTGCGGGATGCTGCGGCGACATGCTTTACTACGGCAATTCACAGGGCGTATTGCGGGCGTACGACACACGCCGGGGGCGCGAAGTGTGGCGGCACAGGTTTCCCGACGCGCTCTACACGACCCCGCTCTGCACGGACGGGCTCGTGATCGTCGGCGCCGCCTCGGGCGGGATATGGGCCTTCGACGCCCGGACAGGCCGCCGAAGGTGGCATCTGCCGACCGCCACGGCCGTCGTCGGCGACGGGCTCGTCGACCGCAGCTCGCTCTACATCGGGCTGGGCGTCGGCTCCGTCGGCCGCATAGACCTGCGCAGCGGCAAACTGCTCTGGCGTTACGACTACGGACAGGGACAGGCGCAGGGGCGCCCGACGCTCGCGGACGGGAAACTGGTATTCGGGGCGTGGGACAGGCACCTTTATTGCCTCGACGCCGCGACGGGCAGATGCCTCTGGAAATGGAACAACGGCAGCGGCAGTCTCTTCTTCTCGCCGGGGCACGTCGTACCCCGCATCGCCGGCGGCAAGGTCTTCATCGTAGCGCCCGACCGGGCCGTAACCTGCCTCGACCTGGCTACCGGACGGCAGCTATGGCGCGACAACAGCCGCAAAGCGCGCGAAACGACGGGCCTCGGCGACGACGGACGGCAATTCTATTACAAGACGATGGACGGCGAGCTGGCGGCCGTGGACACGTCGGCGGACGCCTACCGCGAAACATGGTGCACCGATCTGGGATGGGGATACGAATACAACTCCTGCCCGGCCTGTGTGCGCGACGGTGTGGTCTATGTCGCCGGGAGGCTCGGGCAGGTTGCCGCCGTGCGCGAAGACGGCACGCTGCTGTGGAGTGTGAAATGCTGCAATTCGGCAGGAAACGATTTCCGGCAGGCACCCGACGGGTCGCTGTGGGTTACCTTCGCCGAAGGCAAGCTCTTCCGGATTCCCTGACGGCTCTTGGCGACGAACGCCTGCCAGACCGGATTCCGGCCATCGCCACCACAAGGCCGCAGGGCATACGACCGAAACCACGTTTTGAGTCGCATAAAAGTGTCCGCCACGAATTGCAAAGGGCCGCTGCGCCGACATCCGTTCTGCAAGCAATAAAGGATATAATACAACAAGAAAACGCATCTGGTTA
>ERZ831634.2992-NODE-2992-length-13444-cov-14.162596_pt1 | contig 13444 bp, 10 predicted proteins | sample MGYA00519953_ERZ831634 | MGnify/ENA primary metagenome ERZ831634 (study PRJEB31850, sample SAMEA3708718) | human gut metagenome | biome: human gut; feature: human-associated habitat; material: faeces | place: China | collected 2014 ... | reverse complement strand
ACAAAGTAATCGTCATAACAGGCGGTTGTGGCATTTTAGGAAAAAACATCGCCAACTATCTGGCCGAGCAAGGATCTAAAATCGTAATTCTGGACCGTGTGGAAGAGGCAGGCAGGGAACTGGAAGCCGAACTTAACCGAAAGTCCGAAGCCCTGTTTCTCGTAACCGACGTACTGAACAAGGAAGTGCTGGAAGAAAACAAGAAAGCCATCCTCGAACGCTTCGGCACTATCGATGTGCTGCTGAACGCCGCAGGCGGCAACATGCCGGGCGCTACCATCGCTCCGGACAAGACCGTGCTCGACCTCGATGTGGACGCATTCCGCAAAGTGGTAGACCTGAACCTCTTCGGTACGGTGCTTCCCACCATGGTGTTCGTAGACGTCATGGCAAAGAACAAGAAAGGCGCCATCGTTAATTTCTGCTCCGAATCCGCCCTTCGTCCGCTGACGCGCGTGGTAGGTTACGGTTCCGCCAAAGCGGCCATCGGCAATTATACACGCTATATGGCGACCGAACTGGCAACCAAATTCAGCCCCGAACTCCGCGTGAATGCCATTGTTCCGGGATTCCTGCTCACCAACCAGAACCGTGCGCTGCTCACCAACCCCGACGGTTCGTACACAGACCGTGCAAAGATCATCATCGCCCACACTCCGTGCGGACGCTTTGCCGAACCGGAAGAACTGTTCGGAACCATCCACTACCTCATCAGTGATGCTTCCAGCTTCGTGACCGGGGCACTCTCGGTGGTGGACGGCGGTTTCGACGCATTCTCCATCTGATGAAATCCGTGAGAGTATGCCAAAATAAAACTCACTTGCTATCTGTTTCTTTTTAGGCACGGATTACACGGATTTCACGGAAAAAGGGATAAAATAAATCCGTGTCTATCCGTGTAATCCGTGCCTAAAAAGAAATCATCAAGTGTATTTTGGCACATCCTCATTCATAATAGACAGACATATACTTTATAAACTTATACCATTACAATATGATACTTTGTGAACAAACCTGGCGCTGGTACGGTCCTAACGACCCCGTCAGCCTATGGGACATCAGACAGGCCGGAGCCACCGGCATCGTGAACGCCCTGCACCACATCCCCAACGGCGAGGTGTGGACGGTGGAAGAAATCATGAAACGCAAGGAGATGATTGAAGCCGCAGGTCTCCGCTGGTCGGTCGTTGAAAGCGTACCCGTACACGAGCACATCAAGACGCAGACCGGAGATTTCCAACGGTATATCGACAACTACAAGGAAAGCCTGCGCAACCTCGGCAAATGCGGTGTGAACATCGTGACGTACAACTTCATGCCCGTACTGGACTGGACGCGTACCGACCTTGCCTACGAGCTTCCCGACGGCAGCCGCGCCCTGCGCTTCGAACGCGCGGCCTTCATCGCTTTCGACCTCTTCCTGCTGAAGCGCCCCGGTGCGGAAGCCGATTACACCGACGCGGAAAAGGCCAGGGCCAAAGCCCGCTTCGAGCAGATGACGGAAGACGACAGGCAGTTGCTGGTGCGCAACATGATTGCCGGCCTGCCCGGTTCGGAAGAGAGCTTTACCTTGGAGCAGTTCCAGAAAGAGCTTGACCGCTATAAGGATATCACCCCCGAAAAGCTGCGCTCCAACCTGATATATTTCCTCAGCGAAATCTGTCCCGTTGCCGACGAGGCCGGCGTCGAGCTGGTGATCCATCCGGACGACCCGCCCTGCTCAATCCTGGGCCTGCCGCGTATCATGAGCTGCGGCGCCGATTTCCAGGCTCTGATTGACGCTGTTCCCAACAAGAGCAACGGTCTGTGCCTCTGCACCGGTTCTTTGGGCGTAAGCAGCGCCAATGACTGTGCCGCCCTGATGGAACAGTTCGGCGACCGCATTAACTTCGTGCACCTGCGCAGCACGCAACGCGATGAGGAAGGCAACTTCTACGAAGCCAACCATCTGGAAGGCAACGTCGACATGTACCATGTGATGAAGGCTTTCCTCGAGCTGCAGCAGCGCCGTAAGGTTTCCATCCCGATGCGTCCCGACCACGGTCACCAGATGGTGGATGACTTGAAGAAGAAAACCAACCCGGGGTACTCCTGCATCGGCCGTCTGAGAGGATTGGCAGAACTGAGAGGACTGGAAATGGGAATCGCCAAATCCTTGTTTGAATAAGGAATTCCTTTAAAAACGTGCTAAAAGCCATTCAACTGCAATGATACTGCGATTGAATGGCTTTTTTATAACCTGATACCCCATATTGAGAAATTCTTTCCTATATTTGCCCCTTGAACCCCCAAAACAGATTTATCATGAAAAACTTAACACTCCAACGAGTGGCTGCGGTAGATGTATTCCGCGCACTCACCATGTTCCTTATGCTCTTCGTAAACGACATTCCCGGTTTGAAGAATGTTCCTCACTGGCTGATGCACGCCGCTGCCGATGAGGATATGCTGGGATTTTCCGATACCATCTTCCCGGCCTTTCTGTTCTGCATGGGCATGTCAGTATCCTTTGCCATACAGAACCGTTATAAAAAGGGCGATACAACCACACAGGTCATTGCACATATATTCTGGCGTACGGTGGCGCTCATTGCCATGGGGCTGTTCTCGCTTAACAGCGGCGGCATTGAAGGCGGTCTTTCCCATTCCTGGTTTACTATCCTTATGGTAATCGGTTTCTTCCTGACATGGGGAGTATATCCAAAGGCCGAAGGTACAAAAAAAGCCCTTTTCACCGTAATGAAAGTGGCAGGCGTGGTATTGCTTGCAACGCTGGTTATTTATAAAGACCTCAACGGGAAACCGTTCCATACAAGTTGGTGGGGAATCCTCGGTCTTATAGGCTGGACATATGCCGTATGTGCCGGCATCTATCTGTTCACCCGCGAAAGCCTGCGTAAAAACGCGGTTGCATGGTTTGCAGTGATAACGCTCGCTGTAATCAGCCATTCCGGCCTTATCCCGGAAGAGTACGGAAGCCGTATCCTGTTGCTGCCTTTCATTCCCAGTGACTGGACGCTGCACGCATTCGGAATGTCGGGTCTGCTGACCTCCTTGCTCATGCAACGCTACGCCAATCGCGAACACCCAGGCAAATTCATCGGTATGCTCTGCATCCTTGGTGCCGGCATGTTGATTCTTGCACTGGTTTCGCATCCATACTGGATTATCTCCAAGATACAGGCTACCCCGTCCTGGCTGTTTTATTGTCTTGCAGCCTTCTTCCCGTTATTCGGCTTTTTCTATTGGCTGACCGATGTAAAGGGCAAAACCAATCGGTTCGATATAATCAAACCCGCAGGAACGGCAACGCTCACTTGCTACATTCTTCCCTATATATGGTACTCCGTCCAGCAATTAGCCGGCTGGGCTTATCCGGAAGCATTGGGAAGCGGTGTACCGGGACTGCTCAAATCGCTTGTCTTCTCCATCATCATCGTACAGTTGACAGGACTGCTGGTGAAAGGCAAAATAAAACTGAAAGTTTAAAATACTTCATGACTATGTTGAAAATTCAAACTCCCAACGGCGAAGACAGAGTTCTGCTCCATTCCTGCTGTGCTCCCTGTTCCTCCGCCATCATTGAATGCCTGCTGGCAAACGGCATCCGCCCGACAGTGTTTTATTGTAATCCCAACATCTATCCGCAAGAGGAATATGAGATAAGAAAGCAGGAAGCCGTTCGTTTCGTAACGTCCCAAAACCTCGATTTCATCGATGCGGATTACGATTATACCCACTGGCGGAACACAATGCTGGGACTGGAAAACGAACCGGAACGAGGCAGCCGTTGCCTGAAATGCTTTACATTACGCCTGACGGAAACGGCACGCTATGCTTCCGAACACGGCTTCTCTGTCTTTACCACTACCCTCGCATCTTCGCGTTGGAAAAGCCTCGACCAGATAAACGAAGCGGGAAAACGGGCAGCCGCCCTTTATCCCGGTACAATCTTTTGGGAACAGAACTGGCGGAAAGGCGGATTACAAGACCGCCGCAACCAGCTCCTCAAAGAGTATGACTTCTATAACCAACTGTACTGCGGCTGTGAATTCAGCAGAAAGCGGTTGGAACAGCCTGAAGAGAATAAGCGGGAATAAGGCATTTTTAGTAAAGGGAGATTCCAAAAACAAGCAGCCGGACCACACATCCTAATTCGTCAGACAGTTGTTACCCTTTCGTTCAACAACTGTCTGACGAAAGGATAACGGATGTCTGACGAAAGGGCAACATCCGTCTAACGAATTAAATTCAATAAGAGTCCGGCATAACAATCCCTGCTTCAACACCTGAGTTCAGCAACGGAAAAGGCTGTCAATCGTAAACAAGTGTCGATAAATAATCCTCCGCAAACATCTCATTTGCCACTTCCAACAGAATTTCGGGAGTCAGTTGTCCGATACGCTGGAACACGGCTTCGGCTGTTTCATATTTATTGTAATGCAGGAAAGTCTTTGCCATGCCGAGGGCATTGTTCTCGTTATTGTCCGAAGCCACGCCTATCTGCCCGATAAGCTGTTTTTTGGCGGCGGCAAGCTGGGAAGAAGTCATCCGGGTATCGCGCAGGCGTTTCAGTTCTTTATACACAAGGCGGGTACAAAGCTCCGCATCCTCCGGGTCGCAACCGAAATAAATACAGAAAGTTCCGGTATCGGTATAAGAAGTCAGGTTGGACTCTACATTATAGACCAACCCACGCCGTTCGCGCAAGGCCACATTCAGCCGGCTGTTCATGCCCGGACCTCCGAGAATGTTATTCAGCAGATAGAGCGCCGTACGCTTGTCTTCATACGCATTGTACCCCCTACTGCCAATCATGATGTGCGCCTGATGGGTATCTTTGTGTAAAACCAGATTTTTCGGAACATATAAAGGCGGGGGCGTACGACGGTTATCGACAACCTCAGCCGGAATATCAGCCAATAGTTTTTCCGCCCAACGCACCACTTGTCTGAAATCCATATTGCCTAAAACAAAGAACACCATATTGCCCGGACGGTAAAAGCGGGAAGTAAAGGCCGCCGCATCTTCGCTGCGGAACTTCTTCAACTGTTCCGGATTGCCGAGGATATTACGTCCCAGAGGATGCCCGCGAAAGATTAAATCCTCAAAATCATCAAAAATCAGTTCGGACGGGTTGTCTTCGTACGACTGGATTTCGTCTATAATGACCTCTGTCTCCTTTTCAATCTCCCGCTGAGGGAAAGTGGAATGGAATACAATATCCGTCAGCAACTCAAAAGCACGCCCGAAATGTTCGGTAAGAAATGCGGAATAAATTACGGTTTCTTCCTTATTGGTGTAAGCGTTTAAATCGCCGCCCACATTCTCCATGCGGTTCAGAATATGCCACGCCCTGCGCTTCCTGGTGCCTTTAAAAATAAGATGCTCCACAAAATGCGCCATCCCCTGCTCGTTTTCGAGTTCATCGCGTGTTCCGGCATCCACCGCAAAACCACAATAAGCCACCTTCGACAAGGAGGGTTCATGGATGATGCGCAAGCCGTTCGGCAATGTGTGCTGATTATGGCGAGGCTGTATTTCTTCTGTTAAATTCTTCATTCTTACGCTACAAACAGTTTACCGGCACAAAAATACAATAAAACTTATTGCCGTTTATGGAAAATTACGGATATTTGTAGACTTATAATCCATAAATCAAAATTGAGACAATGATAGCATCCATTCAAGAGCTTTTGCAGAAAGAAGCGCAGGCCGTATTGAATATCCCTGTAACGGACGCATACGAAAAGGCGGTAGAACTTATCGTAGAACAGGTACACCGTAAAAAAGGCAAGCTGGTAACTTCCGGCATGGGTAAAGCAGGGCAAATAGCCATGAATATTGCTACAACCTTTTGCTCGACCGGCATTCCTTCCGTATTTCTGCATCCCAGCGAAGCACAGCATGGAGACCTGGGTATCCTGCAGGAGAATGACCTGCTGCTGCTCATCTCCAATTCGGGCAAAACACGGGAAATCGTCGAACTGACACAGCTGGCGCATAACCTGAATCCGAAACTGAAATTTATCGTCATTACAGGAAATCCGGACAGTCCGCTGGCACAGGAATCGGATGTATGTCTCAGCACAGGAAGTCCCAAGGAAGTCTGCATACTGGGCATGACCCCTACCACTTCCACAACGGTAATGACCGTTATAGGAGATATTCTGGTAGTACAGACCATGCAGAAAACCGGATTTACCATTGAAGACTACTCCAAACGTCACCACGGCGGTTACCTCGGAGAAAAATCAAGAGCGTTATGCGTAAAGTAATCGGCATCGGGGAAACGATATTAGACATTATTTTCCGTAACGAGCAACCTTCGGCTGCCGTTCCGGGCGGTTCCGTATTCAATGGAATCGTTTCATTGAGCCGCACCGGCGTTCCTGTCTGTTTCATCAGTGAAACCGGCAACGACCATGTAGGCAATATCATCCTCAGGTTCATGCGTGACAATCATATCTCTACGGACTACGTCAACGTATTTCCTGACGGGAAATCGCCCGTTTCGCTTGCCTTTCTGGATGACAACAGCGATGCCGAATATATCTTCTACAAGGATTATCCCAAACAGCGGCTGGATGTCATATACCCCAAACTGGAAGAGGACGACATTGTTGTCATCGGATCTTACTACGCATTGAATCCGGTGCTGCGCGAGAAAGTGTTGGAGCTGCTCGACCAGGCACGCGAAAGGAAAGCCATCGTGTACTACGATCCCAATTTTCGTTCTTCCCATAAGGAAGAGGCCATAAAATTGGCGCCGACCATTATTGAAAATCTAGAATACGCGAACATTGTACGCGGTTCGCAGGACGATTTCTTCTATATGTACAACCTGCGCGAAGCAGACAAGATATACAAGGACAAGATTAAATTCTACTGTCCCAATTTCCTATGCACGGCAGGAGCGGAAAAGATTGCGCTCCGCACCGCTTCCGTCTCCAAAGAATATGACATACCGCCACTGAAAGCCGTAAGTACCGTCGGAGCGGGCGACAACTTCAATGCAGGCATCATTTACGGCTTGCTGAAATACGATGTCCGCTATGACGACCTGAATACAATCGGTGAAGCCAAGTGGGACCAGATTATCCGTTACGGCATGGAATTTGCCGCAGAAGTCTGCAAAAGCTACAGCAATTCGGTGTCAAACGAGTTTGCGGAGAGATGCAAATATTGAGGCTCCTCTCCAATCAGCACTTAAAAATAAATTATCATTTAAAAATTATAAAAGCTTCATATACGCTGTATAATCTGCAACGAAAAACCATATATTTGCTGTAAACGACATTAGAGAGTTTACGAATTATGTATAAGAATCTGTTGAACTTGCTTGTTCTGGCAGTGTTGCTTCCTTCTTGCAGCGGCACAGCTCCACACATATCCGTTGTATGCGAAGAAAATAATGTAGGGAACTGTATCGTCAAATGGGAAATGGCTCCGCTTATCAAAGGGAACATAAAAGTATATGCTTCGACCGATCCTGACTTCATTCCGGAAGATGTTCCCGTGGCCATGGCCGATATCTCGGACTTGAAAATGACCATCGTCACGAACGATCCGACCAAACGTTATTATTACACCCTTTTGTTCGACGACAAATATCGTGTTAAGATTGCCACGCGCAATATCAACATTCCCGGTGTACAGAACTTCCGTGATTTGGGCGGCTATCCTTCTTATTCCACCAAGAAACAGATGCGCTGGGGAATGATTTACCGCTCGGCAGAGATAGACAGCCTTGAATGTTCCTCACGCAGGGAGCTCAAAAACCTCGGTATCAAGACACTTATCGACTTGCGGGCTTCTTCGGAGATAGGCAGGCAGTCGCCGCTGCAAAAAGGGTTCAACGTCGTGCATATTCCGCTTGCCACAGGAGATATGGAAGGCATACTGAAAGGCATACGGGAAGAAAAAATCAAAAGTGACACCGTCTACCGCATGGTAGAGCGTATGAACCGCATTTTAATAGACCAATATACCAAAGAATACCGGCAGATATTCGATATCCTGTTGGATAAAAACAGTTATCCGGTAGTCATACACTGTTCCTCCGGCAAAGGACGTACCGGCATCGTGTCCGCACTGGTGCTTGCCGCACTGGGAATAAACGAGGACATAATCATGGAAGATTACCGGCTGAGCAATGATTACTTCAACATTCCAAGCGCCTCCAAATACGCTTATCAGTTGCCTGCACGCTCGCAGGAAGCCATCACTACCCTTTTCTCCGCACGCGAGGATTTCCTGAACGCTGCCAAAGACGAAGCGGAACGCCGATACGGTGACATGGATACTTACCTGCGGAAAGGTATCGGACTAAGCAAGAACGAAATAAAAAGGTTACGGAGTATTTTGCTCAGTAATTAATGATTAATCGCCAAAAAACTCTTATCTTTGCGCCAAATGCGAAGATAAACCGCACCTCGGCATAAAAAACAGACAAGTTTATTTTATTATGCTCCCGGCTTGCATTATCTTTGCACCTGAAATATAAAGATATACAAAGATTTAATGAAGACATTTGAAGAGCTCGGTGTGTCGCCGGAGATACGCCGCGCCATTGAAGAAATGGGATATGCGTGTCCCATGCCGGTACAAGAGGAAGTAATCCCTTACCTTTTGGGAGAAAATAATGATGTAGTAGCACTGGCACAAACAGGAACAGGAAAGACCGCAGCGTTCGGTCTGCCGCTTATACAACAAATCAACGTTAACAACCGAATACCCCAATCACTTATTCTTTGCCCTACCCGCGAACTCTGTTTACAGATAGCGGGCGACCTGAATGATTACTCCAAGTACATCGACGGTCTGCGGGTATTGCCCGTGTACGGCGGTTCGTCCATCGAAAGCCAGATACGTGCCCTGAAGCGGGGGGTACACATCATCGTAGCTACCCCCGGACGTCTGCTCGACCTTATGGAACGCAAGACCGTCTCACTCTCCACCATCCAGAACGTGGTTATGGACGAGGCGGACGAAATGCTGAACATGGGATTTACGGACAGCATTAATGCCATTCTCGCAGATGTGCCCCAAGAGCGTAACACACTGCTGTTCTCCGCGACCATGAGTCCCGAAATCGCACGTATTTCCAAAAAATACCTGCACAATGCAAAGGAAATCACCATCGGACGCAGAAATGAAGGAACCAGCAACGTGAAACACGTGGTGTTCACCGTTCATGCCAAAGATAAGTACGCCGCCCTGAAACGCATCGTAGATTACTATCCGCAGATATACGGCATCATCTTCTGCCGTACCCGCAAGGAAACCCAGGAAATTGCCGACAAACTGATGCAGGAAGGTTACAATGCCGACTCTTTGCACGGTGAACTGAGCCAGGCGCAGCGCGATGCCGTCATGCAGAAATTCCGCATACGCAACCTGCAACTGCTGGTGGCTACCGACGTTGCCGCACGCGGTTTGGACGTCGACGACCTCACCCACGTCATCAACTACGGCCTGCCCGATGATACGGAAAGCTACACACACCGCAGCGGACGTACGGGACGTGCCGGAAAAACAGGCACATCCATCGCCATCATCAACCTGCGCGAAAAAGGCAAAATGCGTGAAATCGAACGCATCATCGGCAAGAAATTCATTCAGGGAGAAATGCCTACCGGCAAGCAAATCTGCGAGAAGCAGTTGCTGAAGGTTATTGACGAACTCGAAAAAGTAAAAGTAAATGAGGATGAAATCCGTGATTTCATGCCCGACATTTACCGCAAGCTGGACTGGTTGAGTAAGGAAGACCTGATTAAACGCATGGTTTCCCTCGAATTCAACCGTTTCCTGGACTACTATCGCGACCGTGAGGAAATAGAAATTGCCACCGGCAGCGAACGCAGCGCCAAAAGCGGCGAACGCGGCAGCAATGCCCGTAAGGCAACTCCGGGCTTTAAACGTCTGTTTATCAATCTCGGTAAAATGGACAACTTCTTCCCCAACGAACTGATCAGCCTCCTGAACAACAATACCCGCGGGCGTGTTGAATTAGGCCGTATCGACCTGATGCAGAAGTTCTCTTTCTTTGAAGTGGAAGACAAAGAAGCGGGCAACGTTATAAAAGCCTTAAACCGGGCCAACTGGAACGGCCGTAAGGTTTCTGTAGAGATTGCGGGAGAAGAAGGGAAAGACGCTCCCAAAGGAAAACGCAGGAACGAAGGCGGCAACTACGGCAAAAAGGAATTTGACGGCAAAAAACGCAGCTACAAGGATGAGCGTCGCAGCGAGGTTGCCGGCAAACGCAGCGATAAGACCGAATATGCCGCTACCGACAAGAAAAAGAACAAGCCCAGTCGCGAAGAACGCGGTTATACCAAGGCACGCGGCAAAAAAGACGATTGGAAACAGTTCTTTCAAGGCAATAACGAATTTAAAGATTCAGAACCGGACTTCAGCGAAGAAGGCTGGGCAAAACGGACACCTAAAAAGAAATAAGCAAACGACGTGAACAAAGTCAACGGTTTTTTATATGGACTATTGTCTTCTGCCAGCTTCGGATTGATTCCGCTATTTACAATCCCCGCCATGCAGCAAGGAATGGGTTTCTGGTCTATTCTATTATATCGTTTTCTTTTCGCCATGCTGGCACTGGCAGGCATACTGCTGCTCGACAAGCAGTCTTTCCGCATACGCCGTAAGGAGATATTGCCGCTTCTGCTGCTGGCATGCCTTTACGACAGTTCCGCAGTATTCCTCTTTTGGGGGTATCAGTTCATGTCGAGCGGTGTGGCCACCACCCTTCATTTCATGTATCCGGTGCTGACTACGCTTATCATGATGATATTCTTCCACGAGAAGAAATCTTTGTGGCGCATGGCGGCCATTGCACTGGCAGTAGCCGGCGTATTTTTCCTGTCCAACGGAGACGGTACGGGAAGCGTCACCTGGTCCGGCATATTCATTGTTTTGCTTTCTGCATTGGGATATGCCCTTTACCTGGTAACGGTAAGCCAACTGAAAAATCTCGAAATGAAAGGGCTTAAAATGACGTTTTACGTCTTTTTGTTCGGCGGTATCCTGTTATTCACCGGAACGGAAATCTCCGGGATAGGGTTACAGGCCATTCCGGACCGCACCACATTGGGCAATCTGGTGATGCTTGCGTTAGTACCTACCGTAATATCCAACCTTGCACTGGTACGCGCCATCAAAAACATAGGCTCCACACTGACATCCGTATTGGGAGCTATGGAACCTGTAACGGCGGTATGCGTAGGCATTGCCATCTTCGGAGAGCCGTTTACCCGAAGCATAGCACTGGGCATCCTGCTCATCATTTCAGCCGTAACTGTCATTATTCTAAAAAGATGATGGAGTGACAAGGTGATAAATAACAGTGTAACAAAGCAATAGGGTGACAAAGCAATGCATCATCACTTTATCACCCTATTATCTTATTGCTTTTTATCTCCTATTTCGTACAGCTCTTGGTACTGAAAGCAACGAGCATCCAAACCATTTTTTCCTGCTCTTTCAGGTAACCGGTCAATAAATTGTCTTCCTGCCTCATCTCTTTTATCTTTGGTAAATCCTATACTGGTTGGAACTGCTGCTGTAATTGTAACAACCGAACGGTCTTTCTTCATCTTCTCCATCATATAATCACATGTAAGCGAAGCATAGCTTTCACCGTCAGATGATACCTTACATTTGCCCGTTTCTTTATCAAACGGCATGCACCAATGCCAGTTTTCTTTATTCTCCTCGGCTATCTTATAACCTTTACCCTTAAGTGTATTCATATGCACAACAATAGGGTGGTCAATGTCCTTAACCCTTTCAAATGCTGAAATTAATGACTCAATATCATTGCCATCTGTGATATAAGTATAGTCTAACCCCATTGCTTTAAAAAGATTACATTCACATGTTCCATCAGAATCTCTTAACTGCTTAAGATTCTTATACATTCCACCATGGTTTTCAGCGATAGACATATCATTATCGTTAAAAAGAATAATAAAATTGCTGTCCATCTCGCCTGCAAAATCAAGTCCTTCGAGAGCTTCACCTCCACTAAGTGAGCCGTCACCTATTATTGCAATGACATTACCCTCCTCACCCTTAAAATCCCTTGCCTTGGCAAGACCGGCAGCAAGACTTATAGATGTTGAAGTATGACCTACGTTAAAGAAGTCATGCTCACTTTCTTCAGGATTCGTATATCCTGATATATCTGAAAAATGTTCATCATTAACAAATGCATCCTTTCTTCCTGTAAGCATCTTATGACAATAACTCTGATGAGATACATCAAATACGAACTTATCCTTAGGTGAATCAAATACATAATGGAGTGCAATAGTTGCCTCTACCATACCAAAATTAGGTCCAAAATGTCCTCCACGCTTACTTAATCTGTTCATAAGTGCAGCTCTTAATTCCTCTGCAAGTTCTTTTAATTCTGTCATATTCATCTGCTTAACATCCGCTGGTGAGTTAATTTTTTCCAAGTACATTCAATTCCTCATTTCTACACATGCTTATTTTTTATTACTATTCCTTAAGATATCCGCTCTATAATCTATAATAAATGTGATATCTTAATTAACACCTGTTATCTGTTAAGTGTTATAAGGTAACCTGCAGCTCATGTGTAAGTTACAGATTACCCTTAAAGCCGTTAATTTCATACACCTGATACAGTATGATTATCTGATAATAATTATTAACAGTCTGTTTTAAGCATATGTTACAACTTAAAGCCACCTTTAAGTCAATATATTTAGGATACTTTATATTTTTTTAATTTTTATTGTTCATTTTATCTGTTAAAATCAAGACTTACCCTGCCATTAGATGTCGCCGCCTTAAGCTTATATTTTCCACCATTGGTTGTATAATATCCACCGGATTTTTTATCACCATTTATATATATGCCTCCATTGGAAACATGTGATTCAATACTATAGTCACTCTCAGGATTAAGAAGCTCCAGTTCTATCCTGCCATTGTCTGTTTTACAGTCTATGTCTGCATCAATTTCAGCATTCACATTAATTTTGCCATTATCTGTATTTACTACAAAACTTTTCTTAAATATACCATTACAATCAATTTTACCATTAGATGACCTTATGTCTGTGGACTCCTTAACACAAATCTGCCCATCTATCTGTATTTTTCCATTTGAGGTTTTATATCTTAGAATATCAGTAGTACATACTGAATTAAAATCAATACTGCCATTGGAAGCCTCAACGTTTATCTTATCCAATTCTGAATTATCAGGAATCTTTACTATTATTGTATCCTTACTTTCTCCTGTTATCCATTTTAAGATATCTGTAAATGGAAAAAAAGCTATTATACTTCTATTTGATTTACCTGTAACATTTAACTTATTCCCTGTTATATTTATCCCCGGCTGGTTATTATAATTAAATCCATGTGTTTCCACTTCAAATCTGTCACTTTCAGA
>ERZ831634.2985-NODE-2985-length-13473-cov-2.663661_pt1 | contig 13473 bp, 13 predicted proteins | sample MGYA00519953_ERZ831634 | MGnify/ENA primary metagenome ERZ831634 (study PRJEB31850, sample SAMEA3708718) | human gut metagenome | biome: human gut; feature: human-associated habitat; material: faeces | place: China | collected 2014 ... | reverse complement strand
ATCAAGGAATCGGGAGCCGGAACCATCCTCGACTTCATCGCAAGAATGCCGGGGGTACTGGTTCGCGGAACAACGGTTCTATACAGACAAAAGAATGTAACCTTCATGTTGGACGGACATATCGAACAACCTCTTGCCGATATTCTGTATAGTGATCTGGGATCCAGAACATTGCAACAAAGACCAAATGTTAAAGTTTCCAGTTTGTTTACTCCGGGAGAACAAAGTTTTGAAGCTGGACCGAAGCGCTCGATACATTATCAGGCCGATTACGATGAATTGCCTTCATTTATTTGGTATCCACTAAATATTGTCGAACGAGTGGATCTGATTGAAGGTGGAAATACGGTATTATGGGGAGATGTAGGAGATAGTCGAGGGATTATATCTGTAACGACAAAACGAGGTGAAGATTTGGATAATGCCGTCCAAACACTATCTGCCCGAGATGTCGGATTCGCCTCTCCATTGGGTTACCAGACCCCTGCGGAGTTCTACGCTCCGGCATACGCAACGGAGAAGGCCCGCCGCTCGATGGTTCCCGACTACCGCACGACGCTCTACTGGAATCCGACCGTCAAGCTCGACGATACGGGACAGGCCACCGTCGAGTTCTACACCTCCGACGCACCGGCCGATTACGACATCTCTATCGAAGGCATCACGCAAAATGGCAAGATCATCCAGCTGAAAAAGTTCGGACTGACAGCGGATTCTCGCTGAAAAATGCTATCTTTGGACTATGTTTCCCTCCTACCTGCAACCCGACTCGATGGACTGCGGTCCGGCGTGCCTGCGCATCATTTCGAAGTTCTACGGCAAGAACTACTCGATGCTCACGCTGCGTGATCGCTGCTACATGTCACGCGAGGGAGTATCGCTGCTTGACCTGAGCGATGCCGCCGAGTCGCTGGGCTTCCGCACGACGGGTATCAGCACCACGTGGGAGGTGTTCCGCGACGAGGTTCCGCTGCCGTGCATCGTCTACTGGAACAGCAAACACTACGTCGTCGTCTATAAAATCCGCAAACGCCGCGGCAAGTGGTGGGTCTACGTTTCGGATCCTGCTGTGGGATTGTTGAAGTACGACGAGGAGAAATTCCTGCGGGGGTGGCTCAAAACGCAGGTCTACGACGACGAGACGGACGAAAGCCGAGCGGGAAAACAGGGCGTGATCCTGCTGCTGGAACCCACTCCGCGCTTCTACGAGTCTCCGGGCGAGGAAAACACGCAGTTGAAATTCAGCTACCTGCTGCAATACCTCAAACCCTACAAGTCCTACTTCGTACAACTGGTGCTTGCGATGCTCGTGGCCAGCGGTCTGAACCTGATCCTGCCTTTTCTGACGCAATCCATCGTCGACGTGGGTATCGGTACGGGCAATCTGAATTTCGTGGTGATGATCCTTATTGCGCAGGTGGCCCTGACACTCGGACAATTCGCCAACAACCTGATCCGGCAGTGGCTGTCGCTGCACATGACCACACGCATCAGCATCTCCTACATCTCGGATTTTCTGTGCAAGCTCATGCGGCTTCCGATCGCCTATTTCGATGCGAAGAAGAGCGGCGACATCCTGCAACGCATCGGCGACTACGGTCGCGTGCAGTCGTTCCTCACGGGGACGCTGCTGAGCATGGCCGTCGCCATTCTGACCTTCATCGTCTATACGTGCGTCATGGCCGGTTACAGCGCGACGATCCTGCTGGTGTTCCTCGGCGGCAGCATCCTCTACGCGCTGTGGGTGCTGTTGTTTATGAAATACCGCCGCAAGCTGGACTACATGCGTTTTCAGGAGTCGTCGGAGAACCAGAGCACCATGATCCAGCTTATCGGCGGGATGCAGGACATCAAGCTCAACTCGTGCGAGCGTCAGAAACGCTGGGAGTGGGAACGCATCCAGGCACGTCTGTTCAAGATCAGCATCAAGAGCCTTACTTTGGGCCAGACGCAGGAGGTCGGGGCATTGTTCATCTCGCAGACGAAGAACATCGTCGTGTCGTTTCTGGCCGTGAGCGCCGTTATCAAGGGCGACATGACGCTCGGTATGATGATGGCCATGCAGTATATCCTCGGGCAGTTGAACGGCCCGCTTTCGCAGTTCATCTCGTTCATGCAGGCCACGCAGGACGCCAAGATTTCGCTGGAGCGTCTGGGTGAGATCTACGACCGTCCGGACGAGGAGCCGGACGACGAGCCGCGTATCCGCACGATTCCCGACTCGGCGCCGCTGGAGTTCCGCGACGTGGTGTTCCACTACGAAGGCCCCAACTCCGAACGCGCGCTGGACGGAGTGTCGCTGACGATCCCCGTGCGCAAGGTGACGGCCATCGTCGGGGCGTCGGGCAGCGGCAAGACGACGATGCTCAAGCTGCTGCTGGGCTTCTACCGTCCCACGCAGGGCGAAGTGCTGCTCGACGGCCGGCCGCTCGGACAGTACAGCGAAAGCTGCTGGCGCCGCGACTGCGGCGTGGTGATGCAGGAGGCGACGATCTTCTCCGACACCATCGCCCGCAATATCGGCGTCGTGGACGAACAGCCCGACATGGAGCGTGTGCGGCGTGCGGCGCGCATGGCCAACATCGACGAGTGGATCGAGTCGCTGCCGATGCGCTACGACACGAAGATCGGACTGGACGGTCACGGCCTGAGCACGGGACAGCGGCAGCGTCTGTTCATCGCGCGCGCGGCGTACAAGGATGCGAAATACCTCTTTCTGGACGAGGCGACCAACTCGCTGGATGCGGCCAACGAACGCTCGATCATGGAGAAGCTGCAATCTTTCTTCGAGGGGCGCACGGTGGTTGTCGTGGCGCACCGCCTGTCGACGGTGATGAATGCCGACAACATCGTGGTGCTCGACCGGGGCCGCATCGTCGAGCAGGGCACGCACAAGGAGCTGACGGCGCGCCGTGGCCACTACTACAATCTGGTTAGAAACCAACTCGAATTGGGGAACTGATATGCCGCTTTACGACCGTACATACAGCGAAGAGGCCGACGAGATCATCGGCACGATGCCGTCGTGGATCGTGCGCTGGGGCATCACGCTGATCTTCGTTCTGCTGGCGCTGCTGTTTCTGGGGTGTTACTTCATCCGCTACCCTCAGACGGTCACGGGGACGATCACGCTTACGACCGTTCCTCCGCCGGTCGACGTGACGGCGCCGCATACCGGCATCGCCGAGGCGGTCGCGACCGAGGGCCAGACCGTCGCAAAGGGCGACGTGCTCGTTCTTTACGCCACACGGGACGAGTACCGCGAGGTGCAGCATTTGGAAAAGAGCCTGTGGCTGCCGACCGACGAGACCCTGCCCGACGATCTGCGCTTCTCCTATGCCGCCTACCGCGCCAACGGCAGCGAGGCGACCCTGCAACAGCTCACGTCGGCGATCGCTCAGTGGAAGGCGCAGCACGTCGTCGAGGCTCCGGCCGACGGGCGTGTGACACTGCTCAACAGCGGTCCGTACCGACGTCAGACGACAGCCGGCGAGTTGCTGGCGAGCATCCTGCCCGCGGCCGAGACGGAGGTCGTCGGCCGGCTTCATCTGCCGGCCGCGTCACGCGGGGACGTGGAGCCGGGGCAGAAGGTCAACGTGAAGCTCAACGGCTTTCCCTACATGGAGTTCGGCATCCTGCGCGGTGTCGTGCGGACGATTTCCGCCGTTCCGGACGGTACGCAGGGCTATATCGTCACCGTCGCCTTTCCCGACGCGCTGCGCACGTCGTACAAGAAGGAGCTTCCGCTCATTCACGGCATGGACGGCACGGCCGAGATCATCACCAAAGAGATGCGGCTCTTCGAGCATTTCATCCAGCCCGTCAGGGCGCTTTACGATAAGAACGCCGAATAACGCACCGCCTCGTTTTCACTTCCGGATACCGTCCCTCGGTATCCGTTTTTTGTGTTCTCAGAGATCCGGACGGCCCTGAACGGCCTCGGGCGGCCAGCGGTACGATTCCCCTTTGTCCTCCGATATATTTGCGACGGATGCCCTGCGAGACATCCGAAGTGAATTATCAATCAATCATCATCAATCATTATGGAAAAGGAAAAGAATCAAGCGCCGGAGGAGCCTCGGTGGCCCGACTACAAAGAGACGCTTCTGGCGCGCCATCCCGGAACGGGCGAGGTGCAGGTCGTTTCGGACTTGCGCGAACGCGGCAACCGTTACGAGGTGCATACCGTGGAGCCACTGACAAAGAACGCGCCGTCGTTTTTCGAGGTCGCGAAGAGCGGTGCGGTGGCGGCCTTCATCCGCAGCTTCAAGTCGCAGTCGGACAAAGCCGTCGACTTCCAGTTTCTGAAAGTACCCTTCAACGCCGTGCAGGATGTGGTCAACGACCTGCTTCGCCTGACGCAAAACCCCAACGACGAGAAGGGGCTGAAGGCGCTGTACGATCATCGTGTGGATACGATGCAACTCGAACGGGTGAAGTACGACCATGCGGAGATTCCGCGAGCCGCACTGCGGGAGCTGGGCATCGACTTCGATGCGCTGGCGCCGCAAACACGTGAGGCGATGCGTATGGGTCTTCCCGTCGAAGAGCTGGTTCCGGTGACTGCGGAGGTCATGCCCGGGATCAAGGTGTCGGAAATGTTCTCGCCGCGCTTCTACCGCAACCATAACAACGAGCTGAAGGTGACCCTCGACGCACCGCTCGCCGTGCCGGAGTACGAGCATGAAGAGTACAAAATGATGTTCTCCACGCAGGAGAAGGCCGCGCTGGAGCGTGGCGGCACGCTGGAACGCCTGATAAAGCACAAAGACCCGCTGACGGGAGAGGAGGAGTGGTGCTTCGTGGGCAAGAACGCCGCGACGAACCGCCTCGTCTTCCAGCCCAAGCGCGAAGTTGCCGCCGCTATCTGCAACGACATACGGAGAAGATCTGCCGCCTGCAACGCGACTACGAACTGTGCCGGCGCATCCTGCGCATTATCGACGGCGAGACGTTCTCGCTCGAAGAGATGGATAAGTGCCGCATCGAGATCATGCACCGGTATCCGAGTACGAAGTCCCGATAACCGTCTGCACGGGTTTGGTGTTCATGGCCGAAGCCATACGGAAGTCGTTCGGCGGAAAGTATCTGCGTTACCTGCGCAAATATCCGATCCGGCTGGATTTCGGAACGGGCAAGATTTTCGAGATCGCACCCGACGATTCCATACGTCATATCCCGAAATGACAAGGAGGAGGACGATTTGTCCTCCTCCTTCTTGTCGTCTATCGTCGCACGTCGACGAAATTCGCTTCGAGCAGTTCGAGGATCGCCGATTGCGGATAGAGAATCTTACCTCCGATGGTCGTATAGGGAATCAGTCGGTTATCGCGGTAATTCTGCAAACTGCGGGGGCAGAGGTCGAAAATCATACGCACCTCTTCACTTGTCAGGTACGTCTCCGAACGAATCGAAGGCCGCAGCTCGGCGAGCAGTCCGTCGAGTCGTTCGATCGCTTGGAGGAGGTTCTTGCGCAATGCCGTAAATTCGGGGGACGTGCGCAGGATGATGCCGTCGTTCATCGCTTTTCTGCCGGAATGAAGTTCGCTTGTAAAATTCGGGCGATGTCCGTCTCGCGGAAGACGATCCTGTTGCCCAGCGAGGAGTAAGGGATAACCCCTGTCGTGCGGTAATGCTGCAAGGCGCGTTTGGAAAGACTCAACGCTTTGCAGACCTCGTCGGAGGTCATTCACCACGCAGAGGCGGAAGGCATACATCGGGCGTGATAGGCGGCGATGCGTTCGAGAAGGCGGTCGACGAGCGCCCGCAGTTCGTTGCAGGCTCCCGTCTCGATGAGCATGTAATCCATAAGATTCGATTTAAGTTCGACACAATTCGAAGACCGTAACGACGTGCGATGTCCGTTTATGCGCTGCGGCCGCTCGTGGCCTTCGCTGACCGTTCGATTTACAGGTCCATCGCTTTGGCTACGGTCTGCATGTTCCGCATAATGGATGAATCGAGGATTCGGGCATAATGGCGGGTCATATTCGTATTGGAGTGTCCCAGCATCTTAGCCACATTGTAGAGCGTCGCAATATCATCGTAATTATATAACTGCGGAGGAAACCAAGCGTAAACAAGAAGCGAGGTATTTGATTTTCCCTCTCCTTATCTGTCGATGTATCACGTTATAATGACAGCATTTCTCCGATTCTTTTCATCTCCCGACTGATATTCGCCTCCGAAATCTTCGCATAGCGCCGCGTCATGTTCATTCGTGTGACCCAGTATCTTGGCGATGATGTCGATCGGCATCCCGTATTCGATCGCAAGCGTGGCGAACGTATGTCTTGCGCAATGTGAAAAACATGCCGGAACGGCATTTTGCAGCTGGCAGCAACAGAAATGTAAATGGTTTGGAATGAGGCGATTTTCCGTTTTCGGGGAAGCAATCAACCGCACATTGTATCGATCCAACCGTTACCATACCGTTACCCGTATCGTTACCACGGCGTCCACAGGTAACCGGTAGCGATTGACAGACCTCCGCACGGCGTTTTATTCTCTGAATCACCGGATTTTGCATAACGACGAACGCTTTGAACCACGGTATCTTTGCCCAGAGCATGGAACCCTAAAAACCAGTCGTTATGAAAGAAGTCAGTTGCAAGGTTTTGCTCTACCTGAAAAGGAGCTCCCTGACCGCTTCGGGTCAGGCCCCGATCATGTGCCGCGTGACGGTCGGCCGATCGATGGTTCAGTTCAGCAGCAAGCTCACCTGTACCCCCGCGTTGTGGAATGTCCGCGAGCGGCGCCTCAGCGGCAAGAGCCGCGAATCCGTGGAGACCAATGCGCGGATCGAGAAGCTGCTGCTGGGAATCCATGAGGCCGTCAAGAGCCTCTCGACCCGCCCGGGAGGGTTCGATGCCGAGGCGGTCAAAAGCCAGTATCAGGGCAGTCTGGAGACCCGTATGACCCTCCTCCGCCTGCTGGACCGCTACATCGAAGGACTCCGCAGCCGGGTAGGTATCGACTGCGCCCGAACCACGCTGAGCACCTACGTCTATACGCGACGCTCGCTGGAGGCATTTATCCGCCGAAGGTTCGGACTCCCGGACCTCGCCTTCGGACAACTGAACGAACAGTTCATCCGCGAGTATCAGGATTTCACGCAGACCGAGCAGGGCTATGCCTTGCAGACGGTGCGCCACTACCTGGCCGTGGTGAAGAAGATCTGCCGCCTGGCCTTCAAGGAGGGACACTCCGAGAAGCAGCATTTCGCCTACTACAAACTGCCCCGACAGGTGGCGACGACACCCAAGGCATTGAGCCGCGCCAGCTTCGAGAGGATCCGCGATCTGGACATTCCCGCACAGCGACGGTCGCTCTCGCTGAGCCGCGACCTCTTCCTCTTCGCCTGCTATACGGGCACCTCCTATGCGGACGTTTCGCGCCTGACCGGGGAGAACCTCTTTACGGACGAATCGGGCGCCCTATGGCTCAAATACCGGCGGAAGAAGACCGACTACCAGGCCCGTGTGAAACTGCTTCCCGAGGCACTGGCCCTGCTCGACAAATATCGCGATGCGGAGCGGGAGACACTCTTCCCGCACCAGTCGGCCGACGTGGTGAAGGCCTGACCGGCATCCCGGAGGCGCTGACCTACCACGCCGGGCGGCACAGCTTCGCCAGTCTGATCACCCTCGATGAAGGGGTTCCGATCGAGACCATCAGCCGGATGCTGGGCCACAGCAACATCCAGACCACGCAGATCTATGCACGCGTCACGCCCCGGAAACTCTTCGAGGAGATGGACCGGCTGATCGCCGCCACGAGCGACCTGAAACTCATCCTGTAAACCCGTTTATTCATCGTTCAAATTCTTTCTACCATGCGAAGTACCTTTCGAGTCTTCTGTTATATCGATCGCCAGAAGGTCCGGGCGGACGGCACGACAGCCGTCTGGTGCCGGTTGAGTATCGACGGCAAGCGTGCCGTGCTGACATCGGGCATCTATTGCCGGCCCGAGATGTGGGATCCCCGCCGCGGGGAGATCCTTTCACCCCGGGAGAACAACCATCTGGAAGCCTTCCGCCAGCGGGTTGTCCGCACCTACGAACAGATGCTGGAGGAGCAGGGCGTAGTGAGCGCCGCAATGCTGAAGGAGCGGCTTGTCGGGCGCCATCCGGTTCCGACGACCCTGCTGGCGACAGGCGAGGCGGAGCTCGAGCGGCTGGCGCGCCGTGCCGAACGGATCGGCTCGACCTCCACGTGGCGTGAGTCGCGCCTCATGCAGGGCAACCTGCGACGCTTCCTGCAAAGCCGCGGCGAGGAGGATCTCCCGCTGCGGGATCTGACCGAGGCATTCGGGCAGGCCTTCAAACTCTACCTGAAGAGCTCGCAGCAACGCAGCCCCTCCTACGTCAACCGCAGCCTGACCTGGCTCAACCGACTGGCCTATATCGCCGTCGACCGGGAGATCCTGCGATGCAATCCGCTGGAGGATCTCCCTTACGAGAAGAAAATCCCGCCGCGCCATCGGGCCATCAGCCGCGAGGATCTGCAGCGTCTGCTGACACACCCGCAGGCGGATCCGCGGCTGGAGCTGATCCGCCGGATGTTTCTCTTCTCCTGCCTGACGGGACTTGCCTATGCGGACATGCAGTCGCTCTACCCGCACCACATCGGACAGACCGCCGAGGGTCGGAGCTACATCCGCAAGCAGCGGGTCAAGACCCGCATCGAGGCCTTCATCCCGCTGCATCCCATCGCCGAGCAGATCCTCGCGCTCTATAACCGGACGGACGACACGCAGCCGGTCTTCCCGCTGGGACCACGCGACGGAATCTGGCACGACATCCACCAGCTGGGCGTCATCGTCGGCATCCGGGAGAACCTCTCATACCACCAGAGCCGCCACAGCTTCGGCACGCTGGCCATCTCCGCCGGGCTTTCCATCGAGAGCATCGCCAAGATGATGGGACATGCGAACATCTCCACCACCCAGGGCTACGCACAGATCACCGAGCAGAAGATCTCCGAGGATATGGACCGCCTGATCCGCCGCCGCGCACGACGGCAGGGCGAATCCCAGTCCAACATGTAGCTACTTCCCGACGACGGCCGGCTCCCGGAGATCCCGAGGCCGGTAGTTGTGTTTATCCCTGCTCCTTTTCATCCGGCAGCAAGGTAATGGGCCGGAGCGAAATGCCAACCTCATGCCCCGAAGGGTTTTTCCCGAGTAGAGGTCTCCGCAGATGGAGATGCTCCCCGGGAAAAAGGTTGTCGTATTCGCTCCGGCCCGTTTGGGAAAATGCTACCGATGAAAAGGCGAAAAACTATGAACGGCTACTCCCGTAAGAGTTTGGTAGCTCGTGCTCCTTTTCTATTCTCAGTATGCCCAGCCTCTTCCCCTCCCCGTATTCTCTGTCTTTTCTTTTTGCCTCTTGTCTACCGAAATTCGTTTCGATAACCCTCCTCCAGCATCCGCTCGACATCCGAGGAACGGTAGAGGATCTTGCCGCCCAGCTTGATGTAGGGAATCCGTCCCTGATTGCGATAATCCTGCAAACTCCGTCGGCTGATCTTCAGCCGCTGCGAAAGCTCCTCATCCGTATAGAAACTCTCGCCGTCCAACGAGGATTTACGCTTCGAAAACAACGTCTCCAACGCCTTGGAAAGACGTTCCATCGTCTGAAAGTACGAGAGGATCCGCTCGTCATGCTCCGTAATCAATTCATTGCCCATTTTCCGTCTGTTTGATGCGAGATCCGGCCCGATACCACTACGAGTGTCACGATCCGGATTCCGCCGTTTATACTCCGTTTCTGCGCCTCTGTTCGTGCTTGCGCCGTGCCTCCAGCACCGCAAGGAACGACCGCACATCTTCTGACCGGTAGTAGATCTTGTGGTTGATCTGCGTATAGGAGAGCGACCCGTTGCCGCGAAGGGTCTGCAACGTCCGTTTGGAGATGTTCAGCAGCTGGCAGACCTGCTGGTTGTCCAGCCACGGCTCCGGCTCGCCGATGCGGTGCGCATGGCAGAGCGCGTCCATCCGTCGGGCGAACTCCTCGAACCGCGCAAGCATCCGCTCGAAGGTTCGGGATTCTACATTGACTATTCCCATGGCAATGTCGTTTTAAGATCCCGGGAAAGAGTCTGGATCCGGTTGCGACACCAGACCGTAATCTCTTCATCAAAGCTTGCGAAGTGGTGTTCCAACACGCGATCCAGATAGCTGTACATCGAGATTTTGTCGTTGAGCCGTACAATCCGTTGAATCCGTTGGTGAAACTCCGGACGAACATAAATGGCCTTGCCGTGGAGAGCCGCGGTCTTGACCGGCAGCAGGAAGAGACGCTCGTAGTTCGAAACTTTTCTCGATAAAGTCCCGGAGTCGAGGGACACCGTTCGGCTGTCGCCCCGAGGTTCATTCTTTTGTTCTTGCATAATGATTGGCTTTTAAGGTTTCGAGAGCGAATATAGGGGCAGCGGAGGCATTTTCTCCACCTTCCGCGCTCTATGGCAGTGGTTGGCGTCGGTGTGGCACAGGTTGGCGTCGGTGAGAGTCAAAAATAGCGTATTGAGAGACATCACTTCGGAGTGCCAAACAGAAAATCTGACATTCTGCTTATGGTCAGAATAAAGAGGAAAGATTGCCAGTCCGACAAGGAAGGTGGCGGCAACCCTAATACCTCTACTCCCTCAATATAAAACTCCCTACAGACACCAATAGATCAAGGGGACAAGAGATCCGTAACCCAAGGTATCATGAACTCAGGGAAACAAGGCGTCAAGGATTCTTGAGGCCAAGAGATCAAGAATCCATGAATCCAAGATTTCAGCAGAGACTGAGTTCCAGATTTCAGGACTTCTTGAAACCCGGACATCAAGAACTCTTGAGGTCCGGAGTTCTTGACCCCTAGAGTTCGTGAGGCCAAGAGCTCATGATTTCGGGACATCAGGGGCTCTTGACTTCTGGAGATCAAGATGCCAAGACTTCAATCCGTATTGATTTCCTGGCATCACTATTTCATGATGGATTGAGTTCAAGAGTTATTCATCCCGTTTTAGTGCAGTTTTGTTCCCGATGTCGGCTTCGGGAACGGGCGGTTCGCCTCTTCAGATTGGCCGGCGAACAAGCGGGAACGGGACGTGATATTCGACCCGTTTTTGAGTCCCCGGAACATTATATGTTTCGGGACTCAGCAAGCTGTGTTTTCCGTTACGCGAAATAGATTTCGTAACAGAAAACAGCTTGCCCGCAAGGGGATGGAGAACTCCTCCGAAGTCGTCGTTTTTTACCGGGCACCCCGTGTGCCGAGATCAGATTTTAACCACCGAAGGGTTTTCGACACCCTCCGATCAAAAATGGATACCATGCAAGGCATAATTGCGTCCTACGGACAAAAGAAAAGGAGCATATACCGACAAAATAGACCGTTCAATTGACCTTGATCAGTACTATATTCAACAGAATTTTTGTTAACCAGGACCATATTTTGAAAGAGGTTAAAATCCATTTTCCACAAAAAACGTTCGCGATGTGTTAAATCTGTAATATGCGATTAGGTCCTACCCCATTAAGAAAATCAACCTCGGATCGAGGAGTTTTCGCGGCATTAGCTGACGGAAAAATTGAAACTGGGTTATAATCTTTGAACTTGAAACAACACCATATTCAGCCTAATTGATTAACTTTGTATATTAGTGCAAGAGTCTTGATGCATTATATAAACAGCTCGGTTAATTATAAATTCTTACTAGGGTATTTACGATCACCTGCGAAAAATATGAGAGCTACCAATAACAATACACTGGAAGATTGGCAGATAATAAAATCTGTGGTAAATACTTGTGTATACGGCAATGGCAAAAGTTATTTTTTATGGAATAATGCGCTAGCATATTACAAAAAGTTAAATCATCTTTTTGAGGATATAAAATCAGATACTCCAAAAGATTATTTATACCCATGTTTTATAACCCTTTGCTCAGCCACACTGGAATATTCATTGAATCTGATTTATGCCCTATATTGTTTCAGGAATTTTGAATATGAAGACTATCACTCCCAGTTGAAACCATATAGGAAAAAGCATTTTAAAGAAAAACTTACCGAATTCCCATATATTATATCGGGAGGAAAATTGATTACCAATGAAAATTCACAAGAAATCAAATCATTATATGAGCTGATAACGAAACGGAATGGCCTATTACACAATTCGGAGAAACTGCGAACATTTGACGTTCCTGATATTAATGCCTCTATCATAAATGATAAATTGGTTATACCGAGTGAAAATAGCCAGATACGTATTTTACTCTCCGCAGAGGATAATATTATAGACTCTATCACTAAAGAAGACTGTATTAGAATCGGAAATGCGATATTCTCATTTTACAAGCAAATCCTGCTTCCATATGTAAATGACGATGAGCTAAACATATGTGACTTTATAAAAACAAAAAACTAATCCATGTTTCGATTAAACAACTAGCATAACCCCATGTATACCCCAGGCAAGTAAGGTTACTGGCGAATGGAGACTTCAAAAAAATTGACTGGGAGGGGGTATACGATATAAAAGTCCGACAAAAAATATGAAGCACAAGTGTAAAATCTATAGAAACATGCTGCGGCACAGTTTTCTTGTTTTATTGGCTATTCTGACTGTGCCAGTATATGCTGCCGTAACAACGGATAGTATACGCCAAGATTCGTTGTTTGAAAGAGTGTCGCAAATATTGGCAGTTGCCATGGAATCAGACTCAGTAATAGAGAATAACTCTCCGCTTATCGTGAATGAAGTGAGATCGGGTGATGCAACACCGTCGCAAACGGAACAGGTTGACAAAACAGATGAATGGTCATTGTTAGGAAAATATTTCTCAACATATATTTACCCTATTATTACTTTACTTATTGGTGTTTGGATCAAAACGGTCATATCTTCAAGAGCAGATAAAAGACGAAGTAAAAAAGTTGGGAAACGATGGGTCGCAGAACTATCGGCGCAATCTGCAGATATTGAAAATCAAATTGAAGCTTTCAATACATTTATAACGAGCTATTGTGATAATCGCAACCGCTTTGATATTCCAAACATCTCTTATGGATTTATAAACATCCGGAATTTTGATGCACTCGGAAAGGAAGACCTGTACGACTATTTAGGTCGATTGCTGAAAAAAAAGGATCAGGAAAGAGTGGATAGCACCTACCGAAAAATCACTAGCATAATATCCGCTCTCGACTCAATTGACACTCAAAACAGAAAACATATACAGAAGTTTTTGGATAGGCGTAATACCTTGGTGGAGGCATACGATGCGAATTTAGCTCAATATGATAAATTGTTACGGCTAATTCCTGCTGGGTATCTTGACATACCAGATTCGATAGTAAAGAGTCTTAAAATGAGATATTACACAATGGCTGAAAATATGCCCAAAATTAATCTTTTTGATTGTGAAGATAGTTTCGTTAAACCGAGTCTTGATATTTTGAGATCAAAACCGTTCCCG
>ERZ831634.2981-NODE-2981-length-13479-cov-3.162917_pt1 | contig 13479 bp, 8 predicted proteins | sample MGYA00519953_ERZ831634 | MGnify/ENA primary metagenome ERZ831634 (study PRJEB31850, sample SAMEA3708718) | human gut metagenome | biome: human gut; feature: human-associated habitat; material: faeces | place: China | collected 2014 ... | reverse complement strand
GCCAGCATCTGTTTCAGGTATTTGTAGCGGGCCATCGTGAGCTGCGTGAGCACCACGATCAGGAAGAAATAGAACGCCAGCGAACGGATGGCCATGGTCCACCCCTTGGGCGAGACGCTCTGGGGATTGAACAGTTCGAGTACGCAGTAGATCATCCAGATCGCCGCCGCGAGGGTCAGTCCCGTGCCGGCGCGCCGCCACTCGATCCGGTGGACGAGGGCCTGCAGCAGGAGTATCGCCAGGTTGAAGAACAGCGCGCCGTCGAGGATCAGCCCGACCGGCACGCCGTGGAGGAACTCCCGGCCGAGATACATGATGAAATAGTTGAGCACCAGCATCCCGAGCATCGAGACCGCCGGGTTGCGGAGCGAGAACCACAGTGCGCAAAGCCCGATGGGGAGCATCGACACGGCCGCGCCCGCCGGCAGCCCGTAATGGGTGAAGGCGTAGGCGACGACGGCCACGCCTCCGGCCGCAATCAGTCCCAGGGCGATCCGGGGGACGCTCAGCGAGGCGGTTATGTTGCCGTAAAGCTCCATTTGCGATTGTTTTGCAGGATTGCGGACGACGGGCTACTTGACGGCCGTGAAACCGAACTGGCTGATCTGGTAACCCAGTCTGCGCAGGCGGGTGAAGGGCGGGAGCAGCCCCGTGAAGGTTTGTACGACGTCACGCCCCGCGTAGTTGAGGAAGAGCGCCGTGGGGGTCTCCCCGGCCATCTGTCCGCATTTCTCGAAGAGCAGCTGGTCGGTATCCTTCCAGGTGCGGTTGGCGGGGGCCACCACGATGTTGAGCTCCGCGCCTTGCAGCAGCTCCTTCGATACGGGGCTGTCGCTCAGGGGCGGGTATTCCACGATCACCACGTCGGCTTCCGCGAGCGGAATCTCGTCTCCGGCGTCGTGTACGAAGTCCCCGATCTGCCCGGCGAGCAGGTACTCTTTCTGGTGGGCGTCGAAATCCCGGTTCCACGACACGCTGCGCACCTTCATGCCCGTTTCGCGGAAATGGGCCGCGAGGTGCTCGGCGAGGGTCGATTTCCCGTCGCCCTGCTCCGTGGAGAGGATGTTGAGTACGTTGGGCCGCTTGCCGGGGTCGAAGTAGTTGAGCACGGCGTTGCCCATGAAGCGGGATGCGATCTGGCGGTACTGCTGGACGAAACGCCGCTCGCCGAACCGGCCCCGGCCCGGGAACGCCCCGATGACCTTGCCGCCGGTGATGCGCTCGGCGCGAATCTTGTCGCGCAGCGTGCGGTCGAGCAGTTCGAGCAGGATGAAGATGCCGAGGATGAAGACCAGCGTGCAGAAGAATGCCGCCGCGACCATCATCTTGCGTTTGGTCGGCTCGGCCGAAATGGGCAGCACCGGCGGGTTGATGATCTTGAGCGTCGCCGAGGTCATCTGCAGGTTCTTCTGCCGGAGGCGCGCCGTGTTGAGCGCCTGGAGCATCGAGAGGTACGACTGTTCGGTGAAGCTGATCAGACGGTTCTTGCGCTTGAGGGTCGAACCAACCGGAGCGTATTGCACGTAGCGGTCGTCGAGCGATTTCTTCCACTCGTTGACCACCTCCATCTCGGCCTGCGATTTGGTCGAGAGCAGCACGGCGTCGAGCCATTGCTGGATGAGCGATCCCGTGGAGATTCCCTCCTTGGTGTATTGCTGGCTGGCGATGGCCGACGTGATGCTGCGCAGGCTGTCGGTCTCGATCTGCATCCGGGCCTGGAGGCGTCCCACGTCGATCGGCTGGGTCACCGGCTCCCGTCCCGATGCGGGGTCGGGGATAAAGGCTTCGGCGGCTGTGATCTGCGCCTGGAGGTCCCCGATCTTGTGGAGCTGTTCGATGAAGGCCGCGTTGTTGCGGAAAATCTGGAGGTCTTCGAGCTGCGCCTCGATCTTCTTCCGGAGAGACTCCGAACTGTTGAGGTTCAGGCGCGTCTCCTCGTAGCGCAGTTCGAAGTCGCGCGAGAGGATGGCGATGTGCTTGGTCTGTTCGTCGTAGTTGATAATCAGGTTCTCGACGCTGTAATCGCGCAGCGAGTCCTCCTGCTCGCGCAGTTCGCGGCCCACGCGGGCCAGCTCCTGCTCGAAGAACCTGATGACGTTGTTGGTCTCGCCGTAGCGCAGTTCCTTGTACTGTTTGACGAACTCGTCGTTGAGTAGTTCCAGTGTGTTGTAGACCACGCCGGGGTCGTCGTTTTCGTAGCTCACTTCGAGCATGTCGCTGTTGGCGATGCGCCGCACTTCGATCCGGCTCAGGGCCTGGTAGCTGTAATAGCGGTGGGTCCAGTGGAAAAGTCCGTAGACGTGGTTGCCGTGCTCGGCGACCTCGTAGCCGAGCAGGTTTTCGAGCGTCTGCTCCTCGCTGTCGCGGTCGATCAGCGAGAGCACGTCGGGCGGCGTGTGCGCCACCTCGCTGCGGTAGTTGCGGGCGTAGATATAGCTGTTGTCCTGATCGGGGTCGCCGTGGACCATGTTCCGGGCGTAGAGGCGCAGCGAGACGTTGTGGAGCGTCGACTGCGACTTGATGATGTTGATCAGGTTGTCCATCGCATTGTTGATGATGTTCCAGTCCTGACGCGACCCTTCGCCGTTTTCGAGGTCGTAGCCCGACACGATGCCGGTGTAGATGGTCGAGGTCGAGCGGTAATAGCGGGCCTGGCGTCCCATGTAGAAATAGACCAGCAGGGCGACCGCTACCGGACAGATGATGAGCCACCACTTGATCCGGAAGAGGAATTTCAGTATGTATGCGATATACGTCGTCATGGGCGGGCGGTTTATTTCGTCGGGTTGGGTTTGCTGATGATCGGTGTTTTGGAGAGCACTTCCAGTTGCAGCAACGCCTTGTTGAGCTGCGAACGGGTCTGCTCGTATTCGCGGATGGTCGAACTCTCGATGCTTTTCTGGCGGCTGAGCGTCTGCGCGTCGATCTTGCCGTTTACGAAATCGGCTTCGGCGGCGACGTACTGTGCCTTCGCGGCCACCATCGAACGGGCCGAGGTCTCCAGCAGCGAGAGGTTCTCGACGGCCGAAGTGTAGGCCTCGATGATCTTCAGGCAGATTTCGTCATACCAGCTGTTCATCTCGTACTCGATGCTTTCCAGCCGCTTGCGCTGCTGCTTGATGCGGTTGCGGCGGTTGAAAATCTCGTCGAGGGGCAGCGAAATGCCCGCTCCGACGGTCCACCACGCCTGTGTGGTTCCCGTGACGTTCTGCACTACGGGGAGGTTCTTGTCGTAGTACATGAGGCTGTTTACGTCGGTCGAGCCGTAGCTGTACTGGGCGTTGAGTTTGATGTTCTTGAGCCACGAGCGGCGCAGGGTCTTGATTTCGCGCTCCTCCTGCTCTTTCTTCGAGGCGAACTGGTTGACCTGCGGCGACTGCGCGCGGGCGTTTTCCAGCAGTTCGTACAGCGGCGGCAGGTGCAGGTTCATGTACGTTTCGGCCGACATCCGCGCCAGGTCGTTGTATTCCTCGCGGGCGGGAGCGGCCGCAAGGCTGCCGCCGGGCTGCTGCGCAGCCGGGGCCTGCGCCCGGAGCAGGGCCGGGAGACACATCAGGACGGGTAGAAGCAGGAACTTTTTCATGGTCTAAACGTTTTCTTTCTGGATGAACGCCGTAAACGTGCGCAGGATGATCTTCAGGTCGAACCAGGGCGACATCCGGCGGGCGTATTCGATGTCGAGCTGCTTGCGCTGTTCGGGGGAGAGCTTGCCGGCGCCGCCGCGCTTTTCGACCTGCCACAGTCCCGTGAGCCCCGAAGGGCACATGAAGCGTTCGATATATTCGTCGCTGGTGAGGCGCTCGGCCTCGTAGAGCGGCAGGGGACGGTTGCCCACGACCGACATGTCGCCGCGCAGGATGTTGAACAGCTGCGGCAGTTCGTCGATGCTGTATTTGCGCAGGAAGCGTCCCAGCCGCGTGATGCGGGGATCGTTTTCGATCTTTACGAAGGCGTTTTCCTGTTCGGTGTCCACGATCTGCTGGTGTTCCTCTTCGGGGATTGCGAAATCGTCGGCGAAAAGCATGCCGCTCTCCATGTCGGCGAGCAGTTTCTTCATCTCCTCGTCGTCGAGCGAGATTTTCGAGGTGCCGGAGTCTTTCCCCGCGTCTGCCGCATACTGATTCAGGTTGCTCAACTCCTTGAGCCGCTGGTCGGCGTCGGTGCGCATCGAACGGAATTTCAGGAAGTCGAAGACGCGGTAGTTGCTGCCCACGCGCTTCGAGCGGTAGATGACAGGTCCCGGGCTGTCGAGTTTGACCGCCACGGCCACGGCGAGCAGCAGCGGCGAGAGCGCGATGATCGCCCCGAGCGACGCGGCGATGTCGAAGGCCCGTTTCCAGAGCGGCATACGAAAAACCTGCACCTCCTCGTTCCTGTGTACGACGGGCCTGTGGGTGAATGTGTAGTCGGTCATGAACTGCAGCGTGCGCTTGAAATCCTCGTCGGACACGTCGCCCGCCATGGCGCTGTTGACCCCGGCGCGCAGGTAACTGCGGCGTTCCTCGTCGCGGAGATGGCCCGGCGTGATCAGGATGATACCCGTTTCGGGGAACCGCGAACGCAGGAAACGGATGTTGCTGCAATCGGTTCCCGGGTTTCGCTGTTCGTAGAGGACACAGGCGTGTTCGGCGCGGAGGGCCGTGAGCGTCCTCATCGCTGCGGCGATGTCGCTGACAACTTGCATCTTTCCGCCGGTGAGTCCTGCGAAACGGGCCGTGTGGTCGCCTTTGCCTTTGATATAGATGACGGGGTATTTCAATCGATGATCTTTTTGATGCGTATTTTCAGTTCCAGCGGGTTGAAGGGCTTGACGATGTAGTCCTCGGCGCCCTCTTCCAGCAGCCGGATGCGCTCCGAAGTGCTGTCCTCGCTCGAAAGCATGATGACCGGGATTCCCCGCAGCAGCTCGTTGCGCTTGAGGTAGGCGAGGAATTCGTCGCCGCGCATTTCGGGCATGCGGATATCCGAAATGATCAGGTCGGGTATGTTGCCTTCGAGGAGCCATTGGATAGCGGCGAGGGGGTTCGGCTTGTAATGACAGTCGTAGTCCCCCTGGAGGTATACGTAAAGGATTTTTGCGATCTGATCTTTATCGTCGACGATCAGTACCTTTTTCTTGCTCATTGTTACTTTGATTTATCCCGTTTCCCGGCCCGGCCGGAGATATTGCATATAATTGAACGTAAAGATAAGGATATTAATCCGAATCCCGCATGCAAATATCGGTAAAAAAAACGGAATGTATACTATTCGGGATAAATAACTTATCAAAAACGGCCGTTTTGACCCGTTTTTTGGGGTCCCGAAGTCCGATTTCCGGGACAAATTGTAATAGGTATTCAAAAAATTGTTAACTTTGTAGCTGATGCTGTTCCCGATACGATCCCGGGAATCTTAAATTTACACAGTCTATGGTGTGTGAAAACAGCGGCGCCGCGTTGCGGTCCCGGGTCCTTGTCGCAGAGGACAATCCCAGTAACTATAAACTCGTCGAGGTACTGCTTCGACGGGATTATGACCTCGTCCATGCGGTGAACGGCGCGGAGGCCGTCGAGCTTTTCCGGACGCAGGGTGCGGACCTGGTGCTGATGGATATCAACATGCCCGTCATGGACGGCTATGAGGCGCTTCGGGGCGTGCGGGAGATTTCGCCCGACGTCCCCGTCATCGCACTCACGGCCTATGCGTTCGAAACCGACCGCCATCGCATGTTCCAGGCCGGTTTCAACGAATGTCTTGCCAAACCTCTGCGGGCGGATGAACTCCGTACGCGGATTGCGGCGCTGCTTTCGCGATAGAAAGGGAAACTATGACCAGGAACCCAATGAAAAAAAATCGGATATTTCTTCTTCTGTGTTGCGCCCTGTTGCCCGCATTGCTTCGGGCTCAAGCGCCGCAGGAGAGGGAGAGTATCCTGATTATTTCCTCGTATAATCCGGATACGCGCCGCATGTCGGGCTTCATCGCCGAGTTCGAACGCAACATCATGGCTTCGGGCATCCCGTGCGATATCTATGTCGAAACGCTCGAATGCAAGAGCATCAACGACGCACCCATCTGGATGTCGCAGACCGAGAACATGATTTCCCGGTATGAGAACAAGGGGCTTCGCGCCATCGTCCTGCTGGGGCAGGAGGCATGGGCATCGTTCGTCTCGCTGGGGCATATCCCCAAGGATGTGATGTGCTTCTGCTGCTATGTCAGTTCCAACGGCATCGTGCTCCCGCCGCCGGAGGACAGTCTCGGCATGTGGCTGCCCCCTTCGATCAATTACATGAACATGACGGACAGCCTGAACAATGTGGGCGGTATGCTCAACAAGTATGACGTCCGCCGCAATATCGAGCTGATCCGTTCGCTTTTCCCCGAGGCCGAGAACGTCGCCTTCATCTCGGATAACACCTACGGGGGTATTTCGCTCCAGGCACTCGTGCGCGAGGAGATGAAGAACTATCCCGATATGAACCTTGTGCTGGTGGACAGCCGCGAAGGGGACGAGGCGATGCATGATACCTATGCGTCGCTGTCGCACCGTTCCGCGGCGATACTCGGAACCTGGCGTGTGGGCCGCGACGGGGAGTACCTCATGCAGCGTTCGCTCAATGATCTGGTGCAGTTCAATCCGCGCATCCCGGTCTTCTCGATATCCCAGATCGGCATCGGCGACGTGGCCGTGGGTGGCTATGTCCCCAAATACGAGAATGCAGCCTCGGTCATCGCTTCGCAGATCAAGGAGTACTACACATCGGGCAGGATAGACGGGACGCATTTCCACCTTACGGACGGCCAGTACCTCTTCGATTCGCGCAAGCTCAAGGAGTTGAAGATTGCCGAATACGCCCTTCCCAAGGGGAGTGTGGTCGAGGATACCGTAGCGGCCAAACTCTCGAAATATTCCCATTACATCGAGTTGCTCGTGGCGGGTATCGTACTGCTGGTGCTGCTGCTGGTCTTCGTCGCGGCGCTTTTCCTGCGCACGCGGCGCCTCAAGCGCACGCTCGAAGAGCGCGAGGGACAGCTGGTGGTCGCCCGCGAGAAGGCCGAAGAGTCCGACATGCTCAAATCGGCGTTCCTGGCCAATATGAGCCATGAGATCCGCACGCCGCTCAACGCCATCGTGGGCTTCTCGTCGCTGATGCAGGGCGAGGAACTTTCGCAGGAGGAGCGTGCCGAGTACTGCGCCATCGTGGTCAACAATTCCGAGATGCTGCTCACGCTGCTGAACGACATCCTCGACATTTCGTCGCTCGAATGCGGCAAGATCAAATTCAACTACTCGTCCGAGGAGATCGTGCAGGTCTGCCAGCATGTGCTCATGACGACCGCCCATACGCGGCAGGAAGGTGTCGAGGGGCGTCTCGAATGTGCCGTGGGTTCCTATATGCTCGTAACCGATGTCCACCGCTTGTCGCAGATCCTGATCAACCTGCTCACCAACGCCGGCAAGTTCACTTCCCAGGGGAGTATCACGCTCGGCGTGGAGGTCGACGAGGCACACGGGGAAGTGCTCTTCTCGGTGACAGATACGGGCCCCGGCATCCCGCTCGACAAACAGGAGATGGTCTTCAACCGTTTCGAGAAACTCGACGGCAACAAAAAGAAGGGCACGGGCCTCGGCCTTGCCATCTGTCGCCAGATAGCCATGATCTTCGGCGGCCGCATCTGGGTCGATCCGACCTATACCTCCGGTGCGCGTTTTGTCTTCGCCCATCCGATCGACATCCGTTTCCCGGAGGATGGAGAGAACCGTGAGGGGGGGGGATTTGAGCCCTCTGGAAACGCCCGGATCCTCAAGGTGACCGGGGACGGCAGCCTCATCCGGGGGCGGGAATAAGCCCTCCGGAATAGAATTTCAGCATGGTCGCAGTCTGCTTCGCAGGCACAGGCATGCGAAACATCCCGGGAGGCGGGGCGTAAGCGCTGAACCGCGTTGCCGCGATATGGCAAAAAAGACCCGTGCGGGTCTTTTTTTGTGTCCTTCTGACGGGATGTTTCCCCGGGATTATGGCTTTCCCGCCGGGACTGTGCCCGCTTCGGATAATATTCCGGGCGGATTTGCTGTAACCTTCCTGGTGCAGTTTTTCGCCTGCCCGGACTTGTTTTGTTACCTTTGCGCCGCGAAGCCGGGGCGGTTGCCTCCAATGCGTTCGGATGCGCCGGTTACGGCTCCGGCCGTCGCAAGACCCCGGGCAGGCGGACGCTTTGCCGGGGTGTTGTGGAATAATTCCACACGGATGTAGAATTATTCCACAGATTTTTGTATATATTTGATTTGGTATTTGGTAGATATTTTGCTGTCAATAAATGTTTTAATGGGCTGCCTGCAATTCTGGCGCAAGGTTTGAACCCCGTTTTGCTGCCCCCAATGATATTAGTGCTTTATGAAATTTGACAAATTGAAACCGAATTTGCAGGAGCTGAACCTGAACGGTGTGAAGAAAGCGGCCTCCCGTGTTGCCCATGTCCGGATAAGACTGAGCCGAGGCCAGTGGATCGGAGTCATTGCCGGCCTTGTGGTCGTGACGGTGTTGCTCGTCATCCTGCTCCGGCCGCGTCCCGCCGCAGTCGTCCTGCCCGTCGTGGCGGTGGAACCCGTAACGACCGAAGACGTCAATATCTATGGCGATTACGTAGGCCGCATCCGCGCCCAGCAGTTCGTCGAAATCCGCGCCCGCGTCGAGGGCTACCTCGAAAAGATGCTCTTCGCCGAAGGTACCTACATCAGGAAGGGACAAACCCTCTTCGTGATCGACCCCCGGGTCTACCGTGCGCGCGTGGACAAGGCCAAGGCGCAGCTGAACAAGGCCCGGGCGCAGGCGCTGAAAGCCAAGCGCGACCTCGACCGTATCCGTCCGCTCTTCGAACAGAGTGCCGCCAGCCAGCTCGAACTCGACAATGCCACGGCGGCTTACGAGAGTGCCGTGGCCGACGTGGCCGTCGGCGAGGCCGACCTCACGCAGGCGCAGATGACCCTGGGCTATACCTCCGTGCAGTCGCCTATTGCGGGTTATATCTCCGAACGCAACGCCGACATCGGTACGCTCGTGGGGCCGAGCGGCAAATCGCTGCTCGCCACGGTCGTGAAGAGCGATACCGTGCGTGTCGATTTCAGCATGACGGCCCTCGACTACCTGCGCAGCAAGGCGCGCAACGTCAACCTCGGGCACCGCGATTCGACCCGCAAGTGGGATCCCTACATCACCGTGACCCTGGCCGACGGCTCGGAATACCCCTACCGCGGCCTGGTAGATTTCGCCGATCCGCAGGTCGACCCGCAGACGGGTACCTTCTCCGTGCGAGCCGAGATGGCCAACCCCGACCACATCCTGCTGCCGGGGCAGTTCACCAAGGTGCGGTTGCTGCTCGACGTGCGTGAGGATGCCGTCGTCGTGCCGTCGAAGGCCATCGAGATCGAGAAGGGCGGCGCCTACATCTACGTGGTGCGCCCCGACAGCATCGTCGAGAAGCGTTTTGTCGAGACGGATTCCGAATGGGGCAACAACATCGTCGTCGAACGCGGCCTGGTGCGGGGCGAGGATATCGTCGTCGAGGGCTACCATAAACTCCAGCACGGCATGAAAGTCGAACCGGTCGCTCCGCGCCGCGATGAAGAGGCCGAAAAACAACAGTAGCCTATGAAAGCGGACTTCTTTATCGACAGGCCCGTCTTTTCGACGGTGCTGTCCATCATCATCGTGATCGTGGGTTTCATCGGCCTGGCACTGCTGCCCGTCGACCAGTACCCCCAGATCGTACCTCCCGTGGTGCGTATCTCGGCGTCGTACCCCGGTGCCGATGCGCAGACCGTGACGCAGGCCGTGGCTACGCCCATCGAGCAGGAGTTGAACGGTACTCCCGGCATGATCTACATGGAGTCGTCGAGCTCCAACTCGGGCGGTTTCTCCGCCACGGTGACCTTCGACATTTCGACGGATCCCGACCTGGCGGCCGTGGATATCCAGAACCGGCTGAAGAAGGCCGAGGCGCGCCTTCCTGCCGAAGTGGTGCAGAACGGCATCTCGGTCGAGAAGCAGGCGGCCAGCAAACTGATGACCATAACCCTGCTTTCGTCCGACCCCAAGTTCGATGAAATCTACCTTTCGAACTATGCGACGCTCAACGTGCTGGACATGTTGCGCCGTGTTCCCGGAGTGGGCAGCGTTTCGAACGTCGGCAGCCGTTATTACGCCATGCAGATATGGGTCATGCCCGACAAGCTGGCCGACCTGGGGCTGACGGTCAAGGATTTGCAGACGGCGCTCAAAGACCAGAACCGCGAGTCTGCCGCCGGCGTGCTGGGGCAGGCCCCCATGAACGGCATCGACGTAACGATCCCCATCACGGCGCAGGGGCGTCTGTCGTCTGTCAGCGAATTCGAGGACATCGTCGTGCGGGCCAACCCCGACGGGTCGATCATCCGCCTGAAAGACGTGGCGCGTATCTCGCTCGAAGCTTCGTCCTATAATACCGAGAGCGGCATCAACGGTGGGAACGCTGCCGTGCTGAATATCAACATGCTGCCCGGAGCCAATGCCATGGAGGTGGCGGCGCTGGTCAAGGCGGCCATGGAGGAGATCAGCCACAACTTCCCCGAGGGCATCAGCTACGAGATTCCGTTCGACATGACGACCTACATCTCGGAGTCGATCCACCATGTCTACCAGACATTGTTCGAAGCGTTGCTGCTGGTGATCCTCGTGGTCTTCCTCTCGTTGCAGAGCTGGCGCGCCACGATCATCCCGATCGTCGCCGTGCCCATCTCGCTGATCGGTACCTTCGGCGTGATGCTCGTTTTCGGGTTTTCGCTCAACATGCTGACGCTGTTGGGGCTCATTCTCGCCATCGGCATCGTGGTCGACGACGCCATCGTCGTCGTGGAGAATGTCGACCGCATCATGAACGAGGAGCATCTCTCGCCCTACGAGGCTACTAAAAAGGCGATGTCCAACCTGAGCGGGGCGCTGATCGCCATGTCGCTGGTATTGTGCGCCGTGTTTGTCCCGGTGAGTTTCCTTTCGGGCATTACGGGTCAGCTCTACCGCCAGTTCACCATCACCATCGCCGTGTCGGTGGTCATCTCGACCGTCGTGGCGCTGACGCTCAGTCCGGTGATGTGCGCCTATTTCCTGCGCCCCGACAACGGACGCCGCAAACCCAAACTGTTCCGGCGTATCAACTACTGGCTGCGGCGCGGCAATACGGTCTACCAGCGAGGAATCCGCGGCAGCCTGCGCCATTCGCGGCGGATGCTGGCGGCCTTCGGCATCCTGCTCGTCGGCATCTGGCTGATGAACCGCATCACGCCGCAGAGTTTCATGCCCAAGGAGGACCAGGGCTATTTCACCGTCGAGCTGGAACTTCCCGAAGGGGCGACGCTCGAACGGACGCGTCGTGTGACGGATCGTGCGATGAAGTACCTGATGGGCCTTTCCGACGTGGAGTATGTGCTCAATGTGACGGGGTCGTCGCCCCGACTGGGCAGCAATCAGGCGCACAGCCAGCTGACGGTGATTCTCAAACCGTGGGGCGACCGTACGTCGGAGAGCATCGACGAACTGATGGAGGAGGTGCGCGACGAGCTGTCGCTCTATCCCGAGAGCAAGGTCTACCTAAGTTCGCCCGCCGTCATCCCGGGTCTGGGTACTTCGGGCGGCTTCGAGATGGTGCTCGAAGCGCGCGGCGACCGCACCTATACCGACTTGCAGCAGGCCGTCGACACGCTGATGTATTACGCTGAGCGGCGTCCCGAACTGGCGGGGCTGTCGTCGTCGATGCAGAGCGACATTCCGCAGCTCTACTACGACGTCGACCGCGACAAGGCGCAACTGCTGGGCGTGTCGATGTCCGATGTCTTCTCGACGCTCAAAACCTTCACAGGTTCGGTCTATGTCAACGACTTCAACATGTTCAACCGTATCTACCGCGTCTACGTTCAGGCCGAGGCGCCCTACCGTGCGCACCAGAGCAATCTCGACCTCTTCCATGTGCGGGGCAACGGCGGTGCGATGATCCCCGTCACGGCCCTCGGTACGACGCACTACACGACCGGGCCCGGTACGATCCGCCGCTTCAACATGTTCAATGCCGCGACCATCTCGGGCGAGGCGGCGCACGGTTACAGTTCGGGACAGGCGATGGAGGCGCTCGAACAGATCGTGCGCGAGCACTTGCCGGCCAATATCGGCGTCGAGTGGAGCGGCCTGTCGTATCAGGAGAAACACGCCAGCGGCCAGACGGGGCTGGTACTGGCGCTGGCGCTGCTCTTCGTCTTCCTGTTCCTCGCCGCGCAGTACGAAAGCTGGTCGGTGCCGGTGGCGGTGATCCTGTCGCTGCCGATCGCGGGACTGGGCGCCTATGTGGGCAACTGGCTCTGCGGACTGGAAAACAATATCTATATGCAGACCGGATTGATAATGCTTATCGGTTTGCTCGCTAAAACAGCCATTCTTCTCACTGAATATGCTACCACGCGGCGACAGTCGGGGATGGGGTTGGTATCATCCGCCCTCAATGCGGCGAAAGTCCGCTTACGTCCCATTCTTATGACCGCTTTAACGATGATTTTTGGTCTGCTCCCGCTTTTATTCGCAACAGGTGTCGGTGCATACGGATCGTTCTCTCTGGCTACCGGAGCGGTCGGAGGTATGTTGGTCGGTACGGTCGTAATCCTGTTCCTTGTACCGGGGTTGTTCGTTGTATTCCAATATATACAGGAGAAATTCAAACCGATAGAAGTAACTACGAAAACCGATAAGTTATGAAACATATATTAATTATTATCCTTACAGCATTCCTGTTTACGGGCTGCGGAGTTTACAAACGATATTCGCGTCCCGAAATGAATACATCCGGCCTGTATGGAAGCGCCGAGACAGCCGACACGACCACGATTGCCTCACTAAGCTGGAAAGAACTCTTTGCCGATCCGTTACTGCAATCACTCATCGAAGAAGGACTGCAAAATAATACGGACTTAAAAATAGCCCGGCTCCGGGTAGAAGAAGCCGAAGCATCATTGTTTGCCGCAAAGCTGGCCTATCTCCCTTCGCTATCGTTGGAGCCACAGGGAAATATAAGCAGTTTCGACGGCAGTAAAGTATCAAAGACCTATAACCTTGCCGCCACGGCCAGTTGGGAGGTGGATATTTTTGGCAGAATAACCAATGCCAAACGGGGCGCAAAGGCTTATCATGAGCAAAGCAAAGCCTACGAACAGGCCGTGCAAACCACACTCGTTGCCACGATAGCCAACCTCTATTACTCGCTTCTCATGCTCGATGAGCAACGGGAGATCAGCCAAAAAACAACAGAGAGCCTGCGGCGCAACGTGGAGGTTCTGACTGTGCTGAAAAGAGCAGGACAGGCTAATGCCGCCCATGTAGCGCAAGCCGAAGCCAACCTGCTATCGGTCGAAGCATCCCTGCTGACGTTCCGGAAAGAAACGAACGAACTGGAAAACGCTTTGTCAAAATTATTAGG
>ERZ831634.2974-NODE-2974-length-13522-cov-5.177025_pt1 | contig 13522 bp, 10 predicted proteins | sample MGYA00519953_ERZ831634 | MGnify/ENA primary metagenome ERZ831634 (study PRJEB31850, sample SAMEA3708718) | human gut metagenome | biome: human gut; feature: human-associated habitat; material: faeces | place: China | collected 2014 ... | reverse complement strand
TCGTAAGAGAAATAAGCCTGGCAATATTTATTTGTATTGTCACCGATGATCTTGACTGAATTCTTGTTGGCACCGACAGTACCGTCTGCACCCAAACCGTAGAACTTAGCTTCGAACATGCCTTCGCCACCCAATGCGATCTCCTCTTTCTGAGGCAGCGATGTAAAGGTCACGTCATCCACGATACCGATCGTGAACTGATTCTTCGGCATCGGCAATGCCAGGTTTTCGTATACGGAAAGGATCTGGGCAGGAGTCGTATCCTTAGACCCCAAACCATAACGGCCGCCTACGATAACCGGAGCATCTTCCTGGCCATAGAAACAGTCTTTTACATCCAGATACAGAGGTTCGCCTACTGCACCCGGTTCTTTTGTACGGTCCAAAACAGCAATACGCTTAGCAGTCTTAGGAACAGCTGCCAAGAAGTGTTTAGCCGAGAACGGACGATACAAGTGAACGGAAACCAAACCTACTTTTTCACCCTTAGCTGTCAGGTAGTCGATAGCTTCGCGTGCAGCTTCCGTAACAGAACCCATTGCAATGATTACGCGTTCTGCATCTTCAGCTCCGTAGTAATCGAACAAACCGTATTTACGTCCTGTGATCTTGGAGATTTCATTCATATATTCTTCTACGATAGCAGGAACTGCATCATAGTAAGAGTTGCTCGATTCTCTATGCTGGAAGAAGTGGTCAGGGTTTTCAGCCATACCGCGTGCAACCGGAGTTTTCGGATTCAAGGCACGTGCGCGGAATTCAGCCAACGCCTTCTGGTCGATCAGCGGAGCCAAGTCTTCATTTTCCAATGCTTCGATCTTCTGGATTTCGTGAGATGTACGGAAACCGTCGAAGAAGTTCACGAACGGAACACGGGATTTGATTGTAGCCAAGTGGGCAACACCTGCCAAATCCATCACTTCCTGTACAGAACCTTCGGCCAACATGGCGAAGCCTGTCTGACGGGCAGACATTACGTCTTGATGGTCACCGAAGATACACAGTGCGTGAGAAGCCAATGTACGAGCAGATACATGGAATACGCAAGGCAGCAATTCACCTGCAATCTTGTACATGTTCGGGATCATCAGCAACAAACCCTGAGAAGCCGTATAAGTCGTAGTCAGTGCACCAGCCTGCAACGAACCGTGAACTGCACCGGCAGCACCACCTTCAGATTGCATTTCCTGCACCATTACAGTTTCGCCGAAAATATTCTTACGTCCGGCAGCAGCCCATTCATCTACATATTCTGCCATCGTAGATGACGGAGTGATGGGGTAAATCGCAGCAACTTCACTGAACATATAGGAGATATGTGCAGCAGCCTGGTTACCATCACAGGTTAAAAATTTCTTCTGTTTTGTCATAGACTCTTACTATTAGTATTTAAAAAAATTTCAATATAAAAAGCCGAAAAGCCAAAGCGGGATCATGTTGCCCTCTCCTACTTCGACCTTATCGATTGCATAATACAGATCAGGATTATTCTTCACCTTCATGTTTTCTTCAATCCTGAAATTATGCATCCCATTGACTAAGAAATGTGCATTCTTCCCGCCCTCATTCAATTTATTGTCCTTCAAAAGCTGGTTATAAAAGAATGATTCGCGGACAGACTGCATATTCACTTCCATCGGCCGGATGGGATACATCAAATTGGAGTTATACATATACACTTTAGAGGGTTTCTTGGGGAAGGACTCTCCCACCGGATAAAGTATGTTCATCAAACGGGCATCGGCCAAATATTTGATATAGTTCATCACGGTGGCCCGCGAAGTCTCTATGTCTTTGCTCAACTGACTCACATTGGGCGTACAAGGAGCGCTTGTCGCCAACAGATAAAGCAACTTACGCAGTTTCGGCAGATAGCTTTGTTCGATTTGTTTTATGTATAACACATCTACCTCCAGCATCATATTCATGGTTTTTAGCAAATTCTCCGAGAAATTGCGCTTCTCCAAGAAGAACGGGTAGAAACCATGATGCAGATAGTCCTGAAAGTATGCCATCGGTTTTCCCACCGAGCAGATGCCTTTCGCAATCTCCTGATGGCCCACCAATATTTCTCCAAACGTATAAGCCGGAAAACTGTTCCCGGACATCAGATTAAAAAATTCCCGGAATGAGAAACCTCGCAGGTTATACGAAACCACCTTGCCTGACAGATCGGGATTTTCATCTTTCAACCGCATGACGGAAGAGCCGGAAAAAATGATCTTCAAGTCAGTGAAGTTATCGTAACAATAGCGGAGTTCTTTCGACCATCCCGAATATTTGAACACTTGGTCGATCAGCAGCACTTTTCCCCCTTTTGCCCTGAACTCAGAAGCAAAATCGACCAACGTACGTTCCGTAAAATAAAAATGATTCAGATTTATGTAAAGACACTCTTTATTATCCGCGCCAAAATGCTCGCGGGCATAATCCAGCAGAAAAGTCGTCTTTCCCACTCCGCGAGACCCCTTAATACCGATCAACCGATCATTCCAGTCGATCTCGTCCATCAGCCCTCTGCGAACCGGCGAATACAAGTGTTCTACCAGATATTTATGTGTTTTAAAGAATGCTTCCACTTTTTCAATTGACAATTAACAATGGACAATTGACAATTTATCCATCCCGTTAAATGAGGCAAATATAGATATTTTTTTCGAATTGCAATGCAGAGTTTGCAATTTTGATAAAAAACATCTATTCCAAATTATCAATTATCCATTTTTTATTGTTAATTATTCAATTATCGTTATCCACCCATAGGTATCAGGTTCATCGCCATACTGGATAGCACGCAGTTTATTGTATAGTTTTTCACAAACAGGACCCGGTTTGCCGTCTTTTGCAATCACATAAGACTTATTGACATCCAAATCATCGATCTGTGAAATCGGAGCAATAACCGCAGCAGTTCCACATTCGGCAGCTTCATCGAACGCAGCGATTTCTTCTACCGGAACCGGACGGCGTTCCACCGTCAGGCCCATGTCGGTTGCCAACTGCTGCAAACTCTTGTTCGTGATAGAAGGCAGGATAGAGTGAGACTGCGGAGTGATGTAGCTGTTGCCACGAATTCCGAAGAAGTTGGCTGGGCCGCATTCGTCCAGATATTTCTTTTCTTTCGGGTCCAGATATAAAACAGCGGCGTAGCCCAACTCATGAGCCTTTTCGCCCGCAACGAGACTGGCGGCGTAATTACCACCGACTTTGATCGTACCGGTTCCCTGAGGGGCAGCACGATCGTAATCGCGCATGATACATACTTTGGAGGGTTTGAAACCACCCTTAAAATACGGTCCCACCGGCGTCACAAACACCATGAACATATATTCGGGAGCCGGCTTCACACCCACCTGGGCACCCAAACCGATCATCAACGGACGGATATATAAAGCAGCCCCGCTTTCATAAGGGGGAACAAAACGTTCGTTCAGTTTTACGACCTTACGGATAGCTTCCTCGAACTTCTCAACGGGCAACTCGGCCATTTTGATACCGCGGCTGGAAGATTGCATGCGTTTGCCGTTCTCATCCATACGGAACACACGGATCTTGCCGTCTCTCCCTTTGAACGCCTTCAATCCTTCAAACGACTCCTGTCCATAATGCAAACATGTGGCAGCCATATGAATATTGATGATCTCGGAAGAACTAACTTCGAGCTCGCCCCATTTACCATCCCGATAGTAACACCGTACATTATAGTCTGTCTTCATATAACCGAATGACAGATCAGACCAATTAATATTTTCCATATCTTATCGTAATTAGATTATTGACAGGCAAAGGTATTAATAAAAATGAAAAACGGCAACCGTTACTCATTTAATCCTCGCAGGAAAATAATCCCGCAAATTGTCGCAATGCGTACAGGCAAATTCGGCTACACTCTTATTGTACACCTTGCCTCAAATCTCATTGGTCCAAATCGAAACTACTGCTGCATCTAATTCGATTTTATACCCCATTTAATTCAAATTACACACAAGGGTAATATTTTTTAACAGATATAAGATTCCTACACCTCACTATCAATCAAGATTTTAACCCAAAATCGCATTTTAAAGAGAGATATTGTCTATTTTAACACTCATTTACCCCTTCAAAAACGGCAAAAATAACAAGAACGATAGATGCAAATTGCAGATTATATCGTATTTTTGTGAAGAAGCAACAAAAAGACATGATGGAAACACTTTATCCGATAGGCATACAGAATTTCGAAAAGATACGCAAAGAGGGATATCTTTACATAGATAAGACGGAATTGGTTTACCGATTGGCGAAGACGGGAAGCTATTACTTCCTAAGCCGTCCACGACGTTTCGGCAAGTCATTGCTAATTTCAACTTTAGAAGCCTATTTTCAAGGTAAAAAAGAGCTGTTCGAGGGGTTGGCGATGGAATGGTTGGAAAAAGATTGGGTGAAATACCCGATCTTGCATCTGGACCTGAACATCTCGCAATATAGCTCACAAAAGGACTTGGAGGATATATTGAACCGCAACTTAGTCGCCTGGGAAAACCTGTACGGGGCAGATCCGGCCGAACGGAGCCTCGCCTTGCGTTTCGCAGGCATCATCCAGCGGGCCTGCGAAAAGGCAGGGCAGCGCGTGGTCATCCTGGTAGACGAGTATGACAAACCTTTGCTACAGAACCTGCACGACGAAACGATGCAAACGGAACTGAGAAATATGCTGAAGCCTTTCTACGGCGTTCTGAAGACGATGGACGGTTGTATCAAATTCGCACTGCTGACAGGCGTGACGAAGTTCGGGAAGATGAGCGTGTTCAACGATCTGAACAACCTGATGGACATTTCGATGGACGACCGGTATGTCGAGATATGTGGCATTACGGAGGAAGAAATCCATACTTATCTCGAAAAAGAACTGCAAGGGTTGGCGTCCCGGCAAAAGGTCAGCTATGAGGAGATGTGCCTTGAATTGAAAAAACGGTATGACGGCTATCATTTCGTTGAAAATTCAATCGGTATGTATAATCCGTTCAGCCTGTTGAACACATTTGCCAAGAAAAAGCTCAGCGACTATTGGTTCGAAACAGGCACACCCTCCTACTTAGTCGAACTGCTCAAAAGGACGGATTACAATCTATATGATATGGCTCATACACAAACAAATGCAGAAAACAAGCAGTATGCTTTACCTTTCACATCCGATACAAGAACGCTGTTCAGAATAGGCGTCAATTTCAGCAACGAAACACGGAATATCGACACGTGGAAAATTCAAACAACATAAACAATCAACATATTGGGCAGACAAACATAACTGTTTTTTATGTACATTTGTCCACCCAAATAAATAAATAACATGAAAGTAATCGATCTGATCAATAGCAGCAAGAGTACTGCTTTCTCATTTGAAATACTTCCTCCGTTGAAAGGAAACAGCATACAGAAAGTATATAATGTCATAGACAAACTGATCGAGTTCGATCCTAAATACATTAATATAACATCCCATCACAGCGAATATATCTACAAGACTTTGCCAGATGGTAGCTTTCAGAAAGTCAACATCCGCAAACGTCCCGGATCGGTCGCCATCGCTTCGGCTATCCAGAATAAATATGGCATAACGGCTGTTCCTCATATTATATGCAAGGGATTTACAAAAGATGAAACGGAATATGCATTGATTGACCTGAACTTTTTAGGTGTTTATGACCTGTTGTTGCTCCGTGGAGATGTAAAAACACTGGAAGCCGGACAAAAAACGGACATATACCACGAACATGCAACCGACCTCCAGCAGCAAGTGAACGACTTCAACAAAGGGATCGCCATCGACGGATCTGTTTTCGAAGCCAATGAAACACCGTTCTCTTACGGAATGGCTTGCTATCCGGAAAAGCATGAAGAAGCCCCCAATATGGAATCGGATATTTTCTATCTGAAAGAGAAAGTAAAGAACGGGGCGGACTACTTGGTGACACAGATGTTTTTCGACAATGAAAAATATTACGCATTCGTAGACCGATGCCGGGCGGAAGGCATTACGGTCCCCATCATTCCGGGTATCAAGCCGATCGTATTCAAGAACCAGCTCACCGTGCTGCCTAAGATATTCCGTTCGGACATTCCCGAACCGTTTGCAACAGAACTTCGTAAATGCAAAACGGATGATGAAGCGAAAGCCGTCGGTGTCGAATGGTGCATCCAGCAATGCAAAGACTTGATTGCACACGGCGTTCCGAGCCTACATTTCTATACAATGATGGCATCGGATAGCGTCTATAAGGTGGCAAAAGAGGTGTATTGAAAGTACGAAACCATCGTTTCATGAGCACGAAACTACATTTCCATGCCTATGAAACGATGTTTTCATGCCGAAGGAACTATATTTTCAAGCAATCGTAATCTCCCCGATCAGCGAACAATTCAGATGTTCCTTTACTTCGTCCGGCGTCATACCATGCCCGAACAGGAACATCAACTTGGCAACCGCACATTCGGTCGTGCTGTCGTAACCGCTCACCACGCCGGCCTGCAACAATTTGCGACCGGTTTCATAGCGGTGCATTTCCACGCTCCCGGCAAGGCATTGGGTGACATTGACAATGACGATCCCCCGTTCGACCGCATCCTTCAACATCTCCAGCAACCAGTCATATCCGGGCGCATTCCCGCTACCGAATGTTTCCATCACGACGCCTTTCAAGCCGGGAATATTCAAGATGCTTTCCACAACCTGCGGAGAAATTCCAGGAAATATTTTCAAGATTGCAATATTCCGGTCCAACAAGTAATGAGGTTTCAGCGGTTTCCGGGATACCGGATGGTAAATCTGGGAGACATCATACTTAATCGAAATACCGGCATGTGCCAACGGAGGATAATTATAGGAACGGAACGCATTGAAATTATCCGCATTCGTCTTGCTGGTACGGTTTCCGCGCAACAGGTCGTTCTCAAAGAAAATACAGACTTCAGGAACCAGCGGCATATCGTTTTCACGGGCGGCGGCAATCTCTATCGCCGTAATCAGGTTTTCCTTTCCATCCGTACGAAGCATACCGATCGGAAGCTGTGAACCGGTCAGAACCACCGGCTTACTCAGATTTTCCAGCATAAAGCTCAAAGCGGAAGCGGTAAAGGCCATCGTATCGGTCCCATGCAGAACGACAAAGCCATCGTAATCATGATAATGTTCCGCAATGACATGCACGATTTTCATCCATGAATCCGGTCCCATCTCCGATGAATCCATCGGTGGATCAAATTGAATAGACGATATTTTATATCCGAGATTTTTCAGTTCGGGTACATGCTCCTCCAAATGTTCAAAATTAAAGGCCTCCAAAGAGCCCGTCTCAGGATTTTCTATCATTCCGATAGTACCTCCCGTATATATAATCAGAATAGAAGCGTCATCTTTGCATACATTCATAATACAATCCGTATTTATGTAATTTTCTTTTTTACAATGCAAAGATAATACTATCATTTTGAAATCAAATACCGAAACAAAACAATTAAAACATATTCAAAACTATCTTCACAAGAATAATCATAAGAAAAAAATATTACATTTTGTCAACTGCAAAAAAAAAACACAAATCACCGTCTCAGTTTTTATCGATCAGGCAATAGAAGTAAGCAATACACCAAAAACATACAACAAAATGAAAAAAGTTTGTTATCGGATAGGGGTTTTTCCAAGCATCTTAGTCTTATCGACGAAATAATAAATTTTACGAAGATGAAATACATACTGTTTATCGCAATGGATTTGGCCTTATATCCTTTTTTGCTTGTGCTTTTTATTGGTAAATGCATTAAAGAGAAAATACAGATCGCACATTAAGATGAGGTTTCTTATTTCCTCGATTATTCGTACCTTTGCTCTATCAACTCAATAAGGAGCAACATGTACTTCAAGGATATTATCGGTCAGGAAGAAATAAAAAAACGGCTTATACATTCGGCACAGACAGGTGTCGTCCCGCATGCCCAGCTATTCACGGAACAGGGGGGTGCAGGCGCCTTTCCTCTCACACTGGCTTACGCACGTTATCTGAACTGTACGAACCGGACGGAAACGGATTCATGCGGGCATTGTCCGTCATGCCTAAAGTATAACGAGTTGGCCCACCCGGACCTTCATTTCGTGTTCCCGATCGTTTCCAAGAAGGATAAGAAAAAAGATGTCTGCGACGATTACCTCACCGAATGGAGAGGTTTCCTGAAAGACCGTCCCTATTTCGATATAGACGGCTGGCTGGATTATATCGATGCCGGCAACTCACAAGCTCTGATCTACTCGAAAGAGAGCGACGAGATTATCCGGAAACTGAGCCTTAAGATATACGAAGCGACTTACCGCATCCTGTTGGTATGGCTACCGGAAAAACTCCACCCGACCTGTGCCAACAAACTCCTGAAGATCATTGAGGAACCTCCCCGGAACACGGTGATCCTGATGGTATCGGAACTTCCCGACCTGGTTTTAGGAACCATCCTGTCCCGTGCGCAACGTATCAACGTACGTGGCATTCATCCGGAAGATATCGCCGCCTCCATGATTTCCCGGTTCAACCTGACTCCCGAAGATGCCAAGCATGTCGCCCATCTGGCAAACGGCAGTTACCGGAAAGCGGTCGAGGCAATCAGCCTGGGGGAAGAGAACAAGTTCTACCTGGAACAATTCAAAGGCATGATGCGCAACTCCTGGGCGCGTAATGTCAGAGGCATGAAAGACATGGCAGACGTGTTGGCAAGTATCGGGCGTGAACGGCAGAAGAACTTTCTTTCTTATTGCCAGCATCTGATACGCGAGAACTTCATGTACCGGTTCCAGTCGCCGGAACTCAATTATATGAATACGGACGAAGCTGGATTTGCCGTGAAGTTCGCTCCTTTCATCAATGAACGGAATGTGATCGACATCATGGACGAGTTGGCAAAAGCGGAACGGCATGTGACGCAAAATGTGAACGCAAAGATGGTCTTTTTCGATCTTTCCCTACGGCTTACCGTATTGATAAAACGGTAATTCCAGATAAGTTGTCACAGTTTTTTATTCTGCCAGTTTCCTTTCCAGAGATAGAAGAAAGCGGACAGGATCATCAAATCGTAGACATGCTCCGTTGTCCAGCAGACCGCCACATCCGCATGCATCCGGATACCGACCCACAGTGCATAGAGAACATAGACAAAGATACTTGCCATATCAATCAGCAATGCCGTCTGCGTATTTCCCGTTCCCGACACACTGAAAAAGAAGATAAAGGCCGGAACCGCAATTAGATAAGAGGAAAGCATCACCCAAAGGGATGATACAGAACCGGCAATCAGATCCAGATTATCCGTGTAAATGCGCAATACCAGTTCCGGGAATAGGGCAATCAGAATACCGAGCGGCAAAACGAAGTAATAGCAAATCCGTATCATACGCCCGCACAATCCCATCACCTGTTCCGGCTTTCCAGCACCAATCAGATTGCTGACCAGCGAACTGGAGGTCGAAGCAAAGGCATTGACAAACATAAACAGAAACGAAGAAATGCTTCGCACCACATTCGTAATCGCCAACGGCCGCTCTCCCTGATGCTCCATCACGACAAAGAACACGAACCAGCCTAAAAAAGCAATCCCGTGCTGAATCATAATCCAGATAGAAACACCCAATATCTGCCTCAACATCCGGAAATCTATACCCGAATACTCAAACAACCCGTATTTCTTATAATCGACTTTCTTCCACGTATAAAGAATGAAGAACAGCACCGAAACAGCTTCCGAGATCGATGAAGCGATCGCCGCTCCGGCAATCCCCAACGCCGGAAATCCGAACTTCCCGAATATCAGGACATAGTTCAGCATTACATTGGCTAACACCATCACGACCGAATTTATCGTCAGGATCTTTGTCTTTGTAATACCGACATAAAAAGCCCTGAACATAACGGCAACAAAGGAGAAGAAAAAGCCATAGACACGCCAGTCCACATACTTCATCGTAGCCTGGTAGACATCATCGGAACCGATCAGTTTGCGCAGAAAGAAAGGCGAATACAGATGTGAAGCCGTAAACAGCAACGAGGCAAGCAGCAACAGGAAAAACGTCCCCTGCAGGAAGACCAGCCCAATCCGTTTATATTCTTGTGCGCCGTTTCGCCGAGCTATCAATACCTGCGCGCCTATACTGAAACCGAAGCCAAGCATATAAATCACAAGGTAATAGACTCCCGCCAATGCCGACGCTCCCAACTCGACTTCTCCTACCCGCCCCAAATAGGCCGTATCGGTCAACCCGATCATGTGTTCCATCAATAGACTCATCAAGACAGGGAATGTTATTTGCAGAATTTGTTTGTTCGTAAATTGCATATTATCTGATAAAAAGGTGTGCAAAGGTAATAATAAGAATGGATTGCACAATATAACCGGGAGACATTCGTTTTTATAAAAATGAACCGGTATGATGGTGCGTATAATTTATTAATGATATTCCTATGAAAGCGAAATTATTGCTGATATTCTCTCTGTCATTTTACCTTTTCAGTTGTAACGGACAGAATTCCCATATCCCGGCAGTTGTCACTTCGGCCGCTCCAGTCAAGATCAATCGTTTCGACAAGGAGCTTTTAAAGCTGGTCGAAACGAACGACTCCTCCATGCAAGCCAGGCTTGTTCGCGAATACCCGCAAATGCTCGACATATTGGGAAAAGGTATCCTAAACATGAAGTCTCCGGCAATGCCCGGCTTCTTCGACAAATTGGCCAACTACTATTTCGAACCGACTTTGAAGGGGTTATATACCGATGCTGTCCGTCAATATGACAATGTTTCCCAGATCGAGCAAGCTCTCGGTAACGGTTTCACATGGTTGAAGACCTGTTTTCCTTCGATGCAGATTCCGGCCATCTATATGCACGTTTCCGGCTTCAATCAAAATGTACTGGTCGGCGACAGCCTGTTGTCCATCTCGATAGATAAATATTTAGGCGAGGAATATCCGTTATACCAGGACTTCTTCTATGATTTCCAGCGCCGGTTAATGACGCCTGAGCATATCGTCCCCGATTACCTTGCCGGTTGGCTGATGTCCGAGTATCCGTTTGAAGGAAAAGAAAATGTACTGCTCGACCGGATGATCTATGAAGGCAAAATAAAATATCTGATCCATCAAGCATTTCCTGAACTGAAGCCTGAAGTACTCATGGGCTACACGGAAACTTCCTATAACTGGTGCAAAGAGAATGAATCCAACCTGTGGAAGGCTATCATAGAACGCAAGCATCTTTATACGCCAGACCTGATGACAACAAATAAATACTTCGATAACGTCCCCAGCATATTCCTGGCAAGCGACGCTCCCGGAAATCTCGGCAGTTGGCTCGGCTGGCAGATTATCGACAAATATATGCGAGAAACGAATTCGATCCCAGAAGCCTTGATGCAAAACAACGATAGCCAAGCTATCCTGACCGATTCGAAATACAAGCCATAAAGCCTACGGGGGATATAAAAAAGAAAACCGTCCTATTCTCGCGAACTGGACGGATAACCTAATCTAACTTAATTCTAATACCATGAAAAACACTATATCTTAATAACAGAACCGGTATCGAAAAGTTTAATAGAACGGTTTATTTTTATTTCTTTCACAAAATAATGATCATGCGAGATCAACAACACCGTTCCTCTATAACTCTTTATAGCCGCTGTTATTATTTCAACACTTTGTATATCCAGATTGTTCGTCGGTTCGTCTAAAATAAATACATCCGGCGCATTATTTCCGATCATAAGGCAGCAAAAGAGCAACCGGATCTTTTCACCTCCGCTCAAGCAAAAACACGGCTTGTCCCATGTCTCGTAAGGAAACAAATAACGGTTCAAAATGGATTTCAATTCATGTTCAGCCAAATGCGAGGCGTTAAAACGTTCCGTCTGCTCGAACACGGTCAATCCGGGATCAAGCACGGAACATTCCTGATCAATATAAAGATAACTGAAATCAGCCCGTGTAATCGTCCCGGCCGCCGGTTTCAGTTCCCCTAACAACAATTTGACCAGGGTCGTTTTTCCGCTCCCATTATTTCCTGTGATATGAATACGGTCGCCACTCCTGACCTGAATATTCAGAGGTGACTTCCATAGGCAGGAAGAAGTGTAACCGAAATTGATCTGATCCGCAGTGATCAGAATCTTGCCGGTGTGCAGATCGGAAGAATTGAAATTTGTCTGAAGTGCCCGCAAATCGGGAATCACATCTTGAAGGCTGGCAATCGAACTTTGCAGGGAAGCCATTTTCTCCTCATGGACATCATTCAGCCGGACTGTACTTTTCTCGGCTTTATCTTTCAGCGTATTGACTGCCATGCGCGAGATCCCTTTCTTGAAACTCGACTTATCACTGCGGACATTCGACTTATTCTTCCGTTCCATCACTTCACGCGCCGTTTTACGGGCTAAGCGAAGTTCTTTCTCCTTCTCACTCAACTGATTCTGCAAAGCTGTCAATGCCAACTCTTTCTGCTCTTTATAGAACTCATAATTGCCACCATAAAGTGTGACCTCACTTTTCTCAAGCTCACAAATGCAAGGCAGCAGGTTCAGCAACGTCCGGTCATGACTGACAATCAACAAGGTCGAACGTCCGCTCCGGATCATCTCATATAGCTTTTCCCGGCCGGAAACATCCAGATGATTCGTCGGTTCATCCATCAAAATAATTTCCGGTGCATGAACAAGGATACCAGAAAGGAACACTTTCGTCTTTTCTCCTCCGCTCAACGAGCACATCGGCTGGGACAGTTGCAGATGCTCCAGATTCCAAGAGGCAAGTGCGGAAAGACAACGTTCTTCCACATTCCAGTCGTCATTCAGACAGGTAAAGTTTTCTGCCGAGGCGTCACCTTCAAGAATGGCATGGAGCGCCTTTATCCGATCGTCCACCCGCAGAGCTTCCGCCACAGTCAGGTTGTCGAACTGTCCGAAATGTTGTGGAATATAATAAGGGCGTGAAGAACACACTACCTCCCCCGATGAAGGTTTCAGGTTCCCTTCAATGATACGCAACAAAGTCGATTTGCCCGTACCGTTATTCCCCACCAGCGCAAGACGCTGTCCTGTATTGACTATCAGGTTTATGTTTTGAAAAAGAGGTTCTTTGTCAGCATGGACATAGCATAGCTGATGTACGGATATACACATAGTTTTCTTTGAATTAAAAGATTATAAACTAAAAAAGATAAAATCACAAACGTGCCGAAGGATGGCACAGGATAAGGCCGGAATAAAGAATCGACAATCGAAAATGAGCAATTGGCAATTACATCAGAAAGATATTTACGATATATAGAAACCGGCTTACTTGAATATTTTCATCGGAGTATTTATATAATTCGGTTACAAAGATAATCTTTTTACCAAGTATTATCACATAATTCATAAAATAGATTTGACCAGCTGTTTCAAAGCACTAGTGTTTATTCCACAAAACAACTATCTTTCTATAAATGGATAATACTTCTTTTCACAGCCAGGAGA
>ERZ831634.2969-NODE-2969-length-13529-cov-4.912053_pt1 | contig 13529 bp, 10 predicted proteins | sample MGYA00519953_ERZ831634 | MGnify/ENA primary metagenome ERZ831634 (study PRJEB31850, sample SAMEA3708718) | human gut metagenome | biome: human gut; feature: human-associated habitat; material: faeces | place: China | collected 2014 ... | reverse complement strand
GAAATCCTGCGAATGTGCTTGTATTTCAAGGGTTTTTCGGGATAATCAAAATTTTTAGACAGAAAAATTCGTTGGAAAAGTTTCTCAATCCCACAACAATTCTGCTTTCAAAATGCCTACGCATCATAAGAATCTGTTGTGCGAAAGCAGGATTTTAATCCACAGCCTCTTTCTCAGTCATCACGATACTCTGAGGGTGAAACCCCTGTTCTTCGTTTAAAGATCGTGGAAAAATAGGTGGGGTTTTCATAGCCGCAGCGCAGGGCAACCTCATAGGTTTTGTAGTTTCCGCTTTTCAAGTATTCTTTTGCATGAGAAATGCGTACATTGGTCAGGTAGTTGATAAAAGAACTGCCAGTGTTCTGCTTGAATTGGGCACTAAAATAATTTGGAGAGATGCCCATTTCACTCGCCACTTGATCCAATGTCAGTCCGGAATCTGCGTAATGCGCCTCAATGTAGGCTTTTGCGCGTTCAGCCACGCTTTGGTTGGCATTGATATTTTTATCCAGAAAATCACAGATCCGCGCAACAAAACGGTACAATTCCTGCAGCATGTCATCCAGAGTTGTCCGTATCAGAATCTTGCGGTAGTCTTCCAGAGGATCGTCCAGAATCGTTTCAATCGGGCAATTGATATCTATCAGAAGTTTGACGATCTCACCATAAACCACGCTGACTAACATATGGGTATATAGATAGGAGTTGTGCCCGGTCTGTCGGATATCGTTCGCCAACAGTTCAAAGTCCTCGCGAATGGTTTTCTTATTAAAAGTAGAAATAGAGCGGATCACACAGCCTACATTCGGAATGTCCGGCAGCGGATTTGTGCCGCCGCTCTGCACTTCCTCCGGCTGAATATCTCGGTTGCTGCCCAGTTGGAACGCATACTCGCAACCGCGGCGAACAAACTCATACGCCTCCTGACAGCAATCGACGCGGTCATAGAGCAGCGAGGTTACTGTTGTAAATTCTATAGCTGGCTCGACCATTCGGAGACGCCGGATATAAGAACGGACTCCAAAGCTTATTTCCTCTTTCCAGGCACCAGTAAAAAGCAGAAGATACCGCCCGCTGCTCTCCTCGACGGTGATCATACTGGTGTTTTCACCGACCTTAGCAATTAATTGCTCCAGTCTCTGCGTCATGCTGAAGATGGTTTCTTCATCCATGGCGGCAGTCAGGTTGTCAAAGTTGTCAATCTGCAGCAGTACCAGAATCATGGCCCGCGCACAAACAAGCCGCTCCGGCATCTGCTCCAAAAACTGCTGTCGGGGTGTGCGGCCCATCATGTAGCGTCTCAGTTGGCGCTGCAGCCGGAATTCGCCTGCCTGCTGGAGCTGTATGCGCATCTCCTTCACTTCATTTTGCTGATGCTTCTCACTGTCTAACTCCTGCGTCAGCTTTCCGAGAGTCCGACACAGGCTTGTGACGTCAATGGGCTTTAAAACAAAGTCAGAAACGCCAAGCTGGATAGCCGACTGCGCATATGTAAATTCCCCATGGCCGGTAATAATTACCACGCGGCAAGATGGGTGATCCTCCCGAATTTTGCCGATCAGATCCAAACCGTCCAGATAGGGCATCCGAATATCTGTCAGAACAACATCGGGCTTTAGCTCTCGAATCTCTTTCAGAGCCTGTCTGCCGTCTTCCGCAGTCCCGATCAAGTTCATTCCAAGAGAATCCCATGGTATCGTCTCCGCCAGGCCCTCCCGAATCAGCTGCTCGTCATCCGCCAGATATACAGTATACACATTAAGCTCCTTTCAGTGTCTTTGGCAACACAATCCGCGCAGATGTACCCACGCCCTTTTCGCTGGTAAGTCTTAAACCATATTCCTGACCGGCCAGAATTTGGATTCGGTCATTGACATTCACCACGCCATAGCTGTTGGCCCGATTTTCTCCTTTATGTTCCATAGCCTTTCGGACAGACTCCAGTGTCTCCGCATCCATTCCTGCACCGTTATCCAGGACTTCGATTTCTATTCTGTCTCCATGCGAAAGTACCTGGATCATCAGGATACACTTTCGGTCGCACAGTTTAATGCCGTGATACAGCGCATTCTCCACCAACGGTTGCAGCATCAGCTTCGGGACAAAATAGTTTTCTGTTTCCGGATCTACATAAAAGGAATATTCGAATTGATTTTCATATCGTATTTTTTGGATCACGAGATAACTGCGAACATGCTCCAGCTCCTCTCGAACTGTAATAATGTCCCGACCTTTGGACAGTCCTATGCGGAAAAATGTGGTCAGAGCAGAAATCATCTCTGTTGCCTTTTCTGTGTTCCCTTTTCGCACCAGCCAATTGATGGAGTCCAGAGAATTATATAAAAAATGGGGATTGATCTGCGCTTGGAGGGCTTTGAATTCTGCTGTGCGCATCCGTTTTTGCTCGGTTTTTACGGTTTCCAGTAATTCACCGATTTTTTCGCTCATTTCCTGCGTATTTTCCGCCAAACTTCCAATTTCGTCAGAACGCATGGAAGGAAGAGGTTTGCCAAATTCTCCGTTCTCCATATCCTTGATATATGTTTGAATCCTACGGATAGGACGCAGTTCATAATCGGCCAAACTTCCCGAAACAAAAATTGTTAGCAAAAGCGTCATCAATACAGTTATGACAAAGAGTGTCAAAATTTCCTGGCTGTCGCCACGAAGGCTCTGCTTCATGACAACGCCAATCGCAGTCCACTCAGACAAGGAAAGCGGCACGTAAAAGATCACTCTGTCGTGTAAAGAAATGGTGGCTGCTTTTCGATCCGTCCGCCTTATCTGGTTAACAGCATCGCTCACTATTTCATCGGATGCGGCTGCTGGCAGCAAGGCGATATTTGATCGTGCGGACATTAAGAAAATCGTTCCGCTCTCTCCGAGTTTCTTGTCAAAAATTTGCTTCAAATATGACTGCCGGACCTCAACTACCACGATTCCGCATGGTTGACCTGTGCTGCTCAAAGGCAGCAATCTGGCTGCACTCAAAACAGCATTTCCCATGTTGTCAGCAACCAGCGAACCTTCATCGGAAACAATCCACTGAATATCTTCATGGTTCCGGATTACTTCGTATTGCTCCATAGTCATTGGAAGCGCCTTGTGCTCGTCCCTCACCGCATAATAACGCGATTTTGCAACGGTGAAATCATCAAGGCAGATATATACACCATCCAAGCCGGCATACATTCCGGCGATTTGCTTCAACCTTGCATCCAATTCCAGAATGACAGAGTCTTCAGCTTTTTCAGAATCCTGTAGTTTGGCCATAAGGATTTGAACGGTATGGTCTTCGGCCACTTGCTTGGCCGCCGACTGCATATCCAGCAACACCGCTTCCAGGTTTTCACCGGTCTTTCCTACAACTTCTTCCGCCAAAGCCAAAGCACTGTCAGATATTCGAACATCGGAAGCTCGATAGATCAGGGTTCCTGCAACACTGATGGGAATCATCATCAGCAGCATAAAGTACAAAATCAACCGATGGTGGAGCGACTCGCTGAAAAAACGACGAATTCTCATAATCCGTTTCCTTCCCTCCACTGTGTTTGTGTTTGATATTATATCACTGGATTCTCTTAATTGAAAAGGGATATTATATCCATTTGCTCCCCTCTAAATTATAGTTGCTTTTCCGATACCACTGCCAACGCACGAAACCGACTCTTTTTTGAGTCGGTTTCGTGTAATCAAAAGAAAAACGGGGGTACTATCAGGATTTTTTATCTTTTATTGTAGAAAAGATGACCGCGGCAACGATAATAGTTCCTTTCAGCATCATCTGCGGATAGGAAGATACGTTCATCAGATCCAGCAGGTTATTGATGATGCCCAAGATGAACACACCAATGATAACTCCACTGATATTTCCCTTGCCTCCTGTGAAACTGGTTCCTCCGACAACCACAGCGGCAATACAGTCATTTGCCAGGTCTTCACCATTGGTTGGCGCGCCGACACCCAGTCGAGCCGTCAAGAGAATTCCGGCGATACCGGCACAGACCGCGCAAAAAATGTACGGTGCAATCTTCCATTTAGACACATTGATTCCGGAAAGCTTGACAGCTTCTTCATTTCCGCCGATGGCGTAAATAATCCTGCCGAGGGAAGTTTTCTTCACGATAAACCAGACAATGACGATGCAGATAATCATGATAACGCTGAGGGTTGGAATGGCACCGAAAAGACGACCTTTACCGATGAAAGAAAAAGTACCGGCACATTCGGCGTTCTTCCACGATATCGGAGCGGAATTTGTGTACCAGTAGGCAATGCCGCGTGCAAACTCCATCATTCCCAAGGTCACAATAAAGGGCGCCACACGGAGCTTTGCAACAATCAGGCCATTGACTGTTCCGAGAACGGCGCAGATCACCAGAGCTCCAAGGATTGCCACCAGGATATTGTTTGTCATCATCAGAAGCGATGCACAGAATACGCTGGATACAGCCATGACTGAGCCGATACTCAAATCAATGCCGCCGGACAGAATTGCCACAAACATGCCAAGAGCCGCTACCATATTGGAGGCCTGCTGAATAAAGAGGTTTTGCAAGTTCAGAGGAGTCAGGAATTTCGGTGTTAAAAGAGAACCGATCACAATCATGCACAGCAGTACACCAACGGGAATGGCTTGCTCCTTCAAATATCTTTTCAGATGGCTGCCAATGCCGCTTGAAGCATTTAATGTTTTGTTTCCCATTGCCTCTTCTCCTTAAACGTCCTTATACATATACTGCAGCATGAGCTTCGTATCCTTCATCTCTTCTGCATTCAATTCTCCAGTTACATGACCGCTCCGCATAACAATTGTTCGGTCGCAGGTTCCCTGGATTTCTTCTGTTTCCGAAGAAATCAAGATTATCGATTTTCCGTCTGCCCGCAGCTTTTCGAGCAAGCCATAGATTTCAGCCCGCGCGCCGACATCAATACCCTGTGTGGGTTCGTCAAATATCAGGATATTGGGCTGGGCGGTGAGTGCCTTTGCTATGACGATCTTTTGCTGATTACCGCCGCTAAGATCCTGAACAGGGCTTTCAATCGTGTCCATTTTTACTTTCAGCGCCCGTACCAGGTTATCTATTGTCTCAGCTTCCTTCTTGGAATTCAAAATACCAAGTCTGTTTGTCACCGAGGAGAGTTTGGAAAGCGAGATGTTTTCACGGATTGGTCGACAGAGCACCATGGCTTGCGCTTTCCTGTCCTCCGGGGCGAGGAACAATCCATGACGGACTGCATCTGTGGGATTTTTGATTTTGACAGGGACGCCATTGATTTTGATGGTTCCGCTCTTAAGCTTATCGACGCCCATGATCGCTCTGGCCGTTTCCGTCCGGCCGCTGTTTACAAGGCCGGCAATACCTAAAATTTCACCTTCACGCAGTTTGAAGGATACATCTTTGATGACGTCGTTTGTCAGTCCCTCTACCTCAAGCACACACTGTTCACTGCGGATCTTCCCGCGTGTAACATACATGGCTCCCAAAGTTTTTCCCAGCATATGCGTAATCAGATCATCTTTAATCAGATTTTTGTTTTCCAACACAGTAATAACCACACCATCCCGCATAACGGTAATCCGGTCGCTGAGCTGAAAAATTTCATCCATACGGTGAGAGATATAAATGATGGTTACCTTTTCCTTTTTCAGAGAGGCAATAATGTCCATAAGGATATGTACCTCGCTGTCGGAGAGGACCGCTGTTGGCTCATCAAAGACAATCACTCGGGGCTTCCGATATAGCACGCGTGCAATGGAAATGAATTGCTTCATCGCGGCGCTCAACGTTCCCACCTTTGCATTGGCGTCGATGGGGATGTGATAATGGTCCAGCAGTTCCTGAGTCTGCCGCATCATGGTTTTGAACTGTACAAGCCCGTGCTTGGAAAAGCTCTTGTCACCAAGACAGATGTTCTCCGTAACGGAAAGCTCATCCATCATTTCAAATTGCTGGTATACTTGGGCTATGCCGAGGTTCTTGGCAATCACGGTGTTGATTTTCCGCACTTCCTCGCCGTTGATTAAGATTGTTCCGGAATCTTTCGCATAAACGCCCGTGAGCACTTTCATCAATGTACTTTTTCCGGAACCCGACTCGCCTACGATGGCCAGAGTCTCGCCCTCAAACAGCTTAAAGTCAATGCCCATCGTCTCGCCGGCACGCACTGCAAAATCAATGTCCTTCAGCGCCTTGACCGCGCCGAATGATTTGCAGATGCCTTTCATCTCTATAATATTCGACATGATGTCCCCCTAATTTCCAGAATCAGCAACGGCGGAAAATTTTCCGCCATTGCTGATTCTTTCGGTTGTAAAACTCAGAACGCAGAATTTGGATCGTAATAATCCTGAACGTTTTCGGGAGTGACCAAGGTGGGCTCCAGCTGCAAAGTCTTGGCGACAGGGATCGTACCGTCATTCAGATACCCCAGGATCACACGCACAGCAGCTTCACCGACCTCGTAAGGAGAGTTCAGGCCCAGTGCCACAATGGGGCCGTTGTCCAGCATAATTTCATATGCGGCTTTAGAGCCGTCAACAGCACCCATGATCAGATTTTCAGCCAAGCCAAGCTGCTCAGCGGCAGAGGTAGCACCGACAATGTGGGCGTCGCAGGTACCGACAATGCACTTCAGATCGGGGTTGGCAGCCAGCATGTTCTGAGCAGTGGTCAAACCGGATTCTTCGGAATAAGCGCCGGCATACAGGAAGGTGCGTTCCTCGATTCTGCTTTCCTTATCAACTTCGGCGATACCATCGCGAGCGCCCCGATTTCTTGCGGCGGCAATGGAGTTTCCGTCAGTGCCGCCAATCATGCCGTAGGGGATGCTCTCCATGTCGGGATACATCTGCAACAGCCGGGTAGCCAGCTCCGTACCAACCATCTTACCCAGAGAGTAGGCGTCGGTCACGCAGGCAGTCATGTAAGCGGCGCCGGCTTCAGGCGGGGTATCCACAGCAACAACAGGAATTCCAGCTGCGGCGCAGTCGTCAAGGGCGGAAGTCACCGTTTCTTGGGGGTTGGCGGGATTGATGATGATCGCATCCACACCCTGGGCAATAAAGGTATTGATCTGATCGACCTGCATGGCGGCATCATCGTTGCACTGGACCAGATTGACCGCTACACCGGCCTCCGTTAATTTTTCATTGACATGGTCATACAGAGCTTTGAACCAGCCTGTAGAAACGTCAGTCATTGCGACGCCGATGGTGTAGGACTCCTTTGCGGTGATTTCGGGCAGATCAGACAGCGCCACATATTTTGTATCGGCGCTGATGGAATCGTACAGGTTCACCAGTTCGGAGGCGTCGGTCTCCGATGTCTTATCAGGAGTTGTGTCCGCTTCGGATTTGGAGCCGCCACAGCCTGTTAGAGCTACGATCAAAAGGATGCTCAAGGTCGCAGTGAAAAGCTTTCTCAGTTTCATAGTCGTTCTCCTATCTGTGTTTTTTTGTTGTAGGGTTACTCATCCCAAAATTGCAAAAGGACGAATGGGAGATCCTGAGCCGTTTTTGATTTTCAGAGGAATCGCCATGAAATAGCATCGCCTTGGCAACTTCTCCAGATTCATCAGCATCTCCATGATGAAAATTTCATTCGGGAGAAAGCTGTTATGGTGCCCATAGGAAAAATACTCATATCCATCCTTCACCGGGGTATCGCAGGCAATGGTATCGGAACCAATCGCACGAATTTTCCGTTCAGCAAACAGTGCGCACGCTTCTTCGGAAAGCCCGGGTTCATTCAGCGCATAATACTTCCACGTATTGTCCAATTTCCAATACTGCTGGTAGCCGAAATCTAAGAGGACAATGTCACCGGCACCTGCTCGGTCGCCCATTTGATTTTCCAATTCCAGAATCTGCTCTTTGGTGATGCGATCACCCGGCTGTGCATTCAAACGAAATATATCGTACTTGACAGCAGGCCCCATAACCATAGTTGGCCCATATTTATCTACCGTCTTATCCTGCATTTCCGGTAGAATATGTGCCGGGCAATCCACATGGGCTCCGGTGTGCTCTCCCATGACAAGGGTTTGGCAGTAGTATCCATCATGAGCATGGGTGATTGTTGGGTCAACAATAATCTGCGGATGTGTAGGCCACTTTGGCATATTATGTTCAATCGTTGGTGACAAATCAACAATTTCAGCTTCACCAATCAGCTGATTCAGCTGTTCCCAATTATGCAATGGAATCTCCTCCTTTGTTCGTTTGTGTCCGGTCAAGATCCTTAACTGCTGCCAGTTTAGCATATCTGTATTTCCCTGAAAATCAATATTTTTAAGGTTTAGATTCACTTTTTTATGATTGTAAAAAAGTGAAGAATGTCGGGGAAAAGTTGACACAGCTTGACCAAAAAGCGCAGATCGTCTTTGGCGGATCATACAGAACACTGAGTGCGAAAAAGGCGCCGTCCTGAAAAGGACGGCACCCAGAATCCATATTTAGGCGTCAAAATTCAGAATTACCTTCAGCGCCTGCTTGCTGAGGGTCAGCTTGACAGCTTCATCGATTTTCTCATAGGGCAGGACGTGAGAATAGAAATCCTTTGGATTTACTTTCCCGGCCTCAATCAGGGCGATGGTCTCGTCCATGATGGCATACTCCCCATAGGGGAAATTCAGCATGTGCAGTGAAGTGTTGTCTTGAAGGCGGCTGGTGTCCACCAGCAGATCGTTGCTTCTCAGGACACCCATGGAGCCCACCTTTCCGCCGGGCTTTACATGGCGGCTGGCCTCGTAAATGATATCGGTAAAGCCCACGATGTCAATAGCCACGTCGAATTTCTTTCCGTTGAGCACTGCATCCACATCCTCTACAGAAGAGTTGATGGTGTGTTCCGTCTTGGCGATACGTTTGGACATCTCCAACCGCTCCTGGATCTTATCGATCTGCGTGACGTGGCCTCCCCTTAGACCGCAGAACAGCGACAGGGCCATACCCATAGGGCCGGAGCCGTAGATCAGGACCTCTGTTCCGTCAGTCACGCCAAAATTTTTAGCTGCGGAGTGACTTTCTGCCAGAGACAGCAGCACCCCTGCGTCAATATAGCTCATGGTATTGGGGAATTTATGCTGCTTGACCCACGGAAAGTCCTTTTCCGTGAAGCCGTCTTCCAGCATCGCCTGATTATCGCTGACCATGCCATATTCCGCCATGCTCCCGTGGGTCTTGGTATAGCCATTACCTACGTCCGGATAGAGATTGGGATGGATCCACCTCTCCCCCACATGAATGTGACGGACCTTTTTGCCAACAGCCACTATCTCACCGGCACCTTCGTGGCCAAGCACGGTGGGATAGATGCTGACTCCGTTACCCAAGTCACCGCCGGTACCGGTAATGATCTGCATGTCAGTGCCATTACAGAAACCGCAGGCGTGAACCTTTACTAAGGCCTCGTAATCACCTAAAACCGGCTTGGGAACGTTATCCACCACGCGGATATCATTGGGCCCCATGACCGCGATTGCTTTCATGTACTCCATATTACTCACTCCTTATTTTGAAACATCCGGATTTTGGCGAGGGCCAGCTCTGTGGTGCAGGCCTTGGCGGACTGATACATCTTGTAAATATCCCGGCTGCCCACAGCAAGCTCCAGCCCCTTCATGAAGGCTAACCGCACCTCCGTGGCTACGTTGATTTTGCGGATGCCCAGAGAAATTGCTTTTTTGATCATATCTTCCGGGATGCCGGAGCCGCCGTGGAGTACCAGATGTGGCCCGCCAAGATTCCGGCATGCCTCCAGCCGGTCGAAGTCCAGGTTGGGTATTCCCTTGTAGATGCCGTGCGCATTGCCGATGCCAATGGCCAGCGCATCACAATCCACCACTGAGATGAAGCGCTTCATCTCATCCAAATCCACCAAATTTGTGTTGTTATGAGAAATACCGTCTTCTACGCCGGAAATGGCGCCTAATTCACACTCCACGGACACGCCCACAGCGTGAGCGGCGCGTACCACCGCCTGGCTTTCCCGAACATTTTCCTCAAACGGATGATGGGAACCGTCATACATGACAGAAGTAAAACCGGCCCTCAGGCAGGTGATGGCCTGTTCGTAGCTGGTGCCGTGGTCCAGATGCATGACCACCGGCACCCTGCTGCTCTCCGCAATCCGCCGAACAACATCCGGCAGATGCCGCAGGCCACCGGCGTTGATGGCTCCTTGTCCGATTGTCAGAATGACCGGGCAGTTCTCGGCCTCAGCAGCCTCCATGATTGCCTCCGGGATTTCGATATTGTCGATGTTGAAGCCGGGGATCGCAGTATTGGTCCGCTCGGCAATTTCCAGGACTTCCTTTAATGTAGCCAAAGACATATGTTCACTCCTCCATCTTTTGCAAGGTTTCTTCCAGTGTCGGCTCTGCTGCCAGACCGCCCAATCCCTGACAGGTCAGGCCGGAAAAGGCATTGCAAAACCGTAGTGTCCGGTCCAGATCCCACTTCTGTGTCAGGCAGTACAAAAAGGCACCGTGGAAATTGTCCCCGGCCCCGGTAGTGTCCAGAACAGATACCTTCGTGGGAGGCGCATAATGGAACGTATTGTGCGCATAGGCGACAGAGCCTTTGTCGCCCATGGTAACACAACTGACGCGTACGCCCTTCTCTGCATAATAGCGGCAGGCGTCCTCCGGTGAGCATCCCAGCGTTTTCGATACGGTCTTATCATCCGGGATAAATACATCCACATAAGGCAGCATCCGATCTGTGGCCTCTCGGGAAAGATTTCCTCCGTCCACAGAAATGAGAGCATCGGTGTGTTCTTTGCAATACGTTGCCAGTTCCGCACAGAAAAACTCTTCTAAGCCCCCCAGATGAATCATGTTTGTATCAGCAAGAGCTTGCTTATCCAGCATATCTAATGTTAGTTGCCGAATACAGCCGCCAAAATGGGTGATGCACCGTTTGCCGTTCGATTCAACTTGAATTGCGCTGAATGGGGAGTTTGTCCCGGGTACGCGAAGCAGTGACGCATAGGGAAGGTTTCTGGCCATGATGTTTTTTGCAATAAAGTCCGTGACATCAGAAGGGTCTCCGACCGCCGTAATTAGGCCTGCACTGCCGCCCAGCTTTTGAAATGCAGAAGCGGCAACAGAAGCAACTCCTCCGCAGGTGTGAACCACTGCCGAAGCGGCAATGCGTTGATCGGAGGCTGGCGGCGCATCCACCAACAGAAGGGTATCCTTCGTTGTGGAACCGATAAAAAGGCAATCCAGCATTCTGCAACTTCCTCCCTGAAAATCTAACATCAATCTAACATTTAAGCTCGTTTTCCGCAACCGACTTTTCCTTCACAATTCTACGATTTCCGTTAAACATTATCCGATATCTGAAAGGCAACATGGTAGCAGTGAGTGGAAACCACCGATAGAGAAGTGGCCGATGCGTGGCAAATCATGCTCACCACATAATCAATAGTGTGCTTACTGGATCACGCAGTCCAGCGGGGCCGTGACGCCTCGGAACAGCGACGCGCATAAGCGCATCGCTGTTCCGAAGGCTCTCTGCGTTCTTCGGGAGTGCCCCCGGCCAAGACCCAAAAACGGCAAAGTTTGCCGCTCTACCCCCTGGCCACGCAGGGTTTCCGAAACGTGTGGAACGCTCCGAGGGTAGTAATAGCGCCCCCATCCGAAACGCCCCGTGTTTCGCCGTGTGAGCCGCTGTGTGCGATCCTTTGAGCAAAGACGAGTGTGTACTTGATTTCGCCCGTGAAAGCGAACGTGGGCCGTTTGTGCGAAAGGTTGAAAAACGCGATGAAAGATGGTCTGAGATAGAACTGTTGCTGATAGTGAGGGTTCACAGAGAACCGGGAAATGTATGTATATAAAAGCGCGGCGGAATCAATGGTTACAAATGCGACATTGACAAATCGCACATCCGTTCTATAAAATGAAATTGCAAATGAATGCAGTGAAGGACGGTGGAATAAACTATGCGGGATTACAAGGTGAACACATTCCAGATGAATAATTCAATTTTTCAATTTGGACTAACGCCAATCCAATTTGTAGTCTACAGCTATCTGAAATACTGCGCTGGGAACAGATGCGCCTGCAGCATAAAACTCCAGACGATTGCATCTGTCTGCGAATGCTCACGTTCCAGCGTCAAACGGGCGCTGAATGTTTTGCGTGACCGTGGGTTCATCGACATCAAAGGCGGAGCCCAAAAACTGCGTGGCAAAGGTCATCGGCAAACCTGCAACCGCTACTATTGTCTGGATAGCAGTGAGTGGAAACCACCGATAGAGAGGTGGCCGATGCGTAGTAAATCATGCTCACCACATAATCAATAGCGCACTCACTGAATCACGCAGCCCAGCGGGGCCGCGATGCCTTCGGGACAGCGACACGCATAAGCGCATCGCTGTTCCGAAGGCTTTCTGTGTTCTTCGAGAGCACCCCCGACCAAGGCCCAAAAGCGGCAAAGTTTGCCGTTCTGATACCCGGGCCGGGGATGTTTGTGAACGTGCGGAACGCTCCGAGGGTAGTAATAGCGCCCCCATCCGAAACGTCCCGTGTTTCGCCGTGTGAGCCGCTGTGTGCGATCTTTCTCCGAGAGCCGAGTGTGTGCCCACTTTCACTTGTGAAAGCGAACGTGGGCCGTTTGTAGGAGAAGTTGAAAATCGGGATGAAAGATGGTCTGAGATGGAGCTGTTGCTGATGGTGGTCCACAGAGAACCGGGAAATGTATGTATATAAAAGCATGGCGGAATAAAATGGATTTCACTGGCAGCGCAAAGCCACGCTGTGGCCGAGGGAAGGAAGGCCCCTGTTTCGGCGTGTGGGCCGTTGTGTGCGATCTTTCTGTGCCCACTTTTGCCTGCGAATGCGAACGTGGGCCATTTGTGAGAGAAGTTGAAAAATGCGATGAGAAACGGTTTGGAACAGCGTTGTGGCAGTAACTTTTTGGAGATATTCGTGGGAACGATTTTGGGCGAAAAGCCGAACTTTACAGGAGAGTTTTTCGGGTGGTGAAGGCCGTTCGATTTTAGCACAAGATAAAGAGAGGTGCCCCTAATTGGGCACCTCTCAGCCACAAAGCCCCGCAGTGCGGGGCTTTCCGAGGTTTTGAAACCGCAGTCTAAGGTGCACCTTGCGAGGCGTTTTCGCGGTCTTGGGTGAACGTCGGACACGGCAAATGCCTGTGGCAACAGACTTTTCAAGGTGACCGTTCCGTAGGCGTTTGAGAAATTTTCCGTTTTCAACCACTCAAAAAAGTGCTTTTTGTGCAGCGGCGATTTTCAGCGCAGATCGTACATATTTTGCGCCGCTGTAGTCAATGGAAAGGCTTCTTGACCGTTCAAAAATCGCACCGCTGTAAACCTGCTAAAAAGTCAAGCCCCAATTGAAAGAAAATTTGCGGGTGGAAAAAGAGCATAGCAAAGCAGAGGCGGCAAAACGGATTGTTTGGCCGCCTCAAACAAAGCATTGGAGATCTCAGCTCGTTCTACTGCGGCAAGCTGCGGTAGAGCTCTGTGACCTTACCATAATAGACTCGGAGGAACTTA
>ERZ831634.2958-NODE-2958-length-13559-cov-5.687944_pt1 | contig 13559 bp, 9 predicted proteins | sample MGYA00519953_ERZ831634 | MGnify/ENA primary metagenome ERZ831634 (study PRJEB31850, sample SAMEA3708718) | human gut metagenome | biome: human gut; feature: human-associated habitat; material: faeces | place: China | collected 2014 ... | reverse complement strand
TGTGCCTACTTCATTTACTATCTGCACCTCGTGTTTGTGTGGATGCTCTTTGCCTATCTTCCTTGGTCGAAGCTCGGGCATCTCGTGTACCGTACCGCCGCTCTGCTTTATGTGCGCATGTACGGCCGCGGCTAAGCTGGACATCTAAACAACAACGAAAATGAGCACTCCGAGGAGGAGATGTAAAATGTCTGATTCTGAACGTAAAATCTTTCCGGTCGAGACTGTGCTTGCCCTCGTCTCTGGCAAGGAAGACGCTGATGTAAGAGAGATCGCTGGTTATATCACTGGCCGTTCCATGGTCTGCCCCAAGATGGCCAAGAGCGTCGCCGCTTTCGCCGGCGCCTGGCTTGCCCGCCTGTATCCCAAATTCGCGGATATGGTCTACGACGGCAGTGAAGCCTGGGAGCTTTTCGTCAACCGCTGCGCCGCGCAGCTTGGCGACAAGATTTCCCTGCCTCCCATGGACGGACGCATCAAGGAATCCTGCCTTGCTGCTCTTGATGCCATGGATAAGGCTTTTGCCGAAGTTGACGCCCTCAAGGCCGAGGTCGCCAAGCAGGCTGCCGAAATCGAGGCCCTGAAGCCCCTCGAGGGCGCTCTTGAAGCCGCGAAGAAGCAGGCTGATCAGCTTGACGCCCAGCTCAAGGCCCAGAAGAAGGACATGGGTGCCCTTCGCCGTCAGGCCGCCGGTTTCGAAGGCAAGATTGCCCTCGACGAGGAAGAGCTGCTTGATACCATCAAGCGCACCATCAAGGACAACCTCAAGAACATCACCGTCGCTGCCGGCGGTGCCGCCGCTGCTGGCGCCGTGGCCGGTGAGGCCGCTGCCGAAGGCGGCGAGGCTGCTGCCGAGGAAGCTCCCGCTGAAGACGAGTCCATGGGATTTGGTTTCGGCGATGATGATTCCACCGGTTTTGGCTTCTAGTCTCTCAGACTGATTCGTAGTAAAAGGGGGAGCCGGAGAATATTTCTCCGGCTCCCTCTTTCTTTTTTAACCAAGCCCTGCAGGAGGTGCACCATGGATATGAGCAAAGCCAAATCAATTGTTGTTCCCGGTGAACTCGCCCGCGGCTGCATGGATCGCATGAAGATGAGCGAACCGCAGTTCGCGCGTCTGCTCAATCTCAGCGAGGAAGAACTGGAATCGTTCTTCAGCGGCAGACTGCCCATCACAAAGGAACTCGCTTTTGCCCTGAAGGAAGCCACAGGCCTTCCTGCCGCTGCTTCTTTCAAGCATGTATCTCCTGCCGGAGCAGCTGTGGGCCTGCCTTTGAGCGATGTGGATAGAAAGATCTACTTCGTGGACGACGGCGCAGAGCTTTCCCCCATTGCCTGCGCGTACATCCGGGCCAGAGGCGCCGACCGTCTGTGCTCCTACGGCGACTGGGCGGCGCTCTCCGACGAGTGCGACGCCGCGACGGCGGAATATCTGAAAGGCGAGGTCTCCGACGGCATCATCGCCCCCTCGTTCAGCGAGGAGGCGCTTGCCATCCTAAAGACGAAAAAGGGCGGCAAGTACAACATCGTGCAGATGGACCCCGCCTACATTCCCGCCCCGCAGGAGCAGAAGGACGTCTTCGGCGTCACGTTCGAGCAGGGCCGCAACAACTGCAAGATCGACGAGTCGCTGCTTGCGAACATCGTCACCGAAAATAAGAATCTTCCCGATGACGCGAAGCGCGACATGATCGTTTCGCTCATTACGCTCAAATACACGCAGTCGAACTCCGTCTGCTACGCCAAGGACGGCCAGACCATCGGCGTCGGCGCCGGCCAGCAGAGCCGCATCCACTGTACGCGCCTTGCCGGCAGCAAGGCGGACAACTGGTATCTCCGCCGCCACCCGAAGGTGCTTGCGCTGCCGTTTGTGGACGGTATCCGCCGCCCTGACCGCGACAACGCCATCGATGTTTATATTTCCGACGAGTGTGACGACGTTTTGGCCGACGGTGCATGGCAGCGCGTCTTCAAGGAGCGCCCCGAGCCGCTGACGGTGCAGGAGCGCAAGGATTGGGTCGCCCGCCAGAGCGGCGTGACCGTCGGCTCCGACGCGTTCTTCCCGTTCGGCGACAATGTTGAGCGCGCGAGAAAGAGCGGCGTCACCTACATCGCGGAACCCGGCGGCTCGATCCGCGACGACAACGTCATCGAGACCGCGAATAAATACGGCATCACCATGGCCTTTACCGGACAGAGATTGTTCCATCACTAAAAGGAGGAACGAAACGAATGAAACTCATGGTCATCGGCGGCGGAGGCCGCGAACACGCCATTATCAAGAAGTTAAAAGAAAATCCCGCAGTTGAGGAAATTTACTGCCTGCCCGGTAACGGCGGCATCGCCGCCGACGCGGTCTGCGTGCCGGAGATCGGCGCAAAGGACATCCCCGCGCAGGTCGAATTTGCGAAAGCGCACCGGATCGACTACGCCGTTGTCGCGCCGGACGATCCCCTGGCCCTCGGCGCGGTGGACGCGCTGACCGAGGCGGGCATCCCGTGCTTCGGCCCCGACAAAAAGGCCGCCGTCATCGAGGCGAGCAAGGCATTTTCCAAGGATCTGATGAAAAAATACGGCATCTCCACGGCAAAGTATGAGCTCTTCACCGACGCGGACGCCGCCTGTGCCTATATTGACGCGCAGGGCGCGCCCATCGTCGTCAAGGCCGACGGTCTGGCGCTCGGCAAGGGCGTCATCGTTGCGCAGACGGTGGAGGAAGCAAAGACCGCCGTTCGCTCCATGATCGAGGACAAGGCCTTCGGGCAGAGCGGCGCGCGCGTCGTCATCGAGGAATTCATGGAGGGGCCCGAGGTCTCCGTTCTGAGCTTTACCGACGGCGAAACCGTTGTTCCCATGGTGTCTTCCATGGACCACAAGTGCGCGCTGGACGGCGACAAGGGCCCGAACACCGGCGGCATGGGCACGATCGCTCCAAATCCCTGCTACACGGAAAAGATCGCGGACGAGTGCATGCAGACGATCTTCCTGCCCACGATCCGCGCGATGAAGGCCGAGGGCCGCCCCTTCAAGGGCTGCCTGTACTTCGGCCTGATGCTCACAAAGGACGGCCCGAAGGTCGTGGAGTACAACTGCCGCTTCGGCGATCCCGAGACGCAGGTCGTGCTGCCGCTTCTCAAGTCCGACCTGCTCACCGTGATGCAGGCCACGACGAGCGGCACGCTCAAGGACGTCCCCGTCGAATTTTCGACCGATTCCGCCTGCTGCGTCGTCCTCGCCTCAAACGGGTACCCCAAGAAGTACGAGAGCGGCTTCCCCATCACGATGAGCGAAGAGGCCGCTGCGCACACCTACGTCGCGGGCGCGAAGAAAGACGGAGACAGGCTCCTGACCGCTGGCGGCCGCGTGCTCGGCGTTACCGCTGTCGCCCCCACGCTCGAGAAGGCCGTGAAGGAGGCCTACCGTTTATCGTCCGAGGTCGATTTTGCCAACAAATACTGCCGCAGCGACATTGGCCGCCGAGCCCTCGCCGCGCAAAAGGAGAGAGAGTAAATGGTCTATCGCGTCTGTGTTGAAAAAAAGCCCGGCCTTGCGCCCGAGTGCGCGAGCCTTCTTTCCGACTGCCGCTCGTTTCTGGACCTCAAGAGTCTTGAAAATGTGCGCATCTGGAACCGCTACGACGTCGAGGGCATCGACGAGACTCTGTTTGCCTATGCCACAAATACCGTTTTCTCCGAGCCGCAGCTTGACCTGACGAGCGGGGAGATCGACGCGAGCGGCGCTGCCGCCGTGTTTGCTGTCGAGCCGCTGCCCGGCCAGTTTGACCAGCGCGCGGACAGCGCGGCGCAGTGCATCCAGCTCCTCAGCCAGGGCGAGCGCCCGCGCATCCGCACGGCGAAGGTCTACGCGCTCTACGGCACGCTCTCTGAAAAGGACGTCGAGGCCGTCAAGCACCACGTCATCAACCCTGTCGAGAGTCGCGAGGCCTCGCTTGCAAAGCCCGAGACGCTCGAAGAGAACCTCTCCGAGCCCAAGCCCGTCGCATCGGTCGACGGCTTTACCGGAATGGATGAATCGGCGCTCTCGGCGCTTCTTTCGTCCATGGGCCTTGCGATGGACTTAGACGACCTCAAGACCTTGCAGGCCTATTTCCGCGACGAAGAGCACCGCGACCCCACCGTGACCGAGGTGCGCGTCGTCGACACCTACTGGTCCGATCACTGCCGCCACACGACGTTCTCTACGCATTTGGACGAGGTCAGCATCGAGGATCCCGCCGTCAAGGATGCGTATGACCGCTACCTCGCCGCGCGCGAGGAGGTCTACGGCCTCGAGAAGGCTGCCAAGCGCCCCCAGACGCTCATGGACATCGCGACCATCGGCACCAAGACGCTCAAGAAACGCGGCCTTCTCCCCGAGCTCGACGAGAGCGAGGAGATCAACGCCTGCTCTATCCACGTTCCCGCCAAGGTGAACGGCGAGGAGCAGGACTGGCTGCTGATGTTCAAAAACGAGACCCACAACCACCCCACCGAAATTGAACCCTTCGGCGGCGCGGCCACCTGCATCGGAGGCTGCATCCGCGACCCGCTCTCCGGCCGCGCTTATGTCCATCAGGCGATGCGCGTCACCGGCGGCGGCGACCCGCGAAAGACGCTCGCGGAGACGCTTCCCGGAAAGCTCCCCCAGCGCAAGCTGGCGCAGACCGCGGCGGCGGGATATTCGTCCTACGGCAACCAGATCGGCCTTGCCACGGGCCATGTCGCCGAGCTCTACCACGAGGGCTACATTGCCAAACGCCTTGAGTGCGGCGCGGTCGTCGCCGCGGCGCCCGCCAAGAACGTTGTGCGCGAGCGTCCCGCCCCGGGCGACGTCGTTATCTTGCTCGGCGGCCGCACGGGCCGTGACGGCATCGGCGGCGCGACCGGTTCGTCAAAGAGCCACGATATGAAGTCCCTCACCACCATGGCGAGCGAGGTCCAGAAGGGCAACGCGCCCGAAGAGCGCAAGATCCAGCGCTTGTTCCGAAACGGCGAGGTCACCCGCCTCATCAAGCGCTGCAACGACTTCGGCGCGGGCGGTGTGTCTGTCGCCATCGGCGAGCTGGCCGACGGCCTCGAGATCGAGCTCGACGCCGTGCGCAAGAAGTATGAGGGCCTCGACGGTACCGAGCTTGCGATCTCCGAATCGCAGGAGCGCATGGCCGTCGTCGTCGCGCCGGAGGATGAGGCGAAGTTCATCGCCGCCGCGCAGGCCGAAAACCTGGAGGCCTACCGCGTGGCCGTCGTGACTGAGAGTCCCCGCATGGTCATGCACTGGCGCGGCCAGACGGTCGCCGACCTTTCGCGCGCCTTCCTCGACACGAACGGCGCAGTCAAGCACGCAAGCATTCGCGTGGAAGTGGGAAAGAAGCAGGCGGAGTCCGCTTGCGCGCCGTGCACGCTGCGCGATATGGCGGGCAGTCTCAAGAGCGCGTCCCGCCGCGGTCTCACCGAGCGCTTCGACTCCACCGTCGGTGCGTTCTCGCTGCTCATGCCCTTTGGCGGCAAGACGCAGCGCAGTCCCTCGCAGGCGATGGCGGCGCTGCTGCCGGTGCTGCCGGGTAGCAAGACCGAGCAGGGCAGCGTGATGGCCTGGGGCTGCGACCCCGACGCGCTGAGCGCCGATCCTTACACGGGCGCGCACAGCGCGGTCTACACCTCGGTTGCTAAGATCGTCGCCGCGGGCGCCGATTATCACAAGGCATATCTCACCTTACAGGAATTTTTTGAAAAGCTCCGCAATGAGCCCGTGCGCTGGGGCAAGCCTTTTGCCGCGCTCCTCGGTGCGCTGGACGCGCAGCTTGAGCTCGGCGCCGCCGCCATCGGCGGTAAGGACTCGATGTCCGGCACGTTCTTAGACCACGACGTCCCGCCGACGCTCATCTCGTTCGCCATTGCACCGGTGTGCGCGGGCGAGCTTGTGACGACTGACTTCAAGTCCGCCGGTCACGGCGTTTATCTCTTCTACGGCGGCACGGCGGAGCAGAAGACCGCCGCGTGGGAGCGCTTCACCGCGCTCGCCCGCGCGGGCAAGGCCGCAAGCGCCTGGGCCGTCGAAAACGGCCTTGCCGAAGCGGTGATGAAGATGTCGCTTGGCAACGAGGTCGGCTTTGCCGCGGCCTCGACCGCTCTCGACTGGTACCGGCCCATGCCCGGCGCGATCGTCGCCGAGCTCACCGAGGAAATTCCCGACGCCGTCTGCATCGGCATCACGACGGCGGAGAAGACGATCACCATCGGCAATGACGAGGCGAGCATTTCTGAGCTGCTGGCCCTGAACGATTCCGTGCTCGAATCGGTCTACCCGACGAAGACGCAGGACGCCGGCACGGTCGAGAGCTTTACCTATGAAACGGAAAAGCGCGTTGCGCCCGCCGTCAAGACTGCGCGTCCGAAGGCGCTGATCCCCGTCTTCCCCGGCACGAACTGCGAGTACGACACCCATCGCGCCCTGCTCGAAGCGGGCGCGGACGCCGAGCAGTTCATCATCCGCAACTTAACGAGCGCCGACGTTGCTGACAGCGTCGAGCGCTTTGCTGCGGCTGTCAAGGAGAGCCAGATCATCGTCATCCCCGGCGGCTTCTCCGGCGGCGACGAGCCCGACGGCAGTGCCAAGCTCATCACGGCGTTCTTCCGCAACGCCGCGGTCAAGGAGCAGGTCACGGACCTCCTCGAAAAGCGCGACGGTCTGATGCTCGGCGTGTGCAACGGCTTCCAGGCGCTCATCAAGCTCGGTCTCGTTCCCTATGGCAAGATCATGGACACCGACGCTGATTTCCCGACGCTGACCTACAACGTCATCGGCCGCCACCAGTCCCGTCTGGTCCGCACGCGCGTGTGCTCCAACAAGTCCCCCTGGCTTGCGGGTACGAAGGTCGGCGACATTTACACCGTGCCCATTTCGCACGGCGAGGGCCGTTTCCTCGCATCCGAAGAGCTTGTGAAGAAGCTCGCCGAAAACGGCCAGATCGCCACACAGTACGTAGACCTTGACGGGTATGCTACAATGGATGCAGCATTCAACCCCAACGGCTCGATCTGTGCCATCGAGGGTATCACCTCGCCCGATGGCCGTGTATTCGGCAAGATGGGGCACACCGAGCGCATCGGCAAGGAGCTTTACCGCAACGTTCCCGGACAGTATGAGATGGAGCTGTTCACCTCTGCCGTGCGCTATTTCAAGTAATTTAAGAAGAGAGGAGCAGACCCAATGGCTTATTATTATCCAGAACCGTCTCACACGTTCAGCGAATATCTGCTCGTCCCCGGTTACACGTCCGAGGACTGCATTCCTGACAACGTCTCGCTCAAAACGCCCCTCGTGCGCTACCGCAAGGGGCAGGAGGAGTGCCCCATCAGCCTGAATATCCCGATGGTCTCGGCCATCATGCAGTCGGTGTCGAACGACACGCTGGCCATCGCGCTGGCCAAAGAGGGCGGCCTTTCGTTCATCTTCGGTTCCCAGTCCATCGAGAGCGAGGCCGAGATGGTGCGCCGCGTGAAAAGCAATAAGGCGGGCTTTGTGCCGTCAGCCTCGAACCTGACAAGCGAGCACACGCTGGCCGATGTTTTGGCCCTCAAGGAGAAAAACGGCTTCTCGACCGTCGCCATCACCGAGGACGCAACGCCCAACGGCAAGCTCCTCGGCATCGTGACGAGCCGCGACTACCGCGTGAGCCGCATGAGCACTGATTTGAAGGTGCGCGAGTTTATGACTCCGCGCGAAAAGCTCGTCACCGCTCCTGCGTCGACCACGCTCAAGGAGGCTAACGACATCATCTGGGAGCACAAGCTCAACGCGCTGCCCATCGTGGATGAAAACGACCACCTGCTCTACTTCGTCTTCCGCAAGGACTACGCCGAGCACAAGGAGCACCCCCTTGCGCTTCAGGATGACAAGAAGCGCTACCTCGTCGGCGCGGGCATTAACTCCCGCGACTATGCCGAGCGCATCCCCGCGCTCGTGGAGGCCGGCGCGGATGTGCTGTGCATCGACTCGTCGGAGGGCTACTCCGTCTGGCAGAAGAAGGTCATCGACTACGTGCGCGCGAACTACGGCAATACCATCAAAATCGGCGCGGGCAATGTCGTCGACCGCGACGGCTTCCGCTTCCTCGCCGAGAGCGGCGCGGACTTTGTCAAAGTCGGCATCGGAGGCGGCTCCATCTGCATCACGCGCGAAACGAAGGGTATCGGCCGCGGCCAGGCCACCGCGCTCATTGAGGTGAGCGCCGCGCGCGACGAATACTTCCGCGAGACCGGCGTGTATGTTCCCATCTGCTCCGACGGCGGCATCGTGCACGACTATCACATGACGCTCGCGCTCGCCATGGGCGCGGACTTCCTGATGCTGGGCCGCTACTTCGCTCGCTTCGACGAATCGCCGACGAACAAGCTGCTTGTCAACGGCGTGTACGTCAAGGAATACTGGGGCGAAGGCTCGAACCGCGCGCGCAACTGGCAGCGTTACGACCTCGGCGGCAAGACGGGCCTTGCGTTTGAAGAGGGCGTGGATTCCTACGTCACCTACGCGGGCTCCCTGCAGGATAACGTCGCAAGAAGCCTTTACAAGGTCAAGTCGACCATGTGCAACTGCGGCGTGACGACGATCCCTGACCTGCAGAAGAACGCGAAGCTCACGCTCGTCTCCGCCACCAGCATCGTCGAGGGCGGCTATCACGACGTTACCCTCCGCGCCACGAACGCCAGCAACAACTAAACAGCGCAAAGAACAACAAAAAGCGGTTCCCAAACGGGAACCGCTTTTTTCATGGCTGATTACTTTTTGAACGTTACGCACGCCTGCGAGGCGGTTTTGCCGTCCGGCTTGACGATGCCGATGCGGCACGTGCCGTCATCGAGTGACTTCTTGTAGACCGTCAGTGCCTCACCCTCGAAGCACGGCGTTGAGTAGTGTAGCTCGACCGATTGAATATTACCGCTCGCGAGCTCCTTTGCCGAAAAGCAGTCGAGCAGCAGGCGCACATAGGCCACGTTGTTCATGTGGTGGCCGAGGTCGATGTCCGTCGACCGCACGGCGTAGTGCGAGAAAAGGTCGGCGTCCTCAAACTTTTCATGGAAGCGCTGCAATTTTTCGGGGATGGCCGTCTCGGCGGGGAAGGGGTAGTCCTTCGGGAAGCCCGAGTCGCCAAAGCGGATGATCTTCTGCTCCGGTCCTAAGATGGCCCACTCGGTCTTGCCGCGGGCAATGACCGCCTCACCGCGCGAGAGTGTGTAACTGCGGTACGTGCGTACGTCGCGCTCGCTGCACGCCTCCGCCCACGTGCGCACCGTGAGTTCGTCCATCAGGTACGCGCGCTCAAAGAGATCGACGCGCGTGTGGACCGTGAGCCAGAATTCACCCTTTTTCGCCATCGCGCTGCTGCCGACGCCCAGCACCTCTGCGTGCTGCGCTGCGATGCCCTGAAAAATCGTAAACGCTGCCAACGGCGACAGCGCGCCCGACGCGTCACAGTAGTCGGGCGTGACGGTAAGACGTTTTTCAAAAATGCTCTCCATGCAGTTCTCCTTTGAATTTGTCGTTTTCTTAACGATAAGTATAGCATGGAATTGGTATTGCCTCAAGCGGGCAAAATGACCCATGCGTTAAAAAAGCTCCACATTGTGGAGCGTTGTTTCCGCACAGGTGCGGAGGGGAAGGCAGCGCCGTCGGCGCTGCACGAATCAAAGGGGATATTCTCTTTCGCGAAAGAGAATATCCCCTTTGGAACCCCAAGAGAAAGGCTTTTGATTGGCAGTCTCTGGCTTGAATGACTTTTATGCCTCTGGAATGGGAGTGCCTGCCAAGTGATGAATCTAAACGATTTGTCTTACTTCTATCTCCGCTGCCGCTTTGCCTGCGATTCGGCAGTCTTCAGCAATTTCCGCCTACTTTGGATTGTTTAGCATTGCTGGCGCTCGCCGCAGTACGCACTATCGAAATAGCATGCGTTGTCGGTGGCAGGTGATTAGGCTGCACCAAAACAAGATCAGCAGAGCGGCAGCGGATAATGGAAGCACACCAAATCGTATAGCAGAACTAAACGCGGCAGCGCCGCGCGCAGGTAGTGCAATCGGCAAGCGCCGCAACTCTTCAAGCTGCTCGCCTGCAATGGAAAACCTTTCTCTCAGGGGATCAAAAGGGGGATACTCTCTTTCGTGAAAGAGAGTATCCCCTTTACCCGCGCCCCCACACGGTGTGGGGAATAGGGTGGCAGCACTTTGTGCTGCAATTTTATTCCGATAAAAGAATTCTATCGTTATCAAGCTCATGTCCGGCACCTGCTTTGAACCGCGCGATGAGATCGTCGACTCCCATCCCCGCGCGTTCACTGCCCGCGACGTCGAGCACGATGTGCCCGTCGGCCATCATCAGTGTGCGGTTGCCGAGCTCAAGTGCCTGATGCATGTTGTGCGTGACCATCAGGCAGGTGATGTGACTTTCCGCCACGACGCGGCGGGTGAGGTCAAGCACCTTTTCCGCCGTTGCGGGGTCGAGCGCCGCGGTGTGCTCGTCAAGAAGTAAGAGCTGCGGCGGCACCATCGTCGCCATCAGCAGCGTGAGCGCCTGACGCTGGCCGCCGGAGAGCAGGCCCACGGGGTTTTTCATGCGGTCCTCAAGGCCCATGTCGAGCTGCTTGAGCTGCTCGGCGAAGAAATCCTTGTCCTTCTTGCTGATGCGGCTGAACGGATTGCCGTGCGCCGCGCGCAGGTACGCGAGCGCAAGGTTTTCTTCGATCGTCATGCTCGGCGCGGTGCCGCGCAGGGGGTCCTGAAAGAGACGCCCGATGCGGCGGGAGCGCTCGTGCTCGGGCATGAAGGTGATGTCCTTGCCCGCGAGCGAAATGCTGCCCTCGTCGGCATAAAAGCTGCCCGCGATGGCGTTGAAGAGCGTCGACTTGCCCGCTCCGTTCGAGCCGACGATGGTGACGAAATCGCCCTCGTCCAAATGCAGGGAAAGGGAAGAAAGCGCCTTTTTTTCATTCACCGTGCCGGGGTTGAAGGTCTTGGAGAGATTTTGAATGTCCAGCATCTTACACGCCCTCCTTATTTCTGGCGGCCATTTTGCGCTTCTGGAATGTCGCCCACTTCTGGATGCTCGGCGCGGCGATGGCCAGCGCCACAATGATGGCCGTCAGGAGCTTCAGGCACTCGACGGGCACGATCTTCGTGTAGAATACGATGGCGTAGATGAAGCGATAAACGATCGAGCCGAGAATCGCGGCGATGACGCCCTTTTTGACGCTTCTGCGCCCGAGCAGCGTCTCGCCGATGATGAGGCAGGCGAGGCCGATGACGACGATGCCCGTGCCGGAGTTGATGTCCACAGTCTTCTGATACTGGCCGACGATCGCGCCGGAGAGCGCCGTGAGCATGTTGGCAAGGCACAGGCCGACCGTGATCGTGAACGACGGATTCAGGGACGAGGCGCGCACCATGTCGGGGTTATCGCCCGTGGCGCGGATGGAAAGACCCATGCGCGTGCCGAGAAACAGCACCAGCAGAAGACCGGCCAGAAGCGTGACGAACGCTGCGAGCAGCAGCTCGTACCACTCGCCGCCGATGCCGGTCTCGCGCAGCATCGTGAAGACGGTCTTGCCGCCGAGCAGGCTCTGGTTGGATTTCCAGCCCATGGCCATCAGGTTCACGGTGTAAAGGCCGGTGTTCGTGACGATACCGGCGAGGATCGACGGCACGCCGAGCTTCGTCTGCAAAAATGCGGTGACAAAGCCCGCGCACGCGCCCGCGAGCATCGCGGCGAAGATGGCGAGGACAGGGTGTCCCGCGGCCGTCACGGTGACGGACACGGCCGCGCCGAGGACGAAGCAGCCGTCGGTCGTCAGATCGGCGATGTCGAGGATGCGGTAGCTTAAAAACAGCGCCATCGCGACCAGGGCGTAGAGGAAGCCCAGCTCAAGGGCGGTCTGCGTGATGATGAGCATGGGGAAATTCTCCTTTCAGGCCAATTTCCCCCGACGGGAAGGTCGGGGGAAAGGCAGTTCATTTGCGGGGAAGTGATGTTTCTTAGTCCTTGGTGGTCGTGACCTCGACAACGGTGCCCATGCTGTCGAAGCAGGAGTAGTCAAGGCTCATCGCGGAGGCGGTGTCGGTGTTGACGGTGATGATGCCGCCGTCCATCAGGTAGTAGTCCTCCATGGCGTCCATGCCGTCGGTGATGGCGGAGTAGGAGAGGTCGGCGGTCTTGGCGCCGAGGTCGGTGTAGTTCACGCCGCAGGTGGAGTAAGCGCCGTTGCGGACGAAGGAGTCAGCGCCGGTGTAGTGGGGGATGCCGGCCTTGGCGAGGTCCTCATAGATGGCGAGCTCGGCGGCCATGATGACGTTGTCAGTCGGGGTGAAAACGGCGTCCACACCGTCGGCGATCAGCGCGGAAGCGGCAGCGACGACTTCGTCGTTCGTGTTCGCGGTCTGCTCAACGTACTCGATGCCCTTGGCGTCGAGGTAGGCCTTCGCGTCGGCGATGGGCTTGGTGGAGTTGGGCTCAGAGAGGGAGTAGAGCAGGCCGACCTTGGCGACGTCCGGGTTCTGGGCGAACATCATGTCCATGATGAAGCTGGTGTTCAGCGCGTCGCTCGTGCCGGTCACATAGTCGATGCCCGTCAGGCTCGCGGCCTCGGGATCGGAGACGGCGGCATAAACAACGGGGGTCTTGGTGTCCTCAGCGGAGAGGGCAGAGATCTGCGCGGCGGTCGTCGCGATGGGGATGATGGCGTCGACCTGATCGGCGATCGCCTGATCGGACAGCTGTTTTAAGATGGTCTGATCGTTCTGGCCGGAGGTGATGTCGTACTCGATGGTCACATTATTGTCGGCTGCGATCTTGTCGAGCTCGGCGGCCACAGCGTTCGCGATCTCGTCGAGAGAGGCGTGGTCGAGCTGCTTGATGATGGCGACCTTGTAGGTCTTGCCGCTTTCGTCGCCGCCCTGCTGGACGTCGTTGCTGCTGTCGTCGCTCTTGCTGCCGCACGCGGCCAGAGACAGGGTCATCGCACCGGCGAGGGCTAGGGTCAGAAGCTTTTTCACCATGTTGTTTTTCATTTTTGTTTTCCTCCAAATTTATTTGATTTCGGGTGGCAGATGAGGTCCTGGTTTGCCGGAACAGGAGGAATATAAAGAAAAAAGACCTTCATCCCATACACATGGGACAAAAGTCATCAAACTTCTGCGATACCACCCAAATTGACGTTTTGTAAAACGCCCGCTCGCTTACGCGCACCATCATACGCGCCCCGATGGATAACGGGTGGGATACCCGTCGGTCCCTACTTGACTTCCGCCGTTCGGTCCGCCCTCTGAAGTCCATTCACCGACCGTCCGCCGCCCCGATCACACCACCCGGGACTCTCTTTGTGCTTATCTGCATCGGCTACTTCTCTCCGTCATAGGTTTGAAGCTCTTCACTTGTTGGTTGCATTATAGCACGCGGGGCCCACTTGTCAAGTGGGTTTTTCAAAAAAAGTTGCACTTTTTTGATTTGCCCAACGGGTGAGGGAGTTTCCCGCGCACGGCGCGGGAGGGAGAGGCAGCGCCGATGGCGCTGCG
>ERZ831634.2935-NODE-2935-length-13662-cov-19.715735_pt1 | contig 13662 bp, 10 predicted proteins | sample MGYA00519953_ERZ831634 | MGnify/ENA primary metagenome ERZ831634 (study PRJEB31850, sample SAMEA3708718) | human gut metagenome | biome: human gut; feature: human-associated habitat; material: faeces | place: China | collected 2014 ... | reverse complement strand
AGGTCAGCTGTTCCATCACCTTGTTCAGCTCCCGGAACTGCCGCCGGGCGTTGAAGATATCGTCCTTCATGCGGAACAGGATATCCTTGCGGAAGCGGTCCTTGCAGTCCCGCTGGGCCTGCTCCAGACGGGCGGCGTAGCGTTCCAGATCGATGCGCACAAGGCTCTCGTGCTGGGCGCGGTACTGGTCCAGCCCTGCAAGGCCCAGCGGATAATCGCACACATAGTGCTCGTTGTAGGCCTTCTGGGCCGGTTCCAGCGTGCCGGTCAGATAGACGGCCAGCGCATCGTCCAGCTTGGCCTGCGCCTTTTCCGCAGCCTGTGCGGCGGCGCGGGGCTTATCTGCCGGGGCCAGCGCCAGCATCCGGGTGCGGGCCAGCGGCTCCACCAGCGGGTGCGCCGCAAAGAAGCTCCGGGCAGCATCGGCGCTCTGCTGGGCCGTTTCCCCTGCCTTTTTCTGCTCTGCTTCGCAGGAGGCGATCTGCTTTTGGCACACGCGGATGTCGCCGCCCGCCTGCTCCACGGCGGCGCGGGCAGTCTCCCACGCGGCTTCGCGGGCTTCTTCCTCCTTGTAAAGCTGCTGCAGCAGCGGGTTCTCGCGGCACTCGGTGAGCTTTGCTTCCTGTTCGGTCACAGCATTCTGTGCGGCAGTCAGTGCGGCGCGGGCATCCCACAGTGCAGCCAGCTCGTCCAGTGCCGTGCCCCGCAGCAGGGTCTGGTACTGGTTATAGGCGGCTTTCAGGTTCTGTTCTGTCTGGGCGGCAGCACGGGCGCTTTCCCCCAGAGCTTCCAGCTCGGCCGCCAGCGCACCGGCGCGGGCGCGGCGTGCGTCCAGACCGATATACCGCTGGGGAGTGCGCAGCCGTTCCAGCCGGAAGGGGTGGTGGCGCAGAAGGTCGCGGGTGGCGCTGTCGGGATGCTGTTCCAGCGTATCGGGGGTGTCGCAGCAGACGATGCGGCCCAGAATGGTCTGGGCATACTGTGCAGCCAGCGGGTTTTCACTGCTCACCTGCGCGGCAAGGCTGTCCGGGCCGTACTTGTCGGCGCGGCGGTTGGCCTTGCGGATGCCCGGGGTGTCCAGCAGGCTGATGGGGCCTACCTTGTCCTTCAGAGCCACAAAGGCGCTTTTGGCGGCTTCGTAGTGGGCGGGCGGCACAAGGATATCAAAGCGGCGGTCGCCAAGGCAGGCCTCCACGCAGTCCTGCCAGCTTTCGTCCTCCACGTTCAACAGTTCACAGAAAATTTTCGCATCCGGCTGCATGCCCCGGCTCTTGAGTTCCGCATTCACGGCATCCCGCACCCGGGTGGCGGCATCGCCGTGGGGGTAGACCCACTTGCCGCCGGACACCGCGTCCAGCTCGGCGCGCTTGCCGGCCTGCTCCTTCTGCAAAGCAGCAGTGTTCTGGCGGGCAGCAAAATAGGCTTCCTCCAGCGGTTTTTCCTGCGCGGAGAGCCATGCGGTGAGCTGCGGCAGAGTGTCCGCCGTCAGCTCTTCGGCCTTGATGCCGGCAGCAAAGCCGCTGCGGCGCAGCACAGCCAGCAGGCTCTGTGTGCGGGCAAGGGCACTTTCTGCCTTTTCGGCTTTGCGTGCGGCGGTATCCAGCGCCGTTTTGCGGCGGGAAAGCTCCTCGGTCAGGGCATCCAGTGCCCGGCCCTCGCCGCTGGCGCTGGCGGCACCGTGGGCGGAAAGATAGGCCCGGCGGGCTTCCGCTTCGGCATTTTTGGCCTCGGCATAGCGGGCGTTCAGCTGTTCCAGCTGGCGGCGGCCCGCATCCAGATGCTCCTGCCAGACGGTCTGTTCGCTGCCGTCGGCAGCGGCGCGGGCCAGCAGCGCCGCGCCCCGGTTCACAAGGGTCTGGGTCTGCTTTTCGGCAGCTTCGCGGCCAAAATCCACGATCTCTTCCAGCGCGTTGGCGCGGGTCTGTGCTTCGGCCAGCACGGCGTGCAGATTTTCCAGTTCCAGCCGGTCGCCCTGCAAAGCGTCCAGATCCAGCTCCGGCTGGGGCAGGATGTACTGGTACAAAAACTCCCGGAAGTTGGGGATCTCGTCCATGCTGGTGCCCATCTGGAACACCTCGTTGAACTTTTTGCCCAAGGGGCTGGAGGCGCGCCCGATGCCCAGCGCACGGCAGATGCGGTCCCGCGCTTCGCTGGGGCTGCGGGTGTAGGAGAGACGGCCCGTTGCGGGCTTGAAGTCCTCCTTTGCGCTGGGTGCACCGGTCTTGGGGTCGATGAAGGGCAGCTGTTCCAGCGTGCAGCCGTCCTCCGAAAGATACCATGTCTGATCGCCGGGGTGCAGCTCCTGCATGGGACCTTCGGACTCCACCCGCACCGCGATGACGAAGGGGGTGCGCTTGACGCTGTCCCAGAACTCCGCCCCGATGTAGGCCACGGTATGGCCCGGGCGGCGGTAGGCGTTCTCGCCGCGCTGCTTGGCGTGGACAGAGCCCTGCAGGGTGCGGCCGCTCTTTTTATTGCCCAGGGCATTGAAATTGCGGTTGGTGGTCAGGCAGTAGCGGATGGCATCCAGAATGGTGGTCTTGCCCACCGCATTGACACCGATCATATAAGTCAGACGGGCACAATCGAAGGTGACATTTTCAAAGTTGTGCCAGTTGATGAGCTTCAGGCGCTTTAATTCGATCATTCTTCTTCCTCCCCGCTGGCATCTCCGTCAGGCCGCTCGTAGAGGGCCAGTTCCTCCCGGGTGCGGCTGCTCTCGGCGGCGGCATCGGCAAGGTCTGCGTCCGGCAGGGCCAGCAGCACAGTGGGGAACACCTCGATGCGGCTGTCCAGACCGGTCAGCCGCCCCACCGGGCGGGCCAGATTGTACCTGCGCAGGGTGCGCATCAGCTCCTCCAGCGTGCGCTGGTCCAGCCGCCGGGGCAGGTTCATCTTCTGCAGCTCTGTCTGCACCTCTTCCACCGTGACCAGCACCTGATCGGCGCTGGCGGCAAGGCTCTCCCGCTTTTGCAGATAGAGCAGGCGGAGCACCAGCAGCAGGATGCTCTCGTATTTCAGCAGCCGGGCCTGGCTGCCCTCATGCTCGTTGACCAGCGCCGCAGCCTGCAGCGGAGCCGGGTAAAGCGTTACCGCATAGCCCAGCGGCGCGAACACGGCCCGCACCTCGGGCAGATGATCCTGCACATAGAGGTATTTTGCCCGCTGATCCTCCACGCCGCCCAGCACAAAGCAGTGGTTGAGCAGATAGTTTGCGGTCTCTTCCAGCATTTTATTCGGTTCGGCCATGGTCAGCGTCCTCCCTGCGGGGTGTCAGAATAAACTCTTCAAACCGGAAGCCGCCCCGTTCGACCCAGTTTCCGGTAAGGGTGATATCGTAAGCCCGGCGCGGCGACTGCGAGTAGGTGTGCAGGCCGATGATGCGGGCAAAATCGCGGGGGTATTCCTCCGCCAGCGTAGAGGCAGCCACCGCACTGCGGGCGGCAAGGGCCTGTTTTGCCAGCAGGCCCACATTTTCCTCGGTCACGGCCATCCGGGCGTAATCCAGCAGCAATTGCTGTTCTTTGCGCAGCTGCTCCGCATCCAGCCCGGCCTGCCGCACCGGGGCCAGCGGCGTTTCGCTGCGGGGCGCGGCGGGCGGGTAGAGGGGCTTTGCCCCGAACACCGCCGCCGGGTAGAGGTGCAGGCGCTTTGCCACCGGGCCGTCATCCGGCGCGAACAGCTGATCGGGCGTTTTGATCTCCTCAGCATAGCGGCGGAGCAGGGCGGTGACACTGCCCTGCGAGGAGCGGTCGCTCAGCAGCAAGAACTGTGCCCGCTGCACGGCCCGCTTGCGGTAGCGGATGTGGCTCTGGTCGATCTGGCGCATCAGGGTGCTCATCTCTTCCAATGAATCCCGCAGTTTCTGGATGAGGGCACGCACGGCAGGGGCGGCCTCGCCGGGGGCGCAGTGCTCCACCCGGGCGTAATCCAGCGCCAGCCGGGGCAGGTGCTCTGCCTCGCAGTCGTCCAGCTCCTCTTCCAGATAAGCGCGGTAATTGAACAGGTTATCGCTGGTCTTGAAGCGGTGGTAAGCGGCGGCCACCACCTTTTCCTCGTACTGGTCGAAGAGCTCCAGCACCTCCTGCGGGGTGCGGTTGCGGGTGAGCCGGTCGATATAATGCCCGATGGATGCGTTCAACGCCCGCAGGGACTTGTTCAGTGCTTCCAGATCGGAGGCCACCTCCCGCAGAACATTCTCATAGGGACTCTTTTCCTCCCCGATGTTCTGCAGCAGCTGCCAGGCCTTGTACAGCTTGCCGGTGTAGGTGACAACGCGCGGGTTCAGGATCTCCTCCAGCGCCTCCAGCAGAGGGGCCACCTCAGGCACAAAGGCAAGGGCAGGCTCTTCCTCATAGCTGCCGGGCTGCTCTTCCAGCCAGCCGGTGCGGCGCAGGCGGAGCAGAAAGCCCAGCGCAAGGGTATGGGGATCCCGGGTGGGCTGTTCGGCTTCATCGCCCGCGTCATCGGCATCCAGTGCCAGCGGCTTTGCCAGCGCCGCAAAGTAATCCTCGGCCCGGCTCACCGCTTCTGCCCGGGAGATGGAGTAATCCGCCGTGTGACGGCACTCCTCCCACAGCAGGAGCAGCAGCTCCGCATAAAACGCCCGGTTGGGCCCCGCCAGCGGGCGGAACAGCCGCGGGCCGACCAGTTCAAACAGCTGCATCCAAAGGTTCCTTTCTTTCGATAAAATCTATCTTTTATTGTACCACATCACAGCCTTTTTTGCATCTTTTATGGGAAAGTTGCAAACAAAAAGCCCGCCCGGAGCAAAACCGGACGAGCCTGTTTTTCTTCTCACTGCCACGACAGAGACAAATGACGGTTATTGGCAACGCAGTCTTTCAAGTACAAATTGATCAGGGTCTGGTAAGGGATACCCACCACTTCGGCCTGCTCCTTGAAGTAATCAATGGTATTGCTGTCAATGTTAATGGTGATCTGTTTTTTCAGCGCCTTGGCGTAGGGGTTCTTCCTTGCATTGCTGAAATCGTACTCTTTGAGCATAACACAGACCTCACTTTCCATAATATTTCGATTCAGTTTTTGTGGCCTTTCTGGCCGAGATAATACGGATGACAGTATCTGACGCACGGTAGCAGTGACACACGACAAGCAGATTTGCCCTACTGCTCAGGCCGAGAATGATAAATCTGTCCTCCTGTTCTGAATGCTCCGGGTCATCAATTACCAGTGCTTCCTCGTCATAGAAAACTGTCTTTGCTTCCAGGAATGAAATGCCGTGTTTGTGCTGATTGATGCGGTTTTTATTTTCATCCCACTCGAACTGTATGCTTTCCATATCTATATTATAATTATATTATAATTATAAGTCAAGTGCTCCAGACGCAAAAAGCCCCGGAGGGCGGCCTTTCAGCCACGCTCCGGGGAGTGTATTATTGTATCCTTATGCTTTGGGGTTAACCTGAACAACGATAGAAATGTACATGTTGCCCTTAACTGTCTTTGCGGCTACACCAACCTTGGTCCACTTGCCAACTGCGTTGATGTTCACATCCTTATCCTTGTTGTTTACCAGCTTAAAGAACTCTTCCAACAGTTTACCGGTATACTCATTCTTGACCACGACCTTGGCCGTATAAACACCATTGTCATCACGATGAACATCTATAGCATTGTAAATTTTCCATGCACCGGTATTGATGTCTACCGCCGAATCCAAGAACTTTTCAGCTTCCTGTTTGAGTTCGGTGTCATTGCACAGCTGTACTGCCGAACCACGCTGTTTATTGATCGTGCTCATCATCTGAGCTTCTGCCTGAGCCTCAGGGGTCGGCGTGGTATCACCGCCGCAGGCGGTGAACAGAACAAGTACCATGGTCGCCGCCAGAATCAAAGCGGCCAGTTTTTTCAGCATTTTCATGTCGGGACCTCCAGTCGTTTTGTTGTGTTTTTATCATAATATGCAGGGTGCCTTTCCATTTTGAAGCAGGGCCCCCTTCCAGCTTTATTTTATCCAACGACTGTCGCTTTTGTCAATTGCCAGCTTCACCAAACATTTTCTCCTGCTTTTGTTGTTTTTTCCAGAACGGATCTTCGCAAAGATCCTTTGCCGCGCCCGGGGCAAAAACCGGAAAATATTTCCGGCGTTTACACAATTCTACCACGATTTGGTGCTAAACTTAAGGCAATGGGAACCGCCGGGTGCCGTTCCTGAACAAGGAAAAGGAGTTTGCCCCATGCAGCATGGTTCCCTGCGCGCTCCGGTGCGCGTTTTCATGGCAGCAGTTCTGCTGTGCCTGAGCTTTCTGGCCGCGCCAAAGGCTGCGGCGGCACAATTGCAGGATGTGAACGGCATCACGCTGCTGTCCTTCGACAGCCAGCAGATCGTCTCCATCGGCAACCAGACCTCGGGCCGGTGCAGCTGGTACGCCCTGCGCTACGCCCGCACCATTCTGGATGGCAAGCCCTGCTCGGGCAGCGGGATGTGGTCGAACGGCGCGGTATGGTCTGCCGCCGGGTACTACACTTACAGCGGCTCCCTTTCCGACTGCCTTTCCCGCCTGTATGAAGAGCTGCAGGCCGGGCGGCCCGTCATCGTACATCTGAAAAACACCGCCGTCAGCGGCGTGTCCAAGCACACCAACCGCGTGACAAGCTATGAATACCACCTCTCCGGCTCCGGCTGGAAAGAGGTCAATTACCCCCACATCGCCACCAGCAGCACCTACGGACACTGGGTGTGCGTGGTGGGCATCTCCCCCACGGCAGACCCCGAAAACCTGCGGGAGAGCGATTTCTATGCGCTGGACCCCGCGCGGGTCAGCGTGAACGGCACACTGGCCGTAACAAAGCTTTTGGATGGCACCATCTGGACTGATAACTCTCCCTTAAAAGTCGCAGCCTGACGCTCCCTTACAAAACACAACAGCCCCCGGAACATGCAGGGTTCCGGGGGCTTCGTGTTTTGTATCGGGGGTTACAGCTCCTGATAGGCGCTCATCATGGCGGGGATGAACTGCTTTTTGCGGCTGACCACGCCGGGCAGCGTCCAGCTGCCGTCGGCGGCGGGCCGGCTCTCAAAGCCGTTGCTCAACACCTCGGCGGCATAGCGGCCGGTGCAGATGACCACGCTCTCCTCCTTGGGCACATCGGTCAGCAGCATGTAGAGATCCTCCACGTTCTGCTTGTTGCGGGCCTCCTCCAGATAGGGCTGGAGCAGCGCCTGGGCGGCCTGCAGGTTCTTGCGGGTCATGTAGCTGCCCTGTGCCACGCCAAAGCGGATATCGCCGCACATGAACACCTTGAAGTCCTGCAAAAAGACCTCTTCGGGGGTCTTGCCGTCCAGTTTTTCACCAGCCTCGAACATTTCGGTGGAAAACTCTTCGATGTCCACACCTGCGATCTTGGCCAGACGCTTGGCGGCGTTTTCATCCACGGGGGTGCAGGTGGGGCTGCGGAAGGCCAGCGTATCCGAAAGGATAGCCGCCAGCAGCAGGCCCGCGATCTGGGGCGGGATGTCCACACCGTTTTCATCGTACATCTGGGTGATGATGGTGGCGGTGCAGCCCACGGGCTGGTTGCGGAAGTAGACCGGGCCGCTGGTCTCCAGACTGCCGATGCGGTGGTGGTCGATGATCTCCAGGATCTCGGCCTGATCAAAGCCCTCCACGGCCTGGGTGGCCTCGTTGTGGTCCACCAGAATGATGCGCCGCTTGCGCAGGGCAATGACGTTGCGGCGGCTGACCATGCCGCAGTATTTGCCGTCCTCATCGAGGATGGGGAAATAGCGGTGGCGCACCTTTGCCATCACCCGCAGCACATCGGCCACGGGGGTGACGAGGGTGAATTTGAGGATGTTGTCCCGGGTCATATAATAGGAGATGGGGGCGCACTGGCTGATGAGCTTGCCCGCCGCGTAGGTATCCACGGGGGTGGTCATAATGGCAACGCCGGTCTCATCGGCAATGCGCTGGATGGTGCGGCCCACCTTGGCCCCATTGCAGATGATGAGCAGGGAGGCTTCCTTTTCAATGGCGCAGAGCTGGCTTTCGTACCGGTTGCTCAGAATGACGATATCCCCCTTTTCCACGCTGCTTTCCAGCATCTCGGGGGTGGCGGTGCCGATCTTGATGTGGCCGGTGGTGCAGACCGCGTCTGCATCGCCCACCACCATGGTGCCATTCAGCGTTTCAAGGATATTCTTATAAGAGGTACGGCTCTTGGCCAGCACCGCGGTATCGAACACGTCCATGTTGGCGGTGGCAAGATCCTTCACGGTGATGATGCCCTCCAGCTCGTTGTCCGCGCTGGTGATGGACAGGGTGTCGATCTGCTGGTCGCGCATGATCTTCCATGCGCGGCGCAGGCTGGTGGAGCCCGGGATGCCCGGCATCTCGCGGTAATCCACGTCCCGGATCTTGGGGTTCACGTCGGTGCACATCCGGGGCGGCGTGACACCGAATTTTTTCAGGACGAACTCGGTCTCCTGATTCATTTTACCGGCACGGCGCGGCTCACAGACCAGCGTGCTGGTGCGGTTTTTGAGCTCCGCATAGGCAATGGCGGAGCAGATGGAATCGGTATCGGGGTTGCGGTGCCCGATGACCACGACCTTGTGTGCTTCTTTTGGCATAGGTTGTTCCCCTCTCTGGGTCAGATTCATTTACCTTCCGATCGGTCCCATGCCCCAAACCACCGGGCACGGCTGCCAGCTACATTTTAACACATCCGGCACCGGGGGTAAAGGCGGCAGATATCTTTTTCTTGACAGCGCCCCAAAAATCGTCTATCCTTGACCTGAATTTTTTCTCTTTGGAGGTTCCCCCATGAAAAAGCAGTTCCACGCCCTTTCCCTCTGCCTGACACTGGCCCTGTGCGTGTTCGGCAGCACCGCCGCACTGGCCGAGGCTCCCGCCGCCACGCCCGCCCCCCAGGACGAACGTGTCATCACAGATGTAAGCCCCCTTGAGGATCAGATCCGCAACATCGTCGGCTTTACCACCAGCACCGGCGGCCCCTACGATTTTGAACAGGCCGACCATAGATCTGCCGTGCAGGCCTACGGTGCAAAGCCCGCCGAGGGTGCCGTGGCCCTGCTGCGCATCTACGCCCGGGCCGAGGACCGGGGCGATGCCTCCATCAATTCCAGCGGCCACTCCTTCCTCTCGGTGCGGAACGTCTCTGACCACGACATCGAGGTGGGCGGCCTGCGGATCGCGCCCGACACCGAGATGACCTTCAGCCCCCGCGGCAACCGCTGGGAGCACACCGGCATCTGGTACAATCTGGAGGGCTACTACAAGCGCTATCTGGCCGATTCCTACTACCAGAACATCTATGCTGTCCAGACCTCGCTGGATCAGGGCCAGCTGGACGTGGTCAACCGCAACCTTGCCAAATCTGACCACTGGTCGGCCTACTTCAACTGCGCCGCCTTTACCGAGAGCATGTGGAACGCGGTCTGCGCCGATTCCCTTTCCGCCGGGCAGCCCTACACCCCGGAGAACCTGCGGAACGACATTCTGGCCAAGTACGGCGATCTGGCCGCGTACAACCCCCAGATCCCCTACGACTACATTGTTTATTACGGCACCAGCCTGACCCCCAGCAAAGAGTTTGCCTGATTTATCGATTTGTTGGATACAACATCTTGATTTTCACGTCATTCCGCGCTATCATGGGTGTGTTTGAATCCACGCGCCAAGGGAGGACACCATGACAGACGCATCGACCACATCAAGACCGCTGTTCAACCGTCAACAGCTCATCTCACTTTTCCTGCCGCTGGTGGCAGAGCAGGCCCTCAGCATCTCCATCGGTCTGGCGGACACCCTGATGGTCTCCTCGGTGGGCGAAGCCGCCGTTTCGGGCGTGAGCCTGGTGGACTCCTTCAACGTGCTGATGATCCAGCTGCTCAGCGCACTGGCCACCGGCGGCGCGGTGGTCGCCAGCCAGTACATCGGCCACCGGGAGCCCAAACGGGCCAAGGCCAGCGCCGCCCAGATCATGTTCATTATGATCTCGCTCAGCGTGGTCACCGCCGTCATCGTGGCGGTGGGGCGGCACGCCATCCTGCGGGGCATCTTCGGCTCCATTGACGCGGATGTAATGCGCTACGCTGAGACCTATTTTCTGCTCTCGGCCCTGAGCTATCCCTTTATCGGCGTGTACAACGCCGGTGCGGCCCTGTTCCGCGCCCAGGGCAACAGCAAGATCAGTATGCTTTCCAGCCTGGTGATGAACGTGGTGAACATTGGCGGCAACGCCATCCTGATCTACGGGTTCGGCATGGGCGTGATGGGTGCGGCCACCGCCAGCCTCGTGAGCCGGATGATCGCCTGCTTCACCGTGATGTTCCTGCTGCAGAAGCCGGAATGTGCGCTGCGCATCGACCACCTCACCGACCTGAAGCCAGATCTCGACCTCATCAGGCGCATCCTGAAAGTCGGCATCCCCGCCGGCATCGAGAACGGCATGTTCCAGATCGGCAAGCTGTCGGTCTCCAGCCTGACCAGCACGCTGGGCACCGCCGCCATTGCCGCAAACGCCGTGGCAGGCAACATCTCCAGCTTCCTGAACGTGCCCGCCTCCGCCGTTGGCATCGGCGCGCTGACCGTTGTGGGCCAGTGTCTGGGTGCCGGGGAAAAGACGCAGGCCAAGCGCTATTCCCGCCTGCTGCTCCTGACCGCCTACGCCGGGGACTGGGCGATGAACCTTTCCGGCCTGTTCTTCCTGAACAAGCTGGCGCTCTCCTGGTTCAACCTCTCGCCGGAGGCCTACGGCATGGCACTGGAGCTGATGGTCTGGTTCAACGCTGTATCGCTGATCCTGTGGCCTTCCAGCTTCACCCTGCCCAACATCCTGCGCGCCGCCGGAGATGCCGCCTTTACCATGACGGTCAGCGTCATCTCCATGTGGGTGTTCCGGGTGGCCTTCTGCTACCTGATGGTGCTCAAGTTCCACTGCGGCCTGCTGTTCATCTGGCTGGGCATGTTCCTGGATTGGGCCATGCGCTCGCTGTTCTTCTGCGTCCGCTTTGTCCGCGGCAGGTGGATGGAACAAAAGGTGATCTGAGTTTCCGTATATCCGGCCCTCTCCGCCATTGCAGTTTTGGCGGGGAGGGCCTTTTTTGTGCAGGAAACCCGCATCCTGTCTCGTATCAATAGGCAGAAGCTTCTCTCCCCTGCATCCGCTTCCCCAAAGCATACCAAATTCCGCGCGGATGTGTTCACGATTTTGTCAGCTTTTTGTCTTGTTTTCTTCGTCTTTGCGCGGTATAATCATACGCTGCAAAGAACTTTAGGCGGGGCTGCGGCCCCCATTCCAGAAAAGGAAGTGTGTTCCATGCGCAACTGGTTTTCCCGCCATCCCGTTTCGTTCATGGCGTTTTATCTCCTGTTTTACCTTTCGGCGTTCCATTGGCTCGAAGTCCATATTGCCGTGCCCGATGTTCTGGTGCATTGCCATCTGGACGACCTGATCCCCTTTTGCAAATATGCCATCGTGCCCTACTTTGCGTGGTTTTTGTGGATCCCGTTCACCCTGTTCTACCTGCTGTGGAAAGCGCCCCGGGCCGACTTCTGGCGGCTCTGCCTGCCCCTGTTTGCAGGCATGACCATTGCGCTGGCCTGCTATGTCATCCTGCCCACCGGGCTGGATCTGCGGCCCTACCGGGTGTACGGCAGCGACCTCTTTGCTCAGGCCGTGCGGATGCTCTATGCCACCGACACGCCCCTCAATGTCTGCCCCTCCATCCATGTGTTCAACTCGGTCACCCTGATGATGGCCTATTACCGCAGCCACATTTTTGAAACGCCCGGCCGCCGCTGGATGCGGCCCGCTTCCGCCGTGCTCTGCGTTTCCATCATTGCGTCCACGGTCCTGCTCAAGCAGCACAGCTGCATTGATGTATTGCTGGGCATCCTGCTGGCCATGGTTCTGGATACAGCCATGACCGCACTGGAACACAGCGAGAGCCGGGTCCCCCAGCGGCTCTGAATCTGCATTGAAAAACACCCATGCCGGCGCTGGCATGGGTGTTTTTGCATTTTGGGGTATTACGGAGCTGGGGCAGTGAACTCTTTCAGGTGCGCTGTATCCAGCTCTTCGGCATCTTTGGCCGCCGATGTATAGGAAATTTTCAGATATTTCAGGGCCGTATCGTTTGCCAGCAGTTTTTTGCAGGTTTCCGTATCAAACGTGATGTTGTTGGTCAGATCCAGCCAGATCAGCTGCGGCATCCGGGTCAGGGGGGTATAATCCATGTTCTTATATCTTTCCCGTGCACCCTGAGAGAGGGACATACTCAGATACTGCACACTGCTCTCCGCCAGCGGGGCAAAGCTGTCGATCTCCGGCCCTTGGCACAGCTGCAGAAAGCTCAGATTTTCCATCTGCTTCAGCGGTTCCAGCGAACCGATCCGGGTCACGTCCAGTCTCAGGACCCGCAAGTCAGCTCCGGCCAGCTGGGTCAGATCGACCTCACTGCCGGTGATCCACAGCATCTTCAGCGACTTCATCTGCGCCAGCGCCGAAAGGTCGGAGACATTGGAATCCGCCCGGATCCCGTCACTGCCATACTTCAGCTCTACCACGGAATCCAGCTTTGCAAAGGTCGGGAATGCGCTGCTCTCCACACTGGGCACACTCAGAAGCATCAGATTTTTGCATTCTTCCAGACCTGTCAGATCTGTAATGGGTGGGGCTCCCCTTCTATTATTGACCGACAATACCTGCAAGCTGTCAAAATGCCGCAGATCTGCCAGAGAGGTCACCGGATCATACGTTCCCTCTACGCTGACTGCGCAGGCTGCCAGCTGCTCATTGCTGTTGACGTTTCTTCCAATGTCCACCCCATCCGGTGCATCTTTGACGATGAGATCCCCTACGCCGGTTCCGGAATTTATCGAGACTCGCTGATAATCCCAGACATCGCTGTGATAGATATCTCCCTTCGGGCGGTCAAGCCATTTCCGGACGTGCTTTTCCATCACAGGGTCCTGCCACTCAATGACATAATCCTCCCCATGCTCGGCGTGACTGGCCGGAACCGCAAGTGTTGTCTGCTGAACGAAAACATCCTGCATTTCCGAGCGGAAAGGTCCCGGTCTCAGATTCAAAGAGCTTGCACATGCGCTGAACAAAAGCATTGCACAGATCGGCAGGCTCAAAACTTTTAATACTTTACGCATAGCAGGGCTCCTTTCTGTTTCGGCAAAATCTCTAGTTATATTCTACCATAGATTGTTTTTTTTGTAAAGAAAAACCCACGATCTTTGCACAGGCATGGCAAAAATCGTGGGTTTGCTTAAAACAGACCTTCCGGCAGGCAGATGTCCTGCTTTGGCACCTTGTCCCAGGAAAAGTCTGGGATCAGGCTTACCGGGGTGCGGGGAGCCGGTTCAGGTTGGAGACCATAGGCAAAGGCAAGCCTGCCCACGATCTCCTGCGCCGTATATTTTGCCCGGAGATTTTCCAGGCTCTGGTCACCGTCCCGTTTGGACAGGCGGCGGCCATCCGGGGCCAGCAGGAGCGGACAATGGGCAAACTTTGGGGCGGGCAGGCCCAGCAGACGGTAAAGATAGAGCTGCCGGGCGGTGGAAGAGAGCAGGTCTGCGCCCCGCACCACCTCCGTCACGCCCATGCGGGCATCGTCCACCACCACAGCCAGCTGGTAGGCAAACACGCCATCGGCGCGGC
>ERZ831634.2923-NODE-2923-length-13708-cov-4.323445_pt1 | contig 13708 bp, 10 predicted proteins | sample MGYA00519953_ERZ831634 | MGnify/ENA primary metagenome ERZ831634 (study PRJEB31850, sample SAMEA3708718) | human gut metagenome | biome: human gut; feature: human-associated habitat; material: faeces | place: China | collected 2014 ... | reverse complement strand
CGGCCATACTGTCCCTGAGCTTTTTCAAATGCAGTATTTGCATCATCACCAGCTTTGATGAAGTCCATCATTTTACCGAAGTTGATGAATTTGTATCCAATGATTTCATCATCTTCGTCAAGAGCAACACCTGTTACATAACCGTCTGTCATTTCCAGATAACGAGGTCCTTTTGCAAGAGTTCCGTACATGGTACCAACCTGGGAACGAAGTCCTTTACCAAGGTCTTCCAGGCCTGCGCCTACAACCAGTCCGTCCTCGGAGAATGCACTCTGGCTTCTTCCGTAAACGATCTGCAGGAAGAGCTCTCTCATAGCAGTATTGATAGCATCACACACAAGGTCAGTATTCAGTGCCTCAAGGATGGTAAGTCCTGGCAGAATCTCAGATGCCATAGCTGCAGAATGAGTCATACCTGAACATCCGATAGTTTCGATTAATGCTTCTTCAATGATACCTTCCTTAACATTTAAAGAAAGTTTACAAGCACCCTGCTGTGGAGCACACCATCCGATACCATGAGTGTAAGCAGAAATATCCTTGATTTCTTTAGAATAAACCCATTTGCCTTCTTCAGGAATTGGGGCACAACCATGATTGCCGCCCTGTTTAACGCAATACATTTCTTCAACTTCTTTTGAATAAATCATTTTTTTACTCCTTTCATTACTAAATGACTGTTGATTCAAGGTGAGGGTTATCACCTGTCAAAATTATATGACACCATCCTTTTAAAGTCAATGAAACTCAAGAAAACAGCATGCAAAAAGTAGTATAAAAAGGGCTTAAAATAACGAGTTTTAGGCTTTATTAGAACTTGTGAAAAAATAAGCGTTTTCATTTTTGGTATTTGAAAATCACAGTATGTTAATGGGTGAATGTAGTTAAAAAAATATTCATAATCCTGGATTAGTATTATAATGACAATGCAATGAAAGAAGGAAATACCTATGAAACATAAAAAACTGACAATAAAACAGAAGAGAATAGTGAAGAATATATTAGTAGTTGTATTGCTTATTATCAGTTTTCCTAGCTATACACCCTCACAGGTTGTTATAGAGAGTGATCATATTTTAATAAGTAATCACCTCCTATCTAGACCTATAGAGTGCATCAGTTTTGATGGACTCACCTATACTGGAGTGGATGGTAAGAAGTATAGTCATAAAAACTATGTAGGAGTACAGCCTCTTACAATCTCTAATACAATTACATTCAGTTCTTCTAAGACGCTTTATAGTGCACCATTTTCATATTATGCTACAAGACAGGTTATTCCTGCAGGAAACTATCATGTCACAAAAGAAGCAGGGCGTTATATGTATATAGAAGGGAAGGGCTGGGTTTCTTCTCAATATGTGAGTATTGATGTTAATAATTCTATAGAGAATACAACAGGTATACCACTCTACAGAGATTATATGATTCCTAAAACAAGCAGTCATCGTACACATTATGCAATGAGACCACTGTATATTACGATTCATACAACAGATAATACCAATAAAGGTGCAAATGCTTTAAGTCATGCTAAACTTCAATATACAGGTAATGTAAGATCAGCATCCTGGCATTATACAGTAGATGATCATAGCATCTATCAATCACTTCCTCTTAATCAACAGGCAGGTCATGCAGGAGATGGTGTGATGCCGGGCAATAGTGCTTCTATTGCGATAGAGATATGTGTCAATTCAGACGGTCATTTATATTTTGCAGAAAAAAATGCAGCGAAGCTATCTGCTGCATTATTAAAACAATATAACCTCAGCGTAGATCAACTCCGTATGCATCATGACTGGTCAGGAAAAGAGTGCCCTAGACCTATGATAGAAGGGCAATGTGGATCAATGGACTGGGAAACCTTCAAGAAACAAGTCTACAACTATATGCGTACGGTATGAAAAAAGGAAGCTCTTGCTTCCTTTTTAAATGCCTATTCAATCATGATAGGTTTCTTTTCTTCAATCTTTTCAGGTTCAGTCTTAGGGAAAGTGATCATTAATTCACCATTGTCGAACTTAGCAGTGAAGTCTTCTTCTTTATAACCCTCACCAACATAGAACTTTCTTGAACAGCTACCTGTATAACGTTCACTTCTGATAACCTTACCGTTCTTGTCTTTTTCTTCCTTGTTCTGATTAGTATTTGCAGAAACTGTTAAATAACCATCAGTCAAGTCTAGAGAAATATCTTCTTTCTTATATCCAGGAAGTGCAATGTTCATTTCATAGTTGTTATCTATTTCTTTAATATCACATTGCATTGCATTAGTTGATGGACTCATCCATCCATCATCAAACATATCATCAAACACATCATAGAAACCAGGTAAAAATCTCATAAATAACATCTCCTTTATTAAATTTTAACATGGGATCATAGATCTCGTGTTATTAGTAGATTGTAATTGATTTCTTTTCAACTCTCTTTGGAGCTTCTTTAGGGACTGAAATCATTAATTCACCATTATCAAACTTAGCTTTGATATCTTCTTCAGTAAATCCTTCACCTACATAGAAACTTCTTGAACAGTTACCACTATATCTTTCACGTCTTACAACGCGACCAGCTTTATCTTTTTCTTCTTTTTCTTTATTGCTAGATGCTGATACTTTTAAGTAGCCATCCTTAAGTTCCAAAGCAATATCTTCTTTCTTATATCCAGGAAGTGCAATATTCATTTCATAAGTATTTTCAGTTTCACGAATATCACATAACATGCTCGCTACTTTTGTAGGAGTACTAGCTCCTGAATCAAATAAATCATCAAACACATCACTAAAACTTGGGTAATATCTCATATTTGTTCGCCTCTCTCAACGTTATTTCTATTTCTTAGTAATCTCTCTATCGATTACAACTATTATTATAGTCACTCTTTTAGCAAAGTCAACACTTGAGTGCTAAATTTTAGCACTTTCTTTTATAAAGTGCTAAAAAGAAAGAAACCTGCCTATTTGGCAGGTTCTAAGTCAATATCTTTTAATTGATAAGCAGTCATATCAATTTCTTTATTACTTATAATTTCAGTAGTATCTGAATTGTTGTAAATATATGTAGCACAATGAAATGCCTTTTTGATGTTCTTAGGTCCACCAATGTGGGAGATGACTTCTTTTGCGACTTTATTGTAGTCCATTGAAATTCCTTTTTTATAGATATGTTACCGATTTCATATCTGTATCATATATCAAGGAAAAATACTTGTCAAAAGAAATATAAAACCGATACCATATTTTTATTTTTATTAAAAAAAGCATCAGATTCTTCTGACGCTTTCTCCTTCTATAAATGTGAAGTCAATAAGTGTAGCACGTTTGACTTCTTTTTCTTCAATCATATCAAGAATGATCTGTCCAGCTATCTGACCTGCATGGGCATAGTGGAACTTAATAGTTGTAAGGGCAGGGGACATTACGGTAGAAGTCCAATAACCACCAAATCCAGTCACTGAAACATCCTCTGGAATATGTAATCCATGATCTTTTAAGACTTTTATACATCCCATCGCAATGGTGTCTGTAGCACAAATAATAGCAGTAGGACATTCATGATGTTTTAAATAATCATTTAATTGAATCATTGTTTTTTCAGCAGAGAAGTCTGTTTCTAGAAAATGAGGATGCACATCCTGCAAGCCATCATAAACACCCTGTCTACGAATAACTCCTACAGCCACATCTTTTCTGCTTACTCCTGCATACACAACATTTTTATGACCATTAGAATAAATATACTTACCTATTTTATAGCCTGCCTCATAATCATTATTAATAATACTCACACCTTCATCATAAGCCTGAGCCATATAAACAATAGGAATAGAACTCTTAGCGGAAATATCGCGATGTGCCATAGTAATAGAAGTGGCAAGAAGAATAATACCGTCCACTCTTAATTGCATAAGCTTAGTAATAGACTTGATTTCATCAAGTTCATCATGATTTGTATTAATAATTATAGTTGTATAATGATGTTTCTTTAGGAACTGATCAATATTCATCATCATACGACTAGAAGCATATGAAGTAAGAGTAGGGCATACAATACCGACAGTATGTGTCTTGTTGGCTTTTAAATTAGCAGCAAGCACATTAGGTTCATAATCATATTCTTTTACGATTTTCTCTATCTTCTGACGTGTTTCTTCTTTTACATAGCCACCATTAAAATAACGAGAAACAGTTGTCTTAGAAACACCTGCAACTTTTGCAATATCGGCCATAGTCATCTTCTTCATACTAATCATCACTAAATAAACTCATGATTTCTTCACCACTCATTGTCGTAATAGAACCACTGTTACCTTCTACGAATCGGTCTGCAAGATCTTTCTTTGCAGCCTGTAATGTTTGAATCTTCTCTTCAATAGAATCTGCCATAATCAGTTTATATACAAATACTTTATTCTTCTGTCCAATACGATAAGCTCTATCAGTTGCCTGATTTTGTGCAGACATATTCCACCAAGGGTCAAAGTGAATAACGCCTTCTGCAGCAGTTAAGTTTAAACCAGTACCACCTGCTTTTAAACTAATTAAGAATACTGTTGTATCATCATTCTGATAAGCATCCACCAATCCTTTACGTTTCTCTTTATCTGTATCACCAGTCAACATATAGTAAGATGTCTTACTCTTATCGAGCTCTTCTGCAAGTAGATTAAGTAGACTCTTGAATGATGAGAAGACGATGATCTTTTTCTTGTTGTCTTTGTATGTCTGAATAATATTTAAACATGCTTCCATCTTAGAAGACATATGCTTGACATCATCAAATACAATACGTGGTTCACAACAGATCTGTCTTAACTTTGTCAACATTGCAAGAATCTGAATACGGTCTTTAGAACCATCTAAAGTCTTTAATAACTGATTCGCCTGTGCTAAATGAGCTAAATAGAGCTTCTTTTCATCTTCACTGAAGTCTACAAGTACAGTATTTTCAATCTTATCAGGTAAATCCTTTAATACTTCATTCTTTGTACGTCTTAATACAAATGGTGAGATCATCTTCTGTAATTGAGTTTGAACATCTTCATCATGATCCTTTACAATAGGTGCTTCATAATGAGATTTAAAATAACGATAGTTATATAAATAGTCTTTATTCAAGAAATCAAAGATGGACCACAATTCAGCAAGTGAGTTTTCAATAGGTGTACCGGTTAATGCATAGCGCTGTTTACCTTCTAATGATTTAACAGCAATCGCATTTTTAGTCTTCTGATTCTTAATATACTGAGCTTCATCCAATACAATAAAATCAAATACAATACCCTTATATTGTTCATAATCCTTACGAATATAATCATAAGAAGTAATCATCACATCAAACTGCTTATAGTTTTTAATAATCTCTTTACGTTCTTTTGCGCTACCCATTACACAAGTAACCTTTAAATGAGAAGAGAACTTATTAAATTCATCTAACCAGTTTAAAATCAATGAAGCAGGACAAATAATAATAGAAAAATGTTGTTCATTACTTTCTAATAAACTCATAATCTGGATGGTCTTACCTAACCCCATATCATCTGCAAGAATACCACCAAAATGAAGATCATTCATAGTAGAAAGCCATTGGAAACCTTCTTTCTGATAATCTCTTAAAATGGCATCATAACGTTCATTTAATTTATGTTTATGATGTGTATAGTTCTTTAAGTGATCCAATACATCTTTAAATGATTCTTCACGATTAACTTGTACATATTGTAGGTTCTGTGTTGCTAAGTCCATCTGATGTGCTCTATTTAGATTTAAATCAATTGTACCATCTTCAGAAATATCTTTAGGTAGAATATGATACTGATCCATCATATTACCTAATTCATCTAATTCATGTGTATCAATATATAATAACTGACCATTCTTTAAACGGTGATAACGTTTCTTTTTCTTATGACTCGCAATAATATCAGCTAGTTCTTCTTTAGGTACATCTAATGAATCTAAGTCCATTTCTAATAGATTATGAGATACCTTAATACCAACAGATAAGTTCATAGACTTCTTAGAACCGATTGCTTGCAAAGAATCAGATACATAAACATCTGTCATCTTATTAAGATGTCCTAAACCATCATGAATCATATCTATTGTTTCATCACGATGTGTATCAAAACGCATAGGTCCTGACGTATCATCAGGATTATATTTCTCTAAGAAACCAATAATGAGATCTGCTTTTAAAGAATGAGGTACATCTTCTTTAAGAAGATCATGTTTTCCATCCTCATATGTTCCAATTAAACTAACTAAAGCATATTCATCTTCATCTACATCTGCATAGATTTCTAGATGTGATTCTTCTTGGATTGTGTCCTCTAAACCTACATAATCAATATATTTCTTTGTAGGAGAAATAATATAACGTGTAAAGTTTTCTAATTGTTCATGCGCTACATAAAGACGCTGTAAGGTATCAAAACGATTCAACAACTCAATAGCAACCCCCTGTTTATCAAAAGGATAACGAATAATAGTAAAATCTGAAGGTATGTATTGATATAAACATTTCTTACCAGCATAATAAGGTGCTATATTTGTTTCTAGTTCTAGAATTGTATCATGTTTATCTTTAGTCACTGATACCATAGGACGTAACTCATCTTCTATACATTTAAAAGCATGGAGAGATGCGGGAATAGTTGTAAGTAACTCCCATAAAGCATCAATATTCTCATTGTCAATGAATAGCATATTATTATTGGCAAGATGTGAATGATAGAATCTCAGAATAAATTGGTAAATCTTCTTAGATGGTTCATCTAGAATATCTGGATTATGAACAAAAGATAAAGTCTTCCCATAAGCATGATATTCATTATTCTGCATCTGTGTCATAAAGTTAGGAATACTCTTTACGATATAATCTCTTGTACGTCCTATCTTAAATGTGATATTAAAATTCCAACTATCTGCACGAAGCAGTTTTAAATGAACTGGTGTAGAATCTACAGGTGTAAACTGATTGACTAACTGATTCTTAATATAATCAGTCAGGTCATTGGTTTCCTTTTCTCTTTCCATTCTTCTAAATTCAGCCATTCGTTGTTCCCATAAAAGACGTTCTCTCATAGCACTTTTCTTTTCTTCTTGAGCACGCTTTTCTAAATTAACAGCATAACGATAAGGGAATGTGTTGGGAGATAACTCCTGTACCTTTAAAATAAGTGCACCTATATGTCCACAGGCTGTATATTCATCTGCATAAATACAATTACAGTCTGTTGAAACTATTTTAGAATCGGGATTTACAAGAACACGGGGAAGATAGATATTACCATTAATCATAACTTTACCAGAAATATGATAATAACCACGATTATCCATAGTGATAGAAACATTCACAACATAATCTCTTCGATAATATTCTCGTGCAATATCACGGTTACGTGCTCTAGAAACAACACGTTCAAATTCATTGTCAGTGATAAATAACATAGCAATTCCTCCTAATCTAAGTAATTATATCATAAGAAAGTATACAAAAAAACTGGAATAAAAATTATTCCAGTTCAACAGGTTCCTGTCTTAGAGTTAGACCATATTTTTCTTCAATAATAGAAACAATTTCTTCTCTTGCCTGTTTAAGATGTGCATAACTTGTCGCATTTTCATTAATCAATATTAATGCAGCTTTTTCTGATACACGCATACCATAAAATGATTTACCCTTTAATCCTGCATGATCAATAAGCCATCCAGAAGGGACTTTGTTTCCTTCCCAGACAGGAACATTCATACTTCTTAAACGTTCTGCTTCAGCATCATCCAGGTAGACATTCTTAAAGAATGATCCTGAACTTGCTATTTCTTCTGGCTTAGGAAGTTTAGACCAACGTATTTCAGTAACCATCTCTCTAATAGACTTAGGAGAAAAATCAGTAATCTGGTGTTCCTCTACATAATTCTGTAAAGAAGTATAGAAAGGAGGAGTAAGTGTATCATGACTTAAATGAATTCTCATAGAGATAATCAAATAACGACCAGCATCTTTACCATGATTGAAAATACTCTGTCTATAGCCTAACTTCATATCTTCTGCCTTGATCGTAACATACTTCTCTTCCTTTAAATCATAAGCAAGAACAGATTCTAATACCTGTACAATTTCCTGGCCATAAGCACCTACATTTTGTACAGGTGCAGCACCTACTGTACCAGGAATGGCACTAAGTGCTTCAATTCCAGATAAATTCTTTTCTGTAGTAAAAGCAACAAGATCATCAAGTAGTTCTCCACCCATTGCAACAATTGTCAATTCGTCAATAAAACGTATACCCTTAATACGGTTTAAAAGAATAACCCCCTTAAAACCTTCATCTTTCCCAATTACATTACTTCCTGTACCTAAAATAAAGATAGGAAGCTGACGTTCTTTCGCAAATAAGTAAGCTTTTTCTACATCTTCTACGGTCTCTAGTTCAATCACATAACGCGCTAGACCGCCCAGGCGCATTGTAGTGAGTTCCTTGATTTCTACATTCTCATTTATTCTCATAGAGTGCATTATAGCACAGTTCTAACAAAAGTAGAGGATTAATGATGGAATAATCTTTGGTGAGTAAATGCGAGTACCATATCATACTTATCACATGTATCAATTACATGATCATCACGAATAGAACCACCTGGTTCACCTACATATTTCACACCACTCTTATGAGCACGTTCAATATTATCTCCAAATGGGAAGAATGCATCACTACCTAGTACAACATCTGTATTCTTCTTTAACCATTCTTTCTTTTCTTCTCTAGTGAATACTTCTGGTTTAACCTTGAAGTAATTCTGCCATACATCATCACCTAGTACATCTTCATAATCATCTGATACATAGGCATCAATTGTATTGTCCTTTTCAGCACGTTTTAAACCATCAGCAAACTGTAAACCTAAAACTTTTGGATGCTGACGTAAGAACCATACATCTGCTTTATTACCAGCAAGTCTTGTACAATGAATACGAGACTGCTGACCAGCACCAATACCAATAGCTTGACCATTCTTGACATAACATACAGAATTAGACTGTGTATATTTTAATGTAATCATAGAAAGAATCAAATCATGTAAAGCATGTTCAGGAATATCTTTATTCTTGGATACAACATCCTTAAACATCTCTTCATTGATTACACAATTATTTCTACCCTGCTGGAATGTAATACCAAATACCTGTTTGATTTCTACTGGATTAGGTACATAATCAGGATCCATCTGTAATACGCAATAAGTGCCTCTTCTTTTCTTTTTAAGTATTTCTAAAGCTTCTTTAGTATAGCCAGGGGCAATAATACCATCACTCACTTCACGATTAATAAGTTTAGCAGTCACTTCATCACATACATCAGAAAGGGCACAGAAATCACCATATGAACTCATACGGTCACTTCCTCTTGCTTTAATATATGCATTCGCAATTGGACTTAATACATCAGCACTTTCCTTTACAAAATACATCTGTCTTTCTACTTCAGTTAAAGGTGTACCAATAGCTACACCAGCAGGAGAGACATGCTTGAAACTTGCAGCACAACTCATCTTTGTTGCCTGTTTTAATTCTTTGACTAACTGCCAGCTATTAAAAGCATCTAGTAAGTTGATATAACCAGGTTTACCATTTAAAACAGTAAAAGGAAGTTCTCCTTCTTCCATAAATACCTTAGCAGGTTTCTGATTAGGGTTACAGCCATACTTCAATTCTAGTTCTTTCATAAATTCCTCCAAAAAAAGAAGCCGACACACACTCCAGGCTTCTTTGCCCAGACGGTCGGCTTCTTCATTTGATTTATTATACTCCCTGTGGTTAATTCCACTTCCGTCAGTCATATAACTAATGCCATTATAGATAAAAGGCTATAATAAAACAAGTATTTTCATAATATAAAAACAGAATGTAAACGCTTACATAATTATAATTGTTAGGGTATAATTGAGACAGAAAGAGAGGAGGAAGACCTCCTTAACATATACATTCATCTCAAAGAATTTGGTCAGAAAGGAGAGATTCCAATGGGATACTGTGACTGAGTATCCGTTGAGGATACTCAATTAAATAAGGACAAACGTATTTATCCACCAATAATGATTTATATGCTTTATCGATAATGTATGGTTTATATGGAAAGGTGGAAACGGGAGATGGCTCCTGAATAATAATAAGGTACGTTGATCTATATATTGGAAGGCCGTAAAGAAGGTTTTCCCATTTATCTATGATGCTGGAAATTGAATCCAAAAGATGTAATCCTAGAATCCAGCAGAAAAAGCTATGGTGATGTAAAAGCCATAGCTTTTTCGTTTGGTTTATTACTACTTTCTAAATAAATTACCATTTCAGCATTTAGGCAAAAAAATAGCACCATTTTTAAAAAACAGTCTTTTCCAGCTGTTTCTAACCATGGCGCATCTCTTCGTCTCTGCTTTTGGTTCTTTATTTACCTTTTACCTAATTTTAACACTTATTTTATGATTAGGCAAGCTATTTTGTCGAAATTATATAATTTTTTCTCGATTTTAGTCGATTTTTATGTGATATTTTTGTAACAATCTTGTTTATTTTTTATCAACATTACAGATTTAACAGATCCAGTTGCGGAAACAGGGAAGAAACAGTATACTACTTCTTAAGATATTTTCTATGCTTCTATATACTGTTTTTATATAGGTGATGATTGATTTTTTATATGAAAGGGCTTACCATGATTTACTATAAGATAGAAATGCACCACAACGAAAAAACCTTCGAATCCCTGTCCCGGATGCAGTACGATCTCTTCTGCGCTTCCAACCGGATCACGCGGACAATTTTAAGCATCCTGTTCATCGCCGGAGGTATCATCAATCTAAGCGAGTGGTGGGGCATCCTCTTAGCCGCCTACGGCTGCTATCTGACGACCAGCACCTACAGCTCCGCCAACCACACCGCCCACAAGCTCGCCGAACAGATCAAAAAAAGCGGCATGCCGTTCCCGGCGTCCCGCTATGAATTCCGTGAAAATCATCTGGAAGTCTATTCTCTTCCGAAAAACACCCGCGAAAGCACACTGGCTTACAATGAATTTGAAAAGCTGGGTGAGGACCGCGATTATTTCTATCTGTTCCGCTATTCCTACGGCGGGTATATGGTACCGAAAAAGGGGATTGACGCAAGCGCAAGGTCCCGTTCAAATTCGGATGAGAGCCAGAATTTGAAAGCAATTGGCGCGTTTCGGGAATTTTTGGAAAATAAGAGTGGGAAACGGATTTACAGGAAGACGATTCCGCTGGTTCGGGTGATGCAGGCGTTGAAGAAGAAAAGATAGGTCGATAGATATAAACTATAAAATAGTTCAACAACTCTAAAAAGCCACGATTTGAACTCTTTGATTCAGATCGTGGCTTTCTCAAAAACCTGCTGTTCTATTCTGTTTTTCTGCCAAAAATCTTCTGCAGTTCCTAGAATCAGCCTTACCGCGTGGTGCTCAAACGTTTTTGCAACACTTGTGGCTAAAAAATATCAATGCAGTTATTTTCTTCTATCTCTGCGCCACCTTATGCGGATTCAGAATATTCTTCGGATCAAACACTTTCTTGATTCCGTTCATCAGATCCAGGTTCTTCTCCGGCAGGGATTCTCTTAAATACGGCTTTTTCGCATATCCGATGCCGTGCTCGCCGGACACCTGACCTTCGAGTTCATGGGCCTTCTGATAGATCTTCTCCATTGCAGCAGACATCCGCTTTTCCCACTCTTCATCACTCAAATCGTCTTTCAGGATGTAGGCGTGCAGATTTCCGTCGCCCGCATGACCGAAGCTCTTGATGCGGATATCAATCTCATTGTGGAGATCGTGCAGATACGTCACCATCTCATTGACGCGGCTTCTCGGAACAACCATATCGACCTCATCCATGTAAGTCGTGGATCCCTTGATTGCCTCCAGAAAAGCGCCTCTGGCTTTCCAGATGGATTCCTCGCGCTCCTGGGTATCGGAAATCAGCACGTCCAGTGCGCCCTGTTCCAGGCAGAGTTTGGCCACCTTGTCATACGTTTCTTCGATCTCCTGGGTGGAATTACCATCAAATTTCAAAAGCAGATACGCATCCGACTGTTTATCCGGGAACGCTTTTCCTAAATACTCCTCGGCGTCTTCAATCACTTCCCGCTGCATGAACTCGATCGCGGTCGGGATCGTCTTAGATTTGATGATAACCGGGACGGTGTCGATCGCCTGTTTCAGGGTCGGGAACGGGATCAGAAGGCTGATGACACGCTTCGGAAGCGGCAGAAGCTTTAAGATCGCCTTGGTAATGAAGCCAAGCGTTCCCTCGGAACCAATAATCAGATCTTTCAAGTCATAGCCTGAACTATTCTTTACGACTTTGCCTCCAAACTGAGTGATCGTGCCATCCGGCAGAACCACCTCCAGCCCCATGACATAGTCCCTCGTCACACCGTATTTGACCGCACGCATACCGCCCGCATTTGTGCTGATGTTGCCGCCAATGGTCGCTGATTTTTCACCCGGATCCGGCGGGTAGAAGAAATCTTTGTCTTCTACATAGGCGGACAATTCCATCAAAAGGACGCCCGGTTCCACCGTGACCGTCAGGTTTTCCTCGTCCAATTCAAGAATCTGGTTCATCAGGGTGGTATCGATCATGATGCCATGCTCCATCGGAACTGAAGAACCAACCAGACCCGTTCCGGCGCCCCTCGGTGTCACCGGAATCGTATTTTCGTATGCATATTTCATGATCGCCGCGATCTCTTCGGCTGATTTTGCCTTTACCACCACATCCGGATAACTGCTGGTGCCGCTCAGCTCATCGTGGCTGTATTCTTCGTTGATATTTTCGCCTACGAGGACACGCTCGTCATCCTGAATTGTGTTTTTTATATATAAAATATCATCTTTATCTATTTTCTTGTAATTTCCCATGATATCCTGCTCTCCTTCCTGTGAATCTTTATCTTCCCATCTCAATCTTCTCAATCAGTCTCGGGAGAATCTCATAGAGATCACCAGTCAGGCAGTAATGTGCCGTCTTGAAAATCGGCGCTTTCGGATCTTTATTGATCGCGACGATCGTCTCCGCGTGATTCATGCCGGCAGTAAACTGAACCGCACCGGACACGCCGCAGGTGATGATGAGTTTTGGGCGGACCGTACGGCCACTCAGACCGATCTGGCACTTGGCATCCAGCCATCCGGCTTCCACCATCGGACGGGTGCAGGCAAGCTGACCTCCCAGCAGATCTGCCAGTTTTTCCAGCATTTTCAAATCTTCCGGCTTCTTCACGCCTCGTCCGGCTACCACCAGGACGTCAGCATTTTCGATAAAGGTTTCCTTCGGCTTTTCTACGATATCCAGAACCCTCACGTGGGAAAGCAGTTTTTCCTTCTCAATTGTACAGACCACAATCTCACCGCTCTCTTTCTCGGCACGCTCCGGTGCGTTCATGATCTTATAGCGCACGGTTGCCATCTGCGGACGGTGGTTCGGGGTCTTGATGTGCGCCATGATATTGCCTCCAAAAGCCGGTCGGATCTGGGATAAATCAGTATTTTCATCCATTTCCAGGATCGTACAATCCGCGGTCAGACCTGTCTTCATACGGGCAGCCACACGCGGCGCCAGCTGTCTGCCGACCGTGGTCGCACCGACGAGAATAGACGATGGTTTTACTGTCTGGATAAAGTTTTCAA
>ERZ831634.2917-NODE-2917-length-13734-cov-2.619490_pt1 | contig 13734 bp, 10 predicted proteins | sample MGYA00519953_ERZ831634 | MGnify/ENA primary metagenome ERZ831634 (study PRJEB31850, sample SAMEA3708718) | human gut metagenome | biome: human gut; feature: human-associated habitat; material: faeces | place: China | collected 2014 ... | reverse complement strand
TATCGGAGATTTTGCGAAGCTCTAACCGATCTCCGATGCCGTTACGAAACTTCCTGCCGTCCACAAATGATACGCTGTTTATTACAAAGTGATTGCGAATGTTATCGGTATTCAGGTGGGTAGTGACTACCACCTGATACTTTGCGCCCCACATCTTCCGTGCGGTTTCCAAGCCAATTTGGTGTGCTTCATCCGGTGTGACCTCGCCTGCGGCAAAGCTCTGATACCCGTGATAAGGAAGAGGATAGTCGAATGTGCAGCGGCCAGTCTTGCGATGGGCACGCGGAAGGGAGAGCAGGATACATAGTCAAGGCCGAGGGTATGGCAGAACTCAACGGAAACGAGGTCGCCGCCGTGCTCACCGCAGATACCACAGTGGAGTTCGGGACGGGCGCCTTTACCAAGCTCAACAGCCATCTTCATTAGGCGGCCAACGCCGTTCTGATCCAGCTTTGCGAAGGGATCGTTTTCGTAGATCTTTCTGTCGTAGTAAGCGGACAGGAACTTGCCTGTGTCGTCACGGCTGAAGCCGAAGGTCATCTGAGTCAGGTCGTTGGTGCCGAAGCAGAAGAACTCAGCTTCTTTTGCCATTTCGTCGGCGGTGAGGCAAGCTCTAAAAAAACGTCTTCGGTTGCAAATTTTTTGTCATGGTATCACATCCTTGAGCATATGAAAAACAAGGCGTAGCGTTACCGTGATGGTTGATATTATTCGGTAATCAGAACTGTGAATCAAGACAGAATTTTTCTCGATACTGTGTAGGTGTTAATCCGGTTTCTTTTTTAAAAACCTGACTGAAATAACGAGCATCGTTAAATCCCGTTTGATAAGCAATATCATATACTTTGTTTTGAAGATCTCGCAGAAGCTCTTTTGCTTTCTGTATACGATACAGAGTAATATAATGCGAAATATTCATGCCGGTTTCCTTTTTAAAAAGATCCGACAAGTATATCGGATGAATAAATACCAATTTTGCCAAAGTATCAAGAGATATATCCTTTTGATATCGCTGTTGTATATTAAAAATTGTCTGTCTGATCAACGGTGCGATATCCTTTTGAGCGATAATCGGATCTTCCTGCATTGTAGTTTCTTGAAAAATTTTTGAAGCTTCTCTTAGTTTTGACAACGTATCATAAAAGAATTCCTGCAGTCTCATAAAATCATTACATATTTCACTAACTGCTATACAGTTCTCCGCGGCCCCGGTTAAACACTCTAAAGAATTTTCAATATTTCCGAAATCTTCAGCACATGTGTTGTCGTTAAATATTACCAACACGCTAATTGATAACAACCCGATACCGATGGGATAACACTCCAAGCCAATATTCCGAAAAAAGTCCAAAAAACGAATAACCGCTGAATTGTTTTTTTCATCACCGGTCTGATCCCCGTCCTGTTTTATCAAGGCCGTAACAACTCTGCCGCATTTACCTGATAAATCAAACAGATCAAGATTCTCTTTTTCTTTTCTGTTATAATCGGTATACCCGTATATCAGGTTTTGGATAAACTGTATTTTACGATCCTCCTTGCTTTTATGATATGCCTCTAATTCATCAGCTAAAAACTGATCGCTGATAATCTTCTTTTCTAATTCACATAAAACATCTATAATCTTACCCGGACTAACCGGCTTCATAATATAATCAAAAGCCCCATATCTCAAAGCCTGCTGAGCATAAACAAAATCGGAATATCCCGATATAATAACAGGAATCATTTTCAATGGAATTTCCTGAATTTCCCTTAACAGATCAATTCCGCTTTTACCCGGCATTTTAATATCCAAAAAAATCACATCAGGTCTTTCCTGTCTGATAATACTGAGTGCTTGTGAAACATCAGATGCTTCTCCGACAATTGTCCAACGTTCATTATATTTTCGAATAACCGTTGCTATGCCATGTCTTATCGTATATTCATCATCTATAATTAATATTTTCATCAGATTTACCCTCCGGACGGTTTGTGCTCGTTTTTAATGTTTTATTAAAATTACATGTAAAGCCACAGGAGATAAAATTACAGAGAACGGATACTTTAAATGATGAAATCTTATTGTCTGGTTTATTGTTCCGATGTATTCAAACACGGATTATACGGAATGCGAATCATCACCCGTGTCCCTTTCTGATAAACACTTTCTATCGTCAAGCCATAAGGGCCCGAATACGCCAGCCTGATGCGCTGATGAACATTTTGCAAGCCGTGCCGACTGCTGAAAGCGGTTACCTCATTTTTTAAACTTTCATTCAACTCTAAAAGCAACCTCTCAGGAATTCCGGCTCCGTTATCTTCTACGCTAAATACGATATCGTTACCTTCACGCCTGCCGGTTATTACAATCGTTTTAAGGCCGACTGTATTTTCGATTCCGTGTACAACGGCATTTTCAACCAAGGGCTGTAATAAAAGCTTGATAATCAACTGTTGATGAATTGCGGTGTCTATATCAATACTATATTTCAAACGGTCTCCGAAACGCACTTGCTGTATTAAAAGGTAATTCTTTATTTGTTCTAATTCGTCAGCCACTGTTTTCAAGTTACCGTCGTTGCTTATACTATACCTGAGCAATCCGCCCAGTGCCACAACAATATTGCTAATTGTATATTCCTCATTTTCTATAAGCATCCAATTAATACTGTCAAGTGTATTATACAGAAAATGAGGTGCAATTTGAGCTTGGTATGCTTTAAGACAAGCCATTTCCTCAATCTGCTTTTGTTCATAATTTTTTTCCATTAACTCGTGCAAAGTATTATATAGAGTTCCTATTTCATCCTTTCGCTTAATAAAATCATTTATTTGATCACTTTCCGGTCCGAATGTCTGAGCAAAATCAAGCAGCTGTTTAAAATCATCGGAAATTTTATTGGCAAAAAACAAAGATGCAACAAGAAGCACAAACAGTAAAAAAACAGTTGAAAATATAATCGTCATGCTCAATAGGTTCGTGTTCGATGTTATAGATGATAACGGAATCCACGAAACGATATACCAATTTGTTTTCTCGTTCCGATAATAAGCAATTTGAACATTCTCCCAACCGATTTTTTCAACATAAATGCCGGAATCTCCGGAGAAATTAAGATGATTTTTAAAATCTTGTTCATACACGTGAGCATCCAAACCATCCGAACTTGAAAGCAGCTCTTTATTACCATCTACCAAAAGCAGTTTTTCATCCGGTCCTGTGTAAATATTCTTCAAAACATCGTCAATTGTTTGCGTTTTCAAATTCACGATAACATATCCCAATTTCTCGTTATTAATAAAATCTTTCATAATAGATACGGATGTAAATACTTCATTTTGTGTTTGCTGGGTAGAACGACAAAGTATATCATTTTGCCTTCCGATCCAAACATTTTCTCCGCAAAATTGATCGTCTATACGATATTTATCGAGCTCATTATAAAAATCTTCGCTTAAATATCCTCCAAAATAATAAAACCTATTGTTTTTCCCATACAAAACCATATTTGAGATTGAAGGATTACTTATAACAGTACTGCGCAAAATACTGATAATGGATTCCCGGTTTATATCTGCCAAAATGGCCTCATCTTCTATGAGCAAATTTTTCAGCTGTTTATTAATAATAAAATTGAGCGTAGTGGAATTAACGGTACTGATTTTTGATGTTAGGTTGCTGTTGATCTGGCACAACAACGTTTCGGTGTTATTTGCCGAATTCTGCAGCGTAAGCTTTGTTGAGTGTGTACTAAAGGTTATAAACAAGAAAATAATCGGAAATACTGCAACAATGACAAACAGCAGAATTAGTTTCGATTTGAGTGTCAAATTCAAAAAACGATGTACCACTTACACCACACCTTTCTCTTCTGCCAATTACGACCCGGCCATAATGTTTTCAAAATACAAGACAAATTGAAGCAACCTGAGTTTGTCACCGTTGAAAATTCTTTACTTATTAATTTTATAGTAAGTCCAAATAAGCAAAAATGCAATATTTAGATAATCGGATTAACCTGAAATATAAAACAAAATTATCCACAGCTGATTTAACGTTTTCACATAAGTTCATCTGAATAGCAGTCATTCCAAATCCTTGTTAATTGAGATCTTTTTCGGGTATGACAAACAGACGGTACCTCCTAACGGCTGTACCGTCTGCAATATCAAAATGTTATCTGTATTTCTGAATCATGGAATCAAGCTGAGATACCATGTTGTCAAGACATTCTTCCGCGTTCAGACCATTACGAATATCTTCAAATGTTGTGTTGAACGCTGATTCATATTCTGTATAAGCTACTGTGCTCGGACGAGGAACTGAAGTGTTCTGAATTTCATAAGAGAAAAGCCGATAGGAATTTGCAGGGAATTCTTCATATTCCGGATCCGTCATGATTCCTTCAGCAAGAGTCTTACGTGCAGGCAGGGATTTTTTAATCGGCATATAAATATCATTGCCGTATCCAAGTGTCATAAGCTTAACAACATTGGCTGCTTCTTCAGGATGATTTGTAGTAGAAGCAACGGCCAAATGCATGGAACCTGTCGGTGTAATAGCTTTTCCGCCTTCAAAGTAAGGCATCGGTGCGATTCCCCAATCTACGTCTGAACCTTCAAGCTGAGCATAGTAGTAGGAGCCTGCTACCATAAACGCTAATTTTCCGGACTGGAATAACTGCCAAATCTCATAACGGTTAACGCCTTTAGGAGCAATATTATAGGTATTGTGAATATCTCCGTAAAACTTAGCTGCCTCTACCCATTCGGGTGTATCCAAAACGCCTTTAACAGTCAAACCGTCATCGCCTATTGCTTTACCGCCCAAAGATTCAACAAGCGGAAGCAATTCATAGGGGCTGTTGATCTGATCAAACTCAAATCCCCAAATGCCATTCATCCCATTATCTTCTGCTGCTTTCATTACTTGCTGTGCCATTTCAACGATTGACTCCCATGTTAAACGATCTTTCGGATCTTGAGACAAAGGAGAAATACCGGCCATTTCCAGCAACTCTTTGTTGTAGAAAAGTGCGCATGAAGAGTTATCTATAGCAGGTGCCATCAATTTACCATTGATAGTGGCACCATCAAGAGCGCTGTCTACAAACTGTGCTTTTTCTTCGTCTGTAAAGTAGTCATCAAGGGGAAGAAGATAATTACGGTATGTATATGCTGCCGTCATAGGATTATCTACTTCAAAAATATCGACATTGTTAGAATTCGAACCCAGTCTAACCTCAAGGATTTCCATATATTCTTCATAAGGATACATTTCAAGATTGATCTTATTACCGGTTTCGGACTCATAGCGAGCGATAAATTCTTTCATTGCCTGCTCATTCTGCGTTTCATAAGTTGCCAAGTAATTCAAGGTAATTCCTTCGGAAGAAGTGTCCTCCTGTTTGGATGATTCTTTAGAAAAATCACCCTGAGATGAGTTACCGGAAGCTGATGAAGAAGAGGTTGTCTGGCTACATCCTACAAATGTCGCACAAAGTAACATAACGGCTAAGACAATGCAAAGTGTTTTTTTCATATATTCATCCTCCTAAATAATAATATTAATAAGGGTTTGCCTCGTTAAGAAAAGTAATATACTCTCATCCCTTAATTCCGGCACCCGCTATCCCTTGGATATAGTATTTTTGTAATGGAGCTAGGAAAATAATCGGTACTGCTGCAGAAACAAGACACGCTGCCAGCATTTCAGACCAAAGCATAGAATACTGAGTTTGGAAATCAGTCAATGCTACCTGAACCATCCGCACATTCTCGTTTCTAGCTACAATGAGCGGCCATAGGAACGACTCCCACTGCCACATAAAAATCATAAGTCCCGCACTAATCATGACTGGTATCGAATTTGGTATTACGATCTTAGTGAAAATGGTAAACATACCTGCTCCTTCTACTGTTGCGGCTTCCATGAGGCTATTGGGTATTTCTTCAAAAAACTGTTTGAACAGAAATATAACCAGTCCATTCGCTACAGTAGGCAGAATCAGTGCAATATAAGTGTTTTCCCATTTCAATACGGTAATCATTTTATACAAGGGAATTGAAACTGCCTCAAACGGAACCATAAAAGAAAGTACGACTAAAAAAAACAACAGCCGCTTAAATCTAATGTATATTTTGCAAAAATAAATCCTGCAACCGCATTAACAATAATTCCCGTAACGATTGTTGCCACTCCGACAAATATAGTATTAAACAGTACTTTTCCAAAATGCTTTTCAACAAAAATATTTATGTAGGACTGAAAAGTCAGTTTATCGGGAACAAACGTACGCCACGAAAAGGGCATAGCGTACCGAAAAATCTCTTCATCGCTTCGCAAAGATGATACAAGAGCCCAAAAGATAGGAAATACAGTAATCAGTATAAACACCGCTATGACTATAATATAAATAAATTGCTTAAGTTTTAGTTTCATATGATATTCCTCCTTTCGCTCAATATTCATCCGTGCTTTTCATTAGTTTCATTTGCAGACTGACAACAATGAATACAAGAATCAGTAGAATCACTAAAATCGTGTAGGAGCGACCCATATCAGCATAAGTAAAACAAGACTTGTACGCCTCATACATCAGCACGTTTGTGGATTGATTTGGTCCTCCGGATGTCAGTGAATACATAGGTGCAAACGTCAGTAGGTTAACAACCGTATCCGCAACGAGCACAAAAGCAATCGAACGTTTGAGCATGGGCAAAACAATATAGAATATTGTAGAAAACGTACCGCATCCTTCCACTTTTGCCGCTTCATAAAGAGATTCCGGTATTCCCTGAAGACCTGCCAGCAGGAACATCATCCAATAGGCAACACCTTTCCAGCAGCACATTACTATGATACAGCTTAGTGCCTGTTTCTGATCGATCAGAAACTGCTGTTGAGGCATGCCCAAAAATCCGAGAATACCGTTAAATACGCCATTATTTGGATTTAGCAAGATACCCCATATCACACTGGCCGCCGGCATAGATATAGCCGCAGGAAGATACAAAACATTACGTATTAGCTTTATTCCTTTTATACTTCTATTAACCAGCAATGCCATTATAATTGCAAGAATTACCTGAACAGGAGTAAGAATGACGTTAAACTTAATAGTTACCCATAGCGAGCGCCAAAAAACTTTATCCTGAAACAAGTTTATATAATTGGATAAGCCGACAAATACATGTTCTCCTCCTACTTTCATGGTATACAGGCTTTCTATCAAAGCAACACAAATAGGATATACTTTAAAAGCTAAAATTAAAAATATGGAAGGAAAAAGTGCAAATGCAATGCCTTTTGATGCTTTCATTATCCGCCTCCTTCTTTGGAATTGAGAATTAAGTTTGAACAAGGGGCCTCCATTCAAAATGCCTTCACCGGAATTAATTTCATTATAATTACCTGTACTTCATATGTAAACGCAAAAAAGCAAGATTAATGTTTAAAAAATCAAGCACTCATACCGATAAAACACTGAATATTTTTACCTATTTCTTAATATTTTCTTCTATTTATTTCAAGGTAAGCTTTGTATAATAATGTAAACGAGGGATTAAAGTGCCATTTCAATTTAACTACCAACTTTTACCGGAAGCAACCACTATATCAACAAATAACAAGGAGGAAATAAAATGGAAAAAATTAAAATACTGCTCGATACTGACATAGGACAAGATATTGATGATGCTTTAACTTTATCTTATCTTTTATGTAATCCGCGTTGTGAGCTCATGGGAATTACAACTGTATCCGGAGTTGTAGACGAAAGAGCTCAAATGGCAAGTGCGATTTGCCGTTCCGTCGGCAGAGATGATATTCCTATCTATCCGGGTTTCAATGAATGCATTTTTGTTGAACCTCGGTTGGTCTCTGTGCCGCAAATCGGTATGGTTTCTAACTGGAGCCACCGCACTGAATTCCCTAAAAACCAGGCTCTTCAGTTTATGCAGCGTACAATTCGCGAAAATCCCGGAGAAATCGTATTATTGGGAATCGGTCCTATGGGAAATATCGGACGTCTTTTCCTGTTTGATCCGGAATTACCTCGTCTTCTCAAGGGAATTTACTTAATGTGCGGCAGATTCCGTGCGTTTGATTTCCAAGGATGGCTTCAAAAACACGGTTGTGAAGAAGATGGTTCTCCTACAACAGGAGGTGCTCGCGAATGGAATGCTTTATATGATTTTTATGCCACAAAAGCCGTTTATGACGGCCAATCTCCTATTCATCGTTCCGTTGGTTTAGATATTACAAGTCAGGTTATGATGAAACCCGATGAATTTCAAAAAAGTCTTACAAAAAAAGTTCCGGGTCCCGTGTTAGACATTGCAGATATATGGTTTCGCGATAAAAATATCATTACATTCCATGATCCGTTGGCTACTACTACAATCTTTAATGATTCCATTTGTAATTTCCGACGTGGAAACGTTAGTGTAGAGCTAACAACAGAAAGACTGTGCGGATACACTTATTTTGATCCTGAGAAAAACGGCAACCATGAAGTCGCATGGGAGGTAAATCCGCAAGCTTTCTTTGATGAATATTTCTCGGTATTTAGATAATATCTGCTTGATAAGTCATCATTCGGTAATATAAAAACCAACCAAAAGGGAGTGATATTTATTATGAACCGTCATGAACAAGCACTTTTAAAAGCGCAAAGCACCGTTGAAAAAAACAAAAAATTCGTAAAGCGGTATGCCAAAAAAAGACAATGGTATCATTTTATGCCCGAATGCGGATGGATGAACGATCCAAACGGACTAATATATTATAAAGGAAAGTATCATTTGTTTTACCAATTCTACCCTTACGGTCCGTATTGGAGCGCTATGCATTGGGGTCACGCAATCAGTGACGATTTACTTAACTGGGAATATTTGCCTGTTGCACTTGCACCAAGCGAACCATACGACGATTGTCAAAAAGGCGGCATATTTTCAGGAAGTGCAGTGACCGGGAAAGACGGAAGGCTTTATTTGTTTTATACCGGTACTGTTATCAGTGATGATAAAGTTATAAAATCACAATGCATGGCAGTCAGTGAGGATGGTATTAATTTTACGAAATACCAAAACAATCCTATCATTGATCCGACAATGTTTGTAGAAAGCGATCCCAAAGTATGGTACAAAGAGAACAAATGGTACATGATCGTTGGTGGCGAAGAAAACCATAAAGGACGAGCTATTTTATATGTTTCCGACGATCTTGAAAAGTGGTCATATTTTGGAACTATCTTAAAAAGTGATGGTTCACTGGGTGCCATGTGGGAATGTCCGGATTTATTTTCAGTCGACGGCAGCGATATTATGGTAATTTGCCCTATGCATCTAGGCGAGCAGAAATGTTCCTATTTGGTTGGAAATATGGATTACAAAAACCGGGTTTTCATTCCATCTGCAAAAGGTGAGGTTGACTACGGCTTTGACTATTATGCCCCTCAAAGTTTTGAAGATCCTAAAGGACGAAGAATTCAGTTTGCATGGGCAAATGCTTGGGACTGGATGCCATGGTGGAAAGGATTCGGTACTACTGCTCAGGAAAAATGGTGCGGCGCAATGAATATTCCAAGAGAAATCCGTATCAAAAATAATATACCACGATTTATCCCTATTAAGGAGCTTTCGTCTCTACGTGAAAATCATCGTTATTATGATAAGTTTTATATCGATAAAGATGCTAAAACAAAAATCAACGCAGGAGACGGGATACATTGCGAAATACTTGCCACATTATCTTTGACTGATACGTCGGCAGAAAGTGTTATTTTTAAATTGCGCTGTGCAGATGACGTTCAAGGAAAAAATAATCGCTTCACAAAGATTATTTTTAATCTCTGCAGCAAGACCCTTTCTGTAGATCGGAATTATTCAGATGATTGGAGTACGGGAATTAAAAGCTGTAAATTACGTTTTTTGGACAAAGATAAACTACTTATCCATATATTTATGGATACGGTTTCCGTAGAAGTTTTTACAGACGATTATGCAACTGCATTTTCAACAAATATATATCCGGAAGAAATATGCAAAGATATTTATGTGGAAACCGACGGAGGTTCAGCATCGTTTTTATCTTTTGAAACATGGGGAATAAAACAAGTTTCCTTCTAATACAAAAATCATTGTCTGTTGATATGCCTGTCATACTACACATTATTGTGCTGATATTTTGGCTTTTTGTTCTTGTGACAATTAAGGTAACTTTCGTTTTTTCCCCCCCCCCAGGGGCAGATGCAGCACGCGCATCTGGAACCAGACGCCGAATTTCAAAATGGCGTTGCGTTTGTAGAGGTGGTCTTTCAGAAAATCTTCGGTCTGCCAATACACAAGGAGGTTTTTATGCAGAATATATTTTATCAGCCGCCGGGCGTGTGGTTCGGTGATTGTATGCCTTTCGGTCTTCATGATACGTTCTATCTTTTCCATCAGCGCGATACCCGAAATCCTGCCCCGTTCGGTGAGCCCTTTGGATGGCATCTTTCTACCACAAAAGATTTTGTACATTATGAAGACCACGGGATTGCGCTTCCACGCGGCACCGATGAAGAGCAAGATCAGTTTATTTTTGCGGGCAGCGTGTTCATGCAAAACGACGGCACCTACCGTATTTTCTACACCGGCTACAACCGCGATTACCCCACTCAAGGCAAGCCATCGCAAGTGCTTTTACAAGCTGTGAGCAAAGACGCCCTCCATTGGGAAAAAGTGAAAGAAGCGGTGGAGCTTCCGCCCCAGCCCGGCTACGATCCAGATGATTGGCGAGACCCCTTTGTTCTTTGGGACGAAGAAAAACAGCATTATCTGCTCATTCTTGGCACGCGCTTGCGTGGCCCCAAAACACGCCTTTCAGGACGAACGGTTCATTTTACCTCCCCTGATTTGAAGCATTGGGATTTCGGGGGGGATTTTTGGGCACCGGATACGTTTGCCATGCACGAAATGCCCGATCTTTTCCGTATTGGGGATTGGTGGTACCACCTGATTTCCGAATACTGTGATAAAAACCGTACTGTATACCGCATGGCCAAAAGCTTTTACGGACCGTGGCTCTGTCCGCCCGACGAAGCCTTCGACGGGCGAGCTTATTATGCCGCGCGTACCTATGCCCTAGGGGAACAACGCATTCTTTTCGGATGGGTACCCACCAAGGAAAATGACCAGGATATCGGCGAATTTCAATGGGGCGGTACCTTTATGGCCCACGAGCTTTATGCACGTGAAGACGGTACCTTGGGCGTTAAACCGCCAGATTCCGTGTGGGATTTCTTTGATACACCTCGTACGCTTCCCAATCTGTGCTTGCAAAGCCCCTACGCACGTAAATCGCATGTCCTTGTGTCAGATACGGGCAATCTTTTCTGTTTCTCCTGCACCGTTTCATTTTCGGAGGGCACAACTGGCTTCGGCATCGGCCTATATGGGGATGAAGAGAAAGGTACCTCGTATCAATATCATTTCAGCGTTCCCGAACATCGCTTCGTGTTTGAAAAATCGCCCAGCCTACCGTGGCCGGCAATCAACAATAACGGCCTTTCTCGCCCAATCCAACTTGAAGCACACAAGGAATATTCGATTCGCCTTATTTGTGATGATACCATCTCCGTCCTTTATATAAACGGCGTGGCGCTAAGTGCAAGAATGTACGAAACCCTAAAACGTTCACTTTCCCTCTTTGCGGAAAACGGCACGCTTTCGGTCTCAAACATCTCTCTTGCCACACATGCATAAGATTCGGTCGATATTCTGATTGAATTTTGGTTCGTGAGATTAAGAGGGGTTTTTATTCCTTAATCAAATTAGTATACAAATCCAAAAATTGGGAGGTAATAGTATGATATACGATGTGTGTGCACTCGGCGAAATTTTAATTGACGCAATCGCTGAGGCTGATTCTGAAGTTCATATTACCGGAAACGCCGGAGGCGCTCCGGCAAATGTTCTGGCCTGTGCCACCAAACTTGGACGATCCTGTGCATTTATTTCCAAAGCCGGTGATGACTATATCGGTCGCTGGTTAAAAAAAATCATTGACGAAAACGCGATAAATACCGATGGGTTGATACTTTCCCCCAGCAAAAATACTGCTATCGCAATGGTTTCGCTTTCTGCGGATGGTAATCGATCATTTTCTTTCTATCGCAGCGGTTGTGCGGACACAAGTCTTGAAAGAAGTGAGCTCCGCCTGGATATTATAAAAAACTCACGGATGTTTCATTTTGGTTCTGTTTCTTTAACAGAGGAACCATCCCGAAGTTCAACTCTATATGCCGCACAATACGCCCGTGAGCACAATGTTATCGTCTCATATGATCCTAATCTGCGATTAAATCTGTGGCACAGCAGTGAAGAGGCCATCAATTACATTAAAACAGGTCTCACTCTTTGTGACATAGCTAAGTTTTCCGATGAAGAGGTCTACTTTCTGTATGGCAATGGAGATATTACAGAAAAAGCTCGTCTGATATTTGCCGATGCTCCGCATTTGAAAATACTGTTAATAACTTGCGGAGCTCAAGGAAGCTATGCGTTCTGCGGAGATGTTAAAGCATATGCGCCATCTTTTTCAGTGAAAGTAGTGGATACAACCGGCGCCGGAGACTGCTTTGTGGGTGCTTCTCTTTCATGGATATTTAACCACAAGCTATGTCTTGGTGGATACACCTCTGATGAGCTTACTGATTTACTGATCTACGGAAACACAGTTGCTTCACTGAGCATTCAAAAGCACGGGGCCATCGCAGCTATGCCTTCTTTGGAGGAGATTTCCGCATTTCAGGCCGAAAGATTAAACTGATCAGCTTAGGTGTCTTATTATCGCTATTGAATATTGAAAAAATTATTGCAGGTCAATCGCGAAAACAACCGTGGTCACACATATATAATTGAGGAAGGAGAACAATAAGCCGACAGGTTAAAACGAAACTGTACGGCTTGCACTGAAAATTATGAAATACGGAATTTATTATGCCTACTGGGAAAAAGAATGGGGTGGAAATTTTCTTCCCTATATAAAAAAATGTGCCGAACTTGGTTTTGATGCCCTTGAGGTTGCATGTGGCGCTTTTCATTTGAGTGATGATCAAACATTCCGAGAATTAAATGCGATGGCTCAGTATTACGGTATGAAACTTACCGGCGGATATGGTCCCCGTCCGGAGCATAATCTAGCTTCCACAGACGAAACAATGGTTAAAAATGCTTTCGCATTCTATTCGGATATATTTCGCAAAATGGAGTTGGCAGGGATTGATCGAATAGGTGGTGCACTGTACTCGTATTGGCCTGTGGACTTTTCTAAAAAATTTGACAAGCACGCAGATACCGAACGCAGTATTAAAAGAATGTCCCAACTAGCAGATATAGCGTCAAATCATGGCATTACCCTGTGTATGGAAACGCTTAATCGCTTTGAAGGGTATATGCTTAATGATCACAATGAGTGTATTAAATATGTTAAAGCCGTCAATAAGCCCAATGTCAAAGTTATGCTTGATACTTTTCATATGAATATTGAAGAAGACTCTCTTACTGAAGCCATACGTGACAGCGGAAATCTTCTAGGACATTTTCATATCGGCGAAGCCAATCGTCGCTGTCCGTATCCACTCCCATCCCGAAGTGGAAAATATCCTTGCGGAGCATCTGCATCCAGTCCAGTCTGCCCTCTACCGGCAGCTGCACCTGCCTTGCCTCCACGTTGCCGCTGCTGTCGCTGATTTGCACCGCCTT
>ERZ831634.2913-NODE-2913-length-13743-cov-6.394141_pt1 | contig 13743 bp, 6 predicted proteins | sample MGYA00519953_ERZ831634 | MGnify/ENA primary metagenome ERZ831634 (study PRJEB31850, sample SAMEA3708718) | human gut metagenome | biome: human gut; feature: human-associated habitat; material: faeces | place: China | collected 2014 ... | reverse complement strand
CGTGATGGTCACAGTGTCGCCCTTGGAGGCAGACTCGGGAGAGACGGTGATGGCGCCGTTTTCGGTCTTATCCGCAGAAACAGCGTAGCCGGGTACGGACGAGATGCCGCCGCCGCCGGAGGACGAACGTCTGGTAAAGGTTACTGCGGCAACGACACTGTCATTCATGTCTGCCTTGACCGCAATCGCCTTGATCGTGGTGGTAGAGGTCAGGCTGATCGCACCGCTGTAAATCGTGCCGGTGCTGGTCGGCATTGTGCCATCCGTTGTGTAATAAATGGACGCACCGGGTGTTGCGCAGGAAATCTCCACCGTCTGCGTACCACGGAAGCTGGTTGTGCCGTCCGGCTTGAATACCGGCGCTGCAACGGTCAGCTTGGGAGCGGTCTGCGTGCTGCTGATCACCGCACTTGCCTTCTGCGTATCGGTTTCCGGGATTCGCACATAGCCGGTATATTCCGTGTTCGGCGCACAGTCCGTCTTGGTGTTGACTGCGGAATATTGTTTCCCGTCGAAGCTGTACTCCGCGTTTTTCACCTCCGGAATGGTCGCTGTGAACGTCTTTTGGTCATCATTGAGTGCAAAACCAAGGGTAAATGCAGCCGGAGCCGCAGGACCGTCTGCCTTTTCGACCACCTTGGTAACAGCAGTCATCGAACCGAGTTCCTTACTGCTCTTTACCATCGCGGTGATGGTCTGGCCGATATCGTCCGCAGTCAGCGTGTACTTGTCGGTATCGGTTGCGATCGGGACGTCTTCACCGCTGCGATACCACTTATAGGTCAAGGTGCCGGTGTTATTCGTACCGGTCAGCGTTGCCGCCAGCTCCTGTCCAAACTTCGCAGCACCGTTGATCTCGAGCGTTCCGGTGAGCGCCGTGCCCTTCTGCAGCTGCAGGGTTTTGCTTTCCTCATCATAGATTACGGCGTAACCCGCCATATCCGAGTGGAAAAAGCGGCTGTTATCCGTGTCGCAGGCTTCGGACAGGGTATACGATGCTTTGTCGGTCTCCAAAGGAGATATGGTAATGCCAATGTTAGTATCGGGTGCCATATTTTTATCCAGAAAAGCAGTAGAGGAAACATAACCGCTCGTCCGCTGGAATGCAAAGCAGAAGTTTCCCTTTGCATTGCCGGTTATTTTGCCGCCAGACAAAGTAGTTGCCGGTGTTTTATTCGTCATCCATACGCCATAGCCGCTGTTGCCGGTAATTTCGCCGCCGCTGATGGTAAGGTCGCTCCAAATCACATCTACGCCATGCGCCACATTTCCATTTCCGACAGCGGTGTTATTGCAGATTTTGCCGCCGTAAATGTTAACCTTATTGCCAGTTGCATCAATCGCGGCGGTATTGTGCTGACCTGTATACGGTGTCATTTGGTTGCCGCTGATTTCACCGCCGTACATATTAAATACACCCGGAACACTTGTTTCTCCATAGTACAGTCCACTGGCGCTGGAGCTGTCTACATCAATAACCGACTGTGCATTTGCCGTACAGTTCGTAATCTTACCGCCGTACATATTAAATGTACCGCCATACAGCTTTACTGCGCCCGGATAGGCAGTGTTATCCGGTACCTTGCTGCTGCCGCCGCCGCTGATCTCGCCGCCAAAGAGATTGAGCGTGCTGTTCCGCAGGCATTGGAACAGAGACGAATACGTTTTCCCGCCATCCGAAATCTGAACGATCCTGCCGGTTTGTCCCTTCGAGCAGTCGCAGATAGAGAAGCTGGCGCCTTCCTCCAGATAAATACGACGAAGGCCTGATAGTCCGGTCGTCCGAGGCCTGTATTTCAGCGTATGACCGTTCAGGCAGATCTTCACGTCTCCGGTGACGACGATCTTTCTTGAATAGGCACTATTGGCAAGGATCGTATCTTTGGTCAGGTAATAGTTTCCCGGCTCTATCCATTCTTCGTCTCCGTGAGTCTCTGTATGGATATACTCGACCGGTGTCCAGGCTATATTTTCGTGATTTTCTGTATGATCCGGAGCCGTGCAGTCTGCACCGTCTCCGCATATCGGATGAATGCCGCCCTGGTGTTTGGCGCTTTCACGCACGAAAAAGAGCTGTTCTCCGTTATACCACGCGCTCCAGGGGTTTCCATGGTCGTATTTTGCTCCGCTGGGTGCCGGGAAATGACCGGCATCCTCCTTGCTCATCGTACCGATGCAGTGGAAAACCGTATCGGGGGATTCCATTCCAGCAAAGTTGATCTGATAGGTCGTATTTTCAGCTAAGCCGCCTTCTCCTACATCAATACCGTCGATATCTAAGTGAACCAAGTAGATATCGCCAAGGATCGGTGCACCGGAAAGGCACATACGGCCATACCTATACAAAGCAACATCGCTGCCATTCTTGGCTGTGTTTTCGGTGATTTTTCCGCCGTACATATTGAAGATAGAACCTTTATCTTCAACGCAGACACCGCCGCCATAGGAATACCAACTTGAAATACTCTGATTGCCGGAAATCTCACCGCCATACATATTGAAAGTACACTCGCGCCTTACCCGAACGCCGCCGCCATAAGCATTCGAATCAGTATTAGTACCTTTATGGCTGTTTCCGGTAATTTTACCGCCGTACATATTGAAGATTGCTTTACTTCCACTTACATTTACACCACTGCGGGTAGAACCGGTGATTTTACCGGTCTGTTTTTTCGAGCAGTCACAAAGCGTGAAAGTTGTATCGCTTGTGATTGTAACACCGCCGTTCGTCGTGCTGTCCTTTGCCTCCAGAAAAGTGATGGTATGGCCATTCAGACACAGTACGATACTGTTGTGACACATCCAATACTCATCAATAACAACATCAGCCGTTAAATAGTAGTGTCCGTTCGCTGTTGTTTTCGACAGCTCACTTTCACTGCTGATCGGCAGCCAGTCCGTGATAACCTCGTGGCTGGCATGATTCGGGTCTGTGCAGGCGTCCCCGCTGCCGCAAATCGGATGAGCGTGTTCTGCGACAGCAGCCTGAACGTCAACAGCATCCGCATCACTATCCAGAGCGTTAACATCCGCATCATCGCTGCTCACCACAGTGTCGTTCTCAGCAGCTGTGTCTTCAACGATGGCATTCTCGACGACAGCGTCATTGTCAGTCGTGTTTTCGATATTCTCAGTATCAGCTTTCTCAACGATAGTGTTCCGGGCCGCATCTTCACTGCCGTCCGGCTCCTCCGCCAGCGCTCCCATCGGCAGCATGCTCAGGCACAGCAGCACAGACAGTCCTGCGCTCAGTCCCCGCCGCCGTATCGTTCGCTTTTTACTCATACTGTTTTCCTCCTTTTCTGTGGTGTTCCTGCTCCGCCATGGACAGAAGCTCGTCGTGGCTCAGTTCCACGTCGCAGAAGCGGACAAAAATGCCGTTCGTCACCGCGCTGTTCCAGATCTGCGGGTCGGCAAGAGACCGGAATCGGAACTTGTCCAGATACGGCTCCATGTCCAGCAGGAGCCTGCTCCCGGAGACGAAATCGACCTGAAGCACATGACCGCCGAGCGGACGGACGGCCTCGATGTATTTCCGCTCCATCTGCCCTCCCCTCCTTTCTCAGAATGCAGATAAAAAGGTTCCACCGTATCTGTAGGATACAGCGGAACCTGAAAAATAACCATTAACAACTTGTTAGTTTGTGCGCCGCGCGCGGAACAGGGAAAACGGATACGGGAGAGCCGCCGTGCAGAAAAATACACTTTCTGCGGCTTTTCTGCATCGTTTCCTTCCAGTTTATTCCCTGAATACGCTCCGCTCCGGTGCTATAATTGGGAAATACACAGTATATTTCATGCTGAGAAAGGAATGATATGGATATGAAAAGACGTATTTTATCCTGTTTTCTGGCATTCTGCATGATCTTCGCCCTGCTTCCGGCACCGGCGCAGGCGGCAGGGAACGCAGAAAACGCGACGCCGACCGTCACGGCCACCGTGCAGCACAACCGGGACGGGAGCGGCGCGGAGACCGGACAGATCACCGCGCAGATCGAGGCTTACATGACCGATCCGGCCAACAAGACCCGGACGGTCAAGCCCTGCGACATCATTTTTCTGATCGAGCAGTCAAAATTCATGAATACGCAGAACGGCTCGGCTAATTCCGGCGACGAGCGCGCGGAAATCCTGAGCGCCATAGAACGCCTGCTGGACGGGATGCCGCAGCCGACCACCGGCGGCGAGCACCGCATTGCGATCGCGGGCTACGGCCGCATCAACAACCCCGGCATCGGCGACAGCTATGATGCCGCGCTCTACCCCGGCACGCTGCCGAGCAGTAATGACAGCCTGAACACCGGCTATTATACCAAAGACGGCTTTCATTCGAAGAAATACTGGACGGAATGCGATAGTAGCAATAACGCGTCCCTGCCGCAGCTGCCGCCGAACTATCTGACAGATAACTATGACAATGTGTTCCTGTCGGTCAGCGACGCCAAGCAGGTCATCGACGCCAAGCAAATGGTGCCGTGGTACGCCGGTGCGGCGCGCATGGACGCCGGTCTGACCATCACGGAGCGGCTTGCCGAGATCGCCAAGGAGCAGCACAAGGTAGACGGTGAGGATCGAAATCTGATCGTCTGCATCGCCGCCAGCTCGCTCCCCTACCAGAACAGCGGCACTTATCAAAAGCTGCGCCCGGATGCGGCGATCGAGGCGGCGAACACGCTCAAGAAAAACTATGGCGCGACCATTTTCGGTCTGGGCGATTTCAACAAGCTGAACCTGGAAAGCAGTGAGTCTCTGAACGACGCCGACAAGCAGCGGGACTTCTTCAACTCCACCATGGCGGACATCTGCGGCAATGCGTCTACAAGCGGCGCGGACTATTTCAAGGGACTCAGTCAGGTGCACGACATCGACGAGGCGCTCAACGAGCTGATGACCAAAATCGACGCCAATGTCGGCGAGGGCGCAGCCGAGAAGCTGAGTATTGATGTGGACAGATTCACCGAGGGCGCGGGCGGATACAGCTGGAACCAGCTGAAGGACGGCCACCATATCCTGTCCGCCGGCAGCATCCGCGAGGTCGCGTCGGTGGATTATTACCGCTTCACCGGCTATGACAGCAGCGGAACGCCGCTGTTCCAGTCGACGCCCTCCCGCCATACCGAACAGAACCTTGCGGACATCGGCCGCGGCAACGCCATCCAGACCTCTCTGAACATTCTGCCGATTCCGCCGCAGGCGAAGGCAGACGAGACGATCAAGGGCGCGAATTACGGCGAGAAGGTCGTCATCACCATCACCGACCCGGTCTGCATCGACTATGAATGGATCGGGCGCTGGCAGCCGAAATTTGATCCGCCCAAACACGAGCACGCCGCGCGCGGAACGACGCACAAGCCTGCCGCGCCGACGCAGAACGCAGTGGCCGGGGACGACCTGAACCTGAAATTCGACGGCTGGTACCGCCTGTGGGACGAGACAATCGACAAGGATAAGCCGGATAAGTCAACGTGGGAATACGGCGGAAAGACCTACGTCAAATACACCGGAAGAGTGTTCCCGGCGTTCGGCAGCGACCTCAAGCTGTACGGCCGCTGGCTGCCCGAGATTCAGGTCTCGTTTCACTGGGCCGGCTCGGTCATCCCGGTGGACGGGGACGGCCAGAACATCGCGGCGCCGTCCGCGCTGAGCCTTTCGCTTGACGGAAACGGAACCTATCGCTATAAGGCGACTGCGCCGACGGCGGACGGCTTCGAGTTCGACGGCTGGTACAAAGATTCCGCCTGCACGCAGAAATTCCAAGAGGACGGCGAGGTTCTGACCGCAAACACCAACCTTTACGGCCGCTGGAGGAGGCTCACGCAGACCGTGACCTTCAAGGTGAAGAACGGCACATGGTCGGACCACTTGAGCGCGGACAAGAATGTTACCGTCGATCTGCGCAACGGCTTCGGAACGCTGTCTGAGAATGACGTGCCGACGGGTATGATTCCGGACGGCGGATACCAGGCTCCCGGCGCGTGGGACAGCCGCCCGAACACGAACACCGACGGCATCAGTGAGACGGGAAACTATGTCTATACCTATACCTTCCCTCCGAAGAACAAATGCACGGTAACTTATCACTGGGTGAGCACGGAGAACCCGGATTCCGCCGCCCTCCCGCCGCAGGCGACAGTGACCAAGGATACGCCTTATCCGGTCGCAACGGTTGCCCCAGTAGAGGGCTGGAAGTTCTCGGGCTGGTATACTAACGAGGCCTGCAATGGCACTTCCGTAACCACGGTAACGTGCAGCAGCGCAGGTCAGAATATCGACCTCTACGGCAAATGGACACATCCTGACTACTGTACCGTAACGTTTCTCGCGGATTATGAAGGGGCCGAACGCGGATACCTGGATGCGAACAAACAGACCGTTGTTCTTACATATACGGTTCCCTACGGCTCTACCCTGCGGAAGGAACGTATAAGCCTGCCGACCCCGGTTCCCGGTGAGGCGACCTACTATTTCTTCAAGGACTGGGATCTGGATAACCTTTTCTATACCGATCCGGATGTTCTGAATATGCCTGTACGCTCCGATCTGATCTTCGTCGCCCAGTGGTGGCCGATCGTGACGTTCGACGCCAACGGCGGCGCATGGAGCAGCGGCGAGACCATCGAGACCATGCACTATGTGAAAATTCAGACGGATACCGAGAAGGTTGCGGCGGAAAGTACGCCGGTCAGAAACGGCTATACCTTCCTCGGCTGGTATACGGCGGCCGACGGCGGCAATCGGGCGAATTTTGAAGACGAGGTGTACGGCCCCAAAACCCTGTATGCACACTGGGCAAAAAATGCCGCCGTCACGTTCCGCATCGTCAACGGCACATGGTCGGGCGGCGCAGCAGAGGACAAGACCGTAACGGTCGTGCTCTATCCGCAGGCGGACGGCACCGCGAGCGGCACGCTGGACGCAAGCTATGTACCGCAGATCATGCTCCCGGCGCCGGGATACGAAAATACCGCCGGCGGCTGGGAACAGACGCCGAACACCGACCCGAACGGCATTACCGGAGATGTGACCTATGTCTACCGGTTCGGCAGCACCGGCGGCGGCAGCTCTTCCGGCCACTCGACCCGGTACACCCTGCACTATGAGTCGAACGGCGGCACGGCTTACAAGGATGAGCGCTGTTCCTCCGGCACGAAGGTGACGCTCGATAAGACCCCGACCCGCGAGAGCTATACCTTTACCGGCTGGTATGCCGACAAGGCGCTGACGCAGAAGATCACAAGCGTGACGATGAACAGCGACAAGACGGTCTACGCAGGCTGGGAGGCGACCGGCGTGCCGGACAAGCTCAACGGCGACGACCATTTCGCCTATGTCATCGGCTATCCGGACGGAAAGGTGCACCCGGAGGGCAATATCAGCCGCGCGGAAACAGCAACGATCTTCTTCAGACTGCTCAAAGCGGACATCCGCGACGGAAATCTGACCGCCGACAACGAATTTTCCGATGTTTCGGGCGGCCAGTGGCACAACAAGGCGGTTTCCACGATGGCGAAGCTCGGTATCGTCAAGGGCCGCCGTGCGGACCGCTTTGCCCCCGATGCCTCGATCACCCGTGCGGAGTTTGCGGCGATCTGCGCGCGCTTCAGCACCAAACCGGTCGAGAACAGCGGCAGCTTCTCCGACATTTCCGGTCACTGGGCGGAAAACGAGATCGAGAGAGCGGCGGCGTTCGGCTGGATTTCGGGCTATCCGGACGGCACGTTCCGCCCCGACGCCCGCATCACCCGCGCTGAAGCCATGACCATGATCAACCGCGTGCTCTGCCGTATGCCGCAGAGCGAAAGCGACCTGCTGGACAGCATGGTAACGTGGCCGGACAACAAGCCGTCCGACTGGCACTATCTCGCCGTGCAGGAGGCCACGAACAGCCATGACTTCAACCGTCAGGGCGAGGTCGGCGAAAGCTGGACGAAGCTGACGAGCGTCCCCGACTGGACGCGGTATCAATAAATAGAAAGTTGCAGAGTTATAACGTTGTAAAGTTATAACTCTGCAACTTTTTAACTTTACAGCGTTTTGAGAAGCGTGCGGCCGTCACGGAGCGACGCTCTGCCCGCAGCGCGAAGTGCCCCCCCGGATTTAACACGCAGGCAAAGCACCGAAAGGCAGGCCGCGAACAGGCTTTCTCCGGTATCATATCTTTCAATAATTCAAAAAGTTATACTCCCCATATATCTCTGCGTCTGTAATATCCGGAAATCCGGCAAGATACTTTGGATGCCTGTCCAGATATGCCACTACCCAAGGCTGGAGAAACCAATCAAATAGTATAATAAAAACCGCAGGATGACTTCTCAAAGAATGCCATCCTGCGGTTTTACTCTATTTACAGAACAATTTCCTGTTTTCTATGCTCTAATAGGAGCATCAAAGAACGAATACCGGCTGCAAAAAGAGAACCGAAAATCGTCCTGTGCAGGCGCAGCTGCGTAAAGCCGATAAGGAGAACGCCAAGCTCTCCGCGATGATCGAACAACTGAAAAAATAAAACCAGAAAGGGTGCGTCGATATGATCCAGCGCGCAGTCTGTCTTTGTGACGGAAAGTACATCGGTATCGAAAGCATTTACACGGTAATCAACGGAAAGCAGATCAATATCCCTGAAAAACTGGAGGCACTTCGGGCGAAAAGCAGAAACGGCGAGTTGTTCTGCCCGTGCGGCTGCGGTGCGAACCTCATTCTCATCGCCGGTGACAGGAACCTGCGTGCGCAGCATTTCCGTCTGAAAACCGGCAGCGGCAGGTATGAATGTACCGCCGAAACAGAAGGCATCATCTCGATCTATTCCAGAATCGTGCTGAAATGCTGGCTCGATGAAAAGCTCGCCTCCGGTGATGTGGAAACGCGCGTACCGATTTGTCAGCTCGGCGACAGCAAACGCAGATACGAGTTCTCTTTTCTGTCGCGCACACGCAAGATTGCTGTCAGCTATACCGCAAATCGCGCAAACCTTTCTGACGAAAAATTCGATATTCTTCGTACAAACAGCAGCGGCATTCAGCTTCTTTACTTCACAGATGACGCGAATACAGGCACTCACGGCCAGTATCCCGAGTATCTCCAGAAAATCCAGAAACGCAAGGGCTATTGTCTGCTGCTCGATGTGAACAGTCCGTCTTATGAACAGGCCAGGCTGTATGCGGTTTTTTACGCTCAGGACTGTGATGGTCTGTGGCAGGAAATCCGTTTTGCCGCCGGTCTGCTTGCTGATTTCGGAATTACCGAAGGCGGACAGCTCCTCTATAAGAATGTCCCCCTTCCCGTTTTGCTCTCCGAAAAGAAAGACGCTTTCAGCGAACAGCTAAAGCGCGAACAGGCGCGGCGTGAAGCTGCGCGCAGGCAGTATGAGGAGCAGCTGAAGCAGCTCGAACACGAGCGCCGCACAAGGCAGGCATTGCAGAAAAAGCTGGCAATGGAAAAGCTGGTGCGCGAGAAGGAAGCTGCTGCCCTCCGCGCCCGTCAAAAGCGTCAGGACGAGCTGTCAGCAAAAGACCTCTCTGCCCTGCTCGATCGGTCCCAGACAGAAGTCATCGACTCAAACGGCGTTCAATGGCTGAAATGTCATTACTGCGAGGCTGTCGGAAACGCAAACACCTTTTTCTCGCGCGGTCATGGAGCGTTCATCAACCATGGTATCTGCCGGGACTGCTGGGGACGTGGGCATAAATATATTCGCTGAAACTACAGCTCTCTGAATTACACATAAACATTGTGTATACACGATGCTATTACATAATGTTTATGTGTAATTTTATTATATCTATATATAATGTAATGTTTCTACATATATAGTTACATCGACATGAGCTGTAATCTTTCAAATTTCGCATATAGATCGAAAAACATCCTGTTTACAAGCTAAATATCAAAGTTTTATTATGAATATAGGTAAATTTCTTGACTTCGACATAGGAACGTGGTACAGTATAAAATATACAGCAGAATATTACACATACTTATAAAAATTACACAATTATATTGTGTAATTGAATTGCATCATTTGGGAGGAAAATCCGGTATGACAATACTTGCAATCGCCAACCAGAAAGGCGGCGTCGGCAAAACCACGACGGCCTGCACCCTGGCATATATGGCTGCACATGACGGGAAACGTGTTCTGTTGATCGATGCCGATGCGCAATGCAACAGCACGGATACGAGCCGCGCACAGAGCGATGGCGTCAGCACGCTGTATGATCTCATTATCAATAAGGACAGCAAGGATTGCGTACAGCATACTCCCTACGGTTATGACATTATCGCCGGTGATCCCCTTCTGCGGGATGCTGATAAAATGCTCAGTGGTTTTGCTGATGTATTTGTTCTGAAAGAGCAGATGGAGGCCGCAAAGCTCGATTACGATCTAATCATCATCGACACACCGCCGGCACTCGGCACGTTGCTGATGGCTTCTCTTACCGCGGCTACAACCGTCCTCGTCCCTATGACTGCCGACCGCTATGCTGCTCAGGGCATCAGCCGTCTGGCACGAAGCATCGCTGACACGCAGAAGTATACCAATCAAGGCCTGTCGTGCTGCGGTGTACTGCTGACACGCAAGGGCCGTCCGACTACGCTTTCCCGAGAGATCGAAGCAGGTCTTCCCGAGCTTGCAGAGCAGCTGGGGACGGCTGTGCTCGAAACAGCAATCCGCGAAACCGTGCGTGTTCGTGAAGCACAGGCGGCACGTCAGCCGCTTATGGAATGGAATGATACTTGTACTGCGGCACAGGATTATCGTGCGCTGTACGATGAACTGAAACGAAAGGGTGTATTGTAATGGCGAAGAATATCGCAAGCGAAAATATTTTTGACGGACTGAAGGGCGGACCGGCAGCAGCCCAGAAAACCGTTCCGGTACAGGAAGCCACACTAGCCACATCTGCTCCGGTCAAGCCGGAAAACGAAATCAAGGTAACACCGCGCAGCGATAAAAACCGTACCGCACGTGCTCAGATCGTTCTTACCCCGGAACTGAAGCAGCGTGCTGTAAAGGTCGCGCAGCATACCGGAGTCAGCTTTAATGAACTGGTTAATCAGCTGCTTGAACAGTATTGCGCAGTAGTAGAAAACAACCAGGACTAAAACATAATTCTGAGAAAAAAGCCGATTCCGATACAATTTTGTTGAAAAAGAGACGGTTTGCACATCGTCCCTTTATTGTTTTTCTCAAATTCATTTGAAGCGAGAGTAAAACCGCAGGATGGCATTCTTTGATAAGTCATCCTGCGGTTTTTGTTATACAATGTATTTCGTGATCGTATCGATTAATTCCTCTGTGTTAATCGGCTTGGAAATATGGTCATTCATGCCTGAATCCAGGGATTCCTGAATATCATCTATAAAAGCATTTGCAGACAAAGCTATAATTGGAATCGTAACTGCATCGGACCGCTCTATACCCAAGGCTCGAATGGCTTTTGCTGCTTGGTGTCCATCCATGTTTGGCATCATAATATCCATCAAAATAAGATCGTATGTGCCTCGTGGATGATTTTTAAACAAATCCACAACTTCTTTTCCGTCTGATGCGCGTGTTACGGTCACACCAGCATCTTCCAGTATCATCGTAGCAAGTTCAGCATTTAGATCATTATCCTCAGCCATAAGAGCATGAATACCCGTCAAATCTCTATGTAGATGTTGTTTTTGTTCTGATTGAATAACCTGTTCTGACAACTCCAGTGGGATCTCCACTGTGAATGTAGAACCTACACCTTTTTTGCTCTCAACAGCGATCGAACCGCCCATCATATCCACATATTTTTTTGTGATGGCCATACCAAGACCGGTTCCCTTATATTGAGTTCTGGCATTAGCATCATCTTCTTGTGAAAACGGATCGAATAATTTTTTCTGGAACTCTTCGCTCATGCCAATACCGTTATCTCGAACAACATAACGAGTTATGATATGTTTCTCATCCGCTCCTGGGTAACTGCTGATATCCAAAGTAATCTTTCCGCCGTCCTTTGTGAATTTCACAGCATTGCCAAGAAGATTCACCAAAACTTCTCGGATACGCGCAACATCCGCAAGGACATATGGGTTCTTTGGAATTTCTCGATGTACTTCAAACTTAAGATCTCGGTTATAAAGAAGTCCATTCATAATCGCCTGGACGTTATCTGTCAATTGAGTAATGTCTACTGGCTCGGGCGAAATAGTAACTTTTCCACTTTCAATGCGAGTAAAATCCAGAACGTCATTCAACAAAGAGAGAAGATGATTCGAACTTTTTTGAACTTTCTCCAAGCTATCATGAATATCTGAAACAGTGTTCTGGTGAAGCGCAATGTTTGTAAATCCAATAATGGCATTCATCGGCGTCCTGATGTCATGGCTAATACTAAGCAAAAACGCAGATTTTGCTTTGTTGGCAGCATCTGCTTCCTCAGCGGCGGTCATTAATAATTGTTTTTGTTTTTGCTCTTCTGCCTTGCTTTTCTGGTAAACATAATAGGTATATAGACAAATCAAAAGCAATACAGCTCCTGCGACTAAACCACAGATGATGGAAATATGATTCGTCTCTTCAACCATTCCATAAGCTGATTGCATATCCATTTCAATGCAAAATGCGCCAATGATTTCTCCAGTCCCATCATGATTTGCTCTTACAGGATAGCAAGCCGTAAAAATCGGACCCCATGTTGTATCAATGATATCCTGAGAGTACACATTCTCCCCAGAAATAGCCCTATCAATATACGGAACCATTTCTTCCTCAATATAATCTCCAGGGTGTCTTACATCATCCGCATCCGAATCCAAACCGTCTACCACATAAACGAGTTTTCCTTCTTTATTTTTTGTAGCAGTGTAAATATATCGAGTAGAATTCAGTGTTCTGATTTCATTGAAATATGAAGAAATATCCTTATATAATTGCTTCTTTTCATCAGATTGATCTTTGATTTGATCAAAATCTTCTTTGCCGATTCTTCCATCCACTAGTTTGTGTACTGCATCTGCACTTGCTGTGTCACGTGTGATTTCTGTTTCAAGGGCGGTCTTAGTGTAAGAACTTTGCAGAATAAATGTGTACAACGCTATTACAAAAATCGTCAAAAGCCCCGCAATCACAAAGATACTGCCTGTATTCTTCAGCCTAAGGAGTTTTTTCAAATTAATTCCTTCTTTTATTTTCTTCATGCTGCTCATTCACATCCTCTAAATCCCAATTTATCGTTCATCCCTAATCTCTATAATTTCACCTACAAAAACAATATGTTGTTGCCAACCTCCATTGAAATCGGGATATACTTTTGGCATGGAAGCACAATACTCCTGAACTTCAGTTGTAATATCCTCTTTGGAAAATTGATGTTGATACAACTTTTTGTAAAGAGATGTTAATTTTGCCTCTTTATAGGTTACTCCCTGACCGATTTCAATAGGAGTCAGTCCTGCAGGATTGGTTGTCACCCTTTTTCATTTTCCAAAAAATCATCTCAAAATGCCTGACATCTAATCCACTGTCTCAAATTGTGACATCTAATCCGAGGTTACAAGCTGACACATATTTTACAGTAGATATGTTTCCATATAATAAAACCGAGCTTTCCACAAGGCTTCTCTGATGATACCAACCTTACAAAAAGCCCGTAAATACGCTACTTTTCGGCATTTATTTATCTTTTCTTGACAGCAAGCACACCGTCTCAACGGTTGTTTCAGTTTCCAAGGGAAGTTCTTTCACTTCCTCACCATCAACAGGCACAG
>ERZ831634.2911-NODE-2911-length-13750-cov-11.748448_pt1 | contig 13750 bp, 8 predicted proteins | sample MGYA00519953_ERZ831634 | MGnify/ENA primary metagenome ERZ831634 (study PRJEB31850, sample SAMEA3708718) | human gut metagenome | biome: human gut; feature: human-associated habitat; material: faeces | place: China | collected 2014 ... | reverse complement strand
GCATGGTATCGATATGCGGGCGCATCTTCGGTGCCTGTGCAATGATCGTCGCATCAATATTTTCAACGAAAACATGATTCTCTTCCAGCAGTTCTCCCACTTTTTCCAGCAATTTGATGGAAGAAATGCCTTTGTAGGCGGGATCCGTATCCGGAAAATGCTTTCCGATATCTCCCAGCGCCGCTGCCCCCAGCAGCGCATCCATTATCGCATGGAGCAGGACATCCGCATCCGAATGTCCCAGAAGTCCTTTTTCATAAGGTATTTTCACACCGCCAATGATCAGGTCTCTTCCCTCCACCAGACGATGTACATCATATCCCATTCCGATTCTCATACTTACAACCTTTCCGCAGACGTTATCCTTTTTCAAAAAGTACTGACATCCCTGTGTCTTACCCGATTCTCCAACCAGCCAGTCCCCAAACCGTTCTGTCCCGTTGCGGCCAGTGCCGGGTGCCAACAATGTCGTCTGCAATATACGAAATCTCTGTCATTATTTTCTCGCCACAGCACAGTCCATCAGATCCTCCGTACTGTCAAATACATAGACCGTATAACTGCCGTCCTCATACACCTTATTGCCCTGTTTCAGCGCAGGCGCCGATGCATATTCCGCGCATTCCTCCGACGTCAGAAGCAGGAATGTCTCCCCGGTATGATACCCTTCCTCATAATATTTCATGGGAGAAGACCACTTGAAATATTCCAGATGTTCGGGATCTCCGATGTTGCCGATCTCCACTTCGCCATTGGTAAGCTCTGTAATGATATTGGCATTATTATAAGTAGCAAAGCCAAAATCATACCCGTTTTCCGCAAGGAACTGCGCCACGGGACGCTTCGTTTCGTTCTTGTCCACCGTCAGGAAAGACATCACCGTTTTGCCCGTTCCAAGGATCAGACAGATTGTAAGCAACGCCGTCACCGCCAGACGGTCAAATGGCATTTTCTCCTCTTCCAGATAAAAGCACAATACCGGCAGTGCAAAAATAAAAATCGTAATATAATACCGCGGCACCATGGTGCTGGTGGTGAAAATAAACACAAACAGATTTAGGACAAAGCTGACTTTCAGGAAAAGTGTGATCAGGCTGCGAAATCCTGTACTCTGCTTTATCTTTCCGTTCTTCACCGTAACATATCCGTAGATGCCCAGCATTACGAAGGCCGCCATGGTCACAATACCACGCAGGGATAAAAAGCCCTTGTCGGGAATATAACCAAAAAGCATTAACAGACAGCCTACTGCATTCTGGATCCGGTCAAACAGCACCCCGTGGTACAGAGCAATGAAATTCGTGGCACCATAGGTCTGGAATACGTATTTGTGACTGATGAACACTACATTGATGCCATAGCCCGCTACCGCGAAAAATGCCCCCGCCAGACTATACAGAAAATATCGCATCCTGTCCGTAGAAAGTAAAGAGCGGAAATGCTCCTTTGTCATCTCTCCGCGGAAGCTCTGAAATTCCTCACCACCCAGCAGATAGAAAAAGGAAGTCAGTACCAGCGGGCACTGTAATGCCAGCAGGTAACGCACACCGGACATTCCACAGACAATTGCCAGAAGTACATAAAATATCCACAGGCTGACCTTGCGTTTTGTACTGTATTCTCCACTGCACAGCCGCAGATACATACCGAAGAACCACAACACCAGAATCACATGGGACATGTAGGTATTGCCCATTTGCATGTGTGTCATCATGGTCTCGGAAAAAGGCAGAAGCAACAGACAGGAGCTTAACACCGTAAGCCCTCTGGATACCTTTAACGGCTTCATAAAATAATAATAGGACGCCAGCATCAGCCCGTAAAACACCAGATTCGTGATCGTGCGGATCACATGCCAGTTGTTGCAGATCCGGAACAGCGGTCCCATGATCAGCTGTGTATACAGCACACGGAACTCCGTGGAATAATACCAGTTCGTCGTTGAAATCATCTGATGCTCCCCCGCAAGGATCCGGGAAAAGATCATCTCTGCCGCCATATCGGAATCCAGCCAGTGATCCTGACTGATGATATTTAATCCTAACAGGAGCAAAAGTGTCGCTCCCAATAAAATATAAGGTATCGCTTTTTTCCGTGTTTTCATGGTAACAAACCTTTCTGCATGCATTCTTCCCTAACTATACACGATTTGCCGCGAAAGCACAACTGCGGCTTTTGCGGCAAATACATAAAATTCCTCATCTACTTATGATTTTTTTCTCTTGGGGAAGCTGTTGCCGATGCCCGGCTCTTCCCGCTTCTTTCTCTTTTTTACTTCTCTCTCCGCTCTGTCCCCGGAGTATTTACGGTCCGCTGCCTTTTTGTCGCGGCCGCCCCATTTTCTTCCGTCCTCGCGGTTCTCGTCTCTGCGACGTCTTCTGTCCTCGCCGGAACCGGTGCTGCCATCATCTCTGCGGTCTCTGTCACTGCGGCCGAATCTTCTGCGGTCCCCGTCTTCGCAGCTGAACCTCCGTCTGCCGAAACCACGGCCTTCGCCATCGTTTCTGCCGAAACGTCCCTTCTCTCCGAACCGTCCGCGGCGCTGTACATAATCATCTGCGGCGATCTCCTCGCCCTTGTCGCCGACCTGATATTTCAGCATGGCTGCCGCCAGATCCAGTGCATCGCAGCCTTCCTCTTCCATTTTCCGCTGTAAAAAGCTCTTCATCAGTTCAACGTCTTCATGCTCATGCAGTTCCCATGCATTGTTCAGATACTTGTCTGCTTTCGCCTTGAGTACCTTCGCCGCTCCGGGAAGCTTTTTCTCGGTGATCGTGGTATGGCAGACTCTCTCGATCTCACGAATCTTGTAGATCTCTCTGCTGTTTGCAAACGTAAAGGATCTGCCCTTTCTGCCGGCACGCCCGGTTCTGCCGATACGGTGCACGTAATACTCAATATCCTGTGGAATGTCATAGTTGATGACCGCTTCCACATCATCCACATCAATCCCTCTGGCTGCCACATCGGTAGCGATCAGGATGCTGGCGCCGCCGTTACGGAAACGGTTCATCGCCACATCACGCTGCGCCTGGGACAGGTCGCCGTGCAGTCCTTCCGCCTGAAATCCCTGCTGCTTCAGCAGATCCGCCAGCTCGTCCACCTTCTTCTTTGTGTTACAGAAGATCAGTGTCAGCTTCGGCTGATAATATTCCAGCAGTCTCACACAGGCTGCATCCTTGTCCTGATTTTTTACACGATAAAATTTCTGCGATACCAGTGGAATCGTCAATTCCTTTGCCGCTACTTTTACCAGTTTGGCATCCTTCTGAAAACGGTCGGTGATCTCTAAGATCGGCTTCGGCATAGTTGCGGAAAACAGCGCGGTCTGGTGCTCTCCCGGGATCTGTCCCAGGATCAGCTCCATGTCCTCACGGAAGCCCATGTTCAGCATTTCGTCCGCTTCGTCCAGTACCACCATGTTGACCAGATCCAGTTTGATCGTATGTCTGCGCATGTGATCCATGACACGTCCCGGAGTGCCTACGATGATCTGCACGCCCCGCAGACCCGCGATCTGGCGGCTGATGTCCTGTCCGCCGTATACGGGAAGCACTTTGATCCCGTGCATATATTTTGCGATTTTACGCAGTTCTTCCGCTGCCTGAATTGCCAGTTCTCTGGTCGGGCACAGGATGATCGTCTGTAATTTTTTCACGTCCGGATTGATATGCTGAATAGCAGGGATACCGAATGCTGCGGTCTTGCCGGTACCGGTCTGCGCCTGTCCGATGATGTCCTCGCCCTGTAATAAATAAGGAATCGCCTGCTCCTGGATTGGAGACAGCTTCTCGAATCCCATCTCACGGATGGCGCGCACAATGCGGTTATCCAATAACGGCTCGATGGAGGCGATGCCGTCCTGCTCATTTTCCTGCTGCACGCTTGTCTCGTCCTGCAAAATTTCCTGTTCCTTTACTGCTTCTTCATTTTCCAAAAAATAACTCACTGAATGCTCCTTTTAATTAACTCCACACAACAATTCAGAACCGCATTCGCAAAATCGTCTCTTTGAGACTTTCCTTTTGCGAATGTCTGGGTTCTCACCAAAGTCATTTTCAAAAATGCCCTTTGAAATGCAAGCATTTCACGTGCATTTATGAAAATAACCTTGGTTCTGAATTGTTGCACAAAAAAAGAAATCATTGCGATGCGCTTCTGATTTCTTCCATCAAATCTCAACAACATTTCGTAGTATAGCATGGAAGGATTGAAAAAACAAGTAATTTCCTTTACTATAGAATAAAAACTTGAACTTTCTGAAAGGCATGGAGATTTTTATGATACAGACATTACACATTGTACCCGAATATAACGAAGACCTGATCTATCCCGCCATCTGTAAAAGCATGGAGGCTTTAAACATTGCGGCAGACCTGCGTCCGGAGATGAAGATCGTCATCAAGCCGAACATGGTCATGGCAAAGTCCCCCGATTTTCCGGCTACCACGCATCCGTTGGTGGTAAAAGCCGTGATCCGGTGGCTTAAGGAACAGGGCATGCAGCATATCACCATCGCCGAGAGTTCCGGCGGTCTCTACAATGCCGAAGCCATGAAGCATGTCTACCATGTCTGTGGCATGGATGCGCTTAGTCCGGAAGCCGAACTGAATATGGATTTTTCCGCGCAGACCGTCAACTGTCCCTCCGGATTCAAGAACCACAGTTTTCACCTGATCACGCCCATCGTGGAAGCAGATTACATTATCAATATCTGTAAATTGAAAACCCACGCCATGACCGGTTATTCCGGCGGCATCAAGAATCTCTTCGGTACGATTCCCGGTCTGGAAAAGCCACAGATGCACTACCGCTGGCCCGAGATCGAGGATTTCTCCAACATGCTCTTAGAACTGGCGCAGACCGTGGCTCCGCAGCTTACCGTCATTGATGCCATCGATGCTATGGAAGGCAACGGTCCCACCGGCGGCACCTCTCACCCACTGCACATGCTGTTAGCCGCTAGAGATTTCTATACCCAGGACTGCTTTGCCGCCGGACTTATGGGACTGGATCCCATGGAAATCGTCATGCTGCGGCAGGCCGTGGAAAAGGGATTAGCGCATCCGAAAGACCTGGAACTTGTCGGCGACCCGGTTCCCGTGGGGCTGTCTCCCTTCCAGAAACCGGATACCATCAAGTTGGATTTCACGAACGGAGTACCGAAATTTTTGCAAAAAACCTTTACTTTCGTTGCATCCAGACTGTTAAAATCCTATCCCCAGCTCAATGCGGAGAAATGCGTGGGATGCGGAAAATGTGCGGAAAGCTGCCCGGCTCATGTAATTAAAATCGAAAACCGCAAGGCAAAATTCCGTAGAAAAGGCTGCATCTCCTGCTTCTGCTGTCAGGAAATGTGCCCCATGAAGGCAATTTCGGTTAAAAAGGCATTATAAGGATTCCAGTGCTTCCAGCCATTGTTTTTCTTTTTCAGTCAGGTATTCTGCGGGGGATATCTTGTGATCCTCCGTAGAATAGAACAGATTCGGTTCATAATCGATATCCGCGACATACACAACATAGGTCGAATCATTGACCCATGTATTTAAATTGCTGAAAAATTCTGAAATATCCTCTTTGGAACTGCTCTCTCCCATTTCTATTTTCGCTGATTCCACTTCGTATTTTGCATTACGATCTTCAAAGAAGACCTCATATTGGTAAGTAAGTGTATCCATTCCGCTCCAGAAATTTGTCTGGATCAGATAGTCTTTTCCCTCTACTGTCGTAACAAACATCTGCCCATTTCCCACATGTGTAGGAGAAAACTCTCTGTTTATGAAAGCGTAGATTTCAGAAAAATCACCCTCCCCTTCTTCTGCCAAATAATGCTGTTCGGCTGATACATAGAACTGTCCGAATGCAGTTCTTCCATCCATTACATCTTGTAGCGTAGCACCTTCCGGAACGGTAAGAAGAATCGTGTTCTTCTGTCCGTCATGGGTAATATCTGCCGAAAACTGTGCCAACACCTCACTATACGCTATCGGCTTCCCACATTCTGCATTCTCATATGGTGCCTGTACACCTATTTTACCTATGGAATACTCATATCCTTTCGAAAAAATGAGCGGTGCAGAAACACCGGGCGTTGGTCCATACTCTACCGCACGGCCCTGGAAAAATAATGGCAGAGTACCATGAATCCAGAACTCCCCTTCCTTATATTCTATATAGACATGCGAACCAAAGTCGGTGTTCTCAAATCTGCCCCCACACTCTTCTTCCTCTGTCTGCAGACAAACCTGCCAAGCCGGTTCCTCATTTTTTTCATTCCCCGTGTATATACTAAGCATCCGGTATTTGGCATCGTACTTGTAGGTAATCCTTCCGTCGATATTTTCTGCGATGTCATCAGAGGACAGATAGAATACCGGTTGTTCATTTCCTTCTTCTATGACGGCAAGTCCCATCAGATATATCCCGGTGCCTCTCCCATCGCAAAAGGTAACTGCGTACTCTTCCTTCTGGTCTCCGTCCACATCCATCTTATACGCTCCAACGATCTCCAGAGGCGTCAGGGGATGACCGTCAAGTTGAAACGGAATCTCTTGTTCTCCGTCCACAATGACATAGTTATCTTGCTCCCGGTCTAAACATACAGAAACGTTGCTTTGCTCTTCCAGCCAGTACTCCGTGCGGCCTGTGTCTTCCGGCTCCGTCACGACCTCTACCTGTGTAGAGGTATCTTCTGTTGTACTTTCTTCGACTGCCTCCTCACGAAATTCTGTGTTTTCTGTTTCTTCCGAAGTATTTTTCTGCCCACAGGAAGTAAGCAGCATAGTACTAAAAAGCAGTAGCGCAATTAATTTCTTCTTTTTCATATTTCCCCCGTCTACATTATGTGTTAAGTTCATGAATTCATGATTCAATTCGCCGTTCGTCAATCACACAAGCGTGTTGACCCTCTTGCGCTCATTATATCATAAGCTCACGAATTCGTGCTTTCGCACTCTACATCCTGCTTCGCAGGATTATTCGTTCGCTAATGAGCCCAGAAAACCAAATGTCTGCTTCGCAGCCGCTTGGTTTTCCTTGAGGCTCATTATATCATCAGCCCTGTCTTTTCCTTGCTCTTCTCGATCCTGTGGTTCAATTTACGGAATGGCGGTTCCAGTGCCAGTCCCAGTAATAATGCGATGATCAGGAACAGTACCATTTTGCCCACATTGATCCAGTAATCCACACCGTACATTCCTGCAATACATTCTTTAAACGCTTTCATGCCAAACTGGAACGGCAGGAAAGGATAGATCCACTGAAACACCTTCGGCAGCGCCTCAATGGGGAAGGTTCCTCCGCTTCCCGCTACCTGAATGACCATGACCACGATGGCCAGTGCCTCTCCCACATTGCCGAAAGCAAACGTCACGGAATACATGAAACAGCTGAACGCCGCACTTGCCACAGCTGCTGCCAGCCAGTATAGAAATTTATGCTGGCACTGGATCTCAATGTAGTAGAGATTGCCCAGGATCGTCAGCAGTGTCTGTGCCTGTCCGATGAGGAAAAACAGCAAATATCTGCCAAAGTATCTTTCATATTCTTTGTAATGATCTCCGGGATCAATGGGTTTCACACCCACATGGATGATAGCCACTAAAAACAGCGCTCCCACCCAGATCGCCAGGATCGTGTAAAACGGCGATGCCGCGGAGCCGTAGTGCTCCACCGGATAGACCGGTACCGTCTGAAGCTTCACCGGTGATGATACGAATTCCGCCACGGAAGTCGGATCGCTGGCCATGGCTTTCAGAATATCTTCATAAGAATCCGCCCCGGTGATCCGTTTTATATTATCCGCTATTTTACTTACCTTGTCCAGCAGTTCCTGTGCAATTGTCAGGGAATCCTGCAGGCTTAAATTGCCTTCCCGGATGGTCTGCTCATATTCTCCCAGAATATCTGAGATCTCATCCATATTCACATCCGTTCCGTTCATCATAGCCGCGGCATTTAAAAATGCCTGCTGCATGGATTTCCCGGTATTCCGGAAAGAAGGTCTGACATTATTATTGTAATCATTCATCAGGTTGTTCAGCTGCTTATTGCAGATCTGAATCTGTTCCCGGATCTGTGCCCGCAGCGTATTCACATCCGTGTCGACCTGACCCTTGCTGTTCTGCAGCTGTTTTAAATCCGCCTCGATATTTTTCAGAGACTGGTTGATCGCCTGAATCTGCGCATCCTGTCCGGTGACCAGGCTTCCCAGCACATCCATGTTGGCCTGCATTCCCTGTACCAGACCGATCGCCATTCCCAGTCCGGTATCGGTAGTACTTCCGATATTGTTACTGCCCATCTGATCCAGCAACCCATCTGAGAACACAGACAGATACTGCAACGCTTCCGTCACCATATCCATACTGCTGCTCACCATATCCCCCATAACATCCACTGCATCTACGCTGGAATTGATCATGGTCTGCATACCGATCATGGTATTTCGTCCGTTCTCCAGTATATTGTCCATATCCGGAAGCATATTCCGGCTGGTGGCCATGATCATCTCCGCAGAACTCATAATACTCTGGAAGGACTGCAGCATTACCACATAATCCTGCAGCTGTGCCTGTACGGAATCCAGTGAACCTGTCACACTGACCTGTCCGCTTGCATTCGCCATGGACAGTCCATTTCCGGCTTTCATGACAGCTTCTGCCACGGTGCTGACAAATGTGGCATTCACCTGCTCCTGCACGGCATTTTTCGCTTTTCCGGTAATCTTGGGTGCGATACCGTTCTTTTTCTCGTTTTCATAATAGTAAATGGTAGGATGATCCACTTCTCCGTCCAGGAATCCCAACATCTCCTGTGTGAAGTTCTCCGGAATGATCAATGCCGCATAGTAATCACTGTTCTTAACTCCTTCCAGGGCTTCTTCGGTAGTCCCCGGGAATACCCACCCGATGGTGGTATTGGCCCCCAAAGCCTCCAGCACACTGTCTCCTACATTCAGGGAAAGTCCCATGATCTCCGCTCCGGCATCATCGGAAGCCACCGCCACCTTCAGCTGACTGGTAGCTGCAGGTTCATAGGGATCCCAGTTGGAGAAAATATTGAACCATGCATACAGTGCCGGGAGAATACTCAGTCCCATAATAATGACAACTGCCACCACATTATTGCTGATCCGACGGATGTCGGTGGTAAATATTTTCCAGATGTTACGCATATTACTCGCCTTCCTCCCCGTCTTCTGTTTCTTGTATTTCTTCTGTCTCTTTTATTTCTTCTGCTTCGTCTTTTTTCTCTGTCACTTCTGCCTGTGTCTCCGCCGGGGAGTTCAGTCCCTCACCGATCATTTCCCGGGTCTTGCGGATGATCTGTGCCGCTCTGTCAAAATCCGCAGGGGTTACTGCTTCGATCGTTCCCTCTTCCCCCTTTAGTTCCATGATCTTTTCCTGCAAGTTATGATCCATATATTCCACAACGATCAGATAGATCGACAGGGCGAACAGTGACACGATCCACAGGATCAGGAAGATCACTTTATTGCTGCCGGTCAGGAACAACAATGCCAGGAAAAACAGGGGCACGATCCAGATGCACTTCAGACCGATCTTGATTCTTTTTCTGTTTTTTTCATGAAGGGTCTGCTCATAGTCCAACACCTTCTGAAAAATCTCTTCGTAGTCTCTTTCCATGAAATTTCCTTTCTGTCCTACTTTCTGTCTTATTTTCTGCCTTACTTTCTGCCTATTCGGTACTTCATTCGCAAAACCGCTCCTGCGGAGCTTTCCTTTGGCAATGTTTACATGGCTCCGAATAGGCATCACATGAGTTCCGTGTCTTCCATTCTCTCTTCCACAAAGTGATTCAGTTTGACGAAAGGGATCCGGATCACCAGGCCGATCAGCAGGCCCTCCAGCATAAACAGGATCAGCTTTGCCAATGCTTCCATATAGGCCGTTCCGTACATTCCCGCCAGCGCCTCACGCATTGCCGTAATGGCATAGGGGAATGGGAAAAAGATATATATTTTCTGATAAGTATCCGGCAACAGTTCAATCGGGAACGTGCCACTGGATCCCGCGATCTGCAATACCATGACAATGACGCAGACAGCCTTACCCACATCTCCGAATGCCAGTGTCAGCGAATAGATCAACAGGGAAAATGCAGTTGCCGTAAAGCTTGCCGCCAGGAAAAACAATGCCGGCTCCACAATATTGACTTTCAGCAGCCACAGATCTCCCGCTACGATAATAGCTGCCTGAATCTGTGCCAGCAGGAAAAACAGCAGATATCTGCCGAAATACAGCTGATAACTCTGTGCATTTTCCAATCCTTTCGGAGAGGCTTTTACTTTCACCAGTGCCACCAGTATCGTAGACCCTACCCAGATGGCCAGTGTAGAATAAAACGGAGTCATAGCGGATCCGTAGGTGGCCACAGGATACATGGCAACAGTCTCCATGGTCACCGGAGATGCAAAATAAGCTCCCAGGCTATCCGGGTCACCGCCCAGGAAACGCACCAGAATATCCATCATTTCTTCTTCGGAAGCACCTTCCAGCTGTTCCGTCAGGTCTGTCAGTTTGTCGCTGATGCTGTCTACCACGCTCTGAATCTGGCCAAGGCTTTCACTGGTGCCGTCCACTGCGTCACCTACGCCTTCCATGACCACACCCACATTTTTCACCGTGTTACTCAGAGTATTTACCAGTCCGGTCACCTGATTCAGGGAATCTGTCATATTGGTCAGTACTCTCTGCATCTGCGGTACCAGGTTATTTTTATAAATGCCCTGCATATTGCTTACATTATTTTCGCAGCTGTCGATAACGCTCTTCAGGTTATTCATGGCATTGTTGACATTGACTTTTGCCTTCTCCGCCGCCTGCTCATCCGTAGCTTCCAGCACACTGCCCACCACGGTGTTCATCATATCCAGTTCCTTCTGCATTGCCTTCAGTGCCTCAATGGCCGCGTCAGAAGCCGCACTTCCTCCATTGCCGCCGGCACCTGCGTTGCCTCCGGAGACAGAAGCATCCCCTCCGGAGACGCTGCCCTGTAATTTCTGCTGCAACAGTACTGCCAGCAGATCATTCACCTGTCCGTTCAGGGTATTGGTATCCCTCGCCACTTTGTTCAGATCTTTGGTCATCTGCGCTGTATCATCCGCCAGTTTACTGGCATCCAGCGTCTTTTTCATATTTTCCAGGGAATTGTTGATATTTGCCATGGAAGTATCAATATTATTGCTGAAATCAGCCAGCGTGTCCCGGGTCGAAGACAGATTCTGACTGCTCTGGTTCAGGCTGGCAGTCGTCGCATCCAGTTTCTTCTGCATTGCCGGGATTTCATAATTTACATGGGTGATCGCAGCTTCCAGTCGGGTATTCCCCGCGCGGAAGGAATCGATCATCGCGCTGTATTCTTTCAGATTGTCGTTAAGTTCCGTGAGATCCGCACGAAATTCATCCACGTAACTGCCGCCCTGCACCTGCGCCGATACGGAATTGCTCTCTTCAAAAATGGTAGTGGCTGCCACTTTAATAAATGTCTCGTTAATGGTGTTCTGCAGCGTTCCCGCTACCGTATCCGTGATCTTCGTAGCAATGGCATTGCTCTTTTGATTCTGATAATAGATCAGCGCCGGATTCTCGAAATCATCCGAAAATGCATTATACATACTGTATGTAAACTTATCGGTGATCACAATAGCAGCATAATATTTTCCTGACTCCACACCCTCTTCTGCTTCTTCCTCTGTGTCCGGAAAAATCCATTTTACACTGGTATTGGAATGCAGACTCTCCAGAACGGATTCTCCCATATTTACCACGGAACCATCCTTTAACGTGTAGTCCTGATCCAATGACACCACTGCTACGGGAATCCCGCCGGTATTGGCATAAGGATCCCAGTTGGCAAAAATATTAAACCAGGCATACAGTGATGGGATCACGCACAACCCAATAATTATGATCAGTGCAAAAGGCTGCTTCACTAATTGTTTGACATCTTTTGTGAAAATTTTCCAAATATTTTTCATCCGACTTCTATAGACTCCTCATGTGTATCTGTATTATATTGCTGATTCATGCGCTGTTCAGCTTCGCATACCCCCAGCAACAGAAAAAAGAAAGGGGTATTCAATACCTGCTGAAAGCTGATCAGGGAATGCATTCCATAAGTAAAAAGCAACATGATCGCCATGGAATTTCTGCGGTATTTCCGCAATGCGGTAAGAAATACGGCTGCATAAGCAGCAGTTCCCAGTACCCCCAGGTTGATCAACGTGGTAAGCCATTCATTGTGTGCATTCGTAAAAATCGAACCGGCAAAATAACCTTTGTCAAATAGTACCGTGCCTCCCGGTAACACCTGTTCCAAATAAGCTGCAAAGCAATCCGGTCCGACCCCCAGCAGCTTCTGCTTAAGATCTCCACGGCAGAAACCCTGCCATGCCATCTGCCATAACATTCCCCGGCGATTGCCCCATTCCACAAAATCGCTGCCCTGCAGTTTCAAAATATACCATATTATCACACCCGCAGCCAACAACAGACTGCCGCACAGTGCTCCGATCTGTAGCGCCCTCTTTTTCCTTTCCGGAAGAGCATAATGTATCCCACAGAATAACAGACACACTACTGAAAGCGGAAACCATCCCTGCCATACTGCCATTTTTCTTGCAATACCATCCTGTAATAAAATATCATAGGTTCCCAGGGATTGCATCACCTTTCCCCACAATAACATTCCAACGCAGGCTCCGGACAACAGAACAAGCAACGGCTCCCAAAGTCCGTTTTTTTTACGACTGCTCCAAAAACATATCCACAGTGTTACACATGCCACCATCACACCGCCGTCACTTCCCTGTAAAAACAACAACATCACCACAAGGACATTACCGCCTCCAAGCAAAATGGAAGCAGCTCTTCTCCCCTCTTCCGCAGCCTTACAAAAAAGTGACAGTGACAGAGGAATCATCACACTGTAATACCCGCTGAGCCAGTTATTATTTCCCAAAGTACTGAGCATATGTGTATATTCCCAGTCCCCTACCACATAGCCCTTCAGCAGTCCCAGAGGATCATAACCCAATTTTTGGAACAATCCTATGAGTGCCACTATGACAGACGCTGCTTCTCCCAGATATAAAATCCGGATGCATTGTCCGCTGTAATCCGCTGCCATCAGAAATCCGCCTACCATCAGGCAGATGGTGACAGCGCCCATGTACCATTCCCGTTCTCCGGCCCAGGCGGTCCTTCCGTAAGAACTACAAATGGCAGACAATAATGCGCAAAATCCATATAAGCAGACGGCCGTCACAACACTATGCTCTCTGCACCATCTGATTATTTTTCCCCCGGTTTTTCTCATATACATACCGGAACTACTGCTGTTTTCCATCCGGCAGCTTCTTACCACAGCGATGATCTGTACCGCCAGACAAATCCCCATACAGATCAGAGAGATATTGCGATATAAATAATATTTGCTATCGCCCAATTTGTCATATCCATTTCCGGGAATATAGTACAGCGGCAACACGACCAGAACGGCAGCCATATAGATCTGACATACTGTTTTCAGAAATTCCTCTCGCCGATTCTCCATTCCTGCCCGTCTCCTTTGTGCCACAGCCTGTATAACTACTTGAATTGTAAGCGTTTCTCCCCCTTCTGTCAAACCGTTTACTATTTACAAAATTGTAAAATTGTATATTAAATTGAGAGTTAGTGAAATAATCCCGTAGCCCTTGGCAGGGTATAAGAAACGCGGCACGCTC
>ERZ831634.2898-NODE-2898-length-13808-cov-3.916164_pt1 | contig 13808 bp, 16 predicted proteins | sample MGYA00519953_ERZ831634 | MGnify/ENA primary metagenome ERZ831634 (study PRJEB31850, sample SAMEA3708718) | human gut metagenome | biome: human gut; feature: human-associated habitat; material: faeces | place: China | collected 2014 ... | reverse complement strand
CGCGTGTCGGCTTTTCTGCGTCCCGGTAGGGACGCTGCACCCCAAAGGCATAAAAACCGCGCGTTGGAGCGCGTGTGACGAGGTACGAATGCGATGCACCGGTATGCCCGTATGTCAAAACAGGATTGAATGCAAGCAATCAACGGAAGCGAGGTTGCGCTTACATTTTAGGACAAACCTCCGCTGCGGGGAAGCATGGCATTATTCGGATACACCCTCGGCGGTAGCTGCCTCAGGTGAAGTGTCAACATCAGAAAGCAAGCTGCACAGACCAGCGGTTCCCTGCATATGCAGCTTATTCATTGACAAGCGCTGCGAAATGTTCTTTTTCTTCCCATTGTACTCAAGCAGCATGGCCTCGGCATATCCCATAGAACCGGGGCAGCGCTCCTTCGACATTCGCACAAGCTGCTTGATTGAGAGTGCGCCGACCCTTTCTTTGAATACCTCATCGTTCAACTGGTCGCCAAACGTATAAACCAGACGTGTGATTCCGTTCAGAATATTTGCAGAGAATGAGTTTTCATCGCCTTCCCATGTTCCGGCACAGAGCCGAAGAACACGGCTGAGCATATGATAGCCGTGGGTTTGATAAATCTGTTCGAGCGTTGATACAGCGCAAATTACGCAGGGAGCCTTTCTGGTTCCGAGAGAAAGTCCGTATGACTCTAAAAGATCTCTGATAATAAGCTGATCGTCATTTCCAGCCTCAAGGTTTGCGGTGAACACCTCATAAGGACTCAGACGTTTTACAAATTTCTGCTGATTTGCGAAAATGTCGGCCTCATGCTCATAAACGAGTTCATCGTATATCATGCACCATACTGGCGTATCGCGGGAACCGGAAACCAGAGCAACGATTTCAATTGTGTGCTGCCCGTTAAAAACATAATTGACGCCGTCTCTGCGGCTGACCTTCACCGGATTGATCTGATATGGATCAAAGTTTGCGGCAGCATTTGCAATATGAGCCTTTGAGAGATTTCGTTGGTACTTCTGGTTGGAAACGAGATTCTTGATTGGGATCTTTTCAAAGTGGACGTTTGGTACGAAAACGCTATGGTCTTCCATGTCATTCTTCCTCTAGTATCTGCAGCATTTCACAAGCCTTATCGACCAGAACGTGCAGTTCTCGGACGAGCGCGGAACGTGCAGCAGACGAAATAATGGACAGGTCTGTTTTGGTCTGGATGCGGTGAATGGAACCCGTCCATGAAGGAATGGTCAAGGTAAGGCCAGTGATGTCTGCGTCCGGGTCAAACACCGGCATATCCTTGATCGATTGGCTTGCACCGCTTAGCGGCTGTTCTAATGTACGGTTGATTGCAGTCCTTGTTTTCTTGAATTGAACAAATGGCTGCTGCTGCATTCTTCGGATCTTCCGATCAACCTTTCGCATTTCAGCCGGTTCCAGTTTTGAAAGGGCAACAATGTTTTTGTGGGACACTTTATATTGGCCGGAGAGTATCTTCGAACCAAGCGCGGGTTCTGCATCTGCAATTTTATCAACGGCTCTCGAAAAAACTGCGTACTTTTCTACAGTCCCGGCCGAAATGCAGTTCTCATCTGCGATTCTATCTGCAGTTCGATGGCGCGAAGTGTCTGGACTGTCCTGCTTGTCGGGACGCGGGGACACAGGCAGAGAATACTGATTAAGCCCGCTTGGATTTTTGATCTTGGATACAAACTTTTCAGAGTCATATTGCTTGCCAATCAGATATTTTCTGGTTCCCTCCGAAAGGTTCCGACGGCCAAGCTGATTCGCACAGATCCATGCGATGGCTTCTTCGCGGCAATAAAAGTCTACCTCCGTCACAGAAAAGGGAATACGGTGCCGCATACAGATCTCATAGCGATTGTGGCCGTCGACCAGCGTCCCGCGCCAGACAACGAGCGGGTCGCGGCAGCCATCGGCCAGGAGATTTTCTTCAAGCTGCAGGTATTCTGTCCGCTGCAGCGGGGGAATCAGATTTTTGAACTGGGGATCAATGATGAGCGATTTCGGCATCTTCATAATGATACGAACTCCTGCTTATCTACCCGCTGTAATGTTTCAAGCGGAAACACCGCGACGCGCTTCGAGGAAATGACACTTCCATGCAGACGATAAGCACATCCGTCTTCAAGCTCTGGTGCAAGCACACGAAGACGCTGTACAAATAATCGGCTGTATAGCTCGTATGATCTTTCGGACTGCATCCGGGAAGCGACAATACGATGCCCCTGTTTGCCGGGTGTCCCTTTTTCAACAGGCTGTATGGCAACCAGCTTTGCTTCCGGGTTTACGAGCAGCTGGATCTGGCTAGGAGATCCAAGCTGACGGAAAAGCGCCTTATGAATCCGAATCCCATATTTCTTTGTGTCGACAGCCAATGTTACCTCACTGCAAGCATGCTGGGCCATTTTACATTTCCTCCATTGTTAACTGCTGAGGCAGTTCCTGCGATTTGTCCGGCAATGCGATCTGTACCTTTTGGGACGATTCTTTGATGGAGTAGACTGCATATCCATCAAAGATATTAACCTGCATGGATTGCTGATGCTCCTTATACGGAAGACCAAATTGATCTTGCCATCCGGAAGGAAAGACCGGCGTTCGTGCAGTCTGCGGCTTCGCTCCTTCGGGAAGGGCTCGCTGATAAACTTCCGTTGCGGTCAGATCGAACGCAATCATATATTCGCCATTTGCGTGAATCAACCGGCCAAGCAATTTGTATCGATAGTCCGGGTTCCAGTCCATCAGTGAAAACATTTTTGCAAAAAACAGCTTACAGGTTATTTGCCGCGGTGAACGCTTCTTCTTTGATATTCCGCACCACGCAAAGCTGTCTCTCGCGTTTTCAACGCAGGGACGCAATGCCATGATTTTAGTTTCCTGATTTACGAGAACCTGAACAAAGGAGGCCTCCGGGAACTTGTTCAGGCAAGCGCAATTTACATAGAACTTGTAATTGTTGAAGGTCACAGACGGCTCATGCAAGTGCGCAAAGAATTCTCTGCGGACGACTTGAAAACCCTCGAAATCAAAATCCGTACCCATGTCAACAACTTCGTCATTTGTGCTTAGAGACGGGACATCAGAGAAAGCGTTCATGGGTACAGATGCGCTGTCTTCGGTTGGAGCAAGAATATCTGCGTGCCGGATATCATTCCATGTTTCCATTGCGGTCCTCCTGCGGCATTGTACCACCCAGTTCTTTCATAATATATTGTCTCAATTCGTCAAAATCCGTGACGTGAAGTTTTTTGCCGGTTTCAAAGAGCTGCCCCTGAAGATTGAGTGACCAGTTTGATCTGGTCATATGTTCCAGAGCAGAAAGGGAACATTCGTGCAGATAGAATTCTTTTCCGAACGTGCCGACCCACTGTTCAGGGATTGCCCGGACGTGTTTTCCGAGCGTAGAAAGGGGATGGATCGTTTCTTCGTTTGCGCTTGCCGCTCTCACAGAAAGCTCCTGTGACCGGATAAAGGTTTCGGAATCAGCGACATCGAAAATATAGACAAGCTGCCCGGCATCTTCACAGAGAATTCCGTTTATACGATATTTGCACGCGGTATTCCAGCCAAACAGGTGAAAGATTGTGTCGCTGAATGCAGCGGCTGATATTTCGCGCGGCTGCGGTTTTCCGCTATAGTTTGATGAAATTATGACACCGCTTCGGTTGGACGAATCCGTGGGTCGAACGGCAAACTTCATTTCAAGCGGATTGATCAGCAATTCGACATATCGCTTTGCACCGAAATGCCGGACGCACGCAGCACTGAACTTTACCTTTTTATCCGCGAACGTCACAAACGGCTGACTATGTGTGCCTAAAAACTCTGTTCTGGTTATTTCAAAGCCGCGCAGATCAAAATCGCCCGCATTAACCGCAAAGGTTGCGTCTGCCGGGATCTGTGAAGGCGCACCGGCTGCGGGAATGTCTGTATACGCGCTTCTGGACGCACTCAGATAGTCGCCCTCTTTGAAGCCGGACCACCTTGGATTGATGGAAACAAAGCCTTTCAGCAAACCGTCATGAATGACCCGGAGCTCCGGCAGAATGGACTTGTTGCCGTATTTGGCATTGTCCAGCATTCGCTGAACTGCATTGAAATCATCACGGCGTATAATGGCGTCATGATGGTTATAGTAGCGGCTTTGTGGTTTCTCTCCGCGATTTTTCAGCGTCCGGTGCGTTCGATAGTTTTCTGTGACGGTTTTTCTTGTAAGAACGTCCCCGCAGTGCCGCTCGTTGCGAAGGATCGATACGATGCCGCTGGATGACCAGCATGATTTTCCGAAATATGTGCTGCGCGCCTGATTGGTAAGGGTATCGGCAATCTGCTGGGCAGAGTAACCGTAGAGGTACATATAGAAAATAAGTTTAACAGTAGGTGCTTCATCCGGATTGATTTGAAGATGGCCGTCTTCGTCGTGGGTATATCCAAACAGCTTCGGCGTAAGCGGGACTCCGTGGTCAAGCCGCATACGCAGGGATGTTTCCATACTTCTGCTGCGGGTGTGCGATTCTTCCTCAGCCATTGTTGCCTGAAAGGTAAGCGCCATCTGTGAATCATCGTTCAGGGAAAAAATCGCTTCCGATTCAAAGAAAACGCCAACGGGAGGCCGCCTCTCGGCCAGTGAACGAACGGTTCCGATGAAATCTTCTACGTTGCGTGCAAAGCGTGAAACACTCTTTGTGACGATCATGTCAATTTTACCGGCCTTGCAGTCTGCAATCATCCGATTGAATTCATCCCGATGCTTCAGAGAAGTGCCGCTGATCCCTTCGTCGGCGTAGATGTTCACAAGCGTCCAGTTGGGGTGGCGTGTAACAAACTCCTCGTAATACTTCTTTTGCAGCTCATAGGATGTCGTTTGCCGGACATCATCCGTTGAGACACGAACATAAATAGCAACCCGCTGGTTTACGTCATTGTCATAGTAATCAGCCTGCTTTTTTGCAGGGATATATTCATAGTTTTCGGGATCGATCACCACATTGTATCGCTGCTTGATCTGTTCCTTTTGCCGCTCCTTGCGTCGTCTGGCTTCCGAATTATGCATCTGAATGTTCTCCTGCTAAAAGAAGACTTTCCTCGGAAATATTGTCCGGGAGGACTGACCAATGATCGGGGAACATGCCCCAATCGTGCAGGGTATCCTGATAGCAGGAAGCCATCGTAAAAATATCTTCGGATACAAAATAGATGCCAACTGGTTTCGCCAACGCTGCGAGGATTCTTGCAAGAAATGTGATCTCGTAGTCCTTTTTGGAAACGTTGGATACCTTCTGTGTGATGATTAAATTGACTTTGCCGCGGAAGCAATCCTGTAAGAGTCTGCACCATTCCGGTGCGCTTTCCATGTTCGGTGCGGTGGCTCCTTCGTCTATGTAAAAATCAATAAGCTCCCAATTTGGGCAGAGAGCCATGGTGTCCTGATACTGTTTCACATGGTAGTCCAGATAGTCTACATGCTTCGTCTGGTTGAAGTAACGGATATAGATTCCGACCTTGTAATGCTGCTGGGGATTTGGACGTTCTCCCCGAAGATTGCTGAGCAATGTCCTGCACGGGGAGCGTAATAGGGGTTGCATAGATTGATCTGCTGAATTGTGAGACAGACTCTGTGCTGCTGAAGATGCTTGGCTGTCAGATTCAGATGCTGCTGTTTTCAGAAGCGAATCCTGCGCTGCTTGATCCTGCATATCGGACATTTCATATCCCTCGCAACAATAAAATTATTTGATTGTATTTTAGCCCGCGCGAATGCAAAAAGAAATAAACTGAGAGTGAAGATATCCACTCACAGTGAAGGTACAGAAAAATCGGGCTTTTACAACTGAAGTTTTTATGTGATACTGAAACGATAGAAAGGCAGAATCGGCTGATTTTCTCGATCATTATAATACTTCCGACTTTTTTAAGGAGGTATTATTTATGGCATTCAACACAGAGGCATTGGGAAGGCGTATCGGAGAGATCAGAAGGCGACGGGGCCTTTCCCAGATGGCGTTGGCAGAACAGATTGAAAAAGCGCCTACATTCATCAGCAGCATTGAAACCGGGCAGCGGGGCATGAGCATCGAAACGTTCGTATCCATTGCCAACGCGCTGAACGTATCAGCGGATGCGCTTTTGATAGACAGCATTGAGAATACGGAGCGAATCTCCGGTTCCTTCTTTGCCGCCGCTGCTTTTGACTGCAATGAATTTGAGCGGCGCGTTCTGCTGGAACTGCTGATTGCATCGAAAGAAGCGATACGGAAAAACAAGCGCTTCTTGCGATATGAGGACGTGAAATGAAAATAATTCCAGCAAACTATATTTTCCGCAAAAGTGATTACATTTTCATAAGAGGCGCGACTTTTGAACGCAAATCCTGTATAATACGAAACAGATTAACTTATGGGCAGGAGAGCTTATGATTTTTTACATCGCAGATATGCACTTCGGGCATGAGAATGTGCTGCGGTTTGACGACCGGCCGTTTTCGGAAATCGGGCAGATGGACGAAACGCTCATCCAGAACTGGAATGCTCGCGTCGCAGACGATGATACCGTCTATGTTCTAGGAGACGCTTTCTGGAAAAGCGAAGAAAGCAGCGTGAAGATCCTGCAGCAACTGAACGGACACAAGCATTTGATTCAAGGCAATCATGACCGGGTCAAGGGCAAGCTTCGTCTTTATTGGGAAAGCATTGCGCAGTACGCAGAAATCAATGACGAAAACCGCTTGGTCATTCTGAGCCATTACCCAATGCTGTTTTATAAAAGCCAGCACCACGGAGCGGCGATGTTGTACGGGCATGTGCATAATTCGAGAGAGTGGCAGCTCGTGGAGAAATGGAAACGTGAGCAGTGGGCGCTGGGAATCCCTTGTCGGCTTATAAATGTCGGCTGTATGCTGGACTATATGCACTACACGCCGCGTACACTGACAGAACTGCTGACAGCCGAAGCAATGCCGGATATGGATTTGCTTGCGCGAATTGAGGAAAGCGCTGCCCAATACGAAAGTGCAAAGACACGGGTTTATGAACTGTGCAAACAGGCTGTAGATGAGGTTTTAACCGGACAGCTTACCGATGAAGCGCAGATCGACCGGCTGCTGGACAGGGTAATTGAGTTCGGCGACGACGCCCGTTTCCGTGAATTGTCCAAACAGCTTTGCCGTCATATCTATCATCATTACCCAAAACTGATTGGCAGTTTCCCCAGCATGTTCCGAGCACTATTCGAGGAAAAGGAAACCTGAAACAAAAACAGGAATCAGATTACACAGCGCCCCGGAAAAACAGTTACCAGCCGACACGCGCCCGCGTGTCGGCTTTTCTGCGTCCCAGTAGGGACGCTGCACCCTGAAACCATAAAGCCGCGCGTTGGCGCGCGTAACGCGAAAGGAGACACTATGGAGAAAAGAACCTATCAATCCCTGCGGGAACTCCCGCTTATGCTGAGCATGATGGACGTTGCATCCGTTCTCGGAATTTCCAAGGCAGGAGCCTATACCCTTGCCCACAGCAGAGATTTTCCTGCGTTCCGGGTTGGACGCAGGATCGTCATTTCACAGGAAAAATTTCTGGACTGGCTGGAAAAGCAGGCCGCGGAAAGTTCTCTCACTTAGGACTAGCTATTTCGCTGTCTTTGTGATATTCGTTTGAGCTGCCGAAAGGAGGAACGCAAATGGCAAAAAAGAGAGTCAATGGCGAAGGCACCATTGGAAAGCGAAAAGATGGTCGCTGGGAAGCGCGCTACATTGCAGGTCGTGACCCAGAGACGGGAAAGCAGATTCGAAAAAGCATTCTCGGCAAAACACAGGCTGAGGTTCGCACCAAACTGAAAGAAGCACTGGCAGAAGCAACCGAGATCGATGTGGTCAAGTCGAGCGAGTACAGCGTGTCCGGCTGGATGCAAGCTTGGTACTCGCTGTATGCGCAGCCAAATGTGCGCGAGACGACCGCGCGCTACTACAAGGGTTATATCGATCACCATGTAATCCCGCGTTTGGGCGATACTCCGTTAAACAAACTGACCTCGCTGGATATCCAGCAGTTCTATAAAGACCTGCTGGAAAGCGGCAGGATGCGGGAGGACACCAAAGCCAAAAAGCCCGGTCTCAGCAGCACGACCGTACATGGCATCCACGTCATGCTGAAATCCGCGCTGAAGCGCGCGGTGCAGGAACGGCTGATTCCATTCAACCCGGCGGAATTCTGTATCCCGCCCAAGGTCACGAAACCGGAGCTGCAGGTGATTCCGTCGGAGCGGTATCAGTCCTACTTGACAGCCGCCGAACAGCGCGGTGTCCTGCCGATGTTTTATCTGGAGCTGGCTACGGGACTTCGGAAAGGGGAAATCGCGGCGCTGCTCTGGTCAGACTTCGACGCGCAGACAAAAACCATCCATGTGACCAAGCAATACCTGTTCTATAACGGGCAGGGGACTGTTTCCCCGCCGAAATCGGACAGCTCCACCCGCTACGTCTCAATCTCGGATGAAGCGGCCAGACTGCTGCAGCAGGAGCACGAGAAACACCCGAATAACCCCTATATGTTCCCGTCCCCGGTAACCGGCGAAATGTACCACCCGGACGCCATCGTGAAGATTCACCGGAAGATCTGCAAGGACATTGGATTGGAGCGCGTCAGATTTCATGACTTGAGACACAGCTTCGCCACGACCGCGCTACAATGCGGCGTGGACGTAAAAACAGTCTCCACCATGCTCGGTCACAGCAGCGCAGGCTTTACGCTGAACGTCTACACGCACTCGACCAGCCGGATGCAGCAGGAAGCAGCGCGGATCGTCGGCAGCGTCATGCCCAAGATGCAGGAGCGCTGAAAAACGCGAAGAACAACGCCCGGCTGCAAAGTAAAAAGCAGTCGGGCGTGGGCATATCTAATAAGAAGATATTGAGGTATCGTCAGAAAATTAATGTTTTCAAGGCACGAACACGGTGTGGGAAGTTGAAACGCAAATATACAATTAGATAGATAGATTATCTCAGTTTTATTCGCTTATTGGAACAATCTGCTCACTTGCTCGTCGACCCGTTTCTCGTAAGGATCAAACTGGTCTTTATCATATTCCGTTTGGCTGTCATAACAATCGATCAGCTTAAAGGGAACGCCAAAATCGCTCACTTTACGAGCCTTAGGGGAAAGTGCGTTGTATTCAAGCTTCTGTAACAACAGCCCCAATCCCGAAACGCTCTCTATATCCACTTTTTCAAGAATCGAAACGCGGTATCTATAAAAAGCATCAAATAGGCCAAGATATTTTACCAGGTGATACTTGAAAACATTATAGACAAAGTCAGCAACCGTCCGTATTGCCGCGTCCTTTGTTTTAGGTGGATTTTGGCGAGTTGTAAAATATCTTCCCCTCTGAATAAGAAAATTTTCGAAGAAGGGTAACAAAAACGGCTTTTAGTGTCGGATTAAATAGGGAGATGTTTTGACCGGCGAAAAAATTTCCGAATTTTTTGAAAACAGGCTGTCAAAACTGCGATTTTTATCCCTACTAGTAATGAGAGGATTTTTTGCGACAACCAAAATTTTCTCGTACAAACGTCGCAAAAGTTGTGCAATTAAAGGTGCGGAGAAAATCTTTTGAAAAAAGTTTGGTACAAAAGCCCTCTGAATACGGATAAAGGGTAGGAGGTGTTTTTTCGGACAGACAAAATACAGACAGGAAAAATGAACACGAACAAAGGAGGACAACATGAAAGAATCAAACTACAAAAGCTATGACGAACTGCCGCTGTTCCTGAACGCGGCGACAGTAGCGAAAGTGCTGGGCATTGCGCCGTCCAGCAGCTACGAACTGATGCACGAAAAAGATTTCCCCGCGCTGCGAATCGGTAATCGGATCGTCGTTCCGAAAGAAGCGTTCATCCGCTGGGTAGAGCAGCACACGGGAGGGGCAGAGTGAAGCGCAGTCTCTGGCCGACACGCGATTCGGTCAAGGACTACTTCCCGCTGCCGAAAGAAATTTTCTCGCTGGGTCTGAGCGCGGCAGAGATCGCGATCTACGCCTACCTGCTGTTCTGCGAGGATCGCCAGACGTTCCAGTGCTGGCCGAGCTATCGAAAAATCAGTGAAGCGGTTGGGTTGAGTCCGAACACGATTCGCAAACACATCCGGTCGCTCGAAGAACGCGGTCTGCTCGTCACAGAACCGACGATGGTTACGACGAAGGATGGCTGCAAACGTAATGGCAACCTGCTGTTCACAATCCGACCGATTCAATTCGCGCTCCAACAGGACTATGACCGGCAAATGCAGAAGCTGGACGAGAATGCCGCAAGGAGGAAATATGCCGATTTTATTGAAAACATGGGTTGAATGCACAGCAAAAACACCACTCCCACGCCGTCGCGCCCGTGGCGGCGGTTTGTGCGGCTTTCGCAGCGCAGCCGAGCGCGTACCCGCCAGAAGCCCGAAGACCGGACGTTGCGCCGCCGTGCGGGAGCGTTGCGGAAATGGCAAACGCAGAAGAAGGACGCCTGCAGGCGGCTTTCGGCAGAGGGAGAAGCCGCAAGCGGCGAAGCAGGAGAAAGGCCTGACGCTTTTCTGCGTCCGGCCGTCCACTTCTGCCCGCAGTGCGGGCAGTTTCGGGTATTTACGGGGGCGTTCCAAAAGCAGCGAAAAACAGCCCTAGGGCGTTGCAGAATGAAAAAAGCCCGCCGTTTCAAGGGAAACAGAGGGGTTCCAATGAAAAACACGAGGTGAATACAGAAAAATGGTAAAAGGAAAAGAAAAATTTGCACTCTGGATCACGCCGGAGTGTAAGCAGCTCGTTGATGACTGTTATGCGGACGATCAATGCCAGAGCCGCAGCGAGTACATTGAAAAAGCGATCTGGTTTTATTCTGGATTTTTACACGCGGAAAAAGCTGACCGCTATCTCCCGAAAGTCTTGCAGCAGATCCTATCTGGAACGCTGGATCGGTTCGCAGAACGCATTGGGCGGCAGCTTTTCAAGCTGGCTGTTGAGCAAAACGTCAACAATCATATTCTCGCTTCGGACACGGACATTGACGCACGAAGTTATCAGAAAATGCGCGGACTCAGCGTGGATGAAGTCAAAAGAACGAACGGAAAAATTGATTTTGAAGACGCATTGTTGAGCGAAAGGGGCGTGTGAAAATGTCAAAGTTGATTCAAAAAGCAGGCTTTCTGAATCCAAAACGCGCTGGACGTTATATGAATTACATCGCTACGCGCGACGGCGTGGAGCTTCTGGACGAAAACGCGGACAGCATTTATATGCGCTACATTGCTACGAGACCTCGCGCAGAAAAGCACGGGGAACACGGCCTGTTTGGAGCCGAGGACGCTGTTGATTTGGAAAAGGCGACGCAGGAACTTCAAACGCATGAGGGTAACGTCTGGACGATCATTTACTCGCTCCGCAGAGAGGATGCTGCGCGGCTTGGCTACGATAACGCCGCAAGCTGGCGGGCGCTGCTGCGCTCTAAGCAGGCGGATTTCGCGGAAGCTATGCAGATTCCACCGTCGCAGCTTCGCTGGTATGCAGCATTTCACGACGAGGGCGATCACCAGCATATCCACATGATGCTCTGGTCAGATGACCCGAAATACGGCTTTCTGCGGAAAGATAAGCTGTTGCATTTGCAGTCCATTTTAACGAATATGATCTATGCGGACGAGTTGAAAGCGGTCTATGTTCAAAAAGATATTGCCTATAAAGACGTGACCGGAGCGGCGCGGGAAACCATGCGCAGAATTGTTGATCGGCTAGAGTCTGTTGAAAATCCACCGGAATCGATTCAACAAAAGCTGCTGGAGCTTGCGTTGGAATTACGCACAGTCAGCGGCAAAAAACAATACGGTTATCTCAAAAAGTCGCTCAAAGATAAGGTGGATGAAATCGTGGATGGGCTGGAAAAGCTGCCGGAAGTTGCTGAATATTATGCAGTTTGGAATGACTTGCGCGATACGCTGGAGGGCTATTACAAAGCCAAACCTCGGCAGCACAATCCTCTCTCCCAGCAAAAAGAGTTCCGTGCCATCAAGAACGCCATCATTCAGGAAGCGGAGCGTTTGCGCTTTCAGCTCGAAGAATCTTCTGAGCAGACTTCTGTAACTCTGACGCTTACAGATGAGCATATTTCGTCCATAACTTCTCAGTTCGCACGGCTTCCGTCCGAATATCTTCTGAATTCAAGCGTCAGATTGTTCCACCAGATGGTGCAAATCTTCCGCGAGAACGCTGCGCCGCCCAGCAATCCAATGGGTATCCGCATGGACTCCAAGCGACGCAAAAAGCTGATGCAAAAGCGGCTGGCAATGGGACATAAGCAGGACGATCATGAGCAGGCACAGGGCTATGAACAAAGTCTGTAAATCCTGAATGTCTTGGGTGTGTAATACAAATGAGGATATGAGTTTACATAACTATTTCCAAGAGCGCAGTCAGAGCTACTTCTGGGGGATTTAGCGGCGCAAAAACTGCGCCGCAGTAAACAAAGAATAGGCTTTTTTCCTGAAATGGAACCCCCTGAAAAATGTCCGAAATTTTCAAAAATTTGCTAGACTTTCTCTCTCTTCTGTGGTAGTTGTTTGTGTTACCAAAACGGAAAGGGGAACACAGATGGCGAAAAAACGGGCAAACGGGGAGGGTAACATCCGTAAACGCAAGGACGGACGCTGGGAAGGGCGCTACACGGCGGGTATCGATCCGGAAACGGGGAAACCAATCGCAAAGAGCGTCCTCGCGCGGACGCGGCGCGAATGCAAGGAAAAGCTCCAGAAAGCGATGGAGGAACTCGAAAAGATCGATGTGACGAAGCGCCGGGATTACACGGTTGGGGAATGGGTGCAGCTCTGGTACGAGAACTACGCGAAGCCATCCGTCCGAGCGTCCACGGCGGCATACTACAAAAACTACATCGACCAGCATATCGTGCCGTGCATCGGGGACATCAAGCTGACAGCACTTACGACGCTGCAAATCCAGAAATTTTACAATGAAACGAAAGCGCACGGCAGAGTGCAGCGGTACGAAAATATGGGCGATCTGAGTCTCAGCAACAAGACCATCCGAGGGTTGCACACGATGCTGCGGCAATGCTTGGAGCAGGCGGTGACAGAACGGCTGATTCCGTACAATCCCGCAAACGGATGCCGCCTGCCCAAAAAAGAGAAGAAGAAAATGCAGATCATCCCGCCGGAGAAGATTCAGGATTACCTGAAAGCAGCGGAAGAATGCGGCGTCCTGCCGATGTTCTATCTGGAACTCAGCACAGGGCTGCGGCGCGGGGAACTGGTGGCGCTATTATGGAGTGACCTCAACTTGCAAACGAAAACGCTGACCGTGTCCAAATCCGTGTTGCGCGGCAAGGGGGAACTGGTCGTGACAGAACCGAAAACGGAGAATTCCGTCCGGGAGATTTACCTCAGCGACGAAGCAATTCGACTGCTGGTCGAAGACCGCAAGAATCACCCGTTCAGTCCGTATATGTTCCCGTCACCCAAGACTGGTGGAATGTATGGTCCGGACTGCGTTGGAAGGATTCATAAGAAGTTGCTCGAAAAAGCCGGAATTGAGGAGCACGTCAGATTTCATGATCTCAGACACACATTCTCGACGCTGGCAATCCAAAGTGGCATTGACCCGAAAACGGTCGCGGAAATTCTCGGTCATGCTTCGGCAGAATTTTCACTGGACGTGTACACGCACGTCACAGCAGGCATGAAAAAAGAAGCCGCGCAGAAAATCAGCGGCTTCATGGCAAGCGTCGGATGAAAAAAAGTACAGAAAAGCGCACGCCGCCTGCTGGAATTGCTCCGGC